>Ga0100403_1000231_pt1 | contig 51901 bp, 63 predicted proteins | sample CryGeymet201501t_FD_83663 | JGI IMG/M metagenome (GOLD analysis project Ga0100403, IMG submission 83663) | Groundwater microbial communities from Crystal Geyser aquifers in Utah, USA - Crystal Geyser metaG 2015-01t | ecosystem: Environmental > Aquatic > Deep subsurface > Groundwater | place...
CGCTAACCTTATTAGTTGCATTCTACAGATAGTGTAGCAACTCCCAACCAAAAAGATTCAGGGGCTACCTCCATCCCCAAGCGACCTTACGGTCGGGGATTTAAGTGAGGTGGGTTAAAAAATATTTTATGACGATCTAACAAGCCACCGACTTATCAAATGACATCCTCCTCAAGCTTGGTTTTACGCCAGAAGAGTCATTACTTATTACTCAAAATCTTATGGAAGCAGAACTCGTCGGAAAGAAAATCCATGGTTTAGTTCGCTTGCCCGCAATAGCCCACAATGTGGCTGTAGGGAAAATCAAAATAACAGATGAAGACATTGCGATCATTTCTGAGCATCCAGCAAGTATCCATTTTGATGCCAAATACAAGCCAGGTTTCTATGCAATGTATAAATCTCTTGAAAAAGTAAAGAGGTCGGGCCTACTTGCTGTTAGCATTAAAGACATGGCGTATGCTTCTGGTTACATTGGGGACTATGCAATTGGAGGCTGATCAGATTGAAATTAATGATAATTTAATGGTACAGCTGGAGAAATTGAGAAGTGCTTGATCTAAACTAATTTTGGAAATTTTGTACTATACTACTCACTGTGTTCAAACCTCGCACGTTAGTTATCGCCACCATATTTTTTTTACTTCTCGCCGCCGCACTGTATACTGGGGCAAAATTTCTATTAACTCCCGTTTCTCCATCTGGAGAAGAAGCTAAATTTGTTATTTCCAAAGGCCAAGGAGTGGCGACTATTGGTGCAAAACTAGAAGAGGCAAAACTGATTCGTTCGCAGTATGTGTTTCGTGCCTACGTCCAATTTAAACAACTAGATACCCAGTTACAAGCTGGTTCATTCAGGTTGAGTCCAAGTCAGAGCACGCCTGAGATCGCTCAGGCGCTAACAGAGGGTACCGAAGATGTTTGGATTACGCTGCTCGAAGGGTGGCGTAGAGAAGAGATTGCAGAGTATCTAGCAGCAGCAGATTTAGAGGCGTTTGATGAAGCTGCCTTTCTCGAACTGACCGCCACAAGCGAAGGTTATTTATTTCCCGATACGTACTTAGTTCCAAAAGAAATTACGACAGAGGCACTTGTCGACTTATTTAGCAAAACATTCGAAAAAAAACTTGCTAGTTTGGGAGAGCTTACTGACGATGAAGCCAAGCGATTAGTTATTCTTGCCTCATTAGTCGAGCGCGAAGCACGCGGTAGCGAGCAGATGAGACGTGTTGCTGGTATTCTCGAAAATCGTTTGGAAGCCAATATGCCACTCCAGGTTGACGCCACCCTGCAGTATATCCGTGGTGAAGTATCTGGAGAGTGGTGGTCGCCACCGCGTGCAGTAGACAAGGAGTTGACTTCTCCTTACAACACGTATCTCAATCCCGGTTTACCTCCACGACCAATCGCAAATCCCAGCCTTTCGGCGTTGCAAGCAGTCCGACAGCCTTTGGTAAGCGATGATTACTTTTACCTTCATACTTCGAGTGGCAAGATCTATTATGCAGAAACATACGAGGAGCATTTGCGAAACATAGCGAGGTACTTGCGATAAGTTTGTGAGCATGTTAGAATCCTGAGTTCAGCTATTAGGTAACAAAATTAGTGGGGTAATTTCTGCAGACTGTAGCACAACTTTTTTTAGTCGGAGAGTAACGCAGTACACAAGTGCGACGTTGTCGTAGTTGTGTTTTTGTTGCTTTGTTGTCTACCCCACTGCTAGATACAATAATGCAAAGGAGTCTTTTATGTCACAGATCGATCGGCAAAATTGGGGACTCGTTCAAACCACACTGCCAGAATTAAATTTGGTTGGGTTGCAAGTAGAGAGCTACAAAGCCTTTCTTGACAGCGGTATCCGAGACACAATAGCCGAGATCTATGCAGACGAAGGAGTAGAAGATTACACGGGCAAAAACTGGTCGCTTACTTTTGACGGACATTACTTTGGCAAACAGAAATACACGATCACAGAAGCAAAACAGAAGGGTGTCTCCTATGATATGCCACTTTATGTTTCTGCTACCATAACCAACAAGCGCACTGGTGATACGCAAACACAAGATGTCTTCTTGGGTGATATTCCCAAGATGACTGCTATCGGCACCTTTATCATCAATGGTATTGAGCGTGCAGTAGTTACTCAACTTGTCAGATCTCCAGGTGTCTTTTTCTCTGGGGAAACAGATCCTATTACTGGTCAAAAACTATTTACCGCTGAGCTTCGTCCAAAGCGAGGTTCGTGGCTCGAGTTGACAGTAGGCAAGAAAAATGTGATTACCGTCAAGATTGATCGTAGACGAAAAATCCCTGTCACCACACTCCTCCGCGCACTTGGATTTAGTTCCAATGAAGAAATTACCGAATTGCTCAAAGACGAAATGTCTCAAGACAAGTTAGATTTAGTACAAACCACACTCTCCAAAGATACAACAGCATCACAGGCAGAGGCTTTAATCGAGATTTATGAAAAAATGCGACCAGGTGAACCAGCAGTGGTTGATACAGCCCGCGAGTACCTGACACAACTCTTTTTTGACCGAAGACGTTACGATTTGGGCAAGGTTGGACGCTACAAACTCAATAGACGATTGGCTGTTGGTATTCCCGAAGACACGACTGTACTTACACCAGACGACATAACAGCGGCAGTGAAATACCTCATTTTGTTACAAAATGGCAAGGGAAAAACAGATGACATTGACCACTTATCTAATCGCCGAGTTCGCCAAATTGGTGAGCTCGTGCAAGAATCTGCTTTTCGCATAGGACTCATCCGTCTTGAGCGTTCAATTCGAGAAAAAATGTCATTGACCAAGACAGACGAGCAGTTATCGCCCGCAAGTTTGGTGAATGCTCGTCCTCTTATCGCAACTATTTCAGAATTTTTCCGCCGCAATCGTTTGTCGACTATTCTTGACCAAACCAACCCACTTTCAGAAATTGACAACTTGCGACGTTTATCAGTTATGGGTACCGGTGGGGTGACTAGAGAGCGTGCTTCATTTTCGATGCGTGACATCAATGCCTCGCAGTATTCCAGAATTGACCCTGTTCGATCACCAGAAGGTCCAAACATCGGTTTGGTGACGTACCTTTCGCTGTATGCACGCGTAAATAATTTTGGTTTTCTTGAAGCACCATACCAACCAGTCAAAAAAGTTGGTTCTAAAATGAAGGTTTCAGATGAAATTGTTTATCTTTCTGCAGACGAAGAAGAAGATTATCACATCACACACCGTAGTATTGAAGTAAACAAAGATCGCACAATTGCTGATGAATGGGTGCCAATTCGTTACATGAATACGTTTGTAGAAGGACCAGTGACGGATGTCGAGTATATAGACGTAGTGCCCCGACAAGTGGTCGGTACCTCTGCATCACTGATTCCCTTCATTGCTCATGACGAAGCAAACAGAGCCCTCATGGGCACACACATGCAGTGTCAGGCAGTGCCGCTGATTAAGCCACAGGCACCAATCGTTGGTACTGGCATGGAAACTGAAGTTGCAACTGCTATGCATCGTTCGGTTCGAGCACGTCATGCAGGTACAGTGGTTGCGGTGGATGGTACTCAAGTTCAAATCAAAATTGACAAAGCTGATATAGGGAAGCAAGACGAGTTGCTCAACGACGAAACTACCTCACTCAAAGGAGATACCGAGACTTACCAGGTAGAAAAATTTGTTCGTACTTCGCAGAGCACGTGCTACTCACAGACACCAATCGTCAGCGTGGGACAAAAAATTGCCGCAGGCGATGTAATTATTGACGGTCCAGCCGCTGATCATGGCGAGCTAGCACTTGGTAGTAATGTGGTTATCGCATACACGTCATTTGATGGTCTTGGTTATGAAGACGCTATAGTTATCTCCGATCGCTTGGTGCGTGAGGATGTTTTGACCTCCATCCAAATTACAGAGTACAAATCAAAAGTTATGGATACCAAACTTGGTCCCGAAGAGCTCACGAGTGATATTCCAAACGTAGCCGAAAATTTTTTGAGCAATCTTACCGAAGAGGGTGTTGTCCGGATTGGAAGTATTGTCAGATCTGGTGATATCTTGGTTGGCAAAATTGCTCCCAAAGGTGAGACAGAGCTTACACCAGAAGAGCGACTGCTGCGAGCAATCTTTGGTGAAAAATCCCGAGAAGTACGTGATACTTCCCAGCGAATGCCACATGGTGAATCTGGTACAGTGATTGATGTTCAAATTCTAGATGCAGAAGCTGGAGATGAACTCGATCCTGGCACGATCAAGGAAGTGACTGTTCGTGTTGCGCAAATTAGGAAAATTACTGTTGGCGATAAATTGGCAGGACGACACGGCAATAAGGGTGTTATTTCGAAGATAGTTCCAGTCGAAGATATGCCACACCTAGAGGACGGAACACCAGTTGACGTTATCATTTCACCGTTGTCAGTACTTGCCCGTATGAACTTGGGACAATTGCTCGAGGCACATGCTGGCTGGGCAGCCAAAAAACTTGGTTATAACATCGCGGTACCTGCCTTTGAGCCATTTCAAGAAAGCAGAATTTGGGAAGAACTCGATAGAGCAGGCTTGCCAGTGAGTGGTAAAGCACAATTATTTGATGGTAGAACAGGTGAATCATACGGTGAACCAAGTACCGTTGGCATTGGGTATATTCTCAAGCTTTCACACATGGTCGAAGACAAAATGCACGCACGCTCTACAGGTCCTTACTCGCTCGTAACCCAACAGCCACTTGGTGGTAAAGCACAAATGGGCGGACAGCGTTTGGGAGAAATGGAAGTTTGGGCGCTCGAAGCACATCGAGCTGCACACACACTACAAGAAATGCTTACGATTAAATCAGACGATGTAATGGGTCGCTCCAAAGCATTTGAAGCAATCGTCAAAGGTGAGGTTATTCCGGCGCCAACTGTACCAGAATCTTTCCGCGTTTTGATGCGAGAGCTCAACTCACTTGGACTAGATGTTGTGCCACATGGTGTTGAAGAAGAAATAATAGAAGAAGTAGTAGTGAAGCCTGCTGGTGATGAGCCAGACATGGTAGATGATGACGATGATGCTACTGCTAGTGATGACTTAGACGATGACACAGACGATGATACAGCAGATCCTTCAGAAGATGATCTTTCGGACGACGACGATGACAGTCAAGATGATACAGAAGTAGTGAGCGAAGAAAACTAGAGGAATTTATGAAAAATATAATTGATTTTACCGCTCTTGAAATTAGAATTGCTTCACCTGAAGTAATCAAGTCTTGGTCATTTGGAGAGGTTCGTAAGCCAGAGACAATCAACTATCGATCATTGCGTGCCGAAAAAGATGGTTTATTTGATGAGAAAATTTTTGGACCAATGAAGGACTATGAATGTTACTGTGGCAAGTACAAACGCATTCGCTACCGCGGCATCATTTGCGACAAGTGTGGTGTCGAGGTCACACAGTCCAAGGTTCGCCGAGAACGCATGGGTCATATTAGTTTGGCAGCACCTGTTTCTCACATTTGGTTTTTTAAGGGTGCGCCTTCCAAGCTTTCATTACTTCTCGATATTTCACCAAGAAATATCAACGCATTGGTTTATTTTTCGAAGTACATTGTGCTTGAGGTTGATGCAGATGAGAAAGTTGCTAATCTCGAAAAAATGGATGTCGATGTTGTTGCGGCTGTCGATGAACTCAAGTCCGTAGCCAAAGCAGAAATAGAGAAAATTGGCACCACTCTTGATCAAGAACTCAAGAGTCTCAAAGAAAAAGTAAGCAACAAAGAGACGCTACAGCTGAAAGTAACAGAGCTCAGCTTGAAGGCAAAAAATAAAATAGCTGCTATCAAGAAGCAACTCGATGGCCAGACTGCGCAGACAGAAGAGATTTATAAGGCGCTCAAGGCGATGGTCAAGAAAATTGGTTTTGGTGTTATCTTGTCAGAAGATGAGTATCTCAAGTTAGAAGAATATGACGTTGCATCACACCTTAGGGTAGGCATGGGTGCAGAAAGCCTGCTTGAGTTAGTGCAAGAGCTCAAGCTCGATGATCTGGTAGAGAAATTGCGCAGTGAGATGAATGAGACAAAGGGGGCTAGACGAATTAAGGCCACCAAGCGCCTGCGAGTTATCGAGGGCATGCAAAAAGCTCAGATTGATCCTACCTGGATGTTCCTCAATATTTTACCAGTTATCCCACCAGATTTGCGCCCTATGGTTCAGCTTAGTGGTGGTCGATTTGCGACTTCTGATCTTAATGATTTATATCGTCGCGTTATCAATCGAAATAACCGCTTGAAGCATTTAATCGATTTGGGTGCTCCAGAAATTATCTTACGCAACGAAAAGCGAATGCTGCAGGAAGCAGTTGATTCACTTATCGATGGCACTCAGGCTCGTCAATCTCGCCGCCGAACAACTCGCAGACCACTCAAATCTTTGAGTGAAATGTTGCGTGGCAAGCAGGGTCGCTTCCGTCAAAACTTACTCGGTAAGCGTGTCGACTATTCTGGACGTTCCGTTATCGTGGTCGGTCCAGAGCTCAAGCTTAATGAATGTGGTATTCCCAAAGATATGGCGCTTGAAATTTTCAAGCCATATGTATTGAGAGAGCTCATTGTCCAGGGAGTTGCGCCAAACGTCAAAAGTGCTCGCCAATTGATTGAGCGACGCGAGCCAATGGTATACGACATTCTCGAACAAGTGACCACCAACCATCCGGTTATTTTGAATCGTGCTCCGACCTTGCACAAGCTTGGTATGCAGTCTTTTTTTCCAATTTTGATTGAGGGAAATGCTATTAGACTACATCCTTGCGTATGTTCTGGTTACAATGCTGACTTTGACGGAGATCAGATGGCTGTTCATGTCCCACTGACTGTCGAAGCACAGGCAGAAGCAAGTAGTCAGATGATGGCGACACACAACTTGCTAAAGCCAGCAAATGGCGAACCAATTACCGTGCCAAACAAAGAAATGGCTATGGGTATTTACTATTTAACTTTAGTTAATGAAGCCAGACCAGTATTTGCAAAAGTTTTTGCCAATACAGATGAAGCGCTACTTGCATACCAGACAGGTCATATCACTCGCAGACAACAAATCACTGTTCGTGTTGAGATAAATGGAAAGTTTGAACGACTCGAGACAACCGTTGGGAGACTGCTTTTTAATGCGGTATTACCAGATTCGTTCGAGTTTATCAACGAGCCGGTAAATGCACAGAGAATCAAGCAGATTGTTACTCGGGCGATTCAAGTTCACGAGCAGGCAGAAGTGTCAGCGCTGATTGATGACATCAAAGACCTTGGTTTTCGCGCAGCAACTGACTCAGGACTTTCTGTTTCGGTGACAGATTGTGCCATGATCCCAGAAAAAGATGGCATTATTGAGCTTGCAAACAAGCAGGCTGAGACAATCCAAGAAGAGTATCTTGAAGGTAGTATCTCTGCTGATGAACGCAAGCGGTTGTCATTTGACGTTTGGATCAAGACGACCGACACGGTTGCCGAAAAAACTTGGAATTCATATCCTGAGACAAATGCGGTCAAAGTTATGATCAACTCAGGTGGTACTCGTGCTTCTAAGGATCAGGTTAAGCAACTTGCCGCCATGCGTGGTTTGGTTGTTGATCCCTTGGGAAACATCGTAGAAATGCCTACCAAGTCAAATTTTCGTGAGGGTCTTTCAATTTTTGAGTATGTAACTTCGGCTCGTGGATCGAGAAAAGGACTGACAGACTCTGCTATCAAAACTGCGGATGCAGGATATTTGACACGTAGATTATGCGATGTTTCGCATGATGTTATTATCAGACTTGAGGATTGTGGTGCGACTGAAGGTATCGAAATTTCCCAAGCAGATCGTCCAGATATCTATGCAACCAGAATCATGGGTCGTATTGCGGCACAAGAGATTAAGGTTGGTAAGAAAGTCTTTGTAAAACAGGGAGATATCATTACTCCTACACTTTCTCAAGACATTGCACAAGCAAAGATTAGTCCAGTTTTTGTTCGATCACCACTAGCATGCCAGGCAATTAAAGGCATGTGCTCGAAGTGCTATGGTTGGGATTTTTCCACCCATGATATGGTGCAGATCGGTGTTCCAGTTGGCATTGTTGCCGCTCAGTCGATTGGTGAACCAGGAACACAACTAACCATGCGTGTCAAGCACTCTGGTGGTATCGTCGGTCTTGATGTGACACAAGGGCTTCCTCGCGTTGAAGAATTGCTTGAGGCTCGCAACCCAAAAAATCAAGCGCTAATTGCAGAAGTAGCCGGAAAAGTGAGGATTAAAACTAAGAATGACGAAACTACCATTACTATTGGTAGTACGGATAAGGTCGAGTACACTGTTCCAAGTCGTACGCCACTCATTGTAGAAGATGGAGACCTAGTACATATTGGTCAACAATTGACTGGCGGATCAATTAACCTCAGAGAATTACTACAGCTGCAAGGGCTTTTGCCAGTGCAACAGCATCTTGTTCGAGAGGTACAGCGTGTTTACGAGTCGCAAGGTATTCCTATCCACGACAAGCATTTTGAAGTCATTGTTCGCAAGATGAGTGATAAGTTGCAGATTGAGGCATCTGGCGATACTTCCTTTTTGGCTGGTGAAATTGTGCAACGAAGCCGCTTTAGTCAAATCAACGAAGAGACTATTGCGGCTGGTGGCGAACCGGCAACGGCTAAGGTATTATTCCTTGGTATCACCCGATCTTCTCTCTACACAGACTCTTGGCTTTCGGCAGCTTCGTTTCAACACACCAAACACATTTTGACTGATGCCGCGAGTATTGGTGCAGTTGACGAACTACAGGGTCTCAAGGAGAACGTTATAATTGGTCGTCTTATCCCGACTAGTGAGGAGCGTGCAAGAATGTAGTGATCTCCCCCTGCACTCAGCCAGGGAATGTGATAAAATCATGAACTCGAGAGAAGATATATGCCAACAATAAATCAATTAGTTCGTAAGGGTCGTAAAAGCAAGTCAAGTAAGGTTAAAGCGACCGCACTCCGTCGCAGCTTTAATTCTGTAACTGGTCGACCAGTCAAAACAACAAACCCACAAAAACGTGGTGTTTGTACGGTGGTAAAGACTATGACCCCAAAGAAGCCAAACTCAGCATTGCGGAAAGTTGCTCGTGTTCGTTTATCCAATAAGATGGAGGTTACAGCCTATATTATGGGGGAAGGCCACTCTTTGGCTGAGCATAGCATAGTGTTGGTTCGTGGCGGTCGGGTTAAAGATTTGCCTGGTGTGAAGTATCATATTGTACGCGGTAAGTACGATGCTACTGGCGTAGATGGACGCAAGACCAGTCGCAGTAAGTACGGTGTAAAGCGTAGTTAGTTCAAGAATCCATATATATGAGATCAAAACGACCACCAGTTAGAAATATAGCTCCAGACAGTAAATATCATTCTGTTACCGTTTCTCGTTTGATCAATTACGTAATGAAAGATGGCAAGCAGAGTGTGGCAAGAAAGCAAGTCTATAGAGCACTCGAATCAGCTGCAACACAGTCCAAGAAGAAACCACTCGAACTGCTTGAAACAGTACTTGCGGCAGTCACACCGCAAATGGAAGTGCGATCTCGTCGCGTTGGTGGTGCGGCATACCAAGTGCCTATGCCAGTACGACCGCGCAGAAGTGAGGCACTTGCCTTGCGCTGGTTAGTTCAGGAGTCAAACAAGCGTCCAAATAAGCAACTTCATTCATTTGGTGAAAAATTGGCTGCAGAGATGCTCGATGCTTTAGAAAATACTGGTGGGGCAATCAATCGTAAGCAAACCGCACATAGGATGGCCGAAGCAAATAAAGCATTCGCTCACTTCCGTTGGTAAGAAAGAGCCATGGCTACCCAGATACCCACATCCATCAAGGTTCCATTAAGCCGCATTCGTAATATAGGTATTATTGCGCATATTGATGCTGGCAAAACCACCACAACTGAGCGCATTTTGTACTTTACTGGTAAGACATACAAGATCGGCGAGGTGCATGAGGGTGCTGCCACTATGGATTGGATGGCACAAGAGCAAGAGCGTGGCATTACCATTGTTTCTGCCGCGACTACTGCTTTCTGGACTCCATACTTTGACGCTCACTTGGATAAACTGCCCTATCGACTCAATATAATTGACACACCAGGTCATGTAGACTTTACAGCCGAAGTAGAGCGCAGTTTGCGCGTACTTGATGGTGGCGTGACTGTGCTTGACGCCAGTGAAGGTGTGCAGTCACAGTCAGAAACAGTTTGGCGACAAGCCGACAAATATAACGTGCCACGCATTTGTTTTGTCAATAAAATGGACAAACTAGGCGCAGATTTTTTGGCAACTGTCGAGGATATTCGAGTGAAATTTGGTGTTAAGCCAGCTGTTATGGTACTGCCAATGGGAGCTGAAAATGATTTTCGCGGGGTGGTACAGCTGATAGAGCGCAAGGCATTGTTCTGGAAAGACAATGCTGTTGACACAGAACCAGAAATCCGTGATATTCCAGAAGAATTCCAAGTAGAAGCCGAGAAAATGAGAGCAGAGCTTGTAGAGGCAATCGCCGAAACAGATGATGTTCTACTTGAGAAATTTTTCGCTGAAGAAGAAATTAGTATTGATGAGCTAAAAGCAGCCTTGCGTCGCGCGGTTATTGCCTACAAACTTGTCCCAGTATTTGCTGGCTCATCACTGAAGAATACGGGTGTACAACCAGTTCTTGATGCAGTAGTAGAGTATTTACCATCTCCAACAGATATAGATCACATTGAAGGCATCAATCCAAGAACAGATGAACCAATTGTTCGCCAACTAGTACCAGAGGAAGAACTCAGTATTCTATCTTTCAAAATCCAAACCGATCCACATGTGGGTAAGCTCACATACTGTCGTGTGTACTCAGGTGTTCTCAAGGCAGGTACATACGTTTACAATTCTACCCGTAAGAAAAAAGAGCGTGTGGGTCGTTTGCTTCTAATGCATGCCAACCAGCGTGAAGAGATCACTGAAGCGCGAGCAGGTGAGATTGTGGCTGTTGTGGGACTAAAAGATACTAAGACTGGCGACACACTCTGTGATGAAGCACACCCAATTATTCTTGAGGGCATTACCTTTTCTGAGCCAGTTATCTCACTTGCAATCGAACCAAGAACCAAATCTGATCAAGAAAAAATGGGTATGGCACTTGCTAAGCTCGGTGAAGAAGACCCTACTTTTAAAATTAGCTCCAATGCCGATACTGGCCAGACAATAATTGGCGGTATGGGTGAGCTACATCTTGAGATTATTGTTGATCGCATGAAGCGAGAATTTGGCGTCGATGCCAACGTTGGTAAGCCACAAGTTGCGTATAAAGAGACGATTACCAAAGCAAGTGAGGGTGAAGGTAAGTACATCAAACAGAGTGGTGGTCGTGGCCAGTACGGTCATGTTTTGCTTCGTTTGGAACCAAAAGATCGAGGCACTGGCTATGAATTCAAAAATGAAATTACTGGTGGATCGGTTCCACGTGAGTATATAGAGCCAACCAATAAAGGTATTCAAGAATCTCTCGAGCGCGGCTTTCTGGCTGGTTATCAGTTAACTGATATTTCCGTTGCGCTCTATGATGGTTCATATCACGATGTTGATTCTAGTGAGTTAGCCTTCAAGATGGCTGGATCACTTGGTATGCGTGAAGGTGTAAAAGCTGCTGGCATGGTATTGCTCGAACCAATCATGAAACTTGAAGTTTCCACTCCAGAAGAATTCATGGGCGATGTTATTGGCGATCTCGGCTCTCGTCGCGCACAAATTCAAGGTACGACCTCTCGAGGTGCTGCAACAATCATCACTGCACTCGCACCATTGGCAGAGATGCAGGGCTATGTTACAATTCTCAGAAGTATGACTCAGGGACGAGCATCTTCTGTGATGCTCCCAAGTCATTATGACATTGTTCCGCAGTCGATAACAGAAAAAATCATCGCAGAACGGCAGAAATAATTTAGTAGTAGTTTGAAAGTATAAAAATCGGAGGCAAAATGGCAGATGCAAAAAAATTTGTTCGCAACAAACAACATGTAAACATCGGGACGATTGGTCATGTTGATCACGGAAAGACAACGCTTTCGGCGGCGATTACTACCACGCTTGCTGCGAATATGCCGTCAGACATCAACAAAGCTATGGGATACGGTGATATTGATAACGCACCCGAAGAAGCAGCTCGCGGTGTTACTATCAATATTTCTCACCTTGAGTACGAAACAGAAAAACGTCACTACGCACACATCGATGCCCCTGGTCACGCCGACTACATCAAGAACATGATTACTGGTGCAGCTCAAATGGATGGCGCGATTTTGGTGGTTGCTGCGACAGATGGACCAATGCCTCAGACTCGAGAGCATATTCTCTTGGCAAAGCAAGTCAACGTTCCACAAATTGTCGTCGCTCTTAATAAAGTTGACATGGTCGATGATGAAGAACTGCTTGATTTGGTCGAGATGGAAGTGAGAGAGCTGCTTACTAAGTATGGTTATGATGGTGACAAAACTCCAATAGTTCGTGTTAGCGCACTCAAGGCACTAGAAGGTGACAAAGACGCACAAGCAAAGGTAATGGAGCTCATGAATACGGTTGACGAGTACGTACCAGATCCAGTTCGCGATCTTGATAAGCCCTTTTCAATGCCAATCGAAGATGTTTTTTCAATCAAAGGGAGGGGTACTGTTGTTACTGGTAGAATCGCCACCGGTGTTGTCAAAGTTGGCGAGGAAATTGAAATTGTTGGCTTGCACAAAGCACAGAAAACAACGGTCACAGGTGTTGAAATGTTCCGAAAGATGCTTGATCAAGGTGAGGCTGGCGACAACGTCGGCATTCTCTTGCGCGGTGTTGGCAAAGATGATGTCGAGCGTGGACAAGTTTTGGCCAAGCCAGGTACGGCAAAACCACACACCGAATTTGAGGCAGAGGTTTACATTCTGACTAAAGAAGAGGGTGGTCGTCACAAGCCATTCTTTACTGGGTATCGTCCACAGTTTTATATCAGAACAACTGACGTGACAGGTGAGATCACTTTGCCAGATGGCGTTGAGATGGTTATTCCTGGTGATAATGCCAAAATGACAGTAAAACTAATTGTTCCAGTAGCGCTGCACGAAGGATTGCGTTTTGCTATCCGAGAAGGTGGGCACACAATTGGTGCAGGAGCGATTACAAAAATCTTGAAATAAGATACAGAAAACATTGAAGCGCTCGAGTAAATCTCGGGCGCTTCTTTTTTTTGCAAATAAACAATCTTATCTCGAGTGACGGGGTTTACTTCTCGAGAAATTGTTTGTATAATCGCACCCTACGATTTAGTCGAGAAAGACAAATGGCAAAACAAGCAAAAACAGCGGCACCAGTCAACAAGATCCGAGTTCGTCTTAAGTCCTACGATCATCGAGTTATTGATGAAGCAAGTAAGAAAATACTAGAGACAACACTTTCTACTGGTGCGCAGGTGGTTGGTCCAGTTCCGCTTCCGACACACATTCGTGACTTTACTGTTTTAACTTCTCCACACACAGACAAGAATGCTCAAGAGCACTATGAGATTAGAACACACAAGCGCATGCTCGATATAGTTAACCCAACAAGTAAAACCATTGACTCACTGATGCATTTAGAATTGCCTGCCGGTGTTTCGATTCAGATAAAAATGTAGGGGGATATTTGCTGTCAACAGCACAACAAAGAAATAATGATACGTATGCAAGATATTTTTGTGACCAAAATTGGCATGACACAAGCCTGGAATACAGCTGGTAAGCGCATTGCTGTCACTCGTTGTCGTGCAGATAAAAACTTGGTTATTGGTTCAAAAGAACTCAAAACACCAAATTCGTTTGAAATAACTCTTGGTTATGGCAAAAAAAAGCTCCAAAATATGAAGAAGCCACTTCGCGCACAACTTGCAAAAAGCGGCTTTTCTCTTGGTGCTGAGTTTTTGCGCGGTAGCAGTTTTGAGGAAACCGAAGAAATAAAAGTCCCCAAAGTTGGAACTTCAGTTTCTGCGCTCGACTATCTAGCGGTAGGAGATTTAGTCAAAGTACAAGGCGTATCAAAAGGTAGGGGGTTCACTGGTGCTGTCAAGCGTTATGGTTTTAAAGGTGGACCAAAGACACATGGTCAATCAGATCGAACTCGTGCGGTTGGTTCCATTGGCGCTGGTACAACTCCTGGTAGGGTGTACAAGGGCAAGAGAATGCCCGGTCATTCTGGCGTTGACACCGTCACAGTATCGGGACTCGTGATTGTTCATGTTGATCAGAAAGAAAATGAAATTTGGTTGAGTGGCCCAGTACCAGGTGCTATTAATTCTTCACTTCGTATTCGCAAAGACGGTGGCCAAAAACAGATCAAACTAAACTTGGTAGCATCTGGCATTGCTGCTGCGGAACGAGAACTTGAATCAACAGAGGCTGAGAAATAGTATGAAAAAAAACATCAATGTACAACTCGTTTCTCAAGCTGTTTCTGTTGCACTCTCCAACAAGCGTCAGGGTACTAGTAAGGTAAAGACACGTTCGGAAGTCAATCTTACTAAGCGGAAGATGTACAAGCAGAAAGGGACGGGTGGAGCGCGTCATGGAGCAAAATCGGCACACATTTTTGTTGGTGGTGGTGTTGCACACGGTCCAGTTGGCAATGCAAATTGGAACCGATCTCTACCAAAGACAATGAAGCGAATGGCACTTAAATCTGCACTCGAGATGCAGTCTGCCGCAATTGTTGTTGTGCCCGAACTCAACAAACTCAGTGGCAAAACAAAAGAGGCAGTAGCGGTTCTTGATAAGGTAGCACCAAAGGCTCAAAGAATTTGTGTCGTTTTAGAAAAAGCCACTCCAGAATCAATTAGATCTCTTCGTAATATCTCTCGAGTCACTTCGGTATCGGCTGTACAGCTTAATGCGCTACATATCGTGCAAGCTGATAAAATTTTATTTACTGAAAAGTCAAAGGCTTTGGTAAACACACGGATTACTGGCAAGCCGATAGTTGTTGAAAAGCCTGTCATAGCAAAGACAGCCAAATCAAAAACAGCCAAGCCAAAGAAAGCTGTTGTAAATAAGCAGTCCGCTGCGACTACAGCAAAGACCAAAAAGGCATAGATGAAAACATTTGCGATTACAAAACCAGTTATTACCGAGAAGTCGTACAAACTTGCTTCTACACTCAATGTCTATACGTTCGAAGTTGCAATTCACACGACAAAAAATCAGGTTAGAGAAGCGATTCAAGAAATTTTTCCTGTCACGGTTACTGCGGTTCGCACAGTAACACAACAACCTCGAGCACACCGAGTTGGTAGGAAGCGCCTTTTGTCACACAAGGCAAAAAGAAAGCGAGCACTCGTAACACTCAAAACTGGTGATAGCATTGATTTATTTAATATAGGCTCAGAGGAGAAGGTAGTAAAGTAACATGTTACTGAAACGAAATCCAACCACTGCCGGCAGAAGAAATCAAGTTGTCGTTGATCGCTCTTTCTTGCACAAGGGTTCACCAGAAAAATCACTTCTAGTGCCAGGTCATAAGAAGCGTCAAGGACGAGGTTTTCGTGGTCATATCACCGTTCGCCATCGTGGTGGTGGAGTCAAAAAACGAATGAGAATTATTGATTGGAGGCGTAGTAAGCGGGAAATCCCAGGTGTAGTACAACGCATCGAGTATGATCCCATGCGAAGCGCGCACTTGGCACTCATTCATTATCCAGATGGTGATAAAAAATATCAACTTGCACCGGAAGGCCTACAAGCTGGCGATACAGTTTTGGTAGGTGAGAAAGCCGAGATTAAACCTGGCAACGCATTGCCAATGGCGAAGATTCCTGTCGGCGTACCCATCCACAATCTCGAGATTATGCCTGGCAAAGGGGCTCAGATTGTTCGTGGTGCTGGAGCAAGTGCAGTAATTCAATCAAAAGAAGGCAAGTTTGTTGTTGTATTACTGCCTTCAAAAGAACTTCGATTGCTAAAACGAGAGTGTTTGGCTACAATCGGCCAGGTTGGTAACCCAGAGTGGAAGGGTCGTAAGCTTGGCAAAGCTGGTAGAAAGCGATTGCTCGGTATTCGTCCTACAGTAAGAGGTACAGCGCAGCACCCTGGCAGTCACCCTCATGGTGGTGGCGAAGGTAGGAGTGGTGTTGGCATGAAGTACCCGAAGACACCATGGGGCAAGCATGCATTTGGTAAAAAAACTAGAAGTAAGCGAAAGACAAGTAAAAAATATATTGTACGAGATAGACGGAGCAAAAAATAATCATGTCCAGATCAAGTAAAAAAGGACCATACGTAGATCCAAAATTGCTTAGTAAGGTAATGAAGCAGAAGCAAAGTGGCGATAAAACAGCCATTAAGACCTGGAGTCGACACTCAGTGATTAGTCCAGATTTTGTTGGTCACACATTTTTAGTTCATCAAGGCAAGGTATTTATAGAAGTATTTGTCAGCGAAGCTATGGTCGGCCACAAGCTTGGTGAATTTGCCCCAACCAGAACATTCCGTGGACACGGCAGAATTGTAAAGAGAGTCCTGACTAAGACCTAAAACACTTATGATTATTCGTGCAGTACAAAAAAATACCAGACAAACACCAAGAAAAATTCGTTTCGCAGCAGACGCAGTTCGCGGACTTTCTGTCGAACAAGCACTAAGACAGCTTGCTGTAATTGAGCGTCGCTCTGCAGTTGTTTTGCTCAAGGTATTTCGTCAAGCTTTGGCAAATGCACAACACAATCACAATATCACTGCTGATCAACTTAAAATTAAGTCACTCCAAATCAATGAAGGGCCACGTTATAAGCGATTTCGCGCTGTTAGTAGAGGACGTGCTCACAGCATTGTCAAGTTGGCTAGCCATGTAGTTTTGGAGCTAGAAGAGATTGTCGAGAAGCCAGCTACAGAAGCAAAAGAAGCAAAGGTGGCTCCAGCAAAGAAACCGAGAAAAACCGCTGTAAAAAAAGAAACAACCAAGCAAAAAAGTCGAGTAAAAAGTAAGAGAGTGTAGTACAATACCCCTCTGGCAAAAAATATGGGACAAAAAGTACATCCAACTGGTTTTCGTGTCGGCAACACTTTCGGCTGGAAGTCTCGTTGGTTTGCGGAGCCTGCAGAGTATAGTGATACTGTAATCGAAGATTTTCGCTTACGTTCACAGCTCAAGAAGAAACTCTTGACGGCAGGTGTGGTCCAAATTGACATTGAGCGCTCTCTGACGGTGATAAAAATAGTTTTATATGTTTCTCGTCCAGGAGTAGTTATCGGTAGGGGCGGCGCAAATCTTGAGGAAGTCAAGAAAGATGTCGAGCGATTACTTAATGTTGCTAAACTCAAAAAGGACCGAGTCAAGATAGATTTGCGAGTAGAGGAAGTCAATAAGCCAGATTTGAGTGCAAAACTTGTCGTCGAGCGCATTCAAAACCAACTTATTAAGCGCTATCCACATCGTCGAGCTGTTTCACAAGCGATTGACCGAGTGATGCAAGCGGGTGCGCAAGGGGTAAAAATTTCCCTTTCTGGCAGAATTGGTGGAGCAGAAATTGGTAGAAATGAAAAGTACTCAAAAGGTAGTGTTCCCACACAGACTTTGCGAGCAAATATAGATTATTTCCAAGAAGCCGCGCGAACTCGTTCAGGATTCGTCGGTATAAAGGTATGGATCTATAAAGGCGAGGTAGTTTAGGTATGTTGCAACCAAAAAAAGAAAAATACCGCAAACAGTTTCGAGGTAAACGTCGAGGCATTTCCACTCGAGGTGCTGATATTGCATTTGGAGATTTTGGTTTGCAAGCCATCAGCACGGGTTGGGTGACTGGACGTCAAATAGAGGCAGCACGCAAGAAGATAACTTTTATGACTAAACGGGCAGGCAAGTACTGGATTCGAGTTTTTCCACACAAGCCAATTACTAAAAAGCCAGTTGGGGTAAAGATGGGATCAGGCAAAGGCGCGGTAGAGGAGCATGTGGCAGTTGTCAAATCCGGAGTAGTCTTATTTGAGCTTTCTGGTGTGACTGAAGACACGGCGAGAATTGCTTTTCGAAAAGCGGGGCACAAATTATCGGTGAAAACAACATTTTTGAAGAAATAAAACATGAAAAAAACTGATATTCACAAACTACACGAACTTGAGTCAGCCGAATTGACAACGAAGCTTGCTGCATTGAGGAAATCATTTATTTCATTGCGCATGCAAAAGTTTGCCGGCAAACTAGCCAACACAGCGCAGGTGACGCATTTGGCCAAAGATATTGCGCGCGTACTCACAGTTCTCAGGGAAAAAGAAAAGGCAACAACATGAAGCAACTACAAGGAGTGATTACTGCGATAAAGACGCCAAATACTGCGCAGGTTACTGTAACTAGGCAGTGGCAACATCCAATGTACGGAAAATCCGTAAAGAGAACCAAGCAGTATGCATGTCATTATGTTGATATGAAGTTGGTGGAAGGTGCTGAAGTCATTATTGAGTCGTGTCGACCAATGAGCAAAACCAAGCGATTCAGAGTACTAGAACTTGTGGCAAAGGCAGCATGATTCAACTGAGATCTGTACTAGCCGTTAGTGATAACAGCGGTGCCAAGCGTTTGCGCGTCATTCAGGTACATGGTGGTTCGAAGCGACGATTTGGTTATATTGGGGATATTGTCGCAGCTTCTGTTATCGTTGCTGACCCGCAGTCAAATATCAAGCGTGGCGAGATGGTCAAGGCTGTGATAGTTCGTACCCGCAAAGAGTTTCGTCGTAATAATGGTACGTATGTCAGATTCGACGATAATGCAGCAGTTATTATTGAGTCGAGAAAAAGCGTCAATCCGATTGGTACTCGTGTATTTGGTCCAATTGGTAGGGAAGTAAAAAATAGAGGTTTTAGTAAAATTGCAAGTTTAGCGCCTGAGGTTTTATGAGTATGAAAGTATTTGTCGGCGACAAAGTTGTTGTCACCTCTGGAAGAGATAAGGGTATGATTGGCGAAATTGCCCGCATATTGCCAAAACAACGCAAGGTGATTGTGCCTGGTGCAAATCTTTACTCTCGTCACGTCAAACCAAGACAGGGTCAGGCCGGAGAAATTCGCAAAGTCGAGCGACCCCTCGCAATGAGTAAGATCGCAGTACTCAATGACGCAGGTAAGCCAGACAGAATTGGATATGAGCTTACCAAAGATGGTCACAAAACCAGAATATTCAAAAAATCTGGTGCTGTAGCACCGATGCCTAAAGTAGAGAAAAAGAAATCAAAATGACAGCGCTACAACAATACTACCTAGAGACAGTTGTGCCACAACTCAAAAAAGAGATGGACGTTCAGAGTGATTTTGCAGTACCAAGATTACTCAAGATAGTGCTCAATATGGGAGTCAAAGATCCGCAGGAACCTCGAGCCCGAAAACAAGCCCTCGAAAATATTGTCCAGCAGTTTATGGTTATTTCTGGCCAAAAGCCAAACATCACCCTCGCACGCAAATCAATCGCCAGCTTCAAGTTGCGGGAAGGAGATCCGCTTGGGGTAAAAGTCACCTTGCGTGGCAAGCGAATGTGGCAATTTCTGGAAAAACTTATTGCAGTCGCACTCCCTCGTGTTAAAGACTTCCAAGGTGTTTCCAAAACAGGTTTTGATGGTAATGGCAATTACAGCCTAGGTATTGAAGAGCAGATAATTTTTCCAGAGGTGAGCTATGATATGGTAGAGAGTATTCGTAGTTTTCAAGCAGTGTTTGTTTCAACTGCTGAAAAGAACGAAGACGCACTGCAATTACTAACGTTATTGGGTATGCCGTTTGCAAAAGAAGTAGATACTAAGTAGTAGACAGAGAAGAGGGTATGGCAAAGAAATCTAAAATCGCTAAATCAAAGAAGTTGCTACAAAAGCGACAGGCACTTTTGTTGTCAGGCGAAAAAAAATACAATCGCTTCTCGACTCGAGGGGTAAACCGGTGTAAAATAACCGGTCGACCAAAGGCATATATGCGTTACTTTGGGCTCAGTCGTTTAACATTTAGAGAGTTAGCGCTTAAAGGCGAATTGCCTGGTGTTGTAAAGGCAAGTAAATAAACATGACAGATCCAATTGCAGATTTTCTAATTAGAATTAAGAATGCACTTCGTGCGAATCACGATACGGTCGAGATGCCGTATTCAAAAATGCGTTACTCGCTTGGGGAGATTTTGGTACAAGAGGGTTACATCACCAAGATTGAGCAGATTACAAGTGGTCAGTTTCCAGCTCTACACGTCAAGCTCAAGTACAACAATCGAGTTTCGGTAGTCAATGACGTTAAAAGAATCTCGAAGCCTGGTCGTCGTGTTTACGCTCCAGCCAACAAAATTCCTCGGGCATTGGGTGGATATGGCATTACTATTCTTTCCACCAATCAGGGTTTGTTGTCAGATAAGGAAGCACGAAAAAGAAAAGTGGGCGGAGAATTGCTCTGTCAAGTTTGGTAAATTATGTCAAAAATCGGACGCACCCCAATCAGCATCCCCTCTGGAGTAACGCTCACTCAAGCAGATGGTGAAATGCGGGTGGTGGGACCAAAAGGAGCGTTGGTGGTGGCGATACCAACAGGTATTTCATTTAGCCAAACGCCAGAAGAAATAACGGTAAACAGGGCCAATGACACTAGGCAAAGTAGGGCAAATCATGGTCTGATCAGAAGTCTACTGCAGAACGCAATTGTGGGCGTGAGCGAAGGTTTTACTAAAACGCTCAAACTTGTTGGCACTGGTTATAGGGCGCAATCCAAAGGTGCGGGTATTTCACTTGCTCTGGGATTTTCACATCCGATCACACAAGATGCTGTCCCTGGGATTAAGTTTGAAGTACCAGATACAGAAACAATTATTATCACTGGCATAGACAAGCAGCAGGTAGGACAACTAGCGGCAGAACTTCGCTCAAAGCGACCACCTGAGCCGTATAAAGGCAAGGGCATCAGATATGAGAGTGAGAAAGTCAAGCGCAAACAAGGTAAGGCAGCGGCTGCATAAGCTATAAGAACATCATCATGACACAAGATTTTCACAGATTGACTCGAAACCAAGTGCGCCAACGTAGAGTGCGTGCCAAACTTTTTGGTACTGCGGTTCGACCGAGAATTTCTGTCTCGCGCTCCAACAAGCATCTTTTGGTACAGGTTATAGATGATGCTGCACAAAAAACACTCTTCGGCATGCATACAAAGTCACAATCTGCCAAGAAAAAGGTCGAGACTAAAACTCAAGCTGGCAAGAAGATTGCGGCAACAGTAGCAGCAGAGCTGCAAAAGCGAAAGATTACAACTGCAATTTTTGATCGTGGACAGTATCCATATCTTGGTAGGATTCGTGAGTTTGTCCAGACATTACGAGCAGAAGGCATTACAATATAGGATCCGTATGGTAGAACAACATAATCAGGCATCAGAGTACGACGAAAAGGTGATCCAGATCTCTCGCGTTTCCAAAAAAACAAAAGGTGGGAGTAAGGTTGGCTTTTCAGTATTGATGGTTGTTGGTGACCGAAAAGGCAAAGTTGGTGTTGGGCTTGGCAAAGCGAGTGATGTAGTGACTGCAATTCAAAAGGGTATTAAGAAAGCCAAGAAGAAATTCATAACAGTTCCGATTGACGGTACGACGATTCCATTTCGCATCCTTATGAAAAAAGGTGCAGGACAAGTTTTACTCAAACCAGCGCCAAAGGGTTCGGGAGTTATTGCGGGAGGTCCCGTCCGAGCAGTTGTAGAGGCTGCAGGGATTCGAGATATTTCAAGCAAGATTTTGGGGACACAAAACCAAGCTTCAAATGTATACACTACTTTTGCCGCGCTCGTGCAAATTTCAAATATTGTTGAGCTAAAGCATATCTCTCTCAAATCAATTGCGCAGGTAGAGGCTGAGGAAGCGGCAAAAATTGCAGAAGAACAAGCGCGACTTACTGCGGTCAAGAAGCCTGACGCAAAAAAGCCAGCCAAAAAGTCTGTAGAGCCAAAAGCTGCTGTAAGTAAATTAGTCAAAAAAAGCCCAACAACCAAAGCAAAAACAAAAGTATCCACAAAAAAAGCACCTGCTAAGAAAAAATAATCATGCCAAGTTTACTCTCACAACTCACAGCTAGTACCACAAAAAAACGTAAGCGCGTAGGCCGAGGCTACGGGTCTGGCATTGGTGGTCACACGGCCGGTAGAGGACAAAAGGGTCAGAGGTCTCGTTCGGGTAAAGGCATTCCATTATGGTTTGAGGGTGGTCAATTGCCACTTATTAAGCGCATGCCAATGCTTCGTGGTAAGGGAAAATTTGTTTCATCTGGTAAGCGAGTAGAGCTTTCACTTAGCAAGCTTAATACAGTCGTAGCAGATATTGTGACACTTGAGACACTGAAATTAGAAAAAATTATCAGCAGTCGAGCAAAAGGCGTTAAGATTATTGCAACTGGCGAGATCTCAAAGAAAAAAACTGTGCAAGATTTGGATGTTACGAAAGCTGCTCAACAAAAGATTGAAGCAGCAGGTGGTAGTATCACGCAAACAAGTTAACTCACATTGTGCAGAGATTTATTGCCCTCTTCCAAAAAATAGCTTCTTCTGCACAACTCAGAAAAAAGTTATTTTTTACTGCCTTAATTTTCTTAGTTTTTCGTATTCTTGCACATATTCCCTTGCCTGGTGTAGACATTGATAGACTTGAGCAATTATTCAGCGGCAGTCAGTTTCTCAGTCTTCTCAATGTGTTTTCTGGCGGAACGTTGGCAAGGTTTTCGATCGCTGCCGTGGGAATCAATCCATTTATCACAGCATCAATTGTGATGCAGCTTGCAGGTATGGTTATCCCAAAACTCAAAGAATTACAGAAAGACGGCGAGAGTGGTCGAGAAAAAGTTAATCAATATACAAGATTGCTTTCGGTTCCACTTGGCATTGTTCAGAGTATTTCTGTTCTAGCGTTATTGCGATCACAGGATTTGCTACTTGCCTCAGACCTCGTCATTTTGGGAGCAATCATTCTTTCTTTGATCACTGGTTCTTTGGTGGTTATGTGGTTAGGCGAGCTTATCTCAATCTACGGCATTGGTAATGGTATTTCCATGATTTTATTCGCTGGTATTATTAGTCAGCTCCCAACCTCAGTTGGACAGGTATGGTCGCTTACAACTGCAGATCAACTTATGACTGTTGTGATTTTTCTAACCCTGTTTCTTTTGGTTATTGCCTTGATAGTGTTCATGAATGAGGCGATCAGAAAAGTGCAAATTCAGTATGCCAAACGAACTCGTGGTAGCAAAGTTTATGGTGGACAGACAACGCACCTACCTATTCGTGTCAACGTTACAGGAGTGTTGCCAATTATTTTTGCTGTTTCACTAATGCTTGTACCATCTTTTTTGGCCAGGATTTTCTTGGCCAGCGCCAACCCAGAACTTATCACCTTAGGGCAGAACCTGAGCATTTGGTTTGCAGAGACTTCCTATATATATATGACAATTTACTTTCTAGTAGTGCTCGTGTTTACCTTTTTCTCTGCGTTGATCTTTTTTAACGCAGAGGACATTTCTTCTGAACTAAAAAAAAGTGGCGCCTTTATTCCTGGCATACGACCAGGAGCATCGACAAAGAAATATCTAGAGTTTGTGGTTTCTCGCATTACCTTTGCAGGAGCCCTTTTTCTTGGTTTTGTTGCAGTTTTACCATCAGTGGCGCAGTTACTGACACAAATTCAATCGCTTGCTATTGGCGGAACTGGAGTGCTGATTGTTGTTTCCGTTATTTTAGAGACGACAAAACAGGCTGAGAGTATGCTGGTCGAACAAAATTACGACCAGTATACATAATAATCACAGTACAAAGAAAAAAAGGATAAACATGAAAATAGTTTTGATTGGTATACAGGGAGCCGGCAAATCAACACAGGGAAGCATGCTGTCTGATAAATATAAAATTCCGTACCTTTCTTCTGGTCACATCTTTCGAGAAATGGCTAAGGAAAAAACTAGGCTTGGTCGTTGGCTCAAAGAGCTGCTTAATTCTGGAGCGCTTGTCCCAGATGAGACAACACTAGAAGTTGTTCTCACGTACCTTAAAAAGCCAGAATACCAAAATGGCTTTGTACTCGACGGTTTTCCTCGCACTGTAGCCCAAGCAGAAGCCTTCAACGGCTCTATTGATCATGTAGTTTATATTGACGTTTCTGACAAGGAAGCACTCTGGAGAATTTCCGGTCGTGTAGCAGAACGTGAAGACGAGACACTCTCTGCGATCAGACAGCGTATTTCTCTTTTTCATAGTGTGACGACTCCTGTTATTGAAGCATATCGAAAAAAAGGCAAGCTACGAACCGTTGATGGCGAACTCTCTATAGAAGACGTTTTTGCTCAGATCATTGCTGCAATCGAGGCATAAGTTGTCACCTACGCAGCAAGTTACTACTAGAATTACTGCAATGCGACAAGGCGGTCGTATTCTGGCTCAGATCAGAGATGAGCTGGAGCGACGGACAGTCCCTGGCACGACTTTTGAAGAAATTGAGTCTTGGGCTCAAGCATTACTAAAAAAACACAAGGTTGTAGCTAGTTTTTCTAGTGTTCCTGGATACAGCTGGGCAACTTGTGTCATGCGCAACGACGCTCTTTGTCATGGTATACCACAACAAGATACAATCCAGAGCGGGGATGTAGTTACCATCGACATTGGACTACTCAACAAGGGATATCATCTCGATACAACCACAAGCTTTATTGTTGGTGAGGCACCTGTTGGAACCCAGGAGTTTCTTGCGGTTGGCAAGAAGAGCCTCGCAGCAGCTATAGCAAAAGTGCGATCCGGTGCCTCTGTCTATGCTGTTAGCAAAGCTATGCAACGCGTTCTTGATACTCATGGTTTTGGCGCTATTTACCAATTAACTGGCCATGGCATAGGTGAAAAACTACATATGGAGCCTAGCATACCTGTAGTAGCAAATAAGTCTGATGAGAAAGTATTTTTTTCGACAGGACAGACTGTTGCTATAGAAGTGATGTACGCGGCGGGCGACCCAGAGCTCAAATTAGCAAAGGACAACTGGACCTATCGCACCAAAGACGGCTCGCTCTCTGCGATGTTTGAAGAAACGGTGCTTGTAACTGAGTTTGGACACGAAGTCCTGACAAAAAGCCTATAATTTGTTATAATCTGGGGTTCTATGGGTAAAGTGCAAGATCATAAGCGAACTGCAAAAGGCCGGCGACAAGTCGACCCAACTCAACAAAAGGCTGCTGCTAGTGACCGTTTTGAGGTGGAAGGTGAGGTTTCTCGTTGTCTGCCAAACACTATGTTTTATGTTGAAATCAAGCAGTCGCAGTATCCACAAATGATTGGCAGAACACTACTTGGCACATTAGTTGGAAAGATGAGACTATTTCGAATTCGGGTTTTGCCTGGCGATGTAGTTAAGGGATATGTATCAAAATATGACCTCAAAAAGATGAAAATAACCTTTAGATCAACACAAAAGGAACCGCAGTCAATTTAAGTCTTTTCAAACAAGATCACACCTGGTATAGTTCACCTCTCTTGAGGAATTAAACATGAAAGTTCGGACATCACTAAAAAAAATCTGCATCGGCTGTAAATTTATTCGCCGAAAGGGTGTGTTGCGTGTGGTTTGCTCGACAAATGCTAAGCATAAGCAAAGACAGGGCTAGTATATGATTCGTATCGTTGGTGTTGACCTTCCAGAACATAAAAAGATTCAGTTCGCACTGCAGAGTATCTTTGGTGTTGGCGCGTATCGGGCGAAGAGTATTTTGACCGAAGCACATGTTGATGAACACAAAAGAACCCGAGATCTCACCACCGATGAAATAAATAGAATCCAACGAAGCCTCGAACGATTCCAAACTGAGGGAAATCTGCGGCGAGAAATTAACGACAATATAGATAGACTTAAGAGAACCAAGACCTATCGTGGTTCCAGACATGCTGCAAAATTACCAGCTCGAGGACAAAGAACCCGAACCAACTCTCGCAGTGCACGCGGCGGTGGCAAACGCAAAACGGTTGGTTCATTGAGCAAAGAAATGGCTGCAAAGTTAGAAGATAGTTCAGCAAAAAAATAATCTATGGCAAACACTACCAAATCAGCATCAAAAAATAAGAAGCAACGGCTTGTTTCGAGTGGTCGTTTGTATGTGACAGCAACATTCAATACCACACTTGCTAGCGTGACCGACGAGCAGGGCAATGTACTCTGTTGGTCAACCGCTGGTGAAGCAGGATTTACCGGTTCGCGCAAGTCAACGCCTTATGCTGCGACAATTACGCTCGAAAATGCAGTCAATAAGGCCCGTGCATTTGGGATGCAGACAATGGATCTGTATATTAAAGGACCAGGTCCGGGTAGAGATGTAGCACTACGTGTTCTTAAAGCTCAGGGTATCCGGATCAACATGATTGCCGATATGACTCCGTCTCCACACAATGGTACTCGACCAAGGAAAGCAAAGCACAACAAATAATTATGTCACGATACACAGGTTCACGAAACAAACTAGCACGCCAGATTGGTGAAGATTTGTCTCTTAAGACAAATGCGCTCAAGGTGGGTCGTCGTATTAACATCAGACCAGGCCAGCATGGCGCTAAGAGACGAAGAAAATTATCAGATTACGGTATTCAATTGAGAGAAAAACAGAAGATTCGTTATGTCTATGGTGTTTCAGAAAAGCAATTACAGCGACTTTACCAACAAGCTACCAAGAGCCAGCTTGCCACGGGTTCAACGCTTATCTCTTATCTTGAACGAAGACTAGATAACGTTGTGTTTCGTTTAGGTTGGGCGCCAACTCGCGCTGCTGCGCGACAGCTTGTCAGTCATTACCATGTACGACTCAATGGTAAGAAACACAATGTGGCATCCTACCAAGTACAAATAAATGACGCGCTTGTTTTGAGCACAAAAGCGAGCAAAATTCCTGCTATCAAAGCTATGCTTGAATCAGACGCGGTCCAGCCAGAATGGCTCGAGAAAAAACAAGTTGCAGCTAGGGTTGTTAGATTGCCAGTACGCAGTGACGTAATTGAACCAGTTGTAGAGCAGTTAGTAGTAGAGTATTACAGTCGATAAGTAGTAAAAAGTATAAACCAAAGAAACGGATTCTCTCAGATGAGAGGAGAAGAAACAAAAAGGAACAATATGTTACAAGATACAGCAGAATACCCTGTCATGAACCCAACATTTGAGTTGAGCGAAGTGGCAGAAAATGATCAGACTTCTGTCATTACCATAGAACCACTTGAGCAAGGCTATGGCCACACGCTTGGCAATGCAATTCGCCGAGTGCTTTTGTCGTCTTTGCCTGGTGCAGCAATTACACAATTCAGAATGCAGGGCGTTGACCATCAGTTTAGTGCGATTCCGGGTGTTACCGAAGACGTCTTAGAGATTGGTCTTAATCTTAAGTTAGTGCGAGTCATTGCTCAGGCAAACGGCGCCGGCACACTGCGGCTTTCAGCTAAGGGACCAAAAGTACTTACTGCCAAAGATATTGAGTGTGAGGCTGGTTTTTCTATTGCCAATGGTGACCAGCACATTATGACTTTAGCAAAAAATGGTTCAATAGACATAGAAATGACAGTGGACACAGGCACTGGGTATCAAGTGTCCGATGACAAGCAAAGCACCGGAGTTGGTGACGTCATGCTCGATGCGCTATTCTCACCAATCGTAAGCGTATCATATAAAGTCGAGTCTACTCGAGTTGGACGCAGAACCGATTTTGACAAACTTATTTTATCAATCACAACTGACGGTTCTATCTCACCGATAAACGCAGTCAAGCAAGCAGCCCAGATACTGTCTAGACAGTTTACGCAGATTACAAATCCTGCGACACAAGTGGTTGTTGAGCCAGAATCAACCCTCAGTCCAGAAGAGGCAGAAGTACTTCGACTCACTGTCGAAGAGCTTGACCTCCCAACTCGTATAGCCAATGCATTACGCAAGGGTGGTTTTGCCACTGTTGGTGACTTAGTTGGTACCTCAAAAAATATTATTGCAAAGGTAAAAAATCTTGGTGAGAAAAGCGTGGTAGTTGTTGATGGCGCACTGCAGAAAAAGGGCGTCAGTTTAGGCGAGTAATTTACCATGAGACACAGAGTAGCAAAACGCAAGCTAAATCGTGACACAAAGCACCGGGGTGCTCTGATGAAAAACCTCCTGCGTGAGTTGTTTTTGCATGGTACGATCACAACGACCCAAGCCAAGGCGAAAGAGCTCAAGCGTCAGGTAGACTCAGTCATAGTGCGTTCAAAAACTGATTCTGTTGTCAATAGAAGAGTGTTGCACAAGCAGTTTGGCAAACGTGATATTAGTAATGCATTGGTTGCTGTTATTGCCCCGGCATTCAAGAAACGCGACTCTGGTTTTGTTACCATTTCACCTGCTGGTATTCGCCGAGGTGATGCAACACCACTTTTTAAGGTCACCCTACTAGAACAAAGAGAGCGTTTGGGAACATTTAAACCAAAAACCCCAAATATACCAAAAAAGACGGTGGCGGTAGAGAAATCTGTGGCAAAAAAACCAGCAGCCACAACAAAAAAGAAATCAATAACAAAGAAGAAATAACATGCACAAATCGTCTATCACTAAACCAGCAGATGTAACGAGAGCTTGGCATGAAGTAGATGTCTCCAAGGCGATTCTTGGAGATCTGCAACACAAATTGCTACATTGCTTATAGGTAAGAAAAAGAAAGACTATACACCAAATGTTGATATGGGTGATTATGTTGTCGTTATTAACGCTGCCAAAGTAGCAGTCACTCGCAATAAAGCCCAGCAGAAGATGTATTATCGTCACTCAAATTATCCTGGCGGTTTTGTCAGCACCCCTTTTGCAGATATGCAAGCTAAATTTCCCGAACGTATTATTGAAAAAGCCGTTTACAACATGTTGCCAAAAAATAAATTGCGAAATCAGCGAATGAAGCGACTCAAAATCTATGCTGGAGCAGAACACGGGCATCAGAGTCAATTGGCTACAAAGGAGTAAGTTATGGCGTTACGTTTAGCAAAGAAAAAAGGTCAAGCACAGCGAGTGGTAAAGAAAATTATCCCACAAGCCAAGAAGTCAGCTAAGGTAGTTGAAAAGAACACAGTTCCAACGCAGACTGGTGCATACACTGAGGGAATTGGCCGAAGGAAAGTCGCTACTGCACGTGTTCGTTTATACACGGTGGAGGGAGACTTTGCTGTTAATGGTGTATTGGCAGGAGAGTATTTCAACACCATTCCAGACGCAGTACGGCTGCTTCGCGCACCACTGGCTGTAACTGGCGCTAGCGAGACGACCGCTGTTTCAGTCAAGGTTTCTGGTTCTGGTACGAGAGCACAACTAGAAGCTATCGTACATGGTTTAGCTCGAGCACTCGACAAACAAAATGCAGAATTTCACACTTTGCTCAAACAAGAGGGTATGCTCACCCGTGATGATCGCATGAAGGAAACTCGCAAAATTGGCATGGGTGGAAAAGCCCGACGCTCAAGACAGTCGCCGCGTCGTTAGCTGCTTGCGCTAGTATATTTTTTCAGACTATATTTCCAAAATTGTAAACTGGAAAGTAGCAACAATCCGGTGATGCCAAATACTAGAGCAATACCGACTGAAGGTTTTAGATTGAGTAACACCTGTGCTGGAACAGTAAGCATTAGTCCAATCGGAATGAGAAAAAATAAGACTAAACGAATAGACTCATGATAGATAGAAACAGGAAATCTGCCGAGCGAGGTAAGATCTCGATAGAGCCAAACAAGTCCTTCAATTTCAACGATAGACACAGCAATAGCTACAATGAGAATGTGCAGTGCCAATGCTATGACAAGCGCATTCACAAACAATACTGCAAACAAAAGAATTGAGACGGGGGTGACAGAGATTGTCAGAGTGCTAAGCAGATAGAAGCTTACGCCCACTGTTGGCAGCAAAAATAACAAATCATTTATATCTGGTTTGTCGGTTAGGATGCGAAATAATGGATTGAGCGGTTTAATGAGTAAAAAATCAAGCTCGCCATTTTTTACTTGATTGCCAAATACATAGACGTTGCGAAAGAGTGCTTGAGAAAATGAATCGATCACTTGATAAACCAAAAAAAAGACCAGCATTTCATCGCTAGAATAACCACCAAGCGTAGAGACGCTTTGCTTAATCAGTAGCAAAAACAACAGGCTGATTGAAAATCGAAACATTTTTCCGAGTAAGAAAAATATATTTGTACCTCGATGCACAAAGGCAACTTGCAGTGCGTTAAAGCCAGTTAATCGCCAGACTCGCCAGTATGTTTGTATTCGATTCATTACTGTCCTTGTGCTGCGTAGTTTTTAAATCCCCAGTGCCAAAGAAATTTGTTGAGTAAATAAAATAAAACTATCCAAAGTAGCAATGCGCTACTATGAATCAAAATTTTATCGATTGCCACTTTGCCGAGAAAAACCTGCGTTTGCATAAAGGTGAGGTATGGAAATGGGGTGAGGAATAAAGCAGACTGTAGCCAATCTGGCAAAATATTAAGCGGAAATAACTTGCCAGCGCTAAAATCAAGGAAAATAAAGAATAAAAATTTTGGCCCCCAAGTATCAGGACTCCAAAAGCCGAGGGTGCCAAATAAGAGCGAGAAAAGAAAGTTGAGAATCACTCCACCAGCTGCCCAGAGGAGGAAAACTACTGTAGTATATGCCGAAGGAAGCACAATTTCTGGTTGAAAGAGTGCGATGAGTATGCCGCTTTCGATCAAGGTGGCAAGAATATTGCGACCCTTGTCTGCCACTTCTTCGATTGCTAGATACGAAAACAAAGAGACCGGTTTGAGTAGCAACGAGCTGATATCACCCGAGTAGATTCGTTCTGCGAGGCCGTACAGTGCTGATGCAAGCACGAGTCCATGCAGTATGGCTGCCATAAAAATGTAACTAATCATCTCTGCCCTGTTGTAGCCAAATACGTTGGTTTGGCTAGTAAATAGGACACTCCAGACAGTGAGTGACATCAGGCTTGATAAAAATTGTCGAAACCGCCACATCAAGAGATTGGTTCTGTAGACGAGACCATTTTGCCAGGAGAGCGACAGTAATCTAAGATATGGGTTCACGCGATTTTTGCTCTATTACCAAACACTTCTCGAATAATTGCTTCTAGTGGTGCTTCCTCGATATTAAGATCCTGTACTGGTAGTGATTCAAGCAAGCGAGCTGCAATTTTTGTTGCATCTTTGCGCGAGACAAGCAAAGTAGCTGATGAGCCAGTGAGGTGTTTTATTGTGCCAAACTTTTTCAAGTCATTTTTGCTGACGGGCGCAGCGAATACTACTGAGAGAATTTTGTTGCGAGCATATTTGTTAATGATACTACTGAGTAAGCCATCATATATTTTTTTGCCATGATCAATCATGATGACACGCTCACAAAGTTCTTTGACGTCATCCATATAGTGACTCGTCAAAATGATTGTTGCGTTATACTCTTTATTGTACTCAGAAATAAAATCTCGCAGTGTTTTTTGCATAATCACGTCAAGACCAATAGTTGGCTCATCCAAGAAGAGCACTTTTGGATTGTGCAAAAGTGCTGCAATAAGTTCGCACTTCATGCGTTGTCCGAGCGAAAGTTTGCGGACTTGAATTTGTATGGAATCTTTTACATCGAGCAAATCAACTAGTTTATTGAGTGTTTTGCGAAACCGTGGGTTTGGGATATCATAAATCGCTTGGTTGAGCAAAAATGTTTCCATGGCGGGTAGGTCCCACCAAAGTTGATTTTTTTGTCCCAGCACTAGTGAGAATTGTTTTTGAAAAGCATTTTCTCGATTCCAAGGATTGAAGCCGAGTACAGAAACTTCTCCACTAGTGGGATATAGCAGGCCAGCAAGCATCTTAAGCGTTGTTGTTTTGCCTGCTCCGTTTTGTCCGATAAAACCAACAACTTCACCCTGTTTGATTGAAAATGAAATATCATCAACCGCAGCTACAGTTTCGTATTCGCGTCGCAGAAGTGAGCGGACTGAGCCGAGTAATCCTGGTTCTTTTTTGTAAACAGAAAAATGTTTTTTTAGATTTCTTACAGTGATTACTGGTTCTGGCATAGTTTCCTAAAACACCCTTATAAAAGGGTGTTTTTTTACTCAAGCAACTATGTGTAGTTTACCAAACAGCTTTTTTGAGAGGTTTGCCTACCTTGAGGTTTACTACTCGATGCGATTTGATAGTTTGTCGTTTGTCTTCATTACCAAATGGCACAACTTGTTTGTCATTGACGGTACTAACATAAATTGTACCAAAACCCGAGAGTACTACCTTTTCACCTTTTTTAAGTGAGCGCGTAACCTCTTCGAGTAGTGCCTCAATCGCATCAGAGGATGCTTTTTTTGTAAGATGAGCTTTTTTGGCGACAATTGCTATGAGCTGAGACTTTGTCATGATTGTCATCCTTTCGTATCAGCACGTGAATTTTTACAGTCAGCTATGTGGATCCAAGTGTACTGTATACGAACTGCAAGTCAAGAGGGAGATCAAATTTGCTAGATGTATCGGTATAGTTTTAAAAATGCCAGGCAAGCTCCAAGTAGATCATAACCGACGTCACGCAAGGTACCAAATCTTCCTGGTACCAATTGTTGGTGAAGTTCATCACTAATGGCATAGATAAGTACAAGTAGAAACGGTACTTGCCAACGCTTATTTCCTGTTACTCCTACGAGGATTTGTGAGCGGTATACGAGGAAGTAGAGTATGGCATACACGGTAATGTGAGCTGATTTTTTGAAGATAAAGTCGTATGTTTCTACATAAAGACCTGGCAAGATAGCTTGATTAGATAGATAGAAAATAAGAGTAGCCCAAAGCAGAACTGGCAGATATGCGTTTATAAAAAGTGGTACTTTTGGGCTAGGTGAAGAGATCTTTGCGGGCATAGAGACTACTTATTGTTACAAGCAGGCCTCCTAGTATACCACCGAGTGATGTTTCATTTGATTTGGCTGGTAGCGATTTCTGTGTCGTATTTTTTGTCAGTTTATCTTGCTGCACCAATGCTTGTATTGTGATAATTTCTTTTGCTAGTGAATACGGATAGGCTGGCTGTGCAGTTATTGTAGTGCCAAGGACTTGTCCAGAATCTTTGACTTGATCTGCAGAAGCGGCAGTAGACTGCACACTTGTGGCTTCAATTTTGTTCACCTCCATTACATCTTCCCCATCACTTTCTTCAAACAGCTTATTTGCCTCGTTTGGCGTCGGATGCGAAGGCACCCAGTTGTCGTTGTTCAGAGTTAGGCTGTAGCCACTTTTGCAATATGAGTAGCTTGCTTCAGCAACTACGGTGCCAAGATTGGTCGTGATGAGGAGCGAGTCTCCTGAGTTATTAAGCATACTGTTGCTCCAAGAAAAAACCACTCGGCTGTCATTTGCTATCAAACCAGCGAGTTCCCGAGTGTTTCCGGTGCTATCTGTAATTAGCCAGTTTTCAAGCGAAATAGTTTCACCGAAGTTGCGCAGCTCTATCCACTCTGGTTGTCCAGAGTAAGGACATGCCATGATTTCAGAAAGTTGCACGTTTGGTTTTATTACTACAGCAGCAGGAGTGGCCGAGACAGCTGCTTGAGTAGCGATGGGTATTGGACTAGGTTGCACTGCACTTGCAGTAGCGACAATACCTGCGCTAGGTGATGACTCGAACACTTCTCCTGTCAGCAAATCTTGGTGCCACGAAAGACCTTTGGTGCTACTCGAGTAAGAGAGTGAAGCTGAATAGGTAGCAGCCGGATCACTTAGGACAACAGTGTCACCAGTGTTATTGAGCGTGCTGCCTGATAAATTGAGAATAAAAATTTCGTATGGCTGCAAAATAAAATCTGTAAATTGGTGCAGCAAGCTGGGAGTACTGAGTGTGTCAAACACAGTCCAATCGGTTAGATCTGCAGCGCTTGACGCTGCATTGTAGAGTTCTATCCACTCATTTTCACCTGCATTGGGAGCTGGGTAAAGTTCGGAAACAACAATGTTTTGGGCATGCGCTGTATCTAGTCCAAACCGCAAGGTAAACGCGATGAGCAGTGTGCACAAAGTGATTCTCACCCATTCAGCATACGAAAATAGATGACATCAAGTGTTATAGCATGTTAGTAATTTACGTGCAGGTAATAGGTGCTGATATTATCGCTTTGCTCAACACGCACGTAGCGCAAGTTGCCACCACCGCAAGCAATGCTCCCGCGATAGAGGGTGCCGGGTTGTACAGCGCGAACTCGAGCGTCGTTTGATATGCTCGACATATCAATACCGGTATGTGGTTCGCCGCCATAGGCGCGATGTACTCGAGCATAGTAGGTCATGCCGAAACCTTGATTGATTCTTGCAGCATCAAACATGGGCCAATCCCAACTACCACCAAAACCAAATGGGCTATCTGGCTGATTATTCCAGATAGGAGAAATTGATTTTAGATATGCTGCGGGATCCTGTGTCACTCCGTTTTTGGCCACCTCAAAATGCAGATGTGAGCCAGTAGAACAAACACTCGAACCGAGTATGATGCTGGCAATTGTGTCTCCCGTATTTACTGGACCTACTTGTGATTCTACGCCTTTGCCCGCAATAATTGATTGAATGGCTGAGAGTTCAGCGAGTGTTTTGGCAAGAGCTGCTTGATAGGCAGCTTCATTACTTTTTGTTTCGCTGAGTAGGTATTGTTGCTCGCTTCGTTGCTTTGCCAAAACAGATTGTTCTCGCTCGAGTCGAGACTGAACTTTTTCAACCTCCTGCTGTTTTTCTTCCTTGGTTATTTTCTGCTGATCAAATGCAAGGCGCTGGGCTTCTGCTCGTTGCATGGCGAGCGCGGTTTGTAGCCGAGCCTCCTTGAGGTATCTCAGTTGAGAAAAAAACGAAGTAGCAGATTTTTTATTTAGGACAAAAAGATTTTTATTGACACGAGATTGCTTGTATTCTGTCTGGATACGCTCTACCAAGAGCGTGGTAAGTCGATCAAGCGAGAGATTGAGGCCACCAATTCTTTGGCTCAAATCGACAATTTGTTTTTCAAGTAAGGCAATCTCTGCTTCTGTTTGTTGAATCAAGACTTCCTGGATTTGGATTTTTCCGTTAATGATACTAACAGTATTAGTAAGTGTAATTCGTTGTTCTTTCGTTTCATCAAGTTTTGATTCGAGACAAGCTTGCTTGTCTTTGAGACAATCTACATCAGTAGTATCGTTACAGACAATTTCACACTCAAGCGCATGCACTGGATGCGGAGCAAAACCAAACCAAAGAAACAAGAATGTAATAAGCAATTTCATAACAGAGTGACTAGGCACGTTGGGCAAAGCGATTGGTAGCCAAGAAGCTTGCGAGACCACCAAGTATTGCTCCAACCAAAAGTCCAACACCCAGTTGCATCAGTAAGAACTCGAGTGGAACAGGAAACTCTAAAATACCAGAGAAAAAAGAGGAAAGTGTGGGGGTAAGATACAGGAGAATAGCAGTGATGGCTATCCACCCGAGCAGTGCTCCCAGTACACCGTAGAGTATGCCTTCGACAATAAATGGTTTGTTGATGTACCAGTTTGAGGCACCAATCAGTCGCATGATTGTGACTGAGTATTTTTTATTTGCAGCCTTGAGTGTGATAATGATGCTAATAGTAAGAAATGAAGCGATGCTTAAAATGCCAACGTCAACCAAGCCGGCTATTCGTAATGCTTGAGTCCAGCTGCTGAGCTGTTCGACAATATCCTGTTGAAACACGACATCATCAATAATTTGTTCTTTTCTAAGATTTTCGGCTACAGTTGTCAACGTATCGACACTAGTTGCTGAAACCTCGATACTAGCAGGCAAAATATCTGCAGTTACGAGTTCAAGTAATAGTGGCGAGTCATCGTACTCTTTGGCATAGTCTTTGAGTGCCTGATCTTGGGTTATAAGTCGCACCTCACTGACCGAAGTAGTCTTGGATAGAGACGCTGCGAGGGATTCCATTGCTGGTTTGTCAGTATCAAGTTTGAAAAAGGCAATTACTTGTGGTGATGTCTCAAAATGAGATAGCACCAGGTGAGCACCTGAGAGGATAAATGAGAGACGATATGCCACAAAAAATGTTACTGACACCATCAAGAGCGCGGCGAGTGACTGATAGGGAGTTCGGCGCATGGTGGTGAGAGCATAAGTAAATGGTTGCATGCTTACTCCAGATTTTCCTCTGATACTATCACTCGTTCTTTTTTTGTTTTTTTCTTTTGATTTGTTCCAATCTTTTTTTCTTTTGAAGTTATCTTGGGAGTTTCAATTTTTTCTTTGGGATGTTCCACTTCTTTTTTCTTTTTCTCCTTGGAAAAAAAACGAGAGAGCAGACTTGGTTTTTTTTCTAGTTTTTGCTTTTCGACCTCTTTCTTTTTTGGGGGCTCTGAAGCCTTTACAAGCTCATTTGGTTTGGGAGCTTCTTTTTTGACCGGTGGTTTTGAATCGTTAACCAAATTGCCATTGGCTAGTTTCAGAATGCGGGCAGAATCATTCTTGGTAAGATCGAGGTTATGTGTGGCAAAAAGAATAGTCGTGCCCAACTTGTTGATCTTTTGCAGTAGCTCTACTATGGATCGAGCATTATTGACATCGAGATTTCCTGTTGGTTCGTCAGCAAAAATGAGGTCAGGTCCAAGCGCTAGTGCCCGAGCAATGCCAACTCGCTGTGCTTCGCCACCCGATAGCTGGCTTGGAAAAAGGTATGGTTTATCGAGTAGGTCAATCAACTTAAGTAAGTCGGTTACGCGATTTTCAATTTCTGCTTGTGGTTGATTTACTATCTCTAGTGGCAGTGCAATATTTTCCCAGACATTGAGTTCAGGTAACAATTTGTAGTCTTGAAAAACAACACCAATTTTGCGCCGCAGATCAGTAATTTTTTTTGAAGAAATTGACGTCAATGCATCGCCAAAGAGCGAAATTTGGCCTGAGGTAGGAGTATATTCACGAATGATGAGGCGCATGAGCGTGGTCTTGCCGCTACCAGATGCACCAGTAATATATACAAATTCACCTGGCTCAACTGAAAACGAAACTTCTTTGATTGCAAAATTATTAGCAGAAAATTCTTTGGAGACGTCTTGAAAGCGAATCATAGGCAACACCTAGTGTAGTCAACACGACGGAACTTGGCAACCAGGTGCTTGTGTACAAGGCAATTATTTTTCTGTGGGGGCAGTGCCGTCAACCTCGACCACCTCAACTCTCCCAACGTCCATAAGCCAACCTGCCTTTTGTGCTTTGAAGGTCTCGCCCCAGACGGTCACTTCCATTCCAACCAGTTTGTCTAGATCAGTTACAGATGAAGTCAAGTATACGGTTTGAGACACTCCGCCTGGACGAAGTAGTTTATGAGAGCCTTCACCGTTGATGCCACCTGCTTCCAAAAATCCAGTTGCGCTGTCTTCAAATGCGTTCGCATCAGTACTCCCAAACACGTCACCATTCTTGACGTTGTCACCAGCCACTTTTGAGACAACCATCGTGTCGTTTGATTTGGTTGTACTACTGTCGCTAGAGCCAGCATAGAGCTGAAAGCTGCCGTAGCCAGTGGCAATTCCAGCCAAAATAGCAGCAATATAAAACCCAAGGATCATGTTTCTTTTTTTCATAGGGAGCTCTCGTTTGAGAGTCTGATTATTGCTCTCGACTGGCAGTGCGTCAACCGCAGTTTTCATTGGTTCTGGAGCAGTTTGTGGCTCTTCACTTGGGATTTGTGGTGCAGAAAGATCAAGTTTATGCATAATTTTGGTAGTAGAAATTTAGTATAACAGACACAACTGTGCCTCTACAAACTCATCTAAGTCGCCATCCAAGACAACCTGGGTGTCTGTTCTTACAACTTCTGTCCGCACGTCTTTTATTTGTTTGTAGGGGTGCAAGACATAATTGCGAATTTGGTTACCCCAACTGGCGTGCGTGTGAGCACCTTTTTCTTTGGCCAGCGTTTCGTCTCTTGTAGTTTCTTGGCGAAAGGCCAACTCAGCACGTAGTTTCTGCAGAGCACGATCTTTGTTTTGCACCTGCGTGCGCTCTTCTCTGCAGCGTATGGAAATACCGCTTGGCTTATGTGTTAGTTCTACCGCAGTATTTACTTTATTTACATTTTGCCCACCTGCGCCACCAGCACGCGAGAATTGCCACTCAAGATCTTTTTCATCGATGACAATTGATTTTTCACTAGCAGGAATGATGGGAAGTACTGATACGAGCGCAAATGAAGTTTGGCGCAAACTATCCGCATTAAATGGACTTTGACGAACGAGTCGATGTGTGCCACGTTCTCGTTTGAGGTAGCCATAGATGTAAGGGCCGTGTACTTCATACTCGACGCTTTTGATGCCAGCTTCTTCACCGCGTGACTCGCTGACCAAGTTGTATTTCCAGTTTTTACGCTCAAAGTAGCGGACATACATGCGACGTAACATATCTGCCCAATCCATGGCTTCAGTCCCCCCTTGTCCAGAATGCACCGAGAGCAGTGCGCCAAAGCTATCATACGGACCACTGAGATACTTCTGGAGTCTGACTTTGTGGACGAGCTTTTCTAGTTTTTTATGACTTTCTTTTTGTTGCTGTTCAACTTCAAGAAAATCACCACTTCCTTCGGTTGTTGAAGCTAACAAAGTTTGAAGTAGGTCCATATCTTCTATGGCGTTCCCGAGAGCAGTGGCTACATTGAGTTGTTCTTGCAGAAGCGAGAGTTCGTTCATGATTTCTTGGGCATTTTCCTGTTGCCAAAAATCTGGTGCGAGCGATTTGTTTTCTACCGCTTTGTGTGCTGCCGCAATGTAAGGCAAGTCAAGCTCGGCCAGTAGTGATCGAGCCTTTTCTATAGTAGTTTCTATTGGGTCTGGCATAGCGGTCATTCTATCACGTACTCGAGAAAGGATTGGTTCAACTGGTGAGTTGTAGCAGTATCCGGAGTGATGCTAGTGAGGGTTGTATCATTCGTACCAGGTTGTTTTTGAAATATTACACGAGTGAATCCGGAATCATGCGAAAGAGAAATAGCAACGCGCGTCGTGTTGTTCGGCAGGGTCGTGACGAGAAATCCAATTTGGTCGTAGTGCTGGCCAGTACTACTCGCGACTTGCTCACGATCAAATTGTAAAATTTGTTCACCGTTCACGACTATTTCTTCTACACGTTGTCCTGGGGCAAACAGAAGCCGCTGATAATTGACGTAGCCATCTTGGCTACTGGTATTGTGTAGAGTGATGCCAAGTTCAGTGATGGTATCTGCGGTTGTCATAACGTACTCACGCATGACAAAGGCATTGACTTTATTGATGCCAACATTTGATTCTACTGGATAATAATAGAGACTGTGTGCATCTATATTACTCGGTCCAAGACTACCCGAAATACCTAGTTGCGCGACATGCTTTTCGAGCTCTGGGTTTGGAAAATATACCAGAACATTTCCTTTTTTGGTTTGTTGTCTGAGTTGCTCAAGTACTTGCATTTTTCCGCGACCTTCTAGGGCAGCAATAGAAAGTTTTAGTTGGGTAATTGCTTGAATCATAGTATTTTTTTTGGCAGTGCTACCAGCAAAAAATGACTCTCTGTCAGTTCTTAGTGCTTGGCTAATATTTTCAGCACTTAAAACAAGATCTTGATCGGGTAGCAGGATAGGACCAGTGATAGCAAGAAGTGACTGCACGACCGGCAAATTGATCGCAATGACTCCATCAATACTGCCGTGACCTGCCAAGGCAAAAAACCGCAGCGTGTCTCGTGAGCTCTGGGCGAAGTCAGGGTGCCAGTTGGCATCAGGTAGTCGCCAGCCATTGCCGCCGCTCAAGAACTCACCAACTCCTTTGGGTGGCTCGAAGTATTCTAGTACCTGTCCATCAGCGTCATAGATATCTTCCACCACAATTTCTTGCAGTACACCTGAGTCAAAACGGAGTACTGCATATGAGCCCATGAAGCCGCCCGTCGCGCGCAGTTCATCCGAGTTTTGTAGTAGTACCAGTAGATTTTTTTCATCTTGTATGAAGTATTCTGCTAGTGGCAGCATGTGTTTGAGTGTGTTGGTAATTTCTTCGATCCGCTCACGTTTGTCAGAAAAAATGAGGGAGAGCAGGCTGGAGTTTTTGATATTTTGCGAAGCATGTTCTAAGTTGATTTCTGCCTGACGCAAATTTTGAACGAGTCCGGAGATATTTGGAGGAACGCCAGTATTAACATCCTGCTGTAGCCTTTCGAGTTCAAGCAGCGTATTGCCTGTGGCAATGAGTGTTTGCAATCCACTCACCCAAGTCTTGTTTGTCAGTCTTGCAACTGGCAGTGCAAACGCCGCACTTTTATGTGATTGTTTGTAATTGCCTGTTATCAACAAATGATAGGCGTTGGCTGTAGCTAGGATGCCGAACGAAAGAAACAGGGAGAGCAAACAAATACTGTACAAAAAAAATCGAAGGATTTTATTTTTTGTACTTGCTTGCAATGCCTTACTCCACCTGAATCGACACAATCAAATCACCAACGGTAATTTGTTCAACGACGTCCATTCCTTGAGTGACTTTACCAAAAATGGCGTGTTTGCCATCGAGCCACTCCGTTGGTCCGTAGGTAATGAAAAACTGACTACCACCAGTGTTTGGTCCAGAGTTTGCCATAGAAACAACACCGGGACTATTGTGCGAGAGTCCTGGTGCAAATTCGTCAGCGATGATGTAACCAGGTCCCCCAGTACCCCACATTGCTTGTTGGTTTGGATCTTTGGTCAACGGATCGCCCACTTGTGCCATAAAATCTGCAATCACTCGGTGGAAAACGATGCCATCATAGAAGCCAGTATTGACGAGCGAGAGAAAATTTGCTGTAGTGAGCGGCGCTTCTTCTCGATAGAGCTCGATTACCACGGGCCCTTTGGTAGTCGTGAGCGTAACTGTTTTACCGGCGATTTCACCGAAATCTGCCAGGGTTTTTTCTGATTTTCCATTTGGCGACATAGTGTCCTTTTGATCTGCAAGTGGTGGCTGACCTTGATTAGTACTAGTAGTATTTGTAGCTGTTTGGCTTGCGGCTGAGTTGAGTTTGAGAGGTGAAGTGGTGGTTGGCGGTGTGCAGGCAGAAATGATGAGAGCGAAGCTTGCGAGGGTGAGCAAAGTAAGTGTACGCATTTGGCTAGTATACGAAATCTAGACATTGAGACAAGGTGCGTTTTTTCGCCAGAGGTGCGTATAATGAGCTTATGGAGAACACAACATCGGAGGTCATCATTCTTCACGGTTGGTCAAGAGATTCGAGTCCAAGCGCAAAGTGGCAGCCAATCAAACAACAGCTACAAAATGTAGGTATCAAAGGGAGTGTTCTCAGACTGCCCGGATTTGAGTTTCCGCTCACTGAATCCTGGGGAGTAGATGAATATGTTGCATGGCTGGCAAGACAATTTGTTGGAAAGAAAAAAATAACGTTGGTTGGTCACTCGTTTGGAGGGCATTTGGCAGTTACATACGCCGCCCGTTTCCCAAGTCAGGTAGAAAAGTTAGTACTTATTGCGAGTGCTGGTATGCGCTCACAGAGCCTGACATCTTGGCTTAAGCGAAATTTTTTTTACTACCTGGCAAAATTTGGCAAAAAACTCACTACTTCCAATCTGCTTCGTCGAGTTATTTATCGATTGGCAGGAGAGCAAGACTATCTCAAGGCCAATCCAATTATGAGAGAGTCAATGCGGCGCGTGTTAGAGCATGAGGTAGACGTGCTTTTGCCCAGTATTACTGCTGACACAACTATTATTTGGGGAGCAAATGACGAGACTACACCTCTAGAGTTTGTCGCTCGTTTACAACAAGGCATTCCAACCGCAAGATTGCGACTGATTCCCAATGCTCGACACGGCGTGCCGTTTACGCATCCAAAACAAGTTGGGAGGTACATTATTGAGGCACACAATGGGTAATTTTATTATTGTTCTTTTTCTGCTTGGGTGTCTACTTGATACGTTTGCTGGCTTGATCTGGTGGAGTGGCTTGTTGCAGCAAAAAGAGTATCGACTTGATAGATTAGTAGCCCATATACGCTCCCTAACAGGTCGCCAAATATTACTACACGTGTTGCCATCGCTGACAATTTTTCGTTTGAAAACATTTAAACGACCGAAAAGAACACTGCGTGTGGGAATACTGCTTTTGGGTAGTGTTGTCGTGCTTTTTCTACTTGTTTTTTCACTAGCTTATTGGGTTGTAGCCGTACCAGCTATTGCAACAATTCGCCTGATTGTACTTGCAATCGGTGTATATATTTTTGCGCCTGTAGTGTTGTTATTATTCACAGCCTTGACAGGAGGACTGGTATCACTTGTGACGACCTACTATTTGTTTCTGGTGCGCCAGCGTATAAAAAAGCAACAACCATTCATCATTGGAATAACTGGTAGTTATGGCAAGACGACAACTAAACAGCTGTTGAGTCACGTACTGCAACAGCGGGGCAAGGTTTGCACCACTCCGGGATCGATCAACACTGCTTTGGGAGTAGCGCGATATGTATACAAGCACTTGGGTTGCTCAAAAATTCTTGTGCTAGAGTATGCCGCATACAGAGTAGGTGAAATTGCTCGATTAGCTTCAGTAGCTCCTCCAGACATGGCCATTCTCACCGGGCTTGGCAAACAACATCTTGAATTATTTGGTTCGAAGCAGCTTATAGCCGAAGCCAAGGCAGAACTGCTTGCGTCATTGCCACAAGGTGCTGCTGTGTTTTGTGCCAATCAGTCTGCAATGCAAATTGTCGCTGCAGCCAAGAACATCTGTGCGCTTGAGATAGTCGAGACATGGCGAAATTCATCCCCTAAGCTGCAATCTAAGATAGTCGGTGATCACTACCAAGACAGTATTAAGGCTGTAATAGCAGCAGCACAATACTTGAAACTTTCAGACAAACAAATTGTGGCTAGACTAGAATCATTTGTCCCTGGTGACAAATGGATCCAGCGCAAAACTGCGAAGTCTGGAGCGACAATACTAGATGATTTTGGTACCAGCAATCCCGATGGATTCTCGGCCGCTTTGCGGTTATTAGCACAACAATCTGAGTCACGCAAAATATTAATCACAACAGGCATTGTTGATCTCGGCAGAGAGTCTGTCGCAATTCACTCTCAACTAGCGCAGCAAGCTGCAGTGGTTGTGGGCGAAGTTTGGTATCTTGGAGAAGCAGGCAAGACAGTGTTTCAGCAAGTGTTTTCTGACAAGCTAGTTTCTACGCAAGCCGATGTGCGCAAAAAAATACAGTTACTTGATAAAAACACAGTGTTATTGCTAGAAGGCAGAATGCCGCAATGGCTAACAGAGCATTTATGAATCAGACTGTTCCTATTTTTGGTAGCCTTGGGTCAAATTACTCGCTGAAATTTGCCTGTCAGGCATTGTGGTGGTATATATTTCCTCCAAATTTGAGGCAAACACAAACAGACTTGAGTGCTAAATTGCTTGAGTACTTTCCTGAGTTTACTGATCCATACTTTTTTTCCACTGGTCGCGATGCAATTCAGTTTTCACTCCAAGCTTTGTCACTGCCACAGAATGCAAAAGTGCTGACACAAGCCTTTACATGTGCTGCGATAGAGGAGGCAATTTTGGGGGCAAAACTACAACCGGTTTTTGTCGATCTCGCTGAACACTCAATCAATTTGAATGTCGAAACCCTGCAGAAAGCATTTGCTGCCAATCCAGATGCAAGAGTAGTTTTAGTCCAACACCTACTTGGTTATCCGGCAGCTATTGTCGCAATCCGTGATTGGTGTAACAAAAATAACTTATTGCTCATAGAGGACCTAGCTCAATCTTTTGGCAGTCATACATCGGATAAAAAATTACTGGGTAGTTTTGGAGATATTGTTGTCACTTCGTTTGGTAGAGATAAAGTGATTGATGTCGTTGCAGGTGGCTGCTGTTTATTTCGCAAAAACCTACTCGTAGAAGAGCCCAGTCGGCACTTACTGCGCTCACGTAGTGACTGGCGCCAGGCATTCTATCCGCTTTTGACAGTGATAATACGAGCTACATTCTCACTTGGTTTGGGCAAAGTATTGCAGCGAGTCGCTGTATCTTTTGGCATCATTACCTCTCCAGTGCTTCGCACCACACCACTTTTTGAGAAGCTTTCTGTGGGACAGGCTCGATTGGTCTTTGAGCAGTTGCATTCATTGTCACAGGCTTTAGAGCATCGGGCAAAAATTGCGGCCATTTATGAGCGTTTTCTTTTTCAGTACGCCGTCTCGCCAGCAACAACAGACAAGCTTTCGCCGCTGCGCTTTGCCATCATAGCTAGAGATCCAGCCACTTTGACAGCAGAGTTAAAAAAACATAATTTCTACTTATCTGATCGCTGGTATCGGTCTGCTGTAGATGCAGGCAGCACCAAGTGGAATACAACGTATCAAGTAGGGAGTTGTTTGGCAGCTGAGGCACTTGCTAGTACTGTCTTTACACTTCCCACACATCGCCAGATTACACCACAAGTTGCGGCTCGTTTGGCGACTGTGATCTTGGGGCAATTGGATATACAACAGGACTACGTCGTGAGAGAAATAACCAAAAAAGAAATTTGGGAAGATTGGTTGGCAAATCGAGTAGAGGCGAATTTCCTGCAATCCTGGCACTGGGGAGAGTTTCAGCGAAAACTTGGCAAAGAGATTGCTCGAATTGGCTTGTATGAGAAAAGTAATTTGATTGGTGTAGCACTTATGATTTTTGAGCGAGCGCGACGCGGTACTTACTGCAGCTTACCGGGCGGACCATTGTTAGATTGGGATCGCATATTGGTTGCTTCGGCTTTTTTTTCTCATTTGCGGACAATTGCAAAACAGCACGGCTGTTCTTTTCTTAGATTTAGACCGCAGGTGCTCGAGAACCCTGGTGCTCGAGCCCAAGCAGCTCAACTAGGCGCAGTACCTGCTGCTATGCATGTGACGGCAGATAGAACCATAGAGATCGATCTTGCCAAAGATAATGAGCAAATCTTGGCACAAATGCGCAAGAACACCCGTTCGGCAATCAAAAAAGCAGAAAAATTGGGAATTAGAACCACTGTTTCTCGTGATCCGAGCGCAATCAAACAGTTTTATGAGGAACAGCGGTTGGTGGCAGCCAGACACGATTTTGTGCCATTTAGCTATGATTTTTTAGTTGAACAATTTCGCATATTTGCAGAAAATAATCAGGCAATTTTAGTCTCTGCTTATCAAGGTGAGCAACTACTTGCCTCTGCATTTGTACTGATGTATCACCAGCAAGCAGTCTATCACTATGGTGTTTCAACTGACGCTAACACTAAATTACCAGGTTCCTATGCAGTTCAGTGGCGCGTCATCATCGAAGCAAAACAACACGGTTGTCAAAGTTATAACCTTTGGGGCGTTGCTCCACCTGGTGTGAAAGGACATCGATTTGCAGGAGTATCATTATTTAAGCGTGGTTTTGGTGGGAGAGAGGTGCAATACCTTGAAGCACAGGATATTCCGCTCTCGCCACGGTTTTGGGTAGTGCGCGTATTTGAGCTAGTTCGCAAATGGCGAAGGCGTTTGTGATTATTTTCTGCTGATATCGTACGTTTGCAAGTATTCCAAAAATATTGCGGGTGGGTCTTCGAGGATAAATTGTTGAAACTCTTGGTAGATTTTTTTGCGCTCTACTTGGTCAAAGGTTTGTCTGCCTTTTTCGAGCAGGTTGTCAATGCGGGTGTTTTTATAATTGGTGAAGTTCGTGCTTTGATCAGAGTGCCAAAGATGGTATTGATCAGGATCAGGTGTAGATTCTTGGCCTATGAGTAGTAGTTGAAAATCATTGGTGTCAGGAAAGTTTACAACTTTGAGTGTGACTGCAATGCGCATGTTTTCACAGAGGTTTTTATCCTCAACCTCCTTGGCAGAAGCACATGTTTCTGCAGCATACTTGCCAAATTCTTCCCACTCCTTTTTTATTTCATCACCTTTACTCGAAAAAGTTGGAGTAGTTGTGAGGGTAAATACAAGGGGGAGTTGCGGCGGTTCGTCGAGCAATCGCTCGAGTCCACGCTCCCAGTCCTTCTCATAATTTTTGGCACCAGGAAGATATGCCCAAGAATTCGAGCTGATCGGGCCGATAGCTCGAGTTGCGTCTGTTGGCTTACTCGTAGCGTACGAGAGTGCCTGACGAATATTTTTTGACATCAGTGGGTCTTGCAGATTAAAAAAAATTGCTACGTATTGATTTGTATTTAGTTTTGGTGACGTTACGACCGTTGGCCACTCAAAAATCTCATGGTGTTTGACAAGATCTAGTAAAAGATCAATTTTTCCTTGTTTAAATGCAATCAGTGCATCCTCTTCAGTCTGAAAGAACCTATAGACATATCGCTTGTTTTCACTATCTACTACTAATTCTGAGAGTCGGTTATTTTTAGTTTTATAATCGCTCACGTGGTGAGCACCAATGCCTACTGGCAGTGGTCGCTTGCGAGAGAAGGCTAGATTTTGGTCGACTATTTTTATAAGTGGTTTTGCAACCAAGCTTGGAAATGGTGAAAACTCAGCAGGGAGCTGAAAAATGAGATCATTTTCTGTTGCAGAAATGCTTGTGTCTTTTAGATCAAAATTGATTTCATCTGCCTTGATTTTTTCACCATCACTCCAGACAAGATTATCTTTGAGCACGAAGCGATATGTTTTGCCACTTTGTTCAACTGCCCAACGTTGCGCTAATACCGGCATGACTTCACCATCTTCGGTAATGGTGGTTAGTCCTACGCTGAGTTGATCAGCAACAATATCTGGCAAGTCATAAATCGTGTACTGACCAATAATGCCAATATAAAACTGCTCGCGCTTTTCTAGTCTGCTTGCAATAATAGGGACAACAAAAGAGAAAAAACTAAGAGCGATCACAAGTGAAAGAGCCACCATCAACCCACGTTTTCGAATGTAAGCGCTTACGTACCAGTATGCCTTGCGCATAATTTTCTATCGAGTGGATACAACCCCGAGGGCAGCTACAATAAACAATACCACTCCAGCCATTGTAAGGTAAAACAAAACTTTTTCTAAACCTCTTCTAGTATGGTACGTCTCACCTCCTCCGCCCCAAGTTGCTCCCAAGCCCGAGCCTTGTGATTGCAAAAGAATCGCTGCAATCAAAAAAATTGAGATGACGATTTGCAGAGCGAGCCAAAATTCTTTCATAATGATTCTCTAGTATAACCTACTTTTTTAGGTTGCTACCGCATTTGCGCGAACTTCTCTGATAACAGAAACTGTGACAGTACCAGGATACGTCATGTTAGTTTTTATCTCGTCACGAATTTTTGCGCTCAAGACAGTTACGTCATCATCCTTTGATTGCTCTGGCATAAGGATGACACGTACCTCCCGACCTGCCTGAATAGCATAGGCTTGTTTGACCTGTGGATGATTTGTGGCGATTTCCTCTAATTGCTGTAAGCGTTTAACGTAGGCATCATAGTTTTCGTACCGCGCGCCCGGTCGAGCACCCGAGATAGCATCTGCAATGTATACAAGGGTTTGTTCTGGACCAGAGAATGGCTCATCTTCGTGATGCTGCGCAATACAATCGACCACTGCTTGGGGTAATTTAAACTGTTTAGCAATTTTGACACCGAGTTCGACATGACTGCCTTCTGCTTCTTCCGACACTTTTCCAATGTCATGAAATAGACAGCCGAGTTTGACCGTGTTGACATCTAGGCCAAGTTCGCTGGCAAGTTTAATACCAATCTGCGTCTCTTCAAGCGTGTGGGCAATCATATTTTGACCGTACGAGAAGCGGAATTTAAACTTGCCGAGCAATTTCATGAGATCAACTGGTAAGTTATAGACACCAAGCTCATGACAAAGTTTCTTGCCGGCTTCGAAGGTAACTTTATCAATTTCTTGTCGGACTTTTGCGACCACTTCTTCGATGCGAGTAGGTTGAATACGACCATCTTTGATCAGTCGCTCGAGAGCAATCCGCGCAATTTCTCTTCTGACTGGATCAAAACAAGACAGGCGGACTTCGGTTGGCGCTGTATCTAGATCAAGATCGACGCCCGTTTCGTGCTCGAATGCATTGATGTTTCTCCCAGATTTACCGATGATTTTTCCTTTAATCTCTTCCGAAGGCAGTTGTACAACAGAGATGGTGTACTCTGGAACATAATCGGTGGCACCATGTTTCATGGCGTCAATCAAGATTTCTTGTACCTTACTATCTGCTTCTTCTTTAGTTTCTTCTTCCTTTTGCCTGATAAAGCGTGCTTTTTCTTTGCTGAGTTGTTCGTCAAGGTCTGCAAAAAGTGACTTTCTCGCTTCCTCTCGGGTAAGTTCGGCGACACTTTCCAGTTTTTTGATGAGCTTGACTCGCTCTTCAGCTAGTTCTTGATTTTTTTTCTCAATTTCTTTGCGTTGTTTCTCAAGATCTCCTTCACGTTTGTCCATGTTGGAGAGTCGCTCATCAATTCGATCTAGCTTTTGATTGAGTTGTCGCTGTTGTTCTTCCAGCTTTTGTGCATGTGCTTGTGTTTCGCGCTCTGCCCTGCTTCGGATGGCCAACGCCTCAGCTTTGGCCTCGACAATAATTTCACGAGCCTTTTCTTGTATATTGTGATCTGGTTGAGGCGGTGACAGTTGTTTTTTTGGCGCAAGTGGCGCTGGTGCAGGGACTGTAACTTTATTTTTTTTGTTTTTTAACTTGCCTGATAGTGTGGGGCGTAGTTTGCTTTGTTGTGTCTGGGGACCAAACAGCGACGATAAATTGCTAAATAATGACATAAAACTCCTTGTCTTATAGTGACAAACCTAGAGGAAAGAGAAAAAAGCACGACCCGGAGTTATTTAAACACTGCGGGCTAATAGAGCGTCAAAGTATTGATTCATACGGACATTGTTTTGCTTTTATTTTTTTCTACTTCCTTGTAGGAATACGGCTTCGATTGTACTGCTTATGTGGCAGAGAGTCAATCGGACTGCTTGATTTTTTGCCAGATTTCTTTTTGAATTTTCTTGAGTAAATCTGGGTGTTCTGCCAGGTAAGTTTTGGTTGCTTCACGTCCTTGCGCGAGCACTTCACCTTCATACTTGTAGAAGCTGCCGCTTTTCTCGATAACGTTCTCCATAGCGCCGATATCTACTGTGTCACCGGTCATTGAGATCCCGTTTTCGTCCATGTCAAATTCGGCCACTTGAAATGGGGGGGCAACTTTATTTTTCTTGACTCGCACGCGGTGACGACTACCGACAACCTTTTCACCTTCTTGAATATTGCCAATTTTGCGAATATCAAGACGTTGTGAAGCATAGAACTTGAGTGCATTTCCACCAGTTGTTGTCTCGGGGCTGCCAAACATGACGCCGATCTTCATGCGAATTTGGTTGGTAAACATAACGAGCGTGTTAGTGCGACTGATGGCCGCAGTCAATTTTCGCATTGCTTGAGACATCAGTCTCGCTTGCACGCCCATTTGGGCATCTCCCATCTCACCCTCAATTTCTGATTTTGGCACTAAAGCTGCAACAGAGTCGACAATAACAATGTCGACACCACCAGAGCGGATGAGAGTTTCGGCAATTTCGAGTGCCTGCTCACCATAATCTGGCTGTGAAATTAGTAGGTCTTCTAGGTTGACGCCGATACGCTTGGCTCGAAGAGGGTCTAATGCGTGTTCTACATCGACAAATGCAGCCGTACCCCCTTGTTTCTGTACCGCTGCAATGGCGTGTAAACAGAGCGTAGTTTTGCCTGATGCCTCTGGTCCATAAATTTCTACCACTCTGCCTTTGGGGTAGCCGCCAACACCAAGCGCAAGGTTGAGCGCAAGTGATCCAGAAGATACAACAGGAATGGTAGCCATGTGTTTGAGCGAGTCGCCCATCTTCATAATTGAGCCTTTGCCAAATTCCTTTTCGATCTGCTGCATGGCGATAGAAACTGCCTGGCGTTTTGCAGATTGCTCATCGGTTAGTTTTGGGGTGTCGGATGTTTTTTTTACCGTTGGTTTTGGCATAGTTTTCCTTTGCTTGGTAGATGTATTTTTGGGTTTTTTACTATAAAAACTTTGTACTAGGATGTATAGTACATTCCAAGTGTTACGTAAAGTGTAGGATTCTGTTACGAAACAAAACGGGGTGTAGTTCAGATGGCTAGAATGCGCGGCTGGGGGTCGCGAGATCGCTGGTTCGAGTCCAGTCACCCCGACACTAGCAGGCAATTAGGTTTTAGATACGTTCAAAGTTTTGATTTACACTGTAGAATTAGACTTTTCTGTCTTCCATAACTTGGTTCAACAATTTTGCTGCAGAGGCCCAATTGTCTGCAACTACTGCAAGTTTTTTGCTGATTTCATGAAATGCTAGATCTATACATCCAACTAACTCATGGTCAAACAGTACGCTAGAAACGAGCTGAAAACGATTGGATTGCCCGTAACCTCAGAATTAGGAATTTAAAGGAAGAGAATTAAAAGCCTCGTGAATCAAAAATACCTGGTTTTTTCGAAGCAAGGGCAAAGTAGACAAGGTAAAAAATCCAAATTCAGAGACTTCTGAAGAAGAAGCAAACTCTCCGCCAACGAGAACTCCAATGTAGCATATATCAAGTCGTGGGCTGTCTCGGTCGGTTCGCGTCTTAAGCTGTTTGTCTACACTCACCACAAGCCCCGACTCTTCTTTGATCTCTCTCTCGAGTGCTTCTCTTGGGTGTTCACCAGACTTCATGTAGCCACCGGGCAAACTCCATGAGTGAGATCGGTACACATGCTTAAATAACAACACTTCATTTTTATGGTTAAAAATAATTCCTGTTACCCCAATGAGAAACTGTTCCTGAGAGCAACGCATGATAAATAGCTGTATCTTTTTTGGAAAGTGACACGCCTTCCATAGTTTTGCCAACACTCTTCTCACAATGCATTTTCATCACTTGGTTCAAACGAGGCGTCGGTTTTTTGTTTTTCATGTTCCAGCTCCAGTTGGTGCACGCGCTTCGTTAGCGACAGCACGATATTTTTATGTTTCTTAATTTCCTGGTCTTTGCCACGGAGTTTGAGTGAAGTTGCAATTGCATTGACAAGGTAAAAAAGGTACGACACCACCAAGCCAACAGTGACAGATCCGATAATGACATAAAAAAGCGGAACATCGGTAACGGCATACCTACCAAAGTTGACTGTAACTGGCATGATATTAAACTTTGAGATATAGGCAAGGGCAGAGCCCACGACGAGTAATACTATAATGGTGAGCATACTATGTCTTTCGTACTGTTACTTCTAGTTAAATACACCCAAACCAATGAGCGCTGTGATGATGAGATATCCTGCAATCAGGTAGTTTAAAAATCGGGGAAACAGTAAGATTAACACTCCAAAAATTAAGGCTGTTACCGGACTCAATGTGGTGAGTGAAAGATTCATGACTGCTCCTTTTTCAAAATATGCCAAAGATTACTAATCCCCCAAACAAGCATTCCGTAGACAATCATAGCAACTATGGTTGATGGTTCTAGCACAGCAGTGGTCTCGACACCCTGCGTATACCCCCTGCTAAAAATACCTTCAAAGGGGAGAATAAATATGCCGCTGACAGCATAAATTGCGTCTACAAAACCACTGCTCGCGCTAGCTCCCAGCAACTTGAGAATGAGTCGGAAACCGAGCAGTACTTCAAGAGCTCCCAGCAGATAGTACAGTATGTATTCAGTTGTCTGTTTTGATGCGGGTGTCGTGTTTATTGCAGGAGTGTCTTGGATCACGACTGCTGGTTCAAGTTTAACCCACCTCACTTAAATCCCCGACCGTAAGGTCGCTTGGGGATGGAGGTAGCCCCTGAATCTTTTTGGTTGGGAGTTGCTACACTATCTGTAGAATGCAACTAATAAGGTTA
>Ga0100403_1000234_pt1 | contig 51748 bp, 51 predicted proteins | sample CryGeymet201501t_FD_83663 | JGI IMG/M metagenome (GOLD analysis project Ga0100403, IMG submission 83663) | Groundwater microbial communities from Crystal Geyser aquifers in Utah, USA - Crystal Geyser metaG 2015-01t | ecosystem: Environmental > Aquatic > Deep subsurface > Groundwater | place...
AGAAATAGAAAAATTTCTATCCAATTATATAGCCAATAAAAAAGTAATTGAAGAAAACTTTTAAGAGATGAATATATCTATATCCGCCTAATTGATTCCTAACGGTTTTTGGGACAATCTCCCTTTCATTTTATTTGCTATTAAAAATAACAAAGGGTTACAATTTGATATTCCTTATCTAAAGCACAATACTTATTTTAATGAAGCTATTGAGTGCTTAAAAATACAAGTACCAATTGTATTTACCGAAAATGTGTCGTTGAAATCCTTGATTGATTTAGTAAATAGTCGTTTTAATGATAATTTGGTTAAATCAAATTCTGCACAACAAGCGAAACTATTTGAGTTTATATTTTATTCATCTCTATTCATTGGAAATCAATCACAGATTCAAAGTGTTTTAAATAAAGTTGAACAGGCGAGTAAAAATTGGAAAATGCGGATGTTTGAAATATGGTATGGTAAATTTGATATTTGGCTACAAGGATTACGAGAAAAGGTTAATAGCCCTGAAGAATTTTTAAAGCAGATAGAAGCAAACAAGCAAGATAAAAAAATAGCAAAGTTGCAAAGTTCTGAACTCACAGCATAAATCAAAAGCTGAGGCTCGTAAAAACTAATTCCTTGTACGAAATGTCCGTTATATTAGATGAAAATCGATATTAAGAGACATAATAAACTGGATTCATTTCTGAAACAGGTGGATTACTAGACAAAATTCTCATAAATTACAGATTTCTGAAATTATTTCAGTGATTTAGATATAGTTCGATCCCGATTGAATGAGAAAAAAGATTTATTCTAAATTAAAGTCTTAAGCTACTTTCTGATACGAGTAGGTATGATAGAGTCCATTCAATACAGGAGTAGCAACTAACTTAGAATCAGGAGGCTTTTCGATCACAGAAGGAATGGGTGTTTCCTTGTTTAGATTACATTAAAGTCATAATATAAAATTAAACCAGTGAGTCATTGACCTCTTTCGCTAGCAAACCATGGATGGCTTGCCTCGGCATTTGGAGCACGGATGCGGAATATGCCGACGAAAGAAGGTAATGCGAACTTTCCCTGCGCCCCAGATCGACCGAGCGCCCTCGTCGAGGGAGAGCTGGAAAAGGTGCCCAAATCCCTTACCTAATTCACATTCCAACTTAACCGAGAAGACCTATATATATTCCCTCTTTCATCTATTTCTAATTCTCCAGAAGGAAAATCTTCTTTGGTAAGTTTGCGAATAAGCTCTACTGATTTATAACTTGGATCTAAGTAAGGAATTCCAGGAACCTTCATCTCAACTGGGATGATGCTCCCTTGCAAGAATCTTCCTTTGCGATCCAAGGCTAAACTGAGAATCATGGACATTCCAGTAACTCCATTCGCACGAAGTGTACGGTAGCCTAAGAAGTTGCCCATAGAATAGGCAATGAGTCGATCCTTGTACAATTCCATAGCACGAGGAACATGTGGGCCATGACCTAAGACTAAATCGGCACCGAAGTCTATCATCTTATGAGTGAAGCTAACAAGATTACCACGATTCTCGCCGAGAAAAATTTCAACCTCATTGCGAACGTGAAGGAAGCCTGCCCCCTCACCTCCTGCATGAATGGAGAGAACCACAAGATCCGCATTGGCATCTGCTTCCTTAACCAATAATTCAGCAGAAGCAAAATCATTGATTGAATTGTGGTAGGTCTGGTAACCAAATCCAATGAAGGCGATTTTGATTCCTTTGACAGTTGTATACTGGACTTGATTTTTTCCTCCGACGGCTATCATTCCAGATTCATTGATATTTTTCATAGTGTCAACAAATCCTTGCTCTGTGAAGTCGTAGGAATGATTGTTCACTACACTTAGAATATCAAAACCTGCATCTTTAAGAACCTGACCGTATTCTGGAGGAAGGCGAAAGGCAAATGTATTAGGACGATTTGTATTCTTGGAAGATTTTGGATAATCCGTTAGTGTTGCTTCGTAATTCCCGAATAAAATGTCCGCTCCTTTCAAGTCTGTGGACACATTTTCAAATAGCTTTGATGTATCATTGATTAAGCGGTTATCGGGAAAATTCGTTCCTGGTATTACATCACCTACTGCTTTGATTGTGAGAATATTAGAATCAAATTGTTGAGAGGAATCTTTAGCATCAGGTCGTAAGATGGTTGATTTCTTTTCACCCACACATTGAAGTAGGAAAGAAAATACGAAAAACAATAATAAGCAATGGGAAGATTTCAGCCACAAATTCAAAGAAAAGTTCATAAATAAAATACCTAGATTCAAACTTAGGGAAGGTTAGAGAAGCGTCGATAGAATTTTTAGTGGAGGAGTGTATTCCTTTGCCGTAGGATTGAATCTAAAAGTTTACAAATCCCTTCATCTTCCAAGATTAATCCAAAGATTTTCTAATTTTCTGAATGATTATTCTCTTGTTACTTCAGCTAGACCGCTTACCAAAAAAAACCTACTTCCCAGTAAATTTTACTGTTCATTCTTTTTTTCTAATGAACAAATGAAAGTAAACACAGCCATGATAAAAGATATAGCAATTAAACAGAAACAAGAATCACTTTATTCATTTACTATTCTGAAGAAGGAAAATATCGATAGGTTCATAGATGCCATTAAACCACTTGATGATTGGAAGCTTTATAGGATGAACCCTATAGCATTTGCTAAGGACAATAATTTTAGTTCCAATGAATCCATTGAACTCTTCATTCATGGATCTAAGGTTGGCCTTTTTGATTTGCGATTCAATATGGTCTGTCCTATGTGCGGTGGAGTTGCTTCGAGTCACGAGAATTTAAACCAAGTAGAAGCTAAGGATTTTTATTGTGCAACCTGCAATGCATCTATTGAAAGCACTTTAGATGATCGTGTTGAGGTAAATTTTGCAATCCATCCCTCTATCAAGAAAATTGAAATCGATCCAACTTCCAATGCTGAAACTTATTTAGGTTACCACTTTTCTCATAATTTCAATAGATCGCCTGAATTACAGAATTATGGATCTGAGAATTTGTTTGGCTTTAAATCATTGAAGTCTGATGAAAGTATTGATTTAGAATTGAATCCATCGGTATCCAATATTTTCCAATTGATCTGCATTGAGAAAAACTCTAATGTATTCATCCATTATAATGATGAAAATGCAGCCTCCCATCCACATGTTGACCTTCTTTCAACAGGTTTCTCACCGAGAAAGATGAATCTATCATTTAACACTAAGACGATTTCTATCCACAATAGATCTAAAGAACATCTGGCATTCACTATAATCACTCCTAAATTAGATAAACTCAATTCTATCATGCGAGACTATCCTACTAAAGTCCAACCTTACTTTACTGCTAAGATGCTATTAAACAACCAAAGCTTTAGAGATTTGTATCGAACCCAAGATCTTTCTAGTGATTTAAGTCTGAATATCAAAAGTTTAACAATCATGTTCACTGATCTTCGTGGATCTACCGAAATGTATGATCGTGCAGGAGACATTTTAGCTTACCAATTGGTTCAGGAACATTTTAAGATACTAATGGAAACGGTTCGCAAATATTCAGGCACTGTAGTCAAAACTATGGGCGATGCTATTATGGCGACCTTCTCCAAGCCTGAAGATGGACTACTTACCTCTTTGGAAATGATGTTAAAAATTGAATCTTTAAATGGGAAATGGAGACAAAAAGGTTACGAGATAGGACTCAAAGTCGGAATCCATGAAGGCTCCGCTCTGGCTGTTGTAAATGATGAGAGACTAGATTACTTTGGACATTCAGTAAATGTTGCTGCAAGAGTCCAAGGACTAGCTAAGGCGGGAGAAGTTTGGATCACTGACAAAATTTTCTCCAATCTCAACGTAGTCCAAATGCTTAAAGAACGAAATTTACTCTTAGAAAAGAACAAAGCAATTCTAAAGGGTGTAGGTGAAGAGGCAACTGTTTACAAACTCACTGTTGCAGTATAAAATGATTGTTACAAGTCAATTTTTTTCCTTGCAATATATGAATGTGATTAATAGAGTCGATTCTACTTAAATTAGGAAGGAAAAATGGCAAATCAAAGAATCGGTTACCATGGTGCAGGCGGAGAACTTTTCGTTTTGTATCTCAAAAATATTTTTTTAACAATTATAACTCTTGGTATCTATAGTTTTTGGGCAAAGACCAACATCCAAAAATACCTTGCAACGAAAGTGGAATGGCAAGCAGAAAGACTTAGCTTTCATGGAACAGGAAAGGAGCGCTTCATTGGTTTTCTAAAAGCCGCAGCGCTCATAGTTGGTATCTACATTATCAATATGATTCTTGGATTTATTCTAGGTTTCATAGTTGGTAGCGAGGTAGCAGGAATAATTTCCGCAGTTCTAATTTTAGTTTTCTTTATAGCCGTAATCCCATTCATATTGGTAGGTAAAAGAAGATACTTAACAAGCAGAACAGGATATAGAAATCTTAGATTTGGATTTGATGGCAAAAGTAAAGAATTAGCAATTTTATTTCTTAAAAACATTCCACTAGTTATTATCACCTTAGGAATCTACTATCCAATTTTCTCTATGAAATTAGAAACCTTCTTTAGAAACAACACACGTTACGGAAATGCATCCTTTCAATTTGAAGCAGATCCTATGGAATACTTCTGGATTTGTATCAAAGGTTATTTACTTTCTATAGTAACACTTGGCATCTACGGAGCATGGTTCATGGCAACCTTACAAAATTTCACTTGGGGACATACCAGCTTCCAAGGTAAGAAATTTTCTTCTGATATCACAGGTGGAAAAATCTTTGTTACAATACTAAAAGTCTATGCAATTGTTCTTTTTACACTAGGAATAGGAATGGCTTGGGCAATCAATATGGCATTGAAAGTATTCTTAGAATCTGTATCCTTAGATTCTGAAGTTGACTTTTCAACCATATCTGCGCAACCAGATACAACAGCAAATGCTAATGCAGAAGGATTTGAAGCCTTAGCAGATGCATTGGAAGGCTTCTTAGGATAAAATATCCTTTGATTCTAGGTAAAAAGTTTAAGTCCAGACTTATGGACGGGAGATCTCCCATTGCTAAAATGGGAGACTCTGAAATCCTCCAAGACAATATACATTTTGAATCGGATGAAATAGAAATTCAATTTGAATATACTAAGTTTCATAAAATTGAAGTTACTGATCTCAAAATACAGCTTATACTTATCCCAGATGAGTATATAGAAAGTCCCGTCTTAGAAGTTTTTTTTGAAAATAAGGAAGAACTCAATCAATTCAAAATACATTTTTATACAAAACGCAGAGAGAACGGCTTCCTAGACAAATTCAACCATTGGCTACATACAACAAATAAAGCAAAAATTTTCGCTTTCTTCGGAGCTGCCTTAGTCGTTTCTCTAGGTATATTTTATTATATTGCTAATCACTCTTATATTTTCGTTCCCACGGATGCAGATGTAAAATTAGGAAATTCTACAAAATCTTTAATGGAATCAGAATTTACAATTTGTAAGGATAAAAAAGCAGAAAGTATCCTATCCAAAAGCATCCAGTCCTTAGTAACCAAAGATTCTAAATTCACTTACAATGTAAAAATTATTTCTGATTCTACTCCCAATGCTTTTGCTGTTTCAGGAGGCAATATTTACATCCTATCAGGTATTTTTAATAATGCTAAGAATAGCAATGAACTTGCAGGAGTTCTCGCTCATGAAATTGGGCACGTGGAAAGAAGACACCATGTTCGTAACCTTCTCAAGGCTGTAAGTACTGCATTTCTCATTTCAATAATTGTCGGACCAGGTTTGGGAGACTTCGATTTCATTGAAACATTGACAGAAATGGGATCCACTTTATTATTTCTTTCCTATTCACGACAATTTGAAGAAGAAGCTGATGAATTTGGAGTGAGTCTTATGGCAAATAGTGGTTACCATCCTAAAGGGATGTCTGCTTTTTTTCGATCTATGCTAGATTATGAAAAAGAAATGTATGGGGGAATTTTATCCCAGTCAGAAGAAGAAGAAAAGAAAGAAGAGTCTGAAACCATGACTGCAAACAATCTCATTCATTTTTTATCCACCCACCCACCTACTGAAGAAAGAATCCAAGCAATTCAAAAATTGATAACAGAGAATAACTACAAAGGAAATAGAAAATTTATCTCTGATAAAGATTGGAAATACTTACAAAATTCATGTTCTGCACTATGAACAATGTTCACAGTGCACTGCAACAATAATGTCTTTTATTTGATAAATAATGCATTATAACAAAAAATGCTTGTAAAAAAACAGATTTGAAGTATAATTTTTACAATCAATAGCCGATTGCTTGTCTAATTCAATACAGATAAAATTACAATGGAGAGAGAACGAATGTTATGTGTTAATAAAAAGTCAATTCCTACAGGAATTGTTGTAAGTTTAATTATCGCTTTTGCGGTGAATTGTGGTGCGAGTCGTGAGGTTGTTTATTCTAAGGAATTTATTCCTCGTGCGGCTCAAACAGCTACTATCCCTGCAGCTACTAAAAAGCTATGGGACACTCGATACGAAAAAGAAAACCTTCAACAAGCGTTGAAAGATCTTACTCAAATTGCTGAAGAAAATCCTGGCGATTACGATGTTATGGTTATGCTATGCCGTGGTTACTATTTAATGGCTGATGGTCACCTTTACCTTGAAATAAATGAATCAAATGCATCTGATATCAAAAGACAACAAGCTGAGAATTTTGACTTGGGTGTCAAATGGTGTGAGAAAGCTATGGCAACTAATGAAGTTTACCATGCAAAAGTTGCGGTTGGTGGTGCAGCTCCAGCGGCAGCATTCAATGATATAACTGAAAAAGAACTTAGCGCACTTTATTGGCGTTATGCGAATCTTGCAAAATGGTCTAGAATCGAAGGACTTATGACTTTGCTTGAAAATAAATCGCAATTTACAGCAACTATCGAGAGAGTTGAAAAATTAGATAAAAACTACTTTCACGGAGCTGTGAACCGTTACAAAGGTGGAGCAAATATTCTTTCTCCAACTGGTAATAAAAGTGAAGGAAAAGCTCAGTTAGAAGCAAGTATCAAACAAGCTCCTAATTATTTTGGAACAAAAGTTATTTATGCTGAAATCGGCCTAAGAGCTGAAGAAGAAAAAGCGATTAAGCTTTTAAATGAAGTAATCAATGGAAATCCAAAAAGTATTCCAGAGATTGCTCCAGAGCAAATGATTGAGCAAAGAAAAGCTAAAAAATTACTCGAAGAAGAATTTTAAAATAAACAAAGAGATGATTTCGAAAAAAGGCGATGGAAAAATCGCCTTTTTTTTATGGGAAGATTTAGAAGAAGAAGAGAAGGAGAAGATTTATGAACAAAATACTAACATTAATACTAGCGGGGATGATGGTTTTAACCGTTGAGATCTCAGCACAAACAAAAATAAAGCTAGCTTCTGTAGCCCCAACTGGAACACCTTGGGCAGATGTAATGTACAAAATACAAAAACGTATCAATGCTGAAGGCGGTGGGAAATTCAAAGTTAAAGTTTACCCTGGTGGTCAGCTTGGTGGAGAAAATGAAATCCTAGCTGGTGTCAGAAAAGGCCGAATTGAATACGCTGGGATCACTACAGGTGCTGTTGCAACTGCGGTTCCTGAGTTAAACGTTCTCGAAATGCCTTATCTATTTGATAGTGTTAAGCAAGCTGATTGTGTACTTGACAACCATTTAACAGAGCCTGTTTCTAAGCTTCTAGAAGCTAAGGGAATGGTTTTTATCTCTTGGGCTGAGAATGGCTTTCGTTCTATTGGAGTAAAAGGAAAAGCAATCAAAGTTCCTAATGACTTAACTGGTATTAAAGTTAGATCCCAAGAAGCTAAGACTCACCTTGCTTTCTGGAAAAGTGTTGGTGCAAGCCCAATTCCAATCGCAATTCCTGAGGTTTTACCAGCTTTACAGACAGGTGTTGTAAATGGATTTGATAACACTCCTCTTTTTACAATGGCTGCTGAATGGCAGACAACTATCGATAATTTTACTTTCACAAAGCACATCTACCAGCCAGCTATCATTGTAGCGAGCAAATCTTTCTATGACAAACTATCTGATGAAGATAAGAAAATTTTGGTAGGAACTAAAAACGAACTAGCTTCTGAAGTGAGACGCGGTGTTCGAGCACTTGACGGAAGACTCATTGCAACTCTCAAAAAGACTGGAGTTGAAATCTACAATCCATCTTCTGCTGAGCTTGCACAATGGAAGAAAGCATCTGCAGGACAAGAAAAAACAGTATTGCCAAAATTAGGTGGCCAATCTCAAGCAATTTATAGTGCAATTTTAAAAGGCAAAGCTGCTTGTAGATAAACAATCAATCAAGTATTGATAGGAGAGAAAGAGAGTGATAAAAAAAATCTTAGATGGAATATCTTTTGCTGAAAAGCTATTAGGTGGAACTGCATTTGCAGTTCTAACTATATTAATGGCTTTAGACGTATTCAGCAGAGAATTAGGTACTGGTGGGGTTGCTTGGGCTCAAAAAGGAGCCATCATCCTTATGATCTGGGGAGGCATCATTGGTGCTTCCTTAACCTCTGCAAAAGGAGGTCACTTACGACCAGAAATTGCAGATAAACTCTGGCCTGAATCCATGAAGCCATTTTTGAAGGTTATTGAGCATTTAATCGTAACTGCATTTTGTGTGCTTATGTTTTATCTCTCTCTTAAAAATGTTGATACCAATAGAGGGATGGGTGATATCCATCCCGTATTGGATGGACTTCCTATATGGACTATTATGACGATCTTTCCCTATGTATTTGCCTCTATGGCGTTTCGACATTTCATTTTCGCGATCATGCCGAACATGAGACCAGATGATTATGGTGAAATTTCAAATGTATTAGATGAATTTGAAAAAGAGGAGGTAGGTTACTAATGGAAGTTTTCGGATTACTAGCTCTCTTTTTTGTCCTAATCCTTCTTGGTCAGCCCTTATTTGTAATCATGGGCTCTGTGACTGCATACTGCTTCATGTTTCTAGGTGAAGGTAGCTTCGCTGGTATAGTGGAAGATATGTACTATGCTGCTGACAAAGAAATTCTCTTAGCAATCCCGCTATTTATTTTAGCAGGGAACCTAATGACCTACGGTAGTATTTCCAAGCGTTTGATTGAAATGGGTAAAGCTTTTACAGCACCAATTCCATCTGGCTTAGCAATAGCAGGTGTTTTTGCCTGTGCAATTTTTGCAGCTATCTCTGGATCAAGCCCTGTTACCTTGATTGCTATTGGTGGAATCATGTACCCTGCCCTTCAGAAAGCAGGCTATGAGAAGAAATTTTCTATGGGACTACTTACCTCAGGTGGAACTCTAGGAATTATCATACCTCCAAGTATTCCAATGATCATCTATGCCATTATGGTAGGTGTATCAGTAACTGACCTCTTCCTTGCTGGAATTGGACCTGGTATCTTACTTGTTGTTCTTTTGATCATCTATTCTATGTTCAAAGGCTGGAAGATGCCACGTGGGAAATGGGATGCAAAAGAAATCATAACATCCTTACGTAGAGGCATACTTGCTCTACTAATGCCTGGTATTATTTTAGGTGGGATCTATTCTGGATTTTTTACAGCAACAGAATCAGCTGCCATTGCGGTCGTATACGCTTTGATTGTTGAATTGCTAATCCATAGAGAATTAAAAATAACTAAAATCCCAACTATCTTAGTAGAAAGTGCTGAAATGCTTGGATCATTACTATTGATCTTACTTTTAGCTTCTAGTTTAAATAAATTCCTCACTATAGAACAAATTCCTCAATCCATGGTTGAGTTTATGAATGGTATCATTACAAGTAAAATTGCCTTCATTATTGGAGTGAACATATTACTCCTGATTGTTGGATGCTTCATGGACATTATGTCCGCGATTCTTGTCTTGGCTCCATTACTAGCTCCTATGGCTCAATCTTATGGAATAAACCCAATTCACTTTGGTATTATAATGATTGTGAATTTAGAAATTGGATACATCACTCCTCCAGTAGGTATCAACCTATTTGTTGCTTCTGGAATTTTCAAGGAAGCCCTGGGAGATGTGATCAAATCCGTAATTCCTATTATTGGAATCTTCTTGGTTGGATTGATGTTGATCTCTTTCATTCCAGAAATTTCAATGTTCCCAATTTCTGATGAGGCTTCTATGGAGACTCCTGCAACAGAAATGGAAGAGGAAGAAGTCCCTGACGACGGAGGCAGCTTCTTAGATAAGTATTAGAAAATTAATTTAAAATCTAAGCAGTCTTTAACTGCTTAGAGAAATTAGAAAGATAAATACCAGCTATGAGAAACTCAAGCTGGTATTTTTTTGTTTAAAGGAAGTTTAATTTAAGAGGAGTATTGAACATCAGTCATGATCTTTTTCATTTTTTGCAATTGCTCATCTTCGATGAAATCTTCAATCTTAGAAATGAAATAGGTAATTGATGCCGATTGGAGAACATACAATGGATTTATATTATCATTCATCACGGCATTGTAATTGTTAATTGCATTGAAACGAATCCATTTTGAATGAAATTCAAACCATAACCCTGATATTGCTGAATCAATTTCAGAAGTATCAGCACCATCTAAAGTTTTCACTAAATCTAAAATTCCTTTCAGTTCAGTTTTACAATAGTATCTAAGTTGCTTATCTTCACGCTCAGTAAGTTCTGTATAGCCAGAAAGAAATTCATCCAGAAATTTCAAATCTTTGTTCTGATTGCAAATATCTTTAAGTCCTTGAACCGCATTTTCCATGAATTATCTACCTTGATTAAATATAAAATCGTTTATATCTGTGATGATATAAGATTTAGACGTTGTGACTGGTTGTTATATTGACAATTACTAGAAGAATTTAGAAATGAAGACAAAAAGAAAGGCACATGATAAGTTTCGAAATCAAGTGCCTTCTTTTAATAATGAATTAGTCCTTTAAAAAGGAATGAATTTGTTCTGATTTCAGATGACGGTTGCGAATTTCATGCAATTTTTTCATCTGTTTTGTATCCAAAAGCGTACCTGCTTTAAGACCTAAATTAGGGAGAATTGTTTTTCCTTCGATGGAAATAAAGGAATCAGCTGTGTTGGTGTAAGAACTGGATAGTTCGTCATTAAAATTTTCGTAAAACATTGTGGCCTCCGTGCAACTCTGGTTTAAGCTTTTTTCTATTTATGTTGTTAAGGGAATCCTTTCCCTAATATTAAGTTCGGGGTTTTTTCAAAATACTGAAGCACTTTTTTATTTTTTTTCTTGTACTTTTCCGCCAAAAAACTATGTTGGGAATCACCATGCAGATACGTCTCGAGAATTACACTGGAAATCGGAAGGGGAGATTCGTTAAATATGAATTTGGCACTGACCTTTTTGGCCAAATTTACCTAGATAAAATCAAAGGTAGAGAGAAAGGTAAGCTTGTTGACAGATGGGTACTCAATGATTTTGGAAGTCTGTTCCGAGTTCTGGATTTGGAAATCTATAAACGCGAAGTTGAAAATTACGAGAACACTTTAACGACACGTCCTGCTTTTAGATGACGGTAAAATTACAGACTAGAGCCGATCGAATTCAACAATTCATTGGCAGGAAGGAAAGAAGGCTATCTAAACTTTCGCTTGTTAGATTAATTTCGTTCTCGAGTATTTTTGTTTCAATCATCCTTCTTTATTTATCACAACTTTCGTATATTTATTCCGTTCCAATTGTATCCTTATTTATAATTATCTTTGGATTTATCATTCAAATATACAATAGAAACGAATCTTCATTAATACAGTTTAAAGATTGTTATAAATTCTTAAAAAGAGAGATCCTTCGATCTAGTAACAATGCCAAAGAATTATTCAGAAGCTTTCCTATTGCAGAAGATCAAAGATTTTCCCATTCATTTAGTGAAGACTTAAATCTATTTGACAAAGATGGAATTTTTCCTCTAATAGATACAACCTGCACAGAAAAAGGGGAAGAACTTTTCTTGGAAAATCTTCTCAGAAAGAAAACAGAATCCTCATCTGAAATTAATTCTCGTCAAACCTTTACTAAACTTTTTACAAATCAAAAATACTTTTCTTATAAATTTCTCAGAATAGGATCTGAGAATTGGGAATTTTTCTTAGGGAAAAAGTGGAGCACATCCGCTTGGAAGACTAAAGATATTCCCTTTTTTGAGAAAAGGAAAATCCTCAAAAAAATTTTTCCTATCCTCTCCCCAATTAGCTTTATTATTATTCTAGGTTCATGGATATTCTCGCTGCCCTTTGGTGGAAGCTTTCTAATACTTAATTTAATTTTATACTTAACATACCGTTCTGATTCAATCAAAGTGTTCAAATCCTTTGAATCTGCAAGAGATCGAAGTAAACAGACAGAAAAATTATTACATAGAACCAACTCTGTATTAAAGCTTTGGAATAAAAAAGAAATCATCAATACATTCAAATCCTTCCACTCAAGTTATAGCGAATTGTGGCATTCTCCAGTGCCTCATTTATTTGCGAACATTTTGTATCTTCATGACCTTTGGAAAATTCGAAAATTAGAAAAATGGAATACCAAGTCTTATCATTCTAGAATAGAATGGTTCCAAAAATTAGAAGTAGTTGATTCTCAAATGCCCTTTATTCATCTTATGTTCACGAATCAAGGATGGAGTTTTCCATTAATCGATGATTCTTTCCAAAGCATGGAAGCAGAAGAACTTTCTCATCCTCTACTTCAGTCGCATAACTCTGTTGCCAATCCAATGCAATCCTTAGCCAAAGGAGAAGTTCTACTTATAACAGGATCAAATATGGCGGGAAAAACTACCTTCATGAGGACAGTAGGAATCAATGTTATTTTTGCACTTTGTGGAGGTCCTATCTTAGGGAAAAATTTTAAACTTCCCTCTATGATGATTACTTGTTCCCTCCGAAACCAAGATTCTTTGACAGAGGGAATTTCTCTATTCTACGCCGAAGCTAAAAGATTAGGTGATATTTTTAAAACTTTAGAGAAAAATAACCAGCCTATTCTTATACTTCTTGATGAGATTTTAAAAGGAACAAATACTAAGGAACGTTATCTGGCAAGCGAAGCCATCCTCAAGAATCTCCAAGGTAAAAATACCTTTACAATGTGTACTACTCATGATTTGGAACTAGCTAAGATTCCAAATCTTCAATTGAAACATTTTACAGAAACTATAACAAATAATGAAATGAGCTTTGATTTTAAAATTCGAGATGGAGTTGTATCAACTACCAATGCTCTTTTCATATTAAAGAGAGAAGGAGTTATACTATGATCAAAATTGCTGGATTGAATAAATCCTATGGTTCCCAAGTTTTATTTGATGATTTAAGTCTTAGCATCAATCGCGGAGAAAGAGTTGGTATAGTCGGAAGAAACGGGCATGGAAAGTCTACCCTCTTCCATCTTATCTTGGGTGATGTTGAAGTAGACTCAGGAAATATTGTTATACCCAAGGGATACCGTATTGGACATTTGCAGCAGCATTTAAATTTCACTAAGCCTACAGTTTTGGAAGAATGTGCACTAGGACTTCCTGAAGGGGAAGAATACGAAACCTGGCAAGTTGAAAGAATCTTGTTTGGTTTGGGCTTCCAAGAAAAGGATATGGAAAGATCACCGAATGAGTTCTCTGGTGGATACCAAATTCGCATGAATCTTGCTAAACTATTAGTATCAAGCCCAGATATGCTCATGTTAGATGAACCTAACAACTACTTAGATATTGTAACTATTCGTTGGTTAGAGGAATTCTTACGAGAATGGGAAGGTGAAATAGTTTTGGTCACTCATGATAGGTCATTTATGGACAGAGTATCCACCCATATTGTTGCGATTCATAGAACGAAGGCAATCAAGGTTCAAGGTGATACTGAAAAGCTTTACACTCAAATAAATCAATCAGAAGAAATCTATGAAAAGACAAGACAAAACGAAGCTAAGAAAAGAAAGCAAGAAGAGATCTTCATAGCAAAATTCAAAGCTAAAGCAAGTTTTGCAAGTCGAGCTCAATCAAGAGTGAAGAAACTTGAAAAGCAAGGTGAAATGAAGGCCTTAGAATCTATTGATGATTTAGAATTATATTTCAACAGTCTACCCTTCTCTGCAAATCAAATGATGTCAGTTGAGAATATTTCTTTTTCTTATGATGGCAAAGAATCATTCCTGATTAATGATTTTTCAATCTCCGTTGGATCAGGTGAACGAATCTGTATTATAGGAAAGAATGGAAAAGGTAAATCTACATTGCTTAAATTACTTGCTGGTGAACTGGAACCAAGCTCTGGTTTCATAAAAAAACATCCAATATTAAAAGAAGGATATTTTGGTCAGACCAACAAACTTGATTTAAATGAATCAAACTCTATCGTAGAAGAAATCAAATCAGCTGATCCTTCTTGCAATGAAAATAAAGCCCGAACTATTGCTGGTGGACTCATGTTTTCAGGAGACACTGCTCTAAAGAAGATCAAAGTTCTATCGGGTGGAGAAAAAAGCCGCGTTCTATTAGGAAAGATACTTGTTACCCCATCTCATTTGCTCTTCTTGGATGAACCAACCAATCACTTGGATATGCAATCATGTGACTCATTAATGGAAGCTATCGATGGCTTTGATGGAACAGTGATTATGGTAACGCACAATGAAATGCATTTACGTACTGTCGCAACTAAATTAATCGTTTTTGATAATGATGAGATTAAAGTTTACGATGGAGGCTACGACGAATTCTTAAAAGATATTGGATGGTCCGATGAATCTATCTAAGAAAGATATCAGGTCTTACTGATAAACTCTAAGATTTCATTCTCTGCTTCATGCTCTATACCATAAAAATTAGCATAGATGTCATATCCATTGCCCTCTGTAGATGTTTGGCATTTCAAAACCTTTACGACAAAATCCAAAGAACCTGTCATACTAACAGTATTTATAGATGCTGTTAGCGTAGTTCCAGCTTCTATAGCTTCTTCACTTTGGAAAATGATTCCACGAGTAGAAATTTCTAAATGTTTAGTAGGATTATCCAATATTTCTGTTTTTAAAGAGACTGGAGATAAAACTGGGCGATATAGGGATGATTTCATAATACCTCTTATGAAAGAGTTAAATTTATTTATTCTTTCAAACTCTTCCTAGTCTATATTTTATTCAAGTGCACGAGTGTCGAGAATATCCTTTCTTAGAAACAGAATATCGAATGCCTAGGAAATATGAAATATGTTAAAAAATTTATCAAAATGTCATATTTTTATATTGAGAAATTGGATGTTAAAATATAATTCTAGAATACTTTTTAAATAGAGTTAAATTATTTAAAGTTCACTCAGAACTATATAAGGAATCAATCGTTAAAGAAGGTTTAAGATAGAATATTGGAATTTCAGATTCATAACCTCCTCCTAAATCTTCACCTAATGCAGATCGTAACTCGAAATGTAAATGAGATGGATAAGCTTGGTTTGAGTTCCCGATTGATCCAACCCATCTCCCTCTTTCTACGATATCACCTGTTTGTATATGAAAAGCAGACAAATGTGCGTAGACACTTTCTATATAATTTATTCCTAATTTTGTAGAAGCTTCTGCTGACAATCTGTGACAGATGCGAATGACCTTTCCCCAACCACCTCCAAGATCCTTAGTCATACTTACAACTCCTTTGCCAATGCTATAAACTGGTGCTCCAAAATCAGAATCTCCACCTCCAATGTAATTCCAATCTTCTCCTAAGTGATAACGATTTCTAAATCTTGGATTGATTTCTCCAAAATTTTGGGCTATATAAAATCTTTCTGCATTTTTAAATCCAACAGGGAATTCTAACAAAGACTCGTTGATACTCTGATTATTTTCAAAAAATTTATTACAATCTATTTCAGCTTCTCCACAATCTCTACAAAGGATTTCGTATACCTTGATACGATAAAAATCCATGGAGTAGCAATTGTTAATTAAAATAAAAAATATTGCATAATAAAATAATCTCATAGGAAAAAGATAAAAGAAATCAAATTTTAATTTATAAATTCTTTAGTATGTCCTAAACTTTAGTCTTTCTCTTTCCTGCTAATGATTTACCCTTACTGGATGTCTTAGACAAAGATTTATTCGAAGAGACAGACTTAGTCTTAGTTCCTTTTGAAGTCTTGACTGCTTGGCTTGCAAATTGATACGCCTTTGCTTCTATTGGTAGATTGCCTGTAGATCTAGCTTTACCTTTCTTTAACTCGCGCTTCATCTTCCAGAGAAACACATCGAAATCAACTTGCATAGTATGTCTTGCAGAATTTACATAACGTCGCTTCATAGTATCCTCATCATCTTGGATCCAATTCTGCATTTCTTTTTTCGTAGGGAATTGATATTGTCCAGTAAGGTATTCTGAAATCCACTTTCCTTGGAATTCTGCAAGTGGCATTACAGCTCCTAAAGGTTGCATCAATCCTACAAAAAATAAATTATTTCTCTCTGGCTGTACCATTCTAAAAAAGAGAGGAAGGTAATTCTCTTTAGCTGAAAGAAAGCTTTCCTCAAAGAATGGGAATTTTACATCATAACCCGTGCAGTAGATTACAACATCTGCATCAACCGAGCTTCCATCTGTGAAGTTTACAGATTTGCCATTTATGCTTTCAATATTAGGCTTAGGATTGATATCTCCCCTACCTAAACGAACAAGTAAATCCTGAGAGATAGTGGGATGTGCAGAACCAAATTTATGATCAGGCTTTGGTAAACCAAAGTCTTCCATCTTTCCTACTCCATAACGAATCAAAAGATTGGCAAAAAATTGTGCAATGGGCATTGGAACCCAAGGAGGGATTTTCTCTGTTAGTTTATCTAAAGGTTTTCCAAAAAGATAATTGGGTATGACATAGGCTCCACGTCGAGCAGCTAGATACACTTTGTTCGCAATTCCTGGACGAGACAATTCAACAGAAATATCCATGGCTGAATTTCCCATTCCCAATATAACAACATTTTTACCTATTAAATTAATCGGTTCCGATGGGCTAATATAATCATGTGCATGCATTTCTTTGCCGGCAAATTTACCTTGGAAGGCAGGTGTAGGCCAACGAGGACTCCAATGGTGGCCATTTGCAACTATTAATGCATCATAAAAATGAATTCCTGTTCGCTCTGTTTGAACTTTCCAAACTCCATCTTCTGTAAACTCAGCATTTACAACACCATTGCGAAATTGAATCTTCTCTCTAAGACCAAAATTATCTACATAATCTTTAAAGTATTCATAAATGGGAGTATGATTCGGATAATCGGGGTAAGACTCCGGCATGGGGAAGTCTCTATATTCCATTCTGTCTCTGTGAGTATTGATATGGAGTGACTTATAAATATTACTCATTCCATTATCATTCTTGTAACGCCAGTTTCCTCCAACATCAGATCCCTTCTCATAGCAATCAAAAGGAATTCCTTTATCTTGCAGTGATTTTATAATTGTAATCCCGCTGGAACCAGCACCAATAACACAAACCTTAGGAAGTTGAGACATAGCATTCACCCTTAAAAGAACTTAGTTGCAAATTCGTTCTTTCTTGAACGAATTCAAATCATAATTTTCTATGATTATTTCATATAACCTATGAATCATCAATTAGAATTTAGAAATTTAATAAAAAAAATAAAATCTGAAAAATCTATTTTACAACAAGCTGAATTGATTCTAAAAATGGAAGAGATCTTATCTATGGTGGCAAAATGAAACAATCATCTAACAACAACTCATCGACTCATTATGATTTTGATTACATTATTATCGGATCAGGGTTCGGAGGTTCAGTTTCCGCCATGCGTTTGGCTCAAAAAGGCTATTCCGTGGCTGTTATTGAATCTGGAAAGCGATGGGCATCTGAAGATTTTCCAGAAACGAATTGGTCTCTTAGAAAATATCTATGGATGCCAAAATTATTTTGCTATGGGATCCAAAGGATTAATCTTCTAAACGATTTTATGCTCGTGAGTGGAGCTGGGGTTGGGGGTGGTTCTTTAGTTTATGCGTGCACTTTGTATGTACCAGGTGAGAAATTTTTCAAGAGTTCTACCTATTCCAAAATGGGAGGCGAGAAATCTCTTCTTCCTTTTTATGATGTAGCAAAAACTATGCTAGGCGTAGAAGAAAACCCTAAGTTATGGGAACCAGATCATTTTCTTCTAGAAGCAGCCAAAGAATTTGGCAAAGAAGATACCTTCCGCAAAACACCTGTTGGTATCTATTTTGGAACAGATCAAAAGAAGAAAAAAGCTATCAACGGCGATCCATATTTTGGAGGAGATGGCCCAGAAAGAAACCCCTGTAATTTCTGTGGAGGCTGCATGGTTGGATGCAGATTCAAAGCAAAGAATACACTAGATAAGAACTATTTATTTTTTGCAGAGAAACTTGGAACAGTTGTTTTTCCAGAAACAAAGGTAGTTGATCTAATTCCTTTAAACCCAGAAGGCGAACAAGATCCCAATCAGAATGGTGAATATGGATATTTAGTGAATACAGAATCTACAACTGGTTGGTTTGGATTCCCGAAAAAAACATTCCGCGCAAGATCAGTAGTAATCTCTGCTTCTGTAATGGGTTCAGTTGGTCTGCTTACCAAAATGCAACAAGAAGGAAAATTAAAAAACCTATCTCCTAAATTAGGAGATGTAGTTCGTACGAATTCAGAAACAATTCTTCCGATCACTGTGTACGGTAAAGATGTTGATTACTCAAAAGGTATTGCTATTACTTCTTCAGTTCATCCAGATGAAAATACACATATCGAACCAGTCCGCTACTCCAAAGGCTCTGATTTCTTCGGCTTGATGGGTTCTGCTTTTGTGGATGGAGGAGGAAGCATACCAAGATGGGCAAAGTGGTTGTGGACTATTGTATCTCGACCAGTTTATTTCTTAAAGGCATCCAATCCTTTTGGCTTAGCCCAGAAATCAATCATCCTACTTGTAATGCAAACCATAGATAATTCTGTTAAGTTAATAAGACGCAGACGATTCATCTGGCCATTTACAAAATCTATGACTTCAGCTCTTTCCTCGGGTGAAAGAACTCCAACCTATATACCAATTGCAAATGAGTTTGGTAAGGTTCTAGCCAAAATTACAGGTGGAATACCTAGATCTTCCATAACGGATATAGTCTTGGATGCACCTATCACAGGTCATATTATGGGTGGTTGTATAGTGGGAGACACAGCCGCGCAAGGGGTAATTGATTATGAGAACAAAGTGCACGGTTACGAAAATCTTCGAGTTTGTGATGCATCCGTTATCACAGTGAACCTAGGAGTAAACCCTAGCTTAACTATAACGGCTCTTACAGAAAGAGCTATGAGTTTTATTCCAAACAAAGAAGGTAAATCACCTTATGTTTTTGGATTTGAAAAAAAACAAGGCATTGATTCCATAGTATTCCATGGAAAAGGAAGAAATCATCTCTCTCATCTGGCAGAATCAAGTAGAAGAAGTAAAACAGTTTCTAAAAAAGCTAAGCCCAAACGAAGTTCTTCCAAAAGATAAATATGGCTGCACAGCCCTTTATTGGGCTATAAAGAATTCAAACCCTGAGATAACTGAATTGCTATTGAAGCAAGGTTGTAGTCCTTTGGAGCTCAACCAAGATGGGAATAGCTCCTGGGCAATTCTATTTGAGAAACGATCTGATGAAATCTTTCAGCTCTGCAAAAATTCTTTAGATAAAAATACATTTTTACCCAGAGAGAAAGATGGGAAAAATTTTCTTCAAAAGGCTCTGGAGGCTAATGAGAGTGATTGGTTCCAAGAATTAATGCCACTTGTAAATAAAGAAAGTTTATTCAATCTGAACGAAGATGGTAAATCCATTCTTCATATTGCAGCAGCATACTCTGAAGAAGAAATTGTTGAGCGAATTCTTGAAGCAAAACCTGAACTACTAAATCATGTTAGCAAAAATAAATACTCTCCCTTACACACATTCTGTGAATACGACCAAGCCAAAATCTGTAAATTAGTCAATAAGAAGTTTCCTAATGTTGATTGGGATACCAAAGATACAGATGGAAATTCTTGCTTACACTACGCTGTCGAAAATGATGCAACGCAAGCAATTGAATTTCTAATATCAGAAAAAGTCGATTGCACATTACTAAACAATGAAGGGGATTCAGCTTTTGCAATAGCAGTTAGAGAAAAAAACCACCACAGTTACAAGTTAATAAAAACCTATCTAATCGAAGAAATACTTTTTAAAAAAGAATCCAACCCTCCTCTTGCAGAAAATTGGATCCAATTTGGCAAATCTCAAAATATATTTAAACCTGAAGATTTGGCTCAGTTGAAAATTCTCTGAGCATAAACAATCAAATTCAATAAACTTATAATTCTTTTTCGATAGCAGTTGCCAGTTCTTTTGATCCAGGAGTAACTCCAGAACTGAATCTTCCTTTAATAGAACCATCCTTACCAATTAAAAACTTTTCAAAATTCCATTTCACATCGCCCTTTTCGGGGGCATTATTAGTTAGAAACTTGTAGACTTCGTTTTGATCTGAACCCTTAACGGAAATCTTAGACATCATAGGAAAACTTACACCATAATTCAATTTGCAGAATTCTGCTATCTGATCATCCGATCCTGGCTCTTGGGCTCCAAAATTATTCGCAGGAAAACCTATGATAACCAATCCTTTATCTTTATAATTTTTATATAAGGATTCGAGACCTTCATACTGTGAAGTATAACCGCACTTAGATGCTACATTTACTACTAATACTGCTTTACCTTTATAGCTTGAAAGATCCGTATCTTTGCCCTTGATATCTTTTACTTTAAAATTATGGAAACTCATTTTCTTAACCTCTTTAGAATTGATTTTATGGATGGGAAGCTGAAATGAAAGAAAAATTACAGCTACAAGCGATAATCCAAGTAGTGTAAATTTATTCTTACCTGTACGAGTTGGATTATACTTTTTTATTCTATGTTCGTTCATTTTATTTCTTTGACCTTGAAATTTATACTATTTAGACCGTATATTTCCAAAGACTACTTAGAAAAGCTAAAAATAGATTAGAAATTTGTTTACAAATACGGAAACTTAAATAGTCTAATTAAAGATGTTAGCAAAGAAATACAGTGTAATTGTTTCACTTCTCTCTATGCTTCTATTCATAACCTGCAAGAGCTCACTTTCCTCTTGTTTAAGCTCCTTATCAAAGAATTCAGTCAATACCTACTCCGATTCCAATCTCTTACCATCATGCCACCAAACAGGCGATGAACAAAAAGATCCAAAGATCCCATACGATTCGGAAGATTCTAATGATCAGGATTGTAAATGTGCAATTTCCTATTCAGAACCTATTCATTCGATAGAAATATATGCATTTAAATCATATTCTAAAATACTTTATTCAGATTTTGCTTTACTTTCTTTCAGAAAATTCCATTCCTCACTTCACAAGTTAATATACAGAAAAGAATATCCCTACCTTTCCTATTCAATATCACTTGATACTATACGACTCTTAATATAGAAATTAATTTTTTTATCCAATCTTTTACTAAAACTAAGCATCTATTTAGATGCAATTACAAACCTTTTAATTTAGGATAAGAAATCTTAAATTAATAAACAAACGAGAAAGGAAATCATTATGACAAGAAAAGAATTTATCGCTAAATCATCTGCAGGAATAGCAGCAGTAAGTGCAATCTCTTCACTAGTTGCCGAAGAAAGTTCCCACGCAGGTATGACAATGAAGTCTAAGACAAAATCAAAATATGCAAAGGCTATGATGGCAGCAGTACATTGTAAATTGGAAGCTGAAATTTGTTTAACTCACTGCATACGTGAACTCGGTGCTGGAGATAAAACATTGCTTAGCTGTGCTAATGCTACAAGAGAGACAATCGCTGCCTGTGAAGCTTTCGTTCAATTAGCAAGCCAAGAATCAAAATTTACAAGCAAAATGGCAAGTCTCTGTGAAGATATTTGTAGAGCCTGTGCAAAAGAATGTAAGAAGCACGAAAATCACCACCAAGAATGTAAAGCTTGTATGGATTCTTGTTTAAGTTGTGCAAAGGAAATGAGTAAAATTTAATTTTTATAAGAAAATAAATTTCACTTAAGAATTGATTTCAGGTTGAGCGATTATCGTTTCACGGAAAATAGATGATTCAGCCTGAAATCGTTATTAATGCTTTCTTTTGTGCTACACTTATTAGGTTAATTGTTTAAATTATTTTTATAATATAAATATAAATTTTTAACATTAAGTTGAATTTGATTTTATTTTCCAACACAAAAAGTAGAAAAAATTCTTCCTAAGACTTCTTCATTGCTAACAAAACCTAAGATGGTTCCGACCTGTCTTACTGCTTCATCAATTTCTTTTACTACAATTTCTGCAGGTGCTGAACTTAACATCAGATCATCAGCCCTAGATAATGATTCTGAAATCATTTGAAAGTGGTATTTTTGTCTATCTTCCAATAAAATATATTCTTCAGATTGGCCAGAATCAGAAATTTTCTCTTCCATAATCTGAATCAGTTCAGGAATTCCTTGACCCGTCTTACAAGATATTTCTAAAATTTCTACATTTGATTTTAGATCCAAAGCTTTTAATTTTAATCGAATGGATTCAGTTGACCAGGATTTATCCGCAATATCGATTTTGTTGGCAAGTAAAATAGTTCCTGCAAGATACTTGTCGTTCTTATCAAGATAATTCGAAAAATCCCAAGGCTTTGAAGTATCAATTAAAAATAAGCGAAGGTTAGCTGAAGAAGATTCACGCATACTCTGTTCAATTCCTTTGCGTTCGATTTCATCTTCCGTTTCTCTAATTCCTGCAGTATCTATTAACTGAATTGGAACGCCTTTTAAATTAAGGTCTTCCGATATAAAATCCCTGGTTGTTCCAGGGCGATCTGAGATAATAGATCTTTCTCTCCCTAGTATAACGTTCATTAAACTAGACTTCCCCACATTTGGCTCACCAAATAAGACTACTTTAGATCTGCCAATCATAGTCTCAGTTCTTGCTGCTTTTGATAGAAGTGAATCACAGATTGTTCGAATTTTTGAAATCCTGCCTCTTCTCTCTTCTAAACTCTCGAAGGTTAAATCTTCTGTCGAAAAATCAATCTCAGCCTCACATTCCGCTTTAATACCAACAAGTTCTGATCTAAGACGAGAGGAAAGTTTAGAGATTTCACCAAAGAAATTCTTCTGTGCGAGTTCTAATTCAAATTGTGATCTTGAGTGTATTAATCTTCCAATTGCTTCTGCTTCAGGGAGATTTAATTTCCCATTTAAATAAGCACGCTTAGTAAATTCACCAGGCTCAGCTGGTCTTGCACCTTTAGTAAATATTTCATTTAGCGCCTGTTTAAGCAATATTCCATTCCCATGGAAATGAAATTCAACTAAATCTTATCCTGTAAAAGAATTCGGTCCCTTAAAGAAGACATATACTATCTTATCAATTAGCTTATCTTTTGATTTGAATTCAGAATAAACCATTTTACGGTTGTTAGACTCAATGTATTCTTGATTTATAGTTTGATTAGTAGAGGGATATAAAAAGTGTAAACAAATGGGAATCGTTTGAGATCCCGAAACTCGAATGATACCTATGGCTCCCATTCCTGGAGCCGTAGATATCGCAGCAATCGTATCAACGATCATTCAAAAAACTCTTCATCCTCCGCAGGTAGACCTTCTGGAAATCCTTTCTTAACAGGCTCAAGATCTTTATACTTATGGCGATCCTTAGAAGAGATAACTCGCACTTTTTTAAAAGTTCCATTCCCTTCTGATCTAGTAAAAACCCTATCATCTTCTTGTAGAGCCATATGAATAATTCTTCTTTCATATGGATTCATTGGTTCTAGTAGTTTTGATTTTCCAGTTTTAGCTACTTGGGAAGCGACAGATTTACCAAGTCGTATTAAAGACATTTCTCTTTTGTCGCGATAAGATTCAATGTCTAGGACAATTTTTCTGCCATGGCGAATTTTTGAATCAACCATTAGATTCACAACAAATTGAAGTGCATCTAAGGTTGAGCCTCGTTTACCAATCACTAAGCCAGATTCTTTACTGGAAATCTCAACATAGATCTTGCCATCTACATCACCCATTCCAACCACTTCTGCTTCAATGCCCATCTTCTTTAGGATAGTCAATGTTACACCATGGATGATCTTCTCCGATGGTATATCGTTATTAGTCACAAAGGCGCGAACAACAGCTGGCTTCTTTTGAGTAATACCAAGGAATCCAGATTTACCAGATTCAACAACTTCAAACCGCAAATCACCAGATTCAAGTCGAAGAGTTTTTAAAGTTAATTCTTCTGCCTCGGATTTAGATTTTGCTTCTGCTTCAAAAATATAATTTTCCATATCTAACCTCTAATTGATTACTTTTTGTTTCTTCTACCACGGTGGTTGTTGTTATGTGGTCGAGGAGGAAGCTTTGTAATAGTCTGCTCCGTTCCCTTAATAGCTTGTTTAGCGTCTTTCTTATCTTTCCCAAATTTATTCGTCCAAAGTTGCTGCAGAATGGACAGAATGTTCTGAATCGTCCAATACAAAGTTACACCTGAGGGCATAGACCAGAAGAAATACAACATAACTAAAGGCATTAGGTACATCATCATCTTCTGATTAGGATCAGTAGATACTACTGTGAAACGTGATTGTAGGATCTGTGAACCAACCATAACCAAAGGCAATAAATTTACATTTAGTGCAAAAATACCTAAACTAGATGGCAAAGTATAAACAGTATCAGGCTCACTTAGATCATTCACCCATAAGAAGGGAGATTCCCAAAGATCCACTGTATCAGAAAAAGCTGTATATAGTGCAATGAAGATAGGAATCTGAATCAACATGGGAAGGCAACCGCCCATTGGATTCACTTTGTTTGTCTTATAGAGCTCCATAATTTTTTGTTGCTTGAGCTGCGGATCTTTCTCGTATTTTTCATTTATCTCTTTGATTTGTGGAGAAAGTTCTTGCATCTTCTTCATACTATCAGCTTGTTTCTGATTCAATGGGAAGAACACCGCTTTGAAAAGAATTGCAAACAATATTATCGCCCAGCCATAATTCGGTATAATAAAGGTGTAGATTTTCTTTAGAATCCAAACGATTCCATTTCTAAAAGGAGTCGTTAAACCTTGATTAAATGATTTATCTAGACTTTCACTAAGCCCATAAAATGGTGTTTTTTTAGTCTTCTTTGGATCTAAGCTAGAATCACGGAAGGCCATTCCATCGGCTTCCCGAATACCAACATAGGCGGCATAATCATATGTTTCTGTCTTACCAGCTTCTATAGAAATATCATCGTAATTCATTAGAACGCCAGAAGTATTATTTGCACGAGTGTCTAATAAAACTCCTTCGGGCTTATGATTCAAAGGGTCTAGAACAGCGATAAAATAACGAGAGCCAGTTCCTGCAAAATCTACCAATTCCCCAGTACCTTTCTGAACATCAAAAATCTGACCTTCTGTATCATTTCCAAAGATATTAGATAAGAAACCAGCCGTTGTAGTTCCATCTAGAAAGTCCTTAAAAGAATCATCTAGATAATAGTAGCGGAAAAAATTTGCCTTATCTCTATCACTCATCTCTGATTCTGCCTTAGTAAATGGACCTAGACTTCCAAAAGATCTCAAATACAAAGGATTCTTAGGAGAAGCTAATACTAAGGATGAATTAGTTAAATTCCGAATTTCCATTTTATAAATGAAATAATTTTCATTTGGAAAAAATTGATAAATTTTCTTTAAAATATAACTTTTGTCATCTGATTGTATTTGAAATTCATATGTCATCTTAGCTTCGTCGAAAGATGAAGAGAAATTTCTTTCATTAAAAGAAGAATAAGGAATCTTTTCTTGGTCAGCTATAAGATTGAAATCAAATCCTTGTTGTCTAGAAATTTCAATAGCAACATACTCTTGGTTTTCAAAAGTAATCGTATGCTTCTTTGGGTCTTTAAGTATTTGAAGCTCAGAACCATCTGGCTCTTTGTGATTTTGAATGAAAAATTTCTCAACTCTACCACCTAATGATGATAATTCAATAAGATAAGGCTCAGTCTTAATATAATACTTTTTGATACTAGCTGGATCAACTGGCTTAATACCAGAAGGTATTGCTTTGATAGTTGGCTTGTTAATTTCTTGAGTAGCTACCTTTGGATCTTTATTACTATCGGAAATTGCTTCTTTCAGCGAAGCATCTTCCGAAGTTTGATTTCCATCTACTTTTTTGAGCTCAGGCGGAAAGAAAAAGTACTGTATTCCTAACCAAATTCCTAAACTGAGAAATAAAGCTAAAAATAATCTTCCTTGTCGTTCTTGCATAATTTAATCCTTCTTATGTGGGTATGGGAGCGGATCTTCAAATCCTTGAGAAAATGGATTGCATCTTAGAATTCTATGAATGGAAAGATACAAAGCTTTGTGAAATGGGTAAACTTGAAATGCCTCTGCACTATATTGAGAACAGGTTGGAGTAAATCTACAGGCTCCAGGTAACACTGGTGAAATCCACTTTTTGTATATGCCGATTAGAAAAATTGCTATGGTATTCATAATGAAATCTTCAAAAGAAGAGATGCAAGCAAATCAACTCTCTTAATAAAGGACAGATCTTCAATTTCTCTTTTGCCTATGATTGCGATATCCATTTGTTGTGGAATCTTATCCTTATTTTCTCGAACAATAGCTCTAAGTAGCCTTTTGGTTCTATTTCTTTGGACAGCGTTTTTAGAACTTTTGTCCGAACAATAGATGATTTCTGTATCCAAGCCTTCGTTTATTTGGTAAAGAATTGTGAGCGGATACTTTGAAATTTTCTTAGACCCAGAGAAGAGTCTACGTATCCTTTCTTTATTGCGAAGTGTCGAGGGATTTTTAAGAGCTATGGTAGATTAAAAAGGTCTAGAACTTTCGTCCTACCTTTTCATCAGAAACAGTCAATTTGTATCTGCCTTTAAGCCTTCTTCTAGAAAGCACTTTTCGGCCTGCTACTGTTGCCATTCTGGCACGAAATCCGTGGGTTCTTGCTCTTTTTACTCTTGATGGTTGAAATGTTCTTTTCATGAGAATTCCTGGTTATAAATAAATGCGTGGTACAGTCCATGCTTCTTTAAGAAAGTTGCAAGTCAAATGGAAATTCCTAAGATTATCTAGAAAAAGGTATTTCATACTAGAAATAATTTTTTCTATTATTAATCAATGAGACATAATAATCAAATGCAATGATTCGCAAATGAACTTGATGTTAATAAATTCTGTGATGATGTAAAGAATGTTTAGTTTATAGACTCTTTTGTTATTTTTTAATAAATTTCGAAAAGTAAATTATTAATTGAATTTTATTATGGAAAAATAAATTTATGAGCATGCTCAATAATTTTTTCTCCTTGATTAATTTCTTATTTTCACAAATCGTTAAGAAGAAATTCCTTTCCCTTTTAATAGTATTATATTTATTTCTAACAACAAATTGCATCCTTTTTAAAAATTCCGAGCTAGACAATGACTCTGAATTAAGTAAACTTTATGGACTACTATTACTCTCTAATTTTTTAAAGGGTGTGGAGTACGAAACTACTGTTAAATTTCTTGAGAATGGAGCAATAAATGGTTCAACTGTAATTAAAGTAAGTAAGGTTCCAAGAGACTATACAATTCCAATTCCAAACCAAGAGGATACTTCGGGGGAGTTTATTGGAACTTTCCAACAAGCAAGTGAAGGTTTTCATAGATTGTATTTCCGAGATTTAGGTAGGTTTAGATTAGACATTTATAAATTCTCTTCAAGTCCGACATACCACGGCTCTTTGGTTATAGATCTTTTGAGTTCGACAGATAAGGCATTTACAATCGTCCAAGAAGCTTATCCTGATGGATACAAATTCATAGAGCAGAACCTTACTCGAATAACTAAAAGAGATTATGAACCGTATGAAGTTTATATAACCGAAGATCCAAAACCCTTAGGAACTCATGATGGAAAAGCATTTTATTCTGTAGAAATATTATTCAATAAAGACTATAATCTTTCTGTTGGTAATATTCGAATTGGAAGGTATATCTTGATTTTTTATACGTCCAATGGGCAAGATTATCAATCTTTTGTCATAGTTGATGCAAACTCAGATGCTGCTGCTGGAACACAAAATTTTGATATTCAATACAGCATAACTACTCGGTTTGCAACGGAAGATTCCTTAGTCCTTGTTATTCGAAAAACTGTAGCATCAGTTGATAGTTACTTTTTTGCTAAAATTCCATTCAGCCAACCAGACAATTATACATTTTATTCTCTAAGTAATAGATCAATTTACAACACCTTCAACAATGGTAAGTTTTTTTATAATAATGGAAAGATGATTTATAAAGAGACTGATGGAACAAATAGCGAATGGCGAATTGATAACAATCTATTGCAATCAGGTAGTTCTAATACTGCAATTGTTCCTGGTGCAAATAGTCCATTTAATTACAGCGATGGAACAATTTTCCAATATAAGGAATTAATTTTAAACTACAATGGATCTAGTTATTATATATCTAATTTTGATTTATCAGATTCAAGCAATACATTTTCTCACAGCTCTCCACTAGTTGGACCGTCAATTAAATTGATAACCAATAATTATAAATTCTTTCTAGAAGAAGTATCAACAAGTCCCAGTGATGTAACAAGATATTCAACTTCCAATACAGATGCCAATCTACCTGCATCAAATTTAAGTTTCTCAGGTGGATATCAAATCAATCAGGTTACTACTCAAAATGGTTCTATTTTTAATTCAGAAAAAACAGCTTTTGAATTTATTGATGGGTCTAGTCTTCCCTTGTTAAGAATCGAATTCAATCATAGTGATAATACAGTTCGTGAGACTCAGCCTCAACCTAAGATAACTCAAATATCAGGTTATACAACAGGAGGTGAATTGACATCTTTAAATAAATGCAACATAATCTCAAGCTTATACAGCTGCGTCGTTAAAAGAGAATACAGCGGAACTGTATCTTTGTATGATCCCTTTTTAATATATAACTATTCTGCAGATTCAATCAATTGGACAGATTGGAAAGAACTTAAATTGAATCCAATAGTGAGGTCTAGGTAAGTAATCAACTAACTTCAGATTATTTAGTAAGATAATTTGGTTTTTAAATAATGTATTAATGTAAACCACAATATTTTTCCTTTTACAACTTTTTAAATGGAAAAATAAACTAAAACGAAAAACTATTTCTTGCAGATTTTGAAAATTTAAAGAAGCTCTACTTAATGAGTCTTCGTAATATTGATAAATTTATCACCTTAGAAGCAAAGGAAGCTTATCTTACCTTGCTTAAATTTTGGGTTGTTTCACTGCCCATTTTTTCTGCTGTCCTGCTCTTGTTAAACTTTACCGCAGAGATGCGTAAATGGCATACTATTTCTCTATTTTTATTTATTATAATAAGTTTCTTTTTAGTTGTCTTAGTTAAATTCCTTCTCGAAAAAAATAGCAATTCCACTAAATCTATGTTATTTTATTATTTTGTAGGGATCAGCTATCCTTTATTTTCTCCTTTGATAGTATTTTTCATTACAGATTTATTTGCTCCTGATTTTTCCATTCCAATCATGAGTCATACAATACCTTCTTTGTTTTTAATTATGACAATGGCGACTGCATTTTCTTTTTCATTTAGAATTGCTATCATAGGAGGTTTATTTTCCTCTTTATTATTTACAATTTGCTTTCTTTGGTTACAATTCAATTATGCTGAGCAAACAGATCATTATGAGCAAGTATTGGGAATTACATACTATATTGAAATTGTTCTCTACATATTAGTAACAGGACTTTTCGGAGGCTTACTCGCTAACCAGGCAAGAAGGATGCTAATCAAAATATCAGATACTGTCCAAGAAAGAGAGTTTGTCTCCTCAGTATTAGGTGAGTATGTATCAGATGAAGTGCGTGATAAAATTTTGCAAGAAGGCGGACTCTCCGAAGAAGGAGAAGAAAGAGAAGTAACAGTTCTCTTCGCAGATTTAAGAAATTTCACATCTATATCAGAAGAAAGAAATCCTAAAGAAATAGTATCATTCTTGAATCAATACTTTGACTCAATGGTTGATATTATCCAAAGAAATGGTGGTGTCGTAGATAAATTCATTGGAGATTCTGTTATGGCTTATTTTGGAGCACCTATTGCAATAGAGAACCCGCAAGCAAGTGCATTTAAAGCTGCACTAGAAATGTCTGAGGAATTAAATAAAATCAATAAGATATTTACACTAAATAATTATCCAACTATTAAACATGGAATCGGACTCCATCACGGAGAAGTTGTGTTAGGGAATATAGGTAGCAAAAAAAGAAAAAATTATACGATCATAGGCGACACAGTCAACCTTGCTTCCAGATTAGAAAGTCTAACAAAATCCAATCAGTCTGATCTGATTCTTAGCAGAACCGTATATGATAGCCTAAGTCAATTTGACCAAAATAAAATGACTTTATTGAAAGACCTTGAAATCAAAGGAAAGAGAGATGTGATAAATTGTTTTAAATTAAAATTAGAATAAGTTTCAATAATTAATTTCTTAATATTCTATATTAAGTTCTTTAATCTTTTTATCCAATGTGTTTCTATTTATGCCAAGGAATTTTGCAACACGAGTCTTAGTATACCGAAACTTCTTCATAGCATATTGAATCATTCTTGCTTCCACTTCATTTACGATTACTTCCATTGCTTTTCCATCAAGAGTATCCAAATGACTAGAAGAAAAAGTTCCTGAACTAATATCAACCATATCTGTAGATTCAGCAATAACTGAATCATGCTTAATTTCTGGAGTTACCATTTTTTCAAATATCTCTGAAAAATCATCTACATCCAGTGTATTACCTTGCGATAAGACAACAGCCCTCTCTATAACATTCTCTAACTCTCTTACATTTCCAGGCCAATTGTATTTTAATAATAATTTTATTGAATCTCTTGTGAGCCCTCGTATATCTTTAGAATTATCCTTAGCGTATTTTTCGATAAAATGATTGATTAAAAGTGGAATATCTTCTGTTCTATCTCGAAGTGCAGGCGTATGCAGATTAACAACATTTAGTCGATAATATAAATCAGGCCTAAATTTCTTTTGAGCAATCAGATCTTCTAAATCTGCATTTGTTGCGGCAATAATTCGAACATCAATTTTCTTAGTTTTAACTGAACCAACAGCCTCTATCTCTCTTTCTTGGAGAACACGAAGCAATTTAGATTGGAGATTCAAATCCATTTCACCGATCTCATCTAGGAAAATCGTTCCAGTATCAGCCAATTCAAATTTACCTTTTTTATCAGCAACTGCTCCAGTAAAAGATCCCTTTTTGTGGCCAAATAATTCAGATTCTAATAAATTCTCTGGTATAGCTGCACAATTTATTTTAACGAATGGACATTCAGATCGACTGCTATTGTAATGAATAGAACTTGCAATCATTTCCTTTCCAGTTCCTGATTCACCTGTGATCAAAATAGAAGCTCTTGAATCTGCTACGATTTGTATCTTTTCAAATAGCTTTTCCATGTTAGAAGCTTTTCCAATCAAAGATCCAAATCTGTATTTGTTTTTTAATTCTCTTTTTAATTGAATATTTTCTCTGGAGATTTCTTTCTTAGCTTCTTCAACTAGCTTATTAATTTTAATAGTCTGAGAAATAATAGATGCGACTACTAAAAGAAAATCTAGATAGGATTTCAAATCTATATGTTTATGATTATCTAAGAAAACAGATACTAATCCTAACTTTCCTTGATCAGAAATAATAGGAACAACGATTAATGCCAATTCAGAATTCTCTATATTAAAATGTGATAAATACCCAACTCTATTTAAAAAGTTTGGATCATCGCCTACTGATTCTATGATGACGGCTTCACCAGTTTCGAAAACTTTTCCAGTTACCCCCTCACCTATTTGGTATGTTCCCTTATCCATTTCATCGCTAGTTAATCCTGATGCAGCGACAATCTTTAATAGATCTTCTTCCTTATTATAGAGTACAATCGTTCCCTTTTCTAATTTTAATGATTTATCTAATAAATTCATGATGGAAGAAAAAACTTCATTGGTATCCAAGGAGGATGTAACTACTTTTGAAATTTCTATTAGAGTAGATTGGATCTTAGTTTTTTGTTCGAGGTTTCTAAATGTCTGAAGATTCTTAAATACTTGAGCTGCTTGATTTGCAAGAACTGTCACAATATCAAACATATCTTGTGTAAATGCGTTCAATCTGTTCGAATCTAATGATATAACTCCGATTACAGATCCTTCGACAATCATGGGGGCTACTAATTCTGATAGAATATCTTCTTTTACTTTTATATAATCTGGATCTTTTCGAATATCATTGACTACTTTTCCTTTGCCCGTAGAGACAGCCATCCCCGTAATACCTTGGCCAATTTTTAGGCGAAACTCACTCATGAGTTTCGGATTCATCCCCCGGGTTGTAATTACATTCAGAACTCCTTCTTTATCATTGATTAGCATAAGAGATCCAGATTCAGCTCCTGAAATCTGAATACAGCGATCCAAAATTAATTCCAACAATCCGTCTGGATCATGAGTAGAATTCATTGCGGTAGCAACTTCGTGGATCGATAGAATAGGATTGATCTTTCGTTCGGACATAATTACTCCATAAATTAATCAAATTGTCTATATTTTAGACATATTGAGTTTGGCAAATAGTGCCTATCTGCCCAATAAATTAGCAATTTAGCTAATGATTAATATTTATGCAAAATCCATTCCAAATCATCAGAATTTAAAGAAACATGCTTAGTCTTTAAGCAAAAGGAGAATAGAATTGAATTCCCTTTCAGACTCCTAAAATTGGCAGTATGTCCTCTGAATCTCGTGTATGTGTTCTATGTGGTGATACGAAAACACCTGAAGGCGAGACTAGAAAAGCGAGATTTTACTGCAACACCTGTGGAAAAGAATGGATTTTAGAGAAACGAAGATCAACTCGATTTTCTGGACTACTGCAAATTGAAAATCAAGAAAACAGAGTCTCTCTACTTTTAGATTCTCTAGCACTATTTAATTCAACAGTCAAGATAGGCGAACTAGCATTCGGATTTGCTAATTTCATTCACCAAAGACTCGGTAGTAGGAATGTTGGAATTTTAATTATTGATGTTGATAAATCACAAATCCATTTAGCAGGTTATAAATCTACTAACCAAAAACTAGAAAGAAAAATTAAAAAAATAAAATTAGATTATGATCTAAGTTATGGGGCACTCGTCAAAAGCATGACTGAGGCTAGATCTATTCATTATAATTTAGAAGATGAACCGCATCCTTTTTATAAACTTTACGCAGATCTCACAAATACGAAATCTCAATTGCTTATACCAATACTATATGGAGTTAATGCTCTAGGATTAATTACTATAGATTATGGAGAACCACCTGACACTGATAATATACTAGAAGAACGAGAAATGATGGAATTACTAACAGGTCAATTCGCAGTTGCTTTAAGAAATGCGAGTCTATATGAAAGATCCAAAAACCAAAGTGTAAATTTCCAAAATCTTCACCTTTCTGCTCTAACACTAAGTAAATTATATATTGATAATCAAGAAGAGATGATGCGGATGGTATTGCTTACTGCATCAAGTTTTGCTAATACTTCACAGAATAAACTTTATGAAAAAAACAAGAATGAAACATGGTGTAAATTCTATGAGTTAAATAGAAATGAATCGGGAATGAAATCTTTTTCAGGACGATTGAATGAAAAAGATACAGAAGAGATTTTTAAAAATAAAGAACCGCAGCAGTTTAAGAATAAGTTGATTATACCTTTTTCATCAGAAGACGGAACAGAATTTTGTCTCTTTTTATCTAAAGATGAATCAAGTTTTTCTAGAGATGATTTCGAAGTTTTAAATGCTTATACAGCATTAACAAAAATTACCATTGATAACACTCGTATGTATAAGAAAATGGGTGATCAAAAAATGATTGAAAGAGAAATTGAAATTGCACGTGATATTCAATTGAATCTTTTACCTAGAGAGACTCCTGAAATCAATGGTTTTAACTTTTCTGGTTATATGAAATCTGCTAAAGGAGTGGGTGGCGACTATTATGATTTTATAGTTTCCCCTAATGAAAGTGAAGTTATTATTTGCATCGGTGATGTAAGTGGAAAGGGTGTCTCTGCCGGAATTGTTATGGCTACAGTTCGCACCATCTTACATTCTTTAGTAAGACGAAAGCCTACTATCAATGAAATACTTTCTGATATTAATACCTATATCTATTACAATTATTCTGAAGCAGTGTCTCCAAGATTTATGACTATGACTTTGATTAGTTGGGATCCCAATACGAATGAATTTTTATTTGCTGGTGCTGGTCATGGAAATATCCTAATTTATCGGAAAGAAACCAATTCCCTTGAAATCATTGAAACAAAAGGAATTGTACTAGGTATTGAACCAAATATAAACCGCTGGAGTAACTCTGGAACCTTTCGTCTGAACACAGGAGATGTAATGCTTCTATATACAGATGGAGTTACAGAAGCCATGAATGAAAATGGAGTCAGCTTTGATGATCCAAGATTATTTGAATCATTCATGAAACATGCCTCAGAAAATCTCAATTCCAAAAATCTGTTGAATCAAATTTATGAAGATCTTGAAGGTTTTGTTGGCGATCGTGAGCAACATGATGACATTACTATGATTGCCCTAGCTAGCAATGGATAGCCGATTAGAAATAATTTATTCTAATCTATGGAATAGAATAAATAAAAATTACGATCAGATAATCCAAAAGAAAGCAATACTGAGCTTTTCTGGGGGTAAAGATTCTAGGATACTTTTGGAATTCTATATTTATTTACATAGAAATCATAATATTCCAATACCTATAGTATTTCATTTAGCACATAATATTCGTAATTCTGAACAAGAAATAATCGAAATTCGAGATTTCTTAGATACTCATTTCGAAAACAATAATATTCTCATTTCAAAGATTATTCCTAAACTTTCTAAACGCATAAAGAAATCATTAGAGGAGACTGGACGAATTGTTCGCAGGAAGACTTTATTCAAATTGGCTCATAAAAATAATGCCTATATCACAACTGGCCATCACACAAAAGATTACTTCGAAACGATATTAATAAATTTAGTTAGAGATGGTGGTGTCCAATTTAATACAATGCGGACTTGGGATGGAAATATTTTTCGCCCACTTACCTTGCTTACAGATAAAGAATTAAATGAATGCTACTATTTGATTACTCAATTTAAAATTTGGGAGGATGAAACCAATCAAAGTGATTTATTTTTTCGAAATCGAATTCGTATGCAAATTCTACCTTTATTAGAAAAAGAAGGTTTAAAATTTGATAGAGTTTATAATAATTTACACGACGATTCTGAAGCTATCCATTCAAATACATTTCAATCAAAATATGCGAAAATTAACAACCAAACTTCTAAGAAAACTAAGCCGTTTCTCACTATTCCACGAGATACTTGCCTTTCAATATCTTCAACATCTCAATGGAAAAATCTTTTTGACATCCATCTTAAAATGCTTTCACTTTCCCCTGCCCGTAGATCTACGATTCTCGAAACTTATGAATTTTTAATAAATGAGAAGAGTTTTGAATACAAAACTAATGAATACTTACTCTCTAAACAAAGTTCAGGTCCACTATTTTTAATTCCGCATTATTCTAGTTGTTTCGATGCTGCGAAGATAGAATATTCTGAAAAATCTATAGAGATCCATTGGAATCAAAATTCCTGGAAGATGAATCTTGATCAAAAGGATGGCTACCATATTGGCTATATAGAAAATGGATTATGTATTAATCATAATAATTTGAAGAAAGAAATTTCAGAGATATTTCGAACAAATTGTATTCCAAAATCTATTCGAAAATTAGTACCTATTGTTTTCAAAGAGAATAAACCATACATAATCTTAATTAAATTATGGAATAATGAATTAGAAAATTTCCCCAAGGATTGGAAAGAATGAAATCATCAGAAGCTGAAGAATTATTAATAGAATTACAAAAAGCATTTTTCTACAAATCATTTGGAGATCCAAACCTATTTATAAAAGAATCTAGATTTCCAGAAATTGCATTTATAGGAAGATCCAACGCAGGAAAATCATCTTTGATCAATGCAATTTTAAATAGAAAGAGTCTCGCCAAAACTTCCAGGACTCCAGGCAAAACAAAATTAATAAACGTTTTTGTCGTTCCTAACCGATTTAGTTTAGTCGACTTACCAGGATTTGGCTACTCTAAAGCCTCTCATTCAGAACACAAATCAATGATGATTCTTTTAGAAAAATATCTGAATCAAACTGTTAAATTAAAATGTCTCTTTGTTTTATTGGACGCAAGAAGAATGATTTCAGACGAGGAAGTGCTTTTACTACAGACTGCTCAAAATAAAAATATTACCAGTATACTTGTACGAACCAAAGAGGACAAATTGAATCAAAAAGAAAGGGCTGAATCTAAAAAAGATTCTAGTCAATTGAATCAAAAAGTTATTTATGCATCTGCTTTAACAAACAAAGGAATTGATGAAATTCGAGAAGAATTAAGAATTCACATCCAATAGATTTCCATTTTTCGTAGAATTGGAGTTAGTTCCAAGATTAAATGCATCATCCATCATATTTTTATAGGCTTGGCTTAACATTTGAAAATTCTTTTTTGAATTTTCTTGCATTTTAAGAATACGAATTTCTTCTTGAATACGATTCTTTTCACGAAGTAATTCTTGCTTTTTGGGATTCGTATTGCTATCTACTTCATGTAAATTAGAAGAGTTTTCTTGGGATTGAATCTCGAGCTCTAATTCTGAAATTTTACTTTCCAAAGAATCTCTACGAGACACGATATTCAGCTCCTGGATATTTTTCTTGGAATCCATTGCTTTAGAATTCTCGTCTATAGAATTATCTTTAGATGCATCCAAAGTTTTGTTATAATTTTCAGGTTTTTTATAAGGTTCGAAAAAAGAATCATTATCTTTTTCTACTCGCTTTTTCGTAGTAGCAGAAGTTTCTCCACTAACAGCAACTAGCTTACCATTCCCTCGCATTTCCATATTAATCTTAACACGAATTTCGGCGATATCCTCACCTTGACGAAAGGCTTCGTTTTTGAATTCCTGAACATGGCTCAATTCATGGGACACGACATGTAAAATCGAAAAATTCTCTGGAGAACTTTCCAATTGACCGTGACCTATGTAAGCTATGGAACTCATATCATTTACCTATAATAAAAATCGGATAGCTTAGATTATAGATTAGATTTTTTTTAAAAAAATTGCGAAAATAAAAAAAGTCAGCATAAAGCTGACTCTTTTTACCGACTTATGTCTTTAAAGCTTGGTATTTTTAGTTAGAAGTAGAAACTGCAGGCCGTATGCATCTTACATACGTTCTTTCAATTTTATCTACAATCTTTTCTTCACCAAAACTTTCTCTGTCAAAATTAACAGTAATTGCTTTCTCACCAGTTGTATCATCCTGAACAGACCAAGAAGACCAATAGATATTCTCTACAGTATCTGGAAAATTTTGCAACAATCCGGTTCTTCCACCTAAGGTTAATTTTTGTAATTCTAAAGGATTCGGAACTCTCCAACCTGGGAAACCATTTGCATCATTTAATGATTCACATGTATTCAATGCTTCACTAAAACCGGTTGTGATAAATCCAGCATTTGCAAGTAAAGTAATTGGTACAGTTCGTGTATTACAAGACCAAGTGTTCGTATTACAATAAGCATATCTTCCAGCACCCCAGAGGATTTGATCATTAGGTGTGAAAAGCGTTCCTGCTACTGCACCTCGGCAATCATTTTCCGTAGAGCGGTAGACTTGCCCTTGGCTACACTTTCTCCAGATGAGGCTACCTGCTTTGTCAAGAACTGTTCCATCTCTTAAATCAACATAATTTGTATTTAAAAGAACGCCAGTTAAGACCGTGCCTAATTCCTCATCGCTTAAACCAAATGTGTCTTTCTCTTTGGGTGCTTCACAACCTACTGTAAGTAAACTGGATACTACCACTAGGAGGATGATTGTGTTTAATTTCATTTTATTCATACTCGTTCCTCCTTAAAAGATGTGATTAAAGTTAACAAAAGTCTGTCTGTCTTCATCCGAAACACCATAATCAATATAGATAATGGTTGCTTGGTTCCAAGGAATCCTAAGACCAAGACCTCTAGAGTGCTTGTAATCAGTGAGACCCATTTTCTTATAATCATTCCAAACGCGTCCAACATCATAAAAAGGAACTAATTGGAAGTCAAAATGTTGAGACCCAGCATCAATGGATGCAAATTTCCAACGAATTTCTAAGTTACCGAATGCATTAGAAGGGCCAGTGAAACGATCTTGTTTGTAACCTCTCAGAGTTGTTCGTCCACCTAGACCAGCTTGGTTGGTCTCTGTTCCCCAAAAATTGTTCACTTCAAAGAAGGGAGTATTTCCATTATTCTGAACTGCTGTAGCACGACCTGCAATCACAAGCTTTTCAACCATTCCTTTGAATGGACTGAAGAATACTCTCGCAGAAACAAGGTTACGATTGAAATCAAAATCAGATCCAATGGCTCGTACTGATTTTTCATGAGTGTATTCAAGAAATAAACCTTTGTTAGGGTCTGGTTCAAAATCTCTGGTATCATATACTATACCTGCTCTTAGAGTGTTAATGTAACCACCGTTTGCACCAATGATCTTACCAGATTCTAGATCTTCAGTAACCTTAGTTGTTCCATTAGGAGTATCTACATCAACATTAATAGGAGAAAAGTTTGTATTTCCAAAGAAAGGATCTTTCGCTCTGTAAACCTTACCATCGAAAGTTCTGAGAGTTTGCTTGGAAAACCTTGTTCCACCCACTAAACGAACAGTCCCTCCGAAGAATGAATGTTCTCCTGATAACTGAATATTGGGATTCTCCAAATCATACCGATTGTATTGTCTGTCAGTAACAAATGGAGCTTCACCCGCATTGCCTGGTCTTCGATAAGCTTGTGCCTCTTGGTAATCACTAAACGTCGCATTACGAACTATAGGTTGTCGAGGATCATTACGATCTCTATAGCTGAGCGGTTTTAAGGTTTCTTCCCCATAACCGAAATACAATAGATTTGGATTTCTACCATAGATCAAATCTCCCCTAAGCCTCCACTGAGTATTAAATACATAAGGTGCATCTATACTAGCCCAATGGTAGGGAGCATTACGAGTTGTGTTGAAGTATTGAGCAAAAATTCTATAACGATAGGGAGTATATTCAAAGAATGGATCTTCTTTGGTTCCATTCTCGAAGTACAAGACTCTAGCTCCATAACCAACACCGACGTTAGGGTCTGAGTTAATTAGAGGAAGTCCTGTAAAGTATCCATTTTCTTTCTTGTTATTAAAGTCTCTTTCGGAAAGTCTTTTCTTTTTATTAATTTCGAAAGGAAGATCTGCTCTTGGTGGTCTTTTATCATCATCGTCATCATCTACTTCTTGTGAAAAAATAGGAAAACTGAATAAGAAAAGAACCAGCAAAGCGATCTTAGAAAACTGAGAAATATTTAATTTCATAGAAACCCTTAAATGCTTATTTTGTTGTGATTTAGCTTACTTAAGCTACAAATAAGGTAATTTTTGTCAAATTAAATTAAAAAAATTTCAAACTTATGGCAAAGGTTCCAGAACTAGCAATATTTCATCCTGAGAAACAATTTCACCTTCTTTTTTTAGAACAGAAACTACCTTACCAGCAAAACCTGCTTTGAGCTGATTCTCCATTTTCATAGCTTCTAGAATCCCTAGAACTTCTGATTTTCCAAATGTATCGCCAGGTGATTTAAATATTTTCAAGATTTTGCCAGGCATGGGGCTACGGATTTCATTGGAAACTAATAAACTTTCATCTAAATTACGTGAATCGAGCTTAACTTGGTAGGTATTTCCATTCCAATGAAGGTAAAACTTGTCTCTCTTCTGAAGAATACAGCACTCATTTCCCAAATCATCTATGAAAATTCCAATAGGGCCAGGAAGAATATAATCTACTTCCTCAACAGTCTTAGCTGAAAAATCCTGAAAAGTCCCATCGGAACAAATAATTCGAATTGAACCTATGCCAAGTGCTTGAATAGAATAATGTAGGTCAGATGATTCAAACTTGAAAAGCATTGCCTATAGCCTCCCAAATAGATTTTGCTACTTTTGGTTTTTGAACTAATTGAAATATTAAAGAAAGAGCCTCTCTTTTATCATCTTCCCTTTGGTAGATAAGATGATCCTTACCATTCAGAAAATGAGTTGATACTTTTCCATCTATGAAGTCTGGTTCTTGTAAAATATTTTGTAAGAAGTTAATATTCGTTATAGGCCCAAAAATTACAAATTTCTTTAAAGCTGAAAGTAATTTCTTGCGGCAAGTTTCTCTGTCATCCGCATGGGCAATCAATTTACCGATCATAGGATCATAATATATACTCACTTCAGAGCCTGTCTCAACACCTGTATCCAATCGGAGGCCACGAGAAAGGGGAAGTTTCATCCATTCTATCTTTCCTATAGATGGTAAAAATTGATTCGCCGGATTCTCAGCATAAACTCGCACTTCCATAGAATGTCCATTTTGTGGAACTCCATCTGGCTCTAGGAGGGGTGCGGGCAATTCCTTTCCCTCAGCAATTTGAATTTGTAATTCTACCAAATCTAAGCCTGTAACCATCTCAGTCACAGGATGTTCCACTTGGAGTCTAGTATTCATCTCCAGAAAGAAAAAAGATCCATCTTCACCTAATATAAATTCTACTGTTCCTGCACCAAGATAGCCGATTGATTTGCCAGCAAGAACTGCATACTCAGCCATTTTCTCCTTCCATTCTGCTGGAAAATTCGGAGCTGGCGTCTCTTCCAAAACTTTCTGGTGTCTTCTTTGGATGGAGCAGTCCCTTTCATGCATATGAATCACATTACCAAAGCTATCTCCAAAAATCTGAAATTCAATATGACGAGGATTTCCAATATACTTTTCTAAAAAAACCAAGCCATTTCCAAAAGCCTTAGTCGCTTCTCGAACTGCCGATTCAAAACTTGGAATAAATTCCTCTTCCGAATCTACCTTTCGCATACCCTTACCACCGCCACCTGCGGTTGCCTTGATCATGACTGGGAAGCCAATCTTCTTTGCTTCCGTTAGGAATGCATTAACATCATTTGAATCAGAAGAATACCCAGGAACAACTGGAACTCCCGCTTTTGCCATAGCGTCTCTAGAACGAATTTTATCTCCCATCAAGTCAATGGAATCTGCCTTAGGTCCTAGAAATAAAATTCCCTCATCAGCTAGTCCTTTCGCAAAACTAGCGTTCTCTGATAAAAATCCATAGCCCGGATGAACAGCATCTGCTCTTGTAGATCTGCAAGCTTTGAGAATTTCTTCTTGGTTTAGATAGGATAGCGATGGCTCAGGTGCACCGATGCATACAGCCTCATCAGCCATTAATACAAAATTAGCATTCTGATCGGCTTCTGAATAAACAGCAACCGTTCGAATGCCAAGCTGTTGACAAGTTTTTTGGATTCGAACAGAAATCTCTCCACGGTTAGCAATTAAAATTTTTTGAATAGTGCGTTTTGTTGATTGTGTCATTTCGTATTCTATAGCCTTTTCAATTAATCAGGATTTTTCATTTCAATGAGAAGCATAGTCATATCATCTTCAATATGTCCTTCAGCAAAAACAATAGAATCACCAACCACAGCTTCTAAAAGTGCTTTTCCTTTCTTAGAAAGATTTGCAAGAATGCTTTCAAAAAATTTATCCTCACCATAAAATTCACCAGATTCATTAAATAATTCAACCAATCCATCTGAATAGAACAAAAACTTATCTCCTGGTTCAATATCCAGATGGTAATCACGCAATGATGGCTCTAAGGGCGATAGAATCAATGAGCCTCTTCCTTCCATTTCAATTACATGTTTATTGCGAATAAGTAAAATCTGTGGATGCCCAGCATAGGAATATTCAATTCTATTGTCTTTAGTGTCCATTATCGCAAAACATGCGCTAATATGATGATTTAAAACTAAAGGCTTCAGTAGTTCATGCATAATTAGAAGAGATTCAGCGGGTTGCATATTAGATCGAGATACTATCTTAAAAGCAAGGCTTGCCATAGCCGAAACCATGGCAGATGCAATTCCATGACCAGATACATCTGCAAAAAATATATTCAATCTCTTATCAGGACGAACTTCTACGCTCAGAACATCCCCACCTACCTTATCATAAGATCTATAATAAGTTGACATTTTAAAATCTATAGAATCGGGAACTTGAATTGTAACCAGAGACTTCTGTGTATTTTGAGCAATAAGCAAATCTTCGGAGGTACGTGAATAAAACTCTTTTAGTTGGATTTCAGATTCTTTTAATTTTTCAACAGCGCTTAGTCGGATATTCAATGTTAAATATGATACTAAAGCAGGCGTTATAATGGTAGGAAAGAATAAACTTAAATCAACCTGGGGTTCATTCGCACTGAGACCCACAACTATCGATGCAATAATTACAAAAAATAGATAAGTTATAAGCCATCTTTTCTGAACAAAGCTAATTCCAATACAGGTAATCACAAGAACCATGCCAATCAAATAACCAATATATAAATCATTCCAATAAAGTAGAATGAATGAGTGAATAGTCATAGAATAGAATACTGTATTCAAAACTAACTCAAGGTGATCTTTCACCCACTTTGAAAAATATGTAGAAATAAATAAGCAAACCATAATTAGAGAATGGATGATCCTAATAATTTGAGGATCATAAAGACCGAGTTCAGTTGTGGGAGCAAGAACTCCAAATCCTATGAAAACAAAGAAAACAGCCAAACAGATTCTTGAAATCTTTAACAGTTCATCATCAAGTTTGAACTTATCGGTGACTCGACGTTGAACAGATATGTTAGGCATTGTATTTCTCTACCATTTTTTGAAATGTTGCTTTCATTGATTCAGTTATACTTGTTGGTCTCCCATTTTCAAAATCAAACCATACTATTTTAGCAAAACCCGAAATTACACAGTGTCCGTCCTTGTCCCACATCGAGGTTGATACATCAAAACTTCTAGTTGAAAAAGATGTTATTCCCAAAGTGATTTCTAAATCTGCAGGGTAAGAAACCTGTTTACGATAATCCAATTCGAGGTGAGTTAGAATTGGACCTGAAATTAAAGTTTTTAGATTGGTATTCCATACTGATAAATCTGTGAAAAAATTAGCTCTTGCTGTCTCAAAATACTTCACATAAACTACATTATTCACATGACCAAATGCATCCATGTCACCCCAGGCGATTGGTATATTATAAGTATGGTCAAATCGAATTGGTTTTGCCATCAATTCCCAATATAGAAAATGTCAAAACTAAGAAAAGAGAAAATTTATCGAACTTCAAAACTAAGGGATTGAATGATTTGATTGTTTGGTTTTATTAATTGAAGTTTGAATTTACCTTTTTGAACATGCCAAGAATGAGACTTAGTTGCATCTCCAAGAACTTTATCATTCAAATTCCAAAATAATCCTTGGGTATTTCCTTTTGCTTGGAATAGAATTTTCTGAAAATCCTCAGGGATATCAGGGTCATAAGCAACTATCATTCCATCAATAGGATATTCAATTTTTGGGGATTGATTTTGATTTGATTCCTGGAGTTCTTGGATAGAAACCATGGGATTTAACTTCGGTTCTGTCCCTTTCAAATAATAATCATCAAAGACCTGTTTCAAGTTGGGAGGTGGATTTGGTTCTTGGGAAGAATTGTTGCTATGAAGATAATCCATAACTTCTCTCCAAATGGGAGCAGCTCCTGTAATTCCCGTTACATTATGCATAGGTTCTCCACTAAAATTCCCAATCCAAACACCAACAGTATAATGATTAGAATATCCTACACACCAGTTATCCCTCATGTCTTGGCTGGTCCCTGTTTTAGCAACAGTCCAATATCTGGTGGAGAGGGAATTTTCCAATCCAAAAGTTAAGCTTCGGTTCATTCTATTGGATAAGATATTTGAAACAATAAAACTCGAGTCAGGTGAATAAATACTTTTGCCCATTTTATCTTTCCCTGAGTTGGCTAAGGTCCAATACGCCCAGGTCAGATCCCAAAGACTCACGTCTAAGGTTCCCAGGGCTAAGGAATATCCGTAGTAATCGGAGTCTTTTAAATTCTGGAAGCCTAGCGATTGTATTCTTTCGAAAAAGGAATCTACTCCTATCATTTGAACCAAACGAACAGCAGGTATGTTCAAGGAAGATGCCAAGGCTTGTTTAGCAAAAACTGGGCCCACAAATTCCTTATCATAATTAGATGGTCGATACATCCCTCTCGTTACATCAATGTCGAGAGGAGCATCCAGTAATATAGAAGTAGCTGTGATGTATTTTTTTTCAATCGCGAGTGCATAAAGAAAAGGCTTTAGAGTGGAACCAGCTTGCCGAAAGGATTGGATTGCATCCACATACTTAGCACTCGAAAAATCCTGCACACCTCCCACATAGACAAGCACTTCTCCTGTCTTGTTATCTAGGACAAGCACAGCTCCGTCCTTTACATTCTTATCTTGGATCAAAGAAAGATTCTTTCTTAAGCTATCATAAGCATGTTTTTGGAAAGGAAAGTCTAAAGTCGTTTTCACATTTCCAGATTTTTGGGAGGCAAATTGGTTTGCATAGTGAAAGGCAAGATTTTCCCCCTGTTTGTAATCCTGTGGTTCTGATTTTGAATTGTGTTTGGAATCCAAGGAATGAGTTGCATTGGTATTTAATTTGGATTTGGAAGCTAATGATAGTTCCGTAAAAGTTTTCAAGTCATATTCCGTATAATTCCAATTCAATTTTTGGGAAAGTCGGAAGGATCTTTCTGATATTAATTTATGGGAAGCATTGGGAGCACGAATCATGGAAGCAATCAGTAGGCACATCTTTTTATCAATGGCCTTACTAGCTGTATTCCAAATTTGCAGACTGGCAATAGGGACTCCAATTTTTTCCCCTCGAAGCGGAATTACATTTAGGTATGCAGTTAGAATTTGCTCTTTGCTCCAGACTTCTTCCAATGCAGAGGCAGCTTGGATTTGACGAATCTTTTGTGCAACTGTACGTTTTGTCCCTCCTGATCCCAGACTAGGATCCATTAAGGAAACAAGCTGCATACTTATAGTGGAACCACCTCGAAGCCCCCAACCTCTTAAGCCAGAATACAGAGAAGTCAAGAGGGCGATTGTATCTACGCCTGGGTGATCCCAGTAATTTTTATCTTCGGTAGCAAGAATGGCTTCTATCAGATAACTTGGAAAATCATCCAATTCCAACCATATATAAGATCTTTTCTGAAAATCAGTGCGTATACTCTGGAGAGGAATCCCATTGCGATCCAGTAGAATCGCCTCACTAGAAGTAAAATTACTTCGATATTCATTGTAGCTGGGAAATGTACGTTCTGTACTATAGATCCCAACAATCGATACAAAAAATAATAAAATGAATGAATGTAAATTACTAAACTTAATTAAAATACTTTTATAGATTAAGAAATTTTTCCATTTCATAAAATTATCAACAAACAACTAACTATCGTTTTATTCCTTTCCTCAGGTGAAATCATCTTGCATTTGACGGTCTTCCTCAAGCTCTGATTGAATTAGATAAAGACTATGATTGCCAAGCACACGAGATTCATATCCTTCTAACTTGGGTTGGTTGGGCGCTTGGATGAGGATTGTTTTGGGTAGATTGGAACTAGCTAAGATTCCCTCAATGAGGGTATGGATTTTTTCATTCTTACCATTCCAATGCAAATACGGAGGATCGATAAAATATACGAGATGCTCTATGCCATCAATCTCAGGAAGATTGGAATGTTGGCGGAAACTATCTTTCTTAAATAGACTTGCTTGCTCTCGATAGGATTTAAGAAGTTCTACTAGGCCAGTGAATCTTTCCTTAGCCATTTCGTAGAACAAGACTTTTGCGAATCCAACACTGAGTGCTTCCATTCCCATCTGTCCTGAGCCTGCGAATAAATCGATAAAAGCAGTCTTGGCATATTGGATCTTCCCTTTTTCTCTCATACCATCTAGGATAGAAAATATAGATTTTTTTAAAATTGCAGGAGTAAAATTCGAATTACCTTTTACTTGGGAAGGAATAGGAATCGATTTTCCCTTCCAACGACCTGTTTGAATTCTAAGACTAGGATTCAAAATTTTACCTTTTGTTAGGAGAATTTTTCTGAATGGATGATTGCAAAAGAGAAATGCGATCTTTTAAACTTGCATTGGGGTTTTGCTTCAGTGCTAAATTAGAAATAAAGTGTGCATCTTTTTCTTTTTGATTCTGATAAAGAAGGCTAGCATAAAAGTACAAACCTTCCGCATAGCGAGTTGAAGCTTCAGCTTCTTGGCGAAATCGGTAGCCCCATTTTTCCCCAATAGCCACTGAATTCGCTACCAAGGATCTTTCTAGAATTAAATACATAGCGTTAGTTAGATGAGTTGGTCGTTTATCTGTATTTTGATAGACAGATTCTAGAGTCTTATCCATATCTTCTAGCTTACTTTCAGAAGAGATATACAGTACAAGAAATCTTAAATCAAGATTCTTAGAGGAATTTTGAATTATAAGTTTGGATTGGCTCGCTACTTGGCTATAATTGCCTGACTTAAATTCCTTAAATAAAGAATCAAAATCTTGGTTCTGAGGGAAACTGGAATGAAGAAAACCAATACAGAGAAATGTAGAAAAAAATACCCTACCTTTCAAAAGCTTAAAGTTCAACGATATTGGAAGACCCGCACATAGGACAAATCATCTCATCATTGTCATCTGGTTCCCATCTATGGTCACAGTCTTCACAAGCATATGTGATTGCATCTGCATCCAACTCTTCTTCTTCATCGATATCATCCATAAATTCGTCGTCAATTGCCATATACAATATCATAACCACAAAACAAAAAGCCTGTCAAGAGTTCAGAGTAAAAAAAAAGATGAATCTTACGAAAAAACTTTTATTCTGGCTATTATGGCGTATTTACCCAGACACGAAAGCCATAGAAAGAAGAAATCCAAGTTCCCGTATCTATTTCTCCTATTCTTTCTAGGTTTAGCTATTTTCGGATATTTCCAAGAAAGGAAGATCCGACTCTTCTTTACGAAAGACCAGAAGCAAAAAATTGAAAAACAGAAAGCAAAAATCCAAGTAGCTATTGAGAAAAACGAATTAATCGAAACCTATGTAAGGGATTTTGACACATATTCAGTCGACTTTTTAGATAAAGATCCACTGGATCCATCTTCTATACATTATCGCGCACGCTCTTATTACTATAGCTTGTTGTTAAATGGACTGCAATTTGATTCTGCTTCCTTGATTGCACATATTGATGAGCCCATCTCACAGATATTTGGTGATAGTAACAAGACCAAGGACGATTTTGCCAAAATTTTCCGATACGCAAGAATGGCTGAATCCATCAAAGATGATTTCCCAGAATATGAATCCAATAAATTTTTACTATTCTTAACAGAAGCCTATCGTGAAAGAAAAAATTTCCCAAATATCTACAAAGAATATTCACTTTTAGATACAAAATCTCTAGAATCAGAATTTCACCATCCAACTGTTTGGCTATTAGTCTATTCGGCAGTTCGTTCAGGCAATACAAAAGATCTGGAAAAATTACTAGAAGCAAATAAAGCTGATGATTTCCTTGGAAAAATTCTACTCACTGAAAGAGAAGAGAACTTTCTCAATGGCATGTGTTATTATTATGCAAAAGATTTTGTTCCTGCCTTAAATTATCTGCGCAAAAGCAAATCAGATTTTCCAGATTTTATAACCGAGAAATCCTTATTGATGGAAGCAAGAATTTTCTATGCTCAGAATCTCCACCAGAAGGCTGTAGACCTATTGAGTGTTGGATTGAATAATACAAAGAAAAAGAATCAGGAATATAAAAAGCAACTCAAAGCTTGGATAGCAGAAAGACCGAATCTGAAAACGAATGTTGACCTTACAGAAGCTAAGGCTATTGACACTGATTTGCTGGACGAAGATTGATATGAAATTTTTCCATATTCGTATTCATTCTATCAAGAAAAATATAAATGTATATAATAAGCTCAACCTTAGTTTTGTTTTACTTCTAATTTTTATTTCCACAGGGAATTGTGGATTGTTCGAGAAAAAATTTCCACCAAATGGTACGTTTTGTAACGTATTAATTAAACCCTTCCGTTGTATTGAAATTCAATTCGCTGAAAGGAAGATTATTTTTTCTCCAGACGAAATCTACAACCTAGAAGTAAAATCTAGAGTTGAATACTACTACAAAAACATTACCTCGGATCAAATCCAAATGCTTGTTACATCAGAGAATAGAGTGCAATTATCAGACGGAAGATTTTTTCTTAGAAGGAAGGTTAAGAAATGAAATCCATTCAAGAAGCACAGGCAGAAATAATAGAAGAGTTCGCAGGTCTTAGTGATTGGGAAGAAAGATTCCAAGTCTTGATTGAATTGGGTGAGTCACTTCCAAAGTATCCCGATGAAAAGAAAAAAGATGAATTTTTAGTTCCAGGATGTCAATCTCGAGTTTGGATTGCGCCTGAGATGAAGGAAGGGCAGCTTTTCTTCTTCGCTGATAGTGACACTTCTCTTACCAAGGGATTGATTGCCATTCTAGTCAAAGTCTTCTCGGGACATACTCCAGATGAAATCTCCCAATCTAGCTTAGAATTTATCGAAACTATAGGATTACAAAAGTTTTTATCGATTAGTCGTAGGAACGGACTGCACAATATGATCCAGATTCTAATGGATTATGCTAAAAATAACTCAAACAATTGAAATTTTGCTAGATTTATTCAATCTTTCCTAAGAAAATTGTTCCTTACCTAAGGTAGAAAGGAAAACAATGAATCAAAGATATCTAATCTCAATCTTACTCTTGCTCGCCTGCAATAAACCCGCTATTGAATTGAAGCCTTATGGTGATTCAATCAAAGTATCTGAACTAAAAAAAATTCAACGAGACTATTGGCCTACCCAAGCTTGGAAATCTGCCAGCCCTGAATCCTTAGGAATGAATACTGATAAGCTCCAAGAGATGGAAAAATATTCATTCACTCTAACAGGAAATGATGAAGATCGCTTGGGGATTCGAACTGATTCAGTTGTAATCATTTACAAAGGAAAACTTGTGTACGAAAAGTATGCGAGGGAATATAAAAAAGACCAAAAGCATTTACTCTGGTCTGTTGCCAAGAGTTATATCAATACCTTAGTTGGGATTGCCGTCAGAGATGGACTGATGAAATTAGATGATTTTGCATATGAATATGTTCCAGAATTGAGTGTTACAGAAGAGCATAAGAAAATTACAATCAACCACTTACTTACTATGACTTCTGGACTTGATGGGCGGGAAGGATACGAATCCAATCCTATGAACTCAACTGTAATTGCTATGCTCTATACGAAAGGCAGATCCAATATGGGAGCCTATTGTTCTTCCCTACCAATTATTGCAGAGCCTGGCAAAAGAGTCTACTATTCCTCCTGTGATACAAATATACTTTCTCTCGCATTACAAAATGTATATGGTAAAGAAAAATATTTAGAACTTCCGAATAAAGAGCTATTTAATATTTTAGGAATTCGTGATCTCACTTGGGAAAAAGATGGATCAGATGTATACGTAGGTTCATCTTATATTTATTCGAAACCAACTGATGTTGCAAAATTTGCTTTTCTCTATTTAAACAATGGGTATTGGAATGGCAAAAAAATTCTGCCCGATGGATGGGTGACCCAAGCTAGAACTCCCAGCGAAGGATACAAGACTACAAAGTATTATCCTGGTTTAGAAAAGAACAATTACACTGCTCAATGGTATGCAAATACAGGAGTTCCCGATGCTGGAATCCCAAAACCTATGCCTGATATTCCCAGTGACACATTTTTTGGATCAGGACATTGGGGACAAAGAGTCTTCATTATTCCAAGCCTTGATTTAATTGTTGTACGCTTTGCTGATGATAGAAAGAAAGAAGACTTCAGCGATAATGATTTTCTAAAACCCATCGTGGAGTCTGTTCAATGAAACCGAAAAAATTAATAATTACAATTATCCTTTTCATAGTTTTTGATCTTATGCTGTTCTGGGTCATTTCCAATTGGAGCAATCTAAAGGTATTCCCATCGATAATATCTTCGTTTTATTCTAAAGAATACTGTTCTTGCTATTTCGTAGTGGGACAGGATGAAGATTATTGCCATAATTTTGCAAGACAATGGATTCCCATTAGTGATTTCAAATTGGATTTGGAGAACAAAAAGGTCTCAGTGTCCGGTTTGGGTCGAACCAATTCAGCCATTTTCTTGGACGAAAAGAACGGCTGCGTATTACAAGAATTAAACTGATCTCTTCGTAAAGTTTCATTTGATGAAGAAAAAAGTTATATAATATATATTGCAGCAACTTGAATATATCTTTTTTTGAATCTGATTCTTCAACAAAAATAGAATACGAATAATTCAGATGCAGGATTTAAAGAATGCAAGGAAGAATTAAAAATCAAATATCCAAGCGTGGATTTTTCTCAAGCGGAAGAACTGCTTAAGAAGAAAAAGAAGAAATAAACTTTATTAATATTTAATTCTATCTATTTCCGTTTTTCATTCTGAGAAGCGGAAATAAAGAAAAGGAAATATATAAAATGAAAAAATATATTTTTATCGTAATCTTTCTTTCAATAATTTTTCCTAAATTTGCTCTACAAAAGGCAAATGATAAAAGTAAGTTTTGCAGAAACTATAGATCGGGTATCTTGGAAAATACATGTATATCAGGTCATAGGTCTATTATTACTAGATATGGTTCTTATCAAATTCAAAAATACAAAAACTTCTATCTTAAGGAAAATGTTAAGTGGATAGATGAATGCACATACATGAATACATTAATTGAAACGAATGATCCTGCTAATTCGGATTATATCGGTGCTCATAATATTGTAATAATGATTCATGTTAAATCTGATCAATACCAAACGAATGAAAATAACAGCTTAAGTTGTGTAATTAAGAAAATTGGTGAAATTCCCTCTACAGAAAAAAATTAACTGCATTAATTGAAATATCTATTCTCAGTAACTTAAGAGTAATCCATCCAGAAAATCTAGATAGATATGATTTAATTTATTAATCCAACTAGAACAAAAAGTTTTTTAGATTGATTTTCTCATCACCAGAAAGATCTTTCCAATGGGAAGTAATGTTCTCGAATATAAGACTATTTATGTAGGATCAATGATGAGATCAAAGACTTTCAGTGGAATGTTTCTAAAATGAAATTAAAATTCTGGTATAATTTTGTAGTTATTTTGGCTCTATTCATGTCCATCATTCTATTTCCACAGTTACCACTGAATGATCTGACTTTTTATCTACGCTTGACA
>Ga0100403_1000235_pt1 | contig 51746 bp, 37 predicted proteins | sample CryGeymet201501t_FD_83663 | JGI IMG/M metagenome (GOLD analysis project Ga0100403, IMG submission 83663) | Groundwater microbial communities from Crystal Geyser aquifers in Utah, USA - Crystal Geyser metaG 2015-01t | ecosystem: Environmental > Aquatic > Deep subsurface > Groundwater | place...
CACGTTGATTCGCTGGCAGCGAATGAAGGGTGTTGAAACGCTTTATCTTCCAGGAACCGATCACGCCTCGATCGCTGTGAACATGCAGGTTGTAAAGCACCTCGCGAAAAAAGGCATCAATCACCGCGACCTTGGTCGAGAAGGATTCATCAAAGAATGTTGGAACTGGGTCGAAGACTATCGTCCGCGTATTTTTTCTCAAATGAAAAGTATCGGGATTAGCTGTGATTGGTCTCGCGTAAAATTCACAATGGACCCCGAGCTGAACAAAGGTGTTGAAAATGCTTTCGTGGAACTTCACAAAAAAGGTTTGATCTATCGCGAACAAAAACTCGTGAACTGGTCACCAGAAGGACAAACTGTTCTTTCTGATGTGGAAGTTATCTTTAAAGAACAAAAAGGTTCTATCTGGCACATGCGCTATCCGCTTGCTGACGACCCTTCGAAGTTCCTCGTGGTTGCAACGACCAGGCCTGAGACGATGTTTGGAGATTCTGCTGTTGCCGTCAATCCGAAAGACGAACGCTATAAGGGCTGGGTTGGTAAGAAGATTAAGCTTCCTATCGTTGGAAGAGAAATTCCAATTGTTGCAGATGACTATGTCGATCCTGAGTTTGGAACGGGTGCTGTGAAGATTACTCCTGCTCATGACTTCAATGACTTTGACGTGGGCTCTCGTCACAATCTTCCACTCATTAATATTTTTACAGCCGATGCAAAAATTGTTGCAGGACTTCCTGGCAAAGCGGGCGAGTGGGCTGGCAAAGACCGCTTTGATGCGAGAAAACTTGTGGTCGCAGAATTCGAATCTCTTGGTCTCATGGAAAAAATTGAAGAGCACAACAACCGTGTTGGAACATCGGAGCGTTGGGGCGAAGTCGTAGAGCCGTACCTCAGTCATCAATGGTTCTTGAAGATGGATGGAATGGCAGCTCGCGCCAAGAAATTTGTTGAAGATGGCGAGATCGAAATTCTTCCAAAGGAATTTCATAACCAATTCTTGAGATGGATGGAAAACATTCACGACTGGTGCATCTCTCGTCAGCTATGGTGGGGGCAGCAAATCCCCGCGTATCACTGCAAGAAAACGGGTGAGATTGTCGTGGCTCTCGAAGCTCCGAAGAATGATGACAAGCATGAGTGGGAGAGAGATCCTGATGTTCTGGATACTTGGTTCTCCTCGGGCATTTGGCCTCTGACGACTTTGGGCTGGCCGGAAGAGGGTGCGAAAGATCTTGCCAAATTTTACCCAACTTCAGTTTTGGAAACTGGTTTCGACATCATCTTTTTCTGGGTCGCAAGAATGGTCATGATGTCTTCCGAGTTTACGGGCAAGGTGCCTTTCAAAAAAGTTTACATGCATCCTATGGTTCGTGATGAACACGGGCAAAAAATGTCCAAGACCAAGGGCAACGTGATTGATCCTTTGGAAATTATGAAAGAGTTTGGAGCTGACGCTTTGCGCTTAACCTTGAATGCGCTGTGTGTTCAAGGGCGTGACCTCAAGCTTTCTAATGAGCGTTTGGATTTCTACAGGGCCTTCATCAACAAGGTTTGGAATGCGACTCGCTTTGCATTGATGAACGACAAGGGAAGCACGGATGCCTCATGGCAGGAGCGGCCGAAAGTTCTCAAGAACCTACATGACGAATGGATCATGTCTCGTCTCGACAATGCTGCTCGCGAAGTCGATCGTGCGTGGTCAGAGTTTCGAATGCAAGAAGCTGTCGAGATTCTCTATCACTTTATTTGGAGTGATTTCTGCGACTGGTATTTGGAATGTGCGAAAGCCACAAGACAAGATAGCGACAAGGTTGTGAAGCATGTCTTAGGTGAGATCTTGAAGTTGATGCATCCGTTATGTCCACATGCTACAGAGGAGCTCTGGGCGGGGATGCCGGGAGTGAAAGAGGGCGATCTATTGGCTTTGGCTTGCTTCCCTCAGGGCGGAGGATTTCCAAATCCTCAAATTTTTGCTGAGTTTGAATTCTTCCAAGAAGCTGTTAGCGCGATTCGAAATTTGAAGGCCGAGGCTCAGGTGAGTCCTTCCAAGAAGATCAATGTGAGGCTAGCGGGAGCTGGTGTGATGACGAAGACTGTTTTTGAGAAATCAAAAAAAACTTTACTTAGCATCGCGAAACTGGAAAGTATTGAGCTTGGTGAAGCGGCGGATGGAGTTCCTGTGTCTCGAGTGCCGATCACGGCTGTTGAGGCTGGGAAGAGCGTCGAAATTGTCGTGCCGATCACGGAGCTCAAGGATCTTGCTGAAGAGAAGAAGCGTCTTGAGAAAGAACTAGAGCAGATTTCAAAGCTTGTTGCGGCGCAGGAGTCCAAGCTTTCCAACGATAATTTCGTGAAGAGGGCACCTCCCGAGCTAGTCGACAAAGAACGTGTTAAAAAAGAAGAATACATCGATAAGGCTTCAAAAATTGAGAAAGCCTTGAAGGAATTGGGTTAGGAAAAGCATATGAGTGGAGCAGAAATTGTAAGTTGGCCTTTTGAATTTGCATCGATTGAAGGATTTGCAGAAAAGCCATCGGCCACAAAACTTCAAGTTTTGCCTGATGGAAATTTCGTCGTGGCCTCCGCTTTTGCAAGACCCTTGCTTTCAAAGTTTGCTCCTACTAGTTCTGCCTTAGCTCCGACAATGTCGGATATGAGGCTTGAGGCGAAAGTTGGCCCTGATTCACTCGCTGTGGTGGGAGGGCTTCATGAATCTGAGTTCGGAGATATTGATTTAGCCGTGATTCATGCGGGTAGTATGTCTGGCTGGATGAAGAAGCTTTTAGGCAAAAAATTTAACGACAAAACAGGGACCGATTTGGTTCAATTCTTGGATGACAAGGGCGAAAGCTCGGCTGTCTCCACAACACATATGCAGATCAAAAAAGGAAAGTTCGAAATTCGCCGTGATCGTGAATCGGGTTTGTTGTGGGATTTGTGGTTTCTTGGAGATTATGTATTTGGATTGACGCCTTCACACATGTGGAGAGAGCGCTACTTGCACATGCAACTAGAAAAAAGAGAAACTCTCAGAAATGACCTTCTTGGAAATTTCCAGATTCATCGCGACGAAGGCGGAAGCTTCTGGTCTCTGATGGAGAATGGTCGCCTTGCGAGATTTGAATACACTGAAGACAAGGCTAAGCCGACTCTGAAGCGATTGCCTGGACTAGATAAGAATCATGGATTTGAACGTTCTGCTGCTTCAAAAACAGATGGTTGGTTGTATGGCGTGAGTGGGGCTGGAACGGAATTGTTCCGCGTGAGACGGAACGCGGTCACTTTCGAAGAAGAAATTCAAAATCTATGGACGACAGAGGCTCCCATTACGGCGTTAACTGCTGTCGATACCGAAGAAGCTCCTCAATTGCTAGTGGCGACTGAAGGCAAGGATGGCGCGGGACTTTATAGTTTTGCACTCATAAAACCGGAGGATCCTGAGCTTCTTCCTGATATTCCACCAGCCGTGGCAGTCGCGAATGTGAAAGACGTTCCACGTGTCAGTGTTTTGACATGGGACTGGACGAGCAAAGAAAAAGCTATTGTCTGGGGTGCTGAAGGCTACTTCGGGAGTGATATGGACCGTCCTAGTAGCGACAAGCTGCACATTGTTAAAATTCAATTGATTTAAGGTGCGCAATAATTCTGAACTTTCTCTCATTTACTGTGACGAATCTCACACCTCGGCTCTATAATTTGTTAAAATATAGTAATGGGCGCCGATGACAAAAGATTATTTTCCATGTCAGGAATCAAGCGCAATCACAGCCGCTTTTTAGACATCGTTAAGGGCAAGATCCGTGGCAACCTCAAAGAGTTTGTTTCTCAAGGGGAAATGCATGGCAGGCAAGGTGGGGATGTTGTGAGCATTCCTGTTCCACAAATTGATTTGCCTCGATTCACTTATGGTACGAGAGAACGCGGAGGAACTGGGCAGGGCGAAGGCAAGCCCGGAGATCCCGTTAATGGAAAAGAGTCCGAGGATGGACAAGAACCTGGGCAAGGCCAGAAAGCCGGAGGCGAAGCGGGAGAGCACGAAATCGAAGTCGATGTTTCCCTCGAGGAGCTAGCACAGATTCTTGGTGAAGAATTAGAATTGCCTCGTATCGAACCTAAGGGGTCCAAAGACATCACAAGTCGCGCCCACAAATATACTGATATTCGTTCCGTTGGACCTCAAAGTTTGAGGCATTTCAAGAGAACGTATCGTGAAGCTTTGAAGAGGCAAGTGGCATCAGGAATTTACGATCCCAAGAATCCCGTGATCATTCCTATCAAATCAGATATGCGATTTCGCTCTTGGGCTGAGTCGCCGCGACCTCAAACCAATGCTGTGATTCTATACATGATGGATGTGTCGGGCAGTATGGGCGATGAACAGAAGGCGATTGTTCGTTCGACGGCCTTCTGGATTGATACTTGGCTTAAGCATCAATACAAAGGCGTTCAAAGAAGATTTATCATTCATGATGCTTCTGCAAAAGAAGTTGATGAAGACACGTTTTTTAGAACGCGTGAAAATGGCGGAACTCTTATCAGCACCGCCTATAAACTCGCGCTAGATATATTAGAAACGGAATACCCCATAGACGATTGGAATGTTTACCTCTTCCATTTTAGTGATGGTGACAACTGGTCCAATGAAGACACGAAAGTTTGTGTAGACCTTTTGAAAGAGCGCTTACTTCCCATGTCCAATCAGTTTGCCTATGGCCAGGTAGAGAGTCGCTACGGATCTGGCCAGTTCTTCAAAGACCTAGCTGAGAATTTCCAAGACGAAGAAAAACTCGTCTCTACGCGTATTGCTGGAAAAGACGACATTTATGCTTCTATAGGGCGTTTCTTTAAGGCGGGGAGATAGATCGTGTCTAATTATAGAGAACTACCCAAAGAAATTGTTGAATGGAGAGACATCATCAGGGCCAAAGCCGTGGAGTGTGGTTTGGACTTCTTTGAAGTCACTTATGAAATGGTCGATTACATTGAGATGAACGAGCTTGCGGCCTTAGGTGGTTTCCCCACTCGTTATCCTCACTGGCGATTCGGCATGGAGTTCGACAAGCTTTCAAAAAGCTATGCTTATGGCCTTAGTAAAATTTACGAAATGGTGATCAACACCGATCCTTGCTACGCATACCTGCTAACATCCAATGCATTAATGGATCAGAAACTCGTCATGGCACATGTCTATGGCCATTCTGATTTCTTTAAGAATAATGTTTATTTTGCCCATACTGACAGGCGGATGCTGGATCGAATGGCGAACCACGCGGTTAGAGTGAGAAGATATCAAGAACAATATGGTGTGGATGTCGTCGAAGAGTTTATTGATTGCTGCTTGTCACTTGATAACTTGCTAGACCCTCATGCCGCTGCGATCAAACGTGAGCCTGTAGCGGGTAAGAAGCCTGCTGATTCCGATGAGATCAAGAAGATTCCTACGAAGAGCTATCTAGAGAAATACGTGAATCCCAAGGAATACCTGGATGAACAAAAGAAAAAGTTAGCTGATAACAAGATTCAAGACACCCACTTCCCGGCGAGACCTCAACGGGATGTTTTGAACTTTTTGCTTCAGCATGCTCCTCTTGAAGAGTGGCAGAGAGATTGCTTGCAGATCGTAAGGGATGAAGCTTTGTATTATCTTCCCCAGGGCCAAACCAAGATCATGAATGAAGGATGGGCTTCTTATTGGCATGCGAAGATCATGACCGGTGGAATCCTAAACGATTCTGAAATCATCGATTTTGCAGATGTTCATAGCGGAACCATGGCCACCCAGCCTGGTGGGTTGAATCCTTATAAGCTGGGCATCGAACTCTTTAGAGATATTGAGGAGCGATGGAATAAAGGACAGTTTGGCCGTGAGTGGGAAGAGTGTAACGACATTCAACAAAAGGCGAACTGGGATACGAAGGCCGGCAAAGGCCGCGAGAAGATCTTCGAAGTTCGCAAGCTCTATAGTGACTTAACTTTTATTGATGAATTCCTCACCGAAGATTTCTGTCGTCGCAATAAGCTGTTTACTTTTGGTTACAACAAGCGCTCTGAACAAATGGAAATTGAAAGTCTCGAGTTTCAGAAAGTGAAGCAACAACTTCTTTCTCAACTTACAAATTTTGGTCAACCTGTGATTGAAGTCGTTGATGCCAACCATAAGAACCGTGGAGAGCTTTTACTCATTCACCGTTTCGATGGGGCTGAGCTTCGTGAAGACTATGCCCAGAAGACTCTCACAAATCTTCATAAGCTATGGAATCGGCCAGTTTCTCTTGAAACTCTTGTCGAAGGCCGGCCAATGCGAATGAGTTTTGATGGCGAGAAGTTTGAGGAAGATAACCTCCAGGAGACGTTGACGCCAGACGCAGACGTCGGCCCCAAGCAGAAATAGCTTCCTGGGTGAGGTAGGTGAGGTGCCAGATACAGGTATCGGATACCCATCCTTAAAATTTGCTGCTTTGGGAGCCTCTCTTATGTTATCTCTGGGTCTTCCATATGATCGTATCTCTGACCGTTCTATTCTTGGTGAGCTTTTCGCTACAAGCTTTGGCTTCGCCAGAGGATTTTGTGCAGCTTTGTCCAGGGGTCACAATAGATCACTCGATTAGTCCATCTTTTGAGCAAGGAGAATTGGATTGGCTTTGCGGGGATTCGGAAAGCAAGGGGTATCGTGAGATTCCAGAATATCAAGCCAGCTTACATGCCAAGGCTTTTCTTCAGAAAAGAGGCTATCTCGATCCCAAATTTCAGTTCGAGAATAAAACTCTTTTGATTCGAACGGGAAAGCAATTTCGTTTGCAAGAAATTCAGGAAAAGACGACTGGCGAAAGTGAAATATTGAAGTCCATCGAAGCCAGATTTGCCGGGTCTGTTATGACTCCTGGTTTATTAAATAGTGTGCAAGCTGAAGTCGCCCGGGAGTTAAAGCTCGAGGGCTATCCATGTCCAGAGGTTGAAGTGGAGTCCTTGGGCGAGGTTGTGCGTGTAAGTATTCGTCGCGGGAAGCAAGTGAATTTTGAAAGTCTTGAAATACTTTATCCAACATCACTTCACGAGGCGGCCTTTCTACGTTTCCAGCCTTTCAAGATGGATCAGGTCTATGACGTTAGCAAAATTGATCTCTATGAGAAGCGCTTGCTTCGTGAAAACATAGTTCATGCCACGAACGTTCGTAATATTTGTCGTGGGGCTAAGCCGCTATTAGAGCAAAGTTTTATGCTGGGCCCACCGAAGACCGTGCGTTTTGGTGTGGGGATTGATACGGAACGTGGGCCATTCGTAAATTTCAGCTGGGACAATCACCGCTTCAAACAAATGGCATCCAAGCTGAGTTTGGATGCGCAGGTGTCCAAGCCAGATCAGGCGATCAACACACTGACGGAATACTATCTGTGGACACAGCACCCCAGGCTCGCTGTTCAGCCTGAAGCGAGATTGCAGAGAAAATCTCGTGACGATTTTAGAGAAATAAAATCCCAGCTCGATCTCGGACTGTTTCGTTCGTGGGATCTTCAGAATCATTTTATACGTATGGGTGCTGGGCCATCCTTGACGGCCAATTGGTTTGGAGACGACAGTTCAGGTGGTCAGTTGAAAAATGATAAGGCGATCGAGCTCTTTGTGTCTGTGGATCACATGAGTCATGGCTATGAAGTTTCGGATATCGTTGCCGATCAGGGGCTTTGGAATAAGCTCAATTTTGTCCACCGCGGAAAAGCTATGGGGGCCGATTACACAACCACACGTATGGAGCTCAATAGCGTTTGGGTCGATCCTCTCAAACTTTCAGGCTCCAAGAAATTCTATGGGGCCTTAAGGTGGGGGGGGGCTATATCCAGAAGCGATGCGCCTTCTTTGGATTTGCTTCCTCCCTCATCCAAAACTTATCTTGGCGGCTTCAGTAATCTACGGGGTTTTGAATTGGACGAATTGCCGGAGAACTCTGGTCTGGGGGCTTTGACTTCGATTTACTTTGGTGGGGAGATCAGGGGAAGCCGATTGATATTGGATACACTCTTCCCCTATATCTTCTTCGATGCTGGAAAGTATGGGCTTAGCTCGATGACCTTCGACTCCAATTTGTTTTGGTCCACAGGGTTTGGCCTACGTTGGCTCTCTCCCCTTGGGCTTGTGCAGGGCTATGTCTCGACCACATCTACTAGAAATGTATATTTTCATGCAGGGCTGGGAGGACAATTTTAGCCGTGAAGTATTTGAGGTATCTACTGCTCACACTGTTGTCGCTCCTTGCTTTGCTAGTTCTAGCTATAGTTCTGCTCTTAAAGTTTCCACAGACTTTTATCAGTGAGGAGTGGTTGATTTCCTATGTCAAAGATTCGGAATACACGAAGGAACTCAAGTGGGACGAGCTATCTTTAAAACTTGGCTCTTCTGAGGGAATCGGTCTGCGCTTTGACCTAAAGGTCTTGGGGCTCAACGGAATAAGCCGCGTGCCTTCTGCCTCTATAAAGCTTACGGATACAAACTTCGATTTTTCAATTAAGGTAGGCTGGGGTTTTGAGGATGGGTTTCGTTTTGATCCCTTGGGAATTGCCAATGTAGATTCAACGGCGATTGAAGTCGTGCTCCTTGAGGACGAAGTGAGTCCGATCAGGGATGAAAGCAAAAAGAGTGAGGATTCCACCCCATGGAAAGAGGTCTACCAGAAGATATTCGACCTCCCTTTGCCGGGTTTAAATGTGCAAATCGAAAGATTGAGCGTCATATCCAATCAAGCATCACTGGTGGACACTCAAAACCTTGTGGTCAAATGGGGTGGGGAGTTGCAAGTTCAGGCCGATGTCATTCTCCCAGGTGGAGAATGGCCTAAGCTTCATCTCGATGCCTCCTTAAGCCGCGAGACTGCAAAGTTAGGTATTCTAGCAGAGGCTTTTCAGCTTCCAGAACAATCCATTCAACTACTCGAGCCCAAACTTGAAGTTTATGTGAAAAATTTGAATGAACTTCAAAGTTTTAGCTCCTTTGAACTTCAAATGTCAGCAGTATCAAAAATCGACAATAAAAAAGTATCAAAAAGTTTTAAAGAAGCAAAAACAAGTTTAATGGTGAAGGGCGCTCTTGCTGCTAATCTTTTAGAAAAAGTTATAAAAGATCTAGAAGTCGAGCTTCTTGCAGTTTTTGGTCCCGGCAATATTCAATTTCGAGGCCATAAGCCGACCTTCAAGATTGCAGAGGAAATTAGCGAGCTTCAAAAAGAGGTCGTTGAATTCCTCGCGCGATCAGAACTTTCTTTGACCGTGCCAAATGTGAAGAAATTTCTTTTGGCTCTTCCCACAATTTATAATGAACTTCCAGCGCCGCTTTCTTTGATGAATGGTGACATGTCAGCCAGGATAACTTTTGAATCTTTGAAGGATCCTCGAAGTATGAAGGTGGTAGTTCCCCTTGTTGTGAATTTAAGCGGAGAAAATCAGGAGCTTCATTTCCGAACGGATGCCTCCGCAGAGGTGAAGCTCAAAGATGCCTGGGATGTGGAGGTCCAAAATACTTCTCTTCGTGTTGAACTTGGCAAAATTCGAATTCTTTTGCCAAAGGTGAATGCTCGGCATCCCGTGACCCAGATCGTGCCCGACTCACGAATGAAAATTGCTAGTTCGGAGCTTGATGACGATTCCAAGGCGAAAAAGAAAAGATCAAAATCGGATTTGCAGCTCATTATAGCAACCAAGCAGCCACTGGTTTTTTCAACGTCGCAGCTTAAGGAGGATTTAAAGTTTTCAATCGATTTAATGGTCAGCGAGCTAGGGCCCGAGAAGGGTTATGTGGAACTACTCCCGATGGATCTTGAGATTCTAAGAAGACCCATTCAAGTCAGGAAAGCCCGCGTTGATTGGCGGGGACCGGAGGATGGATTGATTGATGCGAAGATCATTTTTCCACTGCCTGAGTATAAAATTTTCCTAGATGTCCAGGGTCATTTGGAAGCACCTTTTTGGGCCTTTCGAAGTGAGCCTCCTTTGCCTGAAGATGATATTTATTCCGTTCTCTTATTTGGGCAGCCCATGTCTGAAATCGACGCCTCTAACGCTAAGGGAGTTAGTGGCATTCGCTCCAGCATGACCCGTGGTGTGTTCTCTCTGGCGACGCTCTATCTACTTGCGGGGACTCGCATTCAAAGTGTTGTTTACGATCCTGAATCGTCGGCCGTGAAGACCAGCATTCGCTTAACGTCAAAGAGTTCCCTTCAGTTAGGGGTTGAGCAAGGGGGAGTCGAAAGTGTCGGTGTGCGCAGGCCGCTTGGTAATGGCTGGTATGTGGAAAGCACGGCGAAGAGTTCTTCAAAGTCGCGCGATAGTTCCAGCAACTACGGCTTGATGCTCCAAAAGATTATTGCTTACTGAGTCTCTACTGTGCGCCGGGAAGTGTTTAATCCCTAACTTTGCGTTCGGGTTCTTTGGCTAGAAGATCCAGCCAATTTCTTAGGTAGCGCGATTGGTGCCTGGAAATCGAAATGATTCTATAGGCCGCACCCGCTTCAGTCTTGCGAGAGAAGATACACGGCAAATGAAGCTCGCTGTTAATTTCGACGATGGCTTCAGAGGGAAACTCAATTTCAATATTGTCTAAAGGCTGAAGTAGGATTCCGCTTTTTGAGACGTCCATCAACACCACCGCGTGGGAATGACCTTGCAATTTAACGGGAACATTCACCATGTAACGTGGGTCCGTCTCCCACCATCTCAGGCGTTGGTTGAAGAAGGGCTGTTTGAAGTCTGAAACATAAAGCAAGAGCAGCAAGAGGCCGCTTCCCACTGTCGAAAGAGTCATGACCATCCAATCATCGCTGTAAAAATTGCGAACGATTGAGATGTTGTAGAAGCAAAGTGCAGCCAGGGACAAAATGCCCATCCACCAAGCCCACTTTCTGACAAATAAGATTGAAAATCCTGCGATGAAAAGAAGGGCAGAGATGACGGCGGGGGCTGGGTTGAGATGGGGAAGCCACTCAATCATGGTTAGAGGCGAATACCAATTAGCTTCGCCCGCCATTCGCAGTGTCCACATCAAATGCAGAACTGGAGTTGTGAGAAACAAGGCGGAGACGAAATAAATCCAAAAAGGCTTTTTGTAGTAACCACTATCTGAGTCAGACATCTAATTTTATAACCTTGGGATAGTTATACTCCCCAGCGTCCCAAATGGCATAACGAGGCGCGCCATCAAGCCAAGTTCCGAGGTTGAGATAGAAGGACTTTTTGTCCTCGGATAGGTGCAAATCATCCACGTGGGAATGGCCTAGAAATACGGCCTGAGCCTCATTCTTCCATTTCTCCTCAGCGAAGGATCGAAACTTTTTGATCAAGGCTTCCGATTCTGGAGTGGCAGAGTAGTCCCGCTGCTTCTTTCGGCTCTTCTTGCTGAGGGCATCACCGATGCCGGTGATCACGGACTCTTTCAGAAAGCCTGGAATCAGATCGAGGACTTTTCTAAAACCTGGAGATCGAGTCTTGGCTCTCCATTCCAAATAGGCCTCATCGTTCTGGTCGACGAGGTCTCCGTGGGCTAGATAGCACGGTATGCCCTCAACTTTTTTTAGAATGTGGTCATCGCTTACGGTGATGGATGCTTTGCTGAGCAGGTCTTCTAAGTAAAAGTCATGATTGCCCTGCATCCATGTGACGGTTTTTCCTGCGGCGGTCCACTGGGCTAACTCATCAAAGAAGTTTTTGTGGCGAGCCTTCCAGAAGTCGTATGGTCCAATCATTAAGTCGTAGATGTCGCCCAAGAGCCAGAGCTCATCACATTCTTTGCGAAGTTTCGATAGAGTATCAACGAATAGAGTTTCGTGGCCTGGAAATCGATGAGTTGAAAGGTGTAGGTCGGAAAAGATCGCAATTTTCATAGTGCTGCGTTTGCCCTTAGTGAGATCTTTCCATTTGCTTTTTCCAAAGCTCAGAAAAAGAGCTGCCGCTTTCGGCTAGGAGTTCGTTAGGATTGCCAAGTTCGATAATGCGACCTTTTTCCATAACGAGCACTTGGTCGACTTCTCTTACGGTGGAGAGCCTGTGCGCAATGACGATCGCACTGCGGCCCTTCATCAATTCTTTCAAAGCATTTTGCACGCCTTCTTCGGAGTGGGCATCGAGTTGTGATGTCGCCTCGTCGAGAATGAGAAATGGTGCATTTTTAAGGAAGGCCCTTGCGATGGCTAGGCGTTGTTTCTCGCCGCCAGAGAGTGTTCCCGCAAGTTCACCCGTCTGTGTCTCGATCCCTTTGGGGAGCTCGTTTACGAAGTCGTAGATCTCCGCTTTTTTGAGGGCGGAAAGAATTTCTTCATCACTCGCGCCGGGCTTTGCAAAGAGCAAGTTTTCTTTGATGGAGCGATTGAAGAGATAAACATCTTGGCTCACGTGGGAGAACTGATCACGATACTCGCCTAGGTTCCATTCTCTAGCGTCTTTGCCGCCGAGCTTAATGCTGCCCTCGGTAGGGTCGAGAAATCTTAGGGTGAGAAGTGAAAGGGTGCTTTTTCCGGAGCCACTTCTTCCTACAAGGGCGACTTTTTTGCCAGGCTCAAGCTTGAGTGAAATATTTTGAAGAGCGTGAGAGCTTTGTTCTTCTTCACCTTCGCGAGATGGATATCGGAAGCTAACATCTTCGAATTCTAGAAGAAGAGACGGAGTTGTGGATTCGGACTTTACTTTGCTTCCAACAGAGGATTCTCGGTTGGCTGATTCATTAAGGTATTCACTTTGCGCTTTTGATACGGGATCGAGTTTTTCTCGAAGCACTCTATAGACCCGCTCAGCGGAGGCAAGAATCTGCTGGTATCTCACGTTCACATGGTTGAGCTGTCTGAGAGGTTGCTGAATGCGTCCCGCCGCCATCAAGAAGGCGATCAAGGCTCCTGGGGTGAAGGCGCGTGGATCACCCGCTTCAACTAAGGGCGCGTCTTGAATGACGAGGTAGCCGCCGAATCCAATGATGAAGGCGCCGACCCAGCTCGTGACCCATTTTGTGAGAGGGGCTACCACTTCTTCGATCTTCGCGAGTTTTAAATAGTGCTTGTAGGACTCGTCTAAGTTTTCGGAAAACTCTTTTTGAAGTCTAGGGGTTTGATTGAAGGCGTGTGCGGTTCTCAGTCCACGAACACTTTCGATGACGTGATTGGAAATCTTTTCCAGTGTGCGCTGGATGCGTGCTTGATTTCTGCGGGCACTCCCACCAAGTAACTTGCCAGTGATAGCAATGAGCGGAATAGCGACAAAGCATACGAGAGTTAGTTTCCAATTGAGATAGAGTAAATACCCGAGCATGCCAATGATCGTGAGCGGGCTTTGGATGAGGTCTGCGATGATGTGAAGGCCTTGGCTGACGACGTGAATGTCGGAAACGATATGGTTGACCGCCTTGCCCGAGGTGAATTTGGAAAACTGCGATTGCGACAAGACAAGGAAACGATCAAAGAGTTCCTTGCGCATGTCTTTGACCATGCTTTCGGCCCCTACGCGCAAAAGATATCTGTGGAAATAAGTCACAAGGCCTTCGATGAAGAAATACACCACGAAGGCTATGCATATTGAGATGAGTTCTTTGCCATCTTTGGGGAGAACACCTTGGTCAAAGAATTTTTTAGCCAAAGTGTTTTGTAGAATTTGAATCGTGACGATCAAACCCGCAAATATGAGGGAAGCAAAGATCCATTTGCGCTGCAGCCATAGCCTAGACTTAATAAAAGTCGAGACTTCTTTCGAGGTGGGCTCGCCACTAAGGGCCGCTGCTTCAATATTTGGATTTTCCGTCTTTTGCATGATTTTCAATCTACTCGCACTAGGGTAGTCTAAAACCGCTATGGCATCTAGTGCGATTGTGATTTCTCGTTGCGACAAATTAGGGGATTTGATCCTCTCGCTTCCGGCCGTCGCCCATCTCAAACGCAATGTGAAAGTGCCCGTTTACCTGCACCTCTCCGAATACGCCTCGGCGATAGGGGAAATGGCCGTCGAAAACGGGCTCTGTGATGCTTATTTCTACACCGACCATGGGTTTTTGAAGGGGCATTCTTCTAGCTTTCCTGAAGATGGTTTTCGAAAAGTGAATTCGCTCATCAGTCTTTTCCATTGTGATGAACTGAGCTGGTTTTTGTCTAAGGCTCAAAGGCAGCCCCAAGTCTCGTTTCCCTATACCTTGGGGCCTCGAAGCCGAATCTCTTCCCTCTGGACCTACAAATGGTCCATCACTCAGAATCGCAGCCGCGTCGTAAAGAGTGAGATGCTCTACAATGTCGACCTTGTGGATGCCTACCTCAAGCGCCTTATGGCTAGTGAAAGTGCGGACGCGACTTCTATGCTGGCAGCTTCTGCTGTTCCATTTCAGGGGCTCTCGCCTTTGCGACTACCCGAAGGGTGGGGCGGTGCTTTCGCAAATGAGGGTTGCGATGTCTTGATGGTGGTCTCAAACGGCAACTCCGCCGCGAATTGGTCTATGATTCGTTATATTGAAGAAGCCGAAAAGCTCTTGGAGCAAGGCCTTCGAGTCGACCTCCTCTTGCATGGCCATGACTCCGAAGAGCGCGGCCGTGAACTCGCCACATCTCGTATCGCCAATCACCCCAATCTAAAAATCATCGAGACCTTTGCCGACCTCAAAGATCTCATCGTTCACATCTCAAGATCAAAGAAGATCATCGCCTCAAGTACTGGCCCTTTGCACATTGCCCACGCCCTCGGTAAACCTGTCAAGGCCATCTACCCACTCACCCCCAAAGTCCAAAGCTTCGAGCGCTGGCGCCCCCACGGCTACTGGCATGATGCGCCTGTGGAATGGGTGCATGTTTAGTGGAGTGTTTTTGCATTCCCACCAAAGTATCCCGCGCCTTTTTAAGGTTTATGTTGTCGAGGTAGCGAATTAATCTCTTCATCGGTTCAGTTGGATTCCTTCTGCCAGTTTCCCACTGGGAAATTAAGAGGCTGTTTTTGACGCCTAGATAGAATGATAAATCTTCCTGTGACATCATTAGGCCCTTACGTAAAGATAGTAACTCGCGAAATGCCATCAACACTTCCTATACAAAAGATATGCCAGGCCCCAAAGCTCACGAATATTTTTGCTAGGTATAGCATTGCTATACCTAGCAAAAATCAAATGTTTTATGCTGGATTAAACAGCCTAGATTCAATCGTGTCGCGAATTCCATTTTCATCAGGCGACGGGGTTTCGTATGAAGTTACGAGCGCTGTAGCTCTTTGAAATGGACCAACTTGTCCTTCAGTCTTTGCGAGTAGGTGATGAGGTGGAAGATGGTCGCGGCATCTTTTCGGTCGGGTTCCGACATGATTTTGAGGAGAGTCTTATTGTGTTTTACTAAATCAGCTTGGAACTCTAGAAGTTTCTTCTTGAACTCTTGTTCTTCCGACGTTTGGAGCGTATCTTTCGAAACCTGGTCAAAGATCGACAAGGTTTCGCTTGAGATCTCTCTAACAATCATCAAGATATCACTTTTTAAGTCGATATAATGCTCATCAATGGAGTCTTTAATGCCTGTGATGTCTTTAACAGAATCATGGATTTGAAATAGGTATTCATATCTATTCATGATCTCAATCATCTTCTCCATTTCTTTGTCATGACTTCGCTCGCCAATAAACGAAGAAAAGAAACCCAAAAGTTCTCCTCTAAAAAACTCAAAGTATTCAATTCTTTTTCTAGCGGCCTCATGAATGCTTTTGTAGTTTGTCTCCAAGCTAAGTGTGACGAGATTGTAGGTTTCTTGGATGAAGGTAAAAGCGTAGTGCTGATTCTCCGCAAGCTTTTTTTCAATGGCTGTAAAATCGCTTTTGGCATTAATGGAGCTGAGATCGAACCTCTGGAAGTCCATTTTTCCTTCGCCCATAATTTTTTCAATGAGGGCAACAAACGGCTTTAAAGCTAATAGAAAAGCCAGGCTTGAAACAAGGTTAAATATAAGGTGAAAATTTGCAAGAGCAATGGCCGGGTCGTCTGATAGTTCTGAGAATTTATACCCCCATAAAACAACTATGGGCAGGAAAATTACAACTCCTCCGAGGTTGAATAGAAAATGCGCAAGCGCTGTCTTCTTGGCGGCAATATCCATGTTTATGATGGGGATCAATGCTGTGACCGTTGTTCCGATGTTTGCACCCATTAGGATGGGAATGGCGTTTTCTAAGCTCAAAATCCCTTGCTGGGTAAAAATAATGGCAAGACCGGTGGTGACAGAGCTAGACTGCACAACCGCTGTGATAATAGCTCCGGTTAAAACGGCTAAGAACGCGTTTTGGGGCTGCATTAGAAATTGCACTAGCCGCTCATCGTTTTGCAGCGGAGCCAAAGTTGCGGAGATAAGGTTAAGTGTGAAAAATACAAAGCCGAAATAGAAAAGTGACTTAGCAAAAATGGAATATTTTGACTTAATAAAAGATAGGAGAAACCCAAGAATAATGAAGACAGGAGCAAAGGCTGTGAGCTTAAACGCTACTAGCTGGGCCGTTATGGTTGTGCCGATATTGGCTCCAAATATAATTCCGACACTATTTTTGAAGGAAAGGACTCCAGCATTCACCAGGCTAATCGCGATGACAGAGGTGGCAGAGCTGGATTGAATGAAGGCAGTAACAACCGCTCCGATAAGAAGCCCTACTCCTGAGAACCTAGTCGCGCGTGCCAAGAATTTTCGAAATTTTTCTCCAGTGATTCTCTGGACTTCTTTTGAGAAGTTTTCAAGACCAAAAACAAACAAGATGATGCTTGTGATTGCGGCCAAAATAACTTGAAAGTCTTCCATCGTTTTTCCCTCCAAACCAATTCAATACTTCTTCAACGAAGCGTAATTCTTAAACTCACCCACGCGAATATCCGTCAGGACTTCGAGCCAATCGTCGGCGCGTAGGCGAAGGTGCTTTTTTTCGAAGGGGATGGGGCGCAAAAAGAAAGGAGTCGAGTCTCCCGCAACAGCTTCGAAGCGACTGAGGCGTGGCATGATGAGTTGGGGGTGGGAGCGTTGGAATTCTTTCATTCCAAAGATATGTGGAAAGACATTGTCGGCTGTAACGAGTCCGTCTTTCGCATTCCCGTGCCAATAGCGGTGAAGCTCTTCGGCCTTTGAGGCCATTTGCTGAGGCGCTTTCACCCAGCCGTAGTGAAAATATCTTCCACGAGACAATGCAGCTGCTGGCTTTGCCCATCGACCACTTTTGGGGTCAATAACGTCAAGATCACGAATGCTAGAGAAATCCGAAGCAACCGAAGCTCCTTTCTCATCCAGCAAAATTCGAAAACCCTGCGCATCGCTAAAACTTCGCATCCCGTGCGAGCGCTTCACAGCGCGCATCTCTCTGCGATACCACTCTTTGGAATAGACCACCGTATGAAAATCTCCGTAGAAATGCACCCAATGAAACGCAAGCCCTGAAACACTGTCGTCCTCTTCGAAGCGCACTAAATCCATAATGAAATAGTCGTAGTCTTCTTCATGAATGACTTCGTCGGCTTGAATGTAAACGCAAACATCGTGTTGGCACGCCTCTAGTGCCACATTCGTCTGCACCGAAAGCTCAAGGCCACCGCGATTCTGGCTGAGATTCCAAGGCGAATCGATGATGCGTAGAGGGCAGGGCCAGGTGGCCGAGGCTTCGATCAGCCGCTCACGAGTATTGTCCTCACAATCACCAACCGCAATGACCATTTCATCCACAAGTGGTGCTAGCGAGGCATAGGCCTCCAGATAGGGGTATCCCATCTTTTCGCCGTTCTTAATGGTGCTAAAGCCGCTCCGCATGAGTTATTAGCAATAGCAGCCCTAGGCCTTGGAGAAAAGCGCGGAATTCATGCTTTCGGAGTAGCTTTCAATCAACCGGCTTATTTTACCGGTAGCAAAAACTTCAAGGGGTTCTTGAGGAACCTCTTAAGTAGGAGCCAGAGCAGGGCTCTGTGATTGGCAAATGAAACGTTTCTTGATTTCAAAACAAGGAGAAAAGTGACGCCAAAACTAACCAGTAGGTTAACGAGGCCAATGAGGACAACGCCCACGATGGAATAGATCCAGATATCTTGTGAAAGCTCAAAGTTGAAATGAGCTAGAGCACTCCCTAGCTGAGCACTTGCGAAAGTAATGTGTCTGACGTCGAGAGGGAGGCCAAAGATAAAGCCTACAACGGCGAGGCAGCCGAGCATCACACCGAGGCTGACATTGGCTGCAATGCTGGCAGTGTTTTTTTCAGTCCAATTCGAAATACGATTCGATACCTGGGCGCCAAAATACTTTTGCATTCGGCTTCGAATTCGATTTTGTAAGTTGTGATAGATAAACCAGTTCTTGCTAGCACCAGCGATGATGCCACTAAGGCTTAGGCAGATCCCCGTAAGCGCGGCATAGTAGAGAGACAAAGATTCCCAAGGATGTAGACTCGAAATAAAGTAGTTAGCGGTTTCGTCGGTTGTGCTCATGCCCCATTTTGAGATCAGCCAATACACTCCCACGGCGAATGGAAAAGCGATGAGAGTGTTTGCCATGAGTGCGATACTTTGTGTTCGAAAGGTGAATCTGAGAAGTTCCGACAATTCCCAAAGGTAGTTGTCTTTCGTTTCAATCTGGTCGATTTCCTGTGCAATTTTGGATGCAGTCATTGCGGGTTGCTTTGTGGCGAGGACTCCGCCGGCCGCAAAGATCAACAGAAATATCGACGCGTATACTCCGCTGACCAGAATGGCTTCGACAGCAGGAGCTTTGCCTAGTCTTAAGACAAAGTCTTTGGTGATGGATAGCAGGCCCACGATGAGTCCGCCGATGGCACCTTTCCAAGCCATTTTCCAATAGCCTGAGCTCCGAGGTTGAATGTAGGTCTCACCCGCTTGGCCAGTATGTTCTGTGATTTCATAAAACACCAGCTCGAGCTGAGTGAAGAAAAGTTTGGAGATTTGTGCTGCATTGATCTCAGCACTCAGAATCTCCTTTAGAAGAATGGCAACTTTGTCGGATATCTTTTGCTGCGTAGACAGGCTCACATATATCCCTCCCACCTTTCTTATTCTTGAGCATAAACTCTTGATCATAAGAAGCTTGTAAGTCAGGTCGATAGAGATGCCTTTTGAGGAGTTGAGTTTTCTAACCTCCGAACAAGCTTTGTAGCAGGCGTCTAACTTGAGCTTTAGTTCCTCAAAGTTAGAGAGTGAGGGCTCTCGAACATAGTCTGTGATGAGAGTTTCTGCTGAGAGAAAGCTTTCTACTAGGGCGGAGTTATCCTTGAGTCTCTCCCGAATCGGCCAGTAGCTGCCGTGATGGGCTAGTTGGATTCCCAATAGTCGTAAGGGCTCCTTGAGTTTATGTTGGACTCGTTGCCTTAGCTCATGGCTAGACGGCGACATCCACTCAATAAAGGCCTCGATAAGTGGGAGGGGTATTTGCCGAATCGTGCCAGCGCAGTGGATACTTTCTGTTCTCCATTGGTTCACAATGAATCGAAAATCGTTGCTTGGGTATTGGGGGGGGAGAAAATGTAGTCCCAGTCTGTGGAAGAGCTCTTTGCTGAAATGGGGTTCGGACAAAATTCCAGAGCGAATTAGGGCTGGGGCAAAATCGCACTCCAGAATGAAGTCTGTCAGCGCTTGCGCAAAATCCTGACGTAGTGACTCAGGAGCTTCGTCGATAAAGTGTCTGAGGCGTTCTTTGGGGGCAGGCTCGATATGGTTTAAGAGCTCGGTAATTTTGTTTAAGAATCCCTTTGAGTTTTGAACTCTGGCTAGGGAGGAGTTCTCTGAAGTTGTCATCTCCAGCTCTATTCTAGCATGCAAAAAAAAAATTAGTGCTTTGATAGTTTGAGAAAAGCGCGGATCTCTCCTATTTTATCGGAATGGTCGCCCAAGATATCAAAGAAGAGCTCAAGTCCTTTCTCGAAAAATCTCGTGAACGCGTGGGCTTTGGCATTCTAGGTGATTTCTGCTTGGACCGTTTTATCTTCGGGGCTGTAGAGAGAATTTCGCCCGAAGCGCCGGTTCCGGTATTGCTGCAGGAAAAAATCGAAGACCGCCTCGGTTGCGCGGCCAACGTGGCCCTCAATATCGCCGCTCTTTCAGAAGCTTTAAAAATTGATCAACATGTCTTCAGTGTCGTCGGGCAAGATGCGCTTGGCGAAGAATTGCATCGCCATTTGCAGGCGCTTGAAGGATCTCTTCGAATCAATCTCATCCAAGATCCCGACAGACCAACGACTTTAAAAACGAGATTTCTCGCGGGCAGCCATCATCAGCTCCTGAGGGTCGACACCGAAAGCAACGCTCCCCTAAGTGAAAAAATTGAATCGCTCGTTCTTGCAGCTCTAGAATCAAGAATGCCCAAGATCAAAACTTTGATCATTCAGGATTATGCAAAAGGTTTGATGACGCCAAGAGTTCTCAAGGAATCGCTAAAACTCGCTAAGGAAAACGGAGTTTTTAGCATCGTCGATCCACATCGCAGAACGCCTGCGGAATATTATAAAGGCGCGAGCATGATCAAGCCAAATGTTGCCGAGGCCGAAATCTTGCTGAAGTCTTTGACCGGTAAACACCACGATCTAAAGCGCGGACAGAATGCTGACCTCATCACAAAAGCGGCTGAAGAACTCAAGCAGCACCTCGAAGTTGAGCATGTTCTGATCACGAGAAGTTCTCATGGAATGACGTGGCTCAATGACAAAGGTCAAGCGAAGCATTTCCCCGCTCTCGCAAGAAGTGTCTACGATGTGACTGGTGCGGGCGATACAACGATCGCTGTTTTGGGAGCCTTCGTCGCCGCCGGAGCACCGATCGAACTCGCGTGCGCCTTATCTGTCGCAGCTTCTAGTGTCGTTGTGGCCAAGGTTGGAACAGCCGCAGCAAGCATCGCCGAGATTCAAGCCGAACTTTCGCATATTTAGCAGCTTTCATTTCCTAGCTTCATCAAATCTTCATCATCCAATCCTGGCCACTGGACGACTTAATGCGTCATAATGATTCTTGGGGTGGTATGGGGCCACTTCTTTTTAAGTTCTCCCATGGGAGAGCCGATAGGAATTAACGATGCTGAAGTCAGAAAATAGCTCAAATAAATTCTTAGGAATATTGGGCTTATCTTTGTTTTCAGTTGTCATTGTCGGCGTGGTTGCGGCTGGAGTGACTAGCGGTTTCTTTTCGGCGAAAGATGCTTCCCAAACAGTCTATTCAGAACTCGAAACCGTCAAAGCTATCGGACAAGAAGCTTTCAACGCTGATGGCACGCTGTCCTCATCGAGCAGGCAAGTTTCACTAACACATGCCTTTTTGAAGTTTCATGAGCTCAAGCGAGTGGGGCGCCATGCAGAGGCGCGTGAATTGCTTTTTAATATGGTTCAACTAGATCAAAGTTCTGCAAAGCTTTTAAGCATGCTTGCGGAAGAATATGCAACAATTGGTGACCACACGTCGGCTTTGAGTTTTATCGCTCAAGCACAGAAACTCGAGCCCAAAAATGAAGACATCCAACTGCAATACGCGGTGCTTTTGGATTTTTCGAAGCAAAGCTCCGAAGCATTGCTGCTTCTTCAAAATATTTTAAAGAAAAATCCGGTCCACGAAGAAGCTTTGTCACATGCGGTCAACATTGATGTAGCGAGGGATGACTATTGGGTGGCGATTCGCCGGCTTGATAATGCTTTGAAGGTCAATCCAAATTTAGAATATGCCCATTTCAAAAAAGGTCGAGTCTATTCTGATATGGGCAAACTCTTAGAGGCAGAAGTCGAATTTGAAAAAGCCTTGAAGATTGATCCTAACTACTACCAGGCGATGACATTCTTGGCCTTGATTTCGGAAGAGATTGGAAAAGTAGAGCGAGCCATTAAGTTGTACGCTCGCCTTGCCTCGGAAACCGGGAACTTGATTTACCACCGCAAGCTAGGTCAGCTGGCTTTGACTCACGAGAAGTATGATATGGCTCAAAGAGCCTATGAGAATGTGCTGCAAAATGATCCACTCGACCTCATCGCTCACAATAAGCTCTTGTCGGTCTACATGAAGACAGACAAATGGTCGTCGGTCGAAGCAAGTCTTAAGCAGATCCTTTCGATTGAACCGCAAAACGCTTGGGCTAGGGTAAACTACGCACTAACTCTAGAGGGGCATCGTCGGCTTGAAGAATCTCTTCATCATCTTAGTCTGATTGATTCGAATTCTGACTTCTATAAAGAGCATTGGCTCAAGATCACTCGCACAAAATTGCGGTTGCTTTCAGCGCTACAGCTGGACGATCAGCTTCCAGCATTGCTCAAGGAAATTTCGACTTTCATCAAAGACCAAAAAGATCCGGAAACAAAGATTGGTCTTTATCAGGCCTTGGTTCGTGCTCAACTCTCTCTTTCTGATTACAATGAGGCTTCAAATGTTCTTGGGGAAGCTCTGACAGACTTTCCGAAAGAAATTTCTTTGATGTTTTTGCAGGGAATGGTTTTGGAGAAGCAGAAAAAATTCGATGAGGGCATTGCCGTGATGAGTGAGATCATCGCGCAGAATCCAGATCACGCAGGTGCCTTGAATTATGTGGGTTACACGTGGGCCGATAAAGGCAAAAATTTGGACGAAGCTGAGAAGTTCATAAAAAGAGCACTTGAGCTACAACCTGAAGACCCGTACATCTTGGATTCTTTAGGATGGGTTTACTATAGGCAAGGTCGCTACACCGAGTCCTATGAGCATTTGGTTTCATCCTTTCTGAAAGCGCCAAATGAGTTTGTGGTTTTGACGCATCTTGGAGATGTTCTTGTCAAACTAGGGAGAGTGAGCGAAGCTCGTGACTATTATGTTAGGGCATCACATCTCAAGCCAGATCATCCAGAAGATCTTGAGGATCTCAAAGGGAAGATCGCCAAAATCAAAGAAGACTCGCCTGAGTTGTTTCAAGTCTTCAAGATTGAGAACCCCTGTTTTGGCCGTTTCAATCAGCGCTGTGTGTCTCATAATGAGCGGATGCGCCTCAACGACCACTCCCCAGGCCGGGCGACCGCGTCGAGCTCCCGATAAAATTGTAACGAAATGTTCCGAAATCTTTGAGTCCCTCGTTGGACGAGAACAGTTTTTTATCGCGCTTAGGGGGCGAGCCCAGTTAACACTACCAAACGCCAATCCAGAGAAGGTTGATCTCAGCTTGGCTGTTGCAACGCCAATTTTTCTAAGAGCTGAGGTCAATGGTCCTCTCGGAATTCGAATGGGGCTCCTTCAAATCAATCAGGATTGGGTTTACTTTTTTGATACGAGGAAGAAGTCGGTCAAGCGCCTTCCAGTGAAGGAATTCGCGAGGGCGGGGCTGCGTCGTCAAGCTTTCTTGCGTGATTTGCCCGTCTCGTTGCCTGACCCTTTTGTGATTGATGCCGTTCTTAGTCGCACGGGCTTGATTCGAGATGCTAAGCTGGATGGTGGAGTGGAGCAGCAACATTGCCCGTTCTTAAAAGACTCGATGGCCTACGAATTGATCTACAAAGAATCGGCCGAAATTGAGGGGCATGAAAGATGGCATCGTGTTTTGGTCGATGCTCGAGACTACTTCCCGATCAGGCATCAAACGCGCCTCGCACCAAATTCAAAAAGACCTGCAAGCCGTTTGAATAAAGACTTTTGGCGGCAAGCCCCCGAATGGGATTTGACCTACGATCATTTCGTTGGCGAGGGAATGGCAACTTTGCCTCGCAAGATCGATCTAAGTAATCGCAAACAGAGGGTCTTCACCTTTGAATGGAGGGAGGCTGAGCCAGTTCCAGACCGCGATGACCGTCTTTTTGGCTGGCGACCCTCTGCGTCATTGAAAGTACAAGATTATTAAGAATTTGCGCAATTGACACACTCAGTAGCAACGTGTTTTTTTCCCTTCCTATGTCTATTAATCACCACATCAAAAAAACCATGAATTTCTTTGCCGTTTTTGTTCTGGCCATCGCATTTGCGGGCTGTACTGGAGGCAAAAGTGACAAAGGCGTTTTAAAATTGCCAATGGGCACGGACGCCAAAACTCTCGATCCTCAGCTTGTTGATGACCTTTATTCGTTTGAAGCGACGTCATTGATCTACGAAGGTCTACTTGAATACGAATACTTGAAACGTCCACATGAGCTTAAGCCGTTACTTGCTGCGGAACTCCCCAAAGTTTCCGAGGATGGCATGAAATACACCTTCAAAATCAAGAAAGGCGTCATGTTTCAAGACTCTGAGCACTTCCCTGGTGGCAAAGGTCGCGAACTCAAAGCGCAGGATTTTGTTTACACATTCCACCGTGTCGCTGACCCTAAACTTAACTCGGGTGGATTTTGGATCTTTGATGGAAAAATCAAAGGTTTGAATGAGTGGAGAGAAGCTAACAAAGATAAAGAGACGGTCGATTACGACAAAACCTCTGAAGGTTTCAAGGCGATCGACGATTACACTTTGGAAATCAATCTTACGACGAAATACCCTCAGTTGATGTACGTTCTTGCGATGTCCTATACTTTGGTTGTTCCAAGGGAAGTTGTCGAAAAACTCGGACAAGATTTTGCTAACAATCCCGTGGGAACTGGCCCTTACGTTCTTGAAAAGTGGATGCGTGAAGCTAAGATTTCTTACACCAAGAATCCTAACTATCATGGCACGAACTACCCAACTGAATCTGAAGCAGGCGATGCAGCTGAGCTTCTTGCTGACAGTGGCAAAAAACTTCCATTTATGGACCGAGTTGAATTGCTTATTTTCATCGAAAGTCAGCCCATGTGGCTTAACTTCATGGCGGGTAATCTTGATAGAGCAGGGATCCCTAAAGATAACTTCTCTTCAGTCATTGATCCTGCGACCAATAAGTTGAAGTCAGAGTTTAGTGAAAAAGGTGTACGCCTTACAATTTCGCCTTCTCCAGACGTGACTTACACGGCCTTCAATATGGTTGACCCTTTCATCAAGAAAGCTGGGCCTAAATTCCGTCAAGCAATTTCACTTGCTCTCGACGAGGAAGAGAGCATCCGAATTTTCGCTAACGGGCGCGGAATTCCTGCGCACACTCCAGTGCCACCAAACATTCCTGGTTACGATAAGGACTACGTAAACCCTTATCAAAGGTACGACGTTGAAGCTGCTAAGAAGCTCTTGGCAGAAGCTGGCTTCCCAGGTGGTAAAGGTGTTCCTGAGCTTGAGTACGAAATCGGCAAAAGCACCGACGCTCGTCAATCAGCAGAAAATACAAAACGTAAATTAGCTGCCATTGGCATCAACATCAAAATCAACGTCAACCAGTTCTCAGAGCTCTTGACGAAGGTCAACGAGCGCAAAGCTCAAATGTGGGGTATTGCATGGGGAGCGGATTATCCAGATGCAGAAAACTTCCTACAGCTTTTATACGGACCAAACCAAACTCCAGGTCCAAACGGAGCTAACTTCCAAAACGCGGCTTATGACAAATTGTTTGAGCAAATGCGTTTCACGTATGACTCTCCTGAGCGTCGTGAAATCATCAACAAGATGAAAGACATTTTTGTCCAAGAGATGCCGTGGATTCCAGGAAGTCACCGTATTGGATACGGCTTGGAGCACAAGTGGCTCAAAAACTACAAGCCTGGATACATGGGCGGAAACGTAGCTAAGTTTTTGCGTGTTGATGAAGAGATTCGCGCAAAAGGCGTTAAGTAATAGATAAATACCGCCTTGAATCGACTTGGGGCGCTTCGGCGCCTGAGTCGTTTCTGGTGGAGAGAAATAAGGTGTAAGTCAGATGTTTGCCTATATTGTCAGAAGAGCGCTTTATGCGATTCCAATCATGCTGGGAACAACATTTTTGTTGTTTCTATTGTACAACTTTGTTGGTGGTGATCCTGCACTTGTGAAGGCTGGTAAACACGCCACTGCTGAGACTATTGCAACGATTCGGGCCGAGATGGGCCTCGATCAACCTTGGTATCTCCAGTACTGGGACCTTCTCATGCAGGTTCTAAAGTTTGATTTTGGTCGTAGTTGGTCTACGAATCTCAAGATTACTGACATGGTTGCGGACGGAGCGGGGACGAGTTTTTCTCTGACTTTCCCAGTTTTTGTGATGTCCACTTGTTTGTCGTTGCTCTTGGGGATCTTTGTGGCGGTCAAACGCGGAAGCTTCATCGATAAAGGTTTGGTAACTCTAGCTGTTGGTGCTCAAAGTATCAGTGTTCTTGTATACATTTTGGCGGGCCAATATTTCTTAGCTTACAAAATGGGCTGGTTCCCTATTAGTGGGTATGAGCCTGGATTGACTGAGCGTTGGGCTTACTTCGCCTTGCCATGGCTTATTTATATTCTGATCGCTGTGGCACCAGAGATGAGATTCTATAGAACGATTTTCCTTGATGAGCTTTACCAGGACTACGTGAGAACGGCCAAGTCGAAGGGCTTGGATTCCAACACGATCCTATTCAAGCACGTCTTGAGAAATGCCTTAATTCCGATTCTCACGAACCTCATCATTAGTCTTCCTTTTTTGATTTTGGGCTCTCTACTACTTGAGAGTTTCTTCGGGATTCCGGGGCTTGGCGGTTTGATCGTAAAAGCGATCGGCAATGAAGATCGTCCTGTGATCTATGCACTTACGGTTGTGGGCACGATTGCCTACGTTATCTTCAATCTGATCTCGGACATTTTGTATGCTGTTGTAGATCCAAGGGTTCAACTCAAATGAAGTATTTAGCAAGTAAGGTAAAAGGCAATTCTTTGTGGAGTGATGCTCTTCGTAGGCTCCTCTCGGATAATTTGGCAGTGTTTAGCTTTTTGGTCATCGCGGCCTATATTGTCACGGCATTACTCGCGAGTTCCAACCTCATTGCCGTTAATTGGCAGGATTCCATCGGAGCTAGTCAGGCGGCTCCAAGTTTTGTTGATGGCTTCTCTCATTGGATGGGCCTCGACATCTTCGGCCGCTCAGTATTGCAGAAGACGGTTCAAGGCGCGTACACGGCTTTGTATGTGGGCCTAGTCAGTTCGCTAATCTCTATTCCTATTGGTGTCCTCATGGGGGCACTTGCTGGTTATTTTGGAGGATGGGTCGATGATCTGATTACTTGGATCTACACAACGATTAGTAATATTCCTGAGATTCTTTTGCTTGTTTCGATCGCTTTTGCTTTGGGCAAAGGGATTGAGACTATGTGTATCGCTCTCGGAATGACGAGTTGGGTGGGCCTTGCTCGTTTGATTCGCGCTGAGTTCATCAAACACAAGAACCGTGAATATGTGGCTGCGGCTCAAGCCTTGGGCGCGAGTCACTCTCGTAGGATCTTTAAGCACATTTTCCCGAACGTTCTTCACATTGTCATCATTGGTTTTAGTTTGCGTTTTGTTGTGGCGATCAAATCCGAAGTCGTTCTGACTTATCTTGGTCTTGGTATTGAAATCGGAGAAGGATCCAGCTGGGGTCTTATGATTAGTGACGCCGCAGGTGAACTAGTTCAAGGAATCTGGTGGGGATTGGCAAGTGCGACACTTGCGATGTTCCCAATTGTATTGGCGTTTAGTTTGTTTACTGACGCGTTGAGGGATGCCTTTGATCCCAAACTTCGGACATAATGGTTGAGTCCGAAAAGGAAGAGATAGAATAAAATGGCTGATAACGAAATTTTACTTAGCATCAAAGACCTCTGCGTTGATTTCTCAACCAAAGAAGGAGTGGTGCACGCTCTTAAAAATGTTTCTTTTGATATCCCAAAGGGTAAGACCATTGGTTTGGTTGGCGAGTCTGGCTCTGGAAAGTCTGTTACATCGCTTGCGACTATGGGCTTGATTCCTAATCCTCCAGGTCAGGTGACAAACGGTCAGATCCTATACAAAGGAAAAGACTTGTTGAAATACTCCGAGTCGGAAATGCGAAAAATTCGTGGGAACGATATCTCGATGATCTTCCAAGAACCTATGACGAGCTTGAACCCAGTCTTTACAGTCGGGTTCCAGATCGCTGAAGTTTTGAGACTTCACCAAGGAATGAGCCAGAAAGAAGCTCGTGAGCGAACATTAGATCTATTGAATCAAGTAGGTATCCCAACTCCTCATCAGAAGATCGACGCTTATCCGCATGAGCTCTCTGGTGGACAGAAGCAACGTATTATGATCGCTATGGCGATTGGTTGTGAGCCAGATCTTTTGATCTGTGACGAGCCGACGACAGCACTTGACGTTACGATTCAAAAACAAGTTTTGGATCTCATGCTCGATCTTCAAACACAATACGACATGAGCATGCTTTTCATCACTCATGACTTGGGTGTGATTGCAGACATTGCCGACGAAGTTGTTGTTATGTACCGTGGTGATATTGTTGAGAAGAATACAACTGAGGAAATCTTTTTGAGACCTCAGCACCCGTACACGAAGGGCCTTTTGGCTTGTCGTCCAGCACTTGATAAACACCCTAAGCGTCTTGTGACGGTTAGTGATTACATGGATGTCGACGGCAAAGAAAAAACGCCTCCCAAAGTCGAGTTTGTTAACCCGACACGTCCTATTTCCGAAACTGAAAATCCAGTGATTCTCGATATCAAAGGTCTCAAAAAATACTTCCCTATTCGTGGCGGAATCTTTGGAACTGTAAAAGATCATTTCAAAGCTGTTGATGGTGTTGATTTTCAGGTTCGCAAAGGACGAACTTTTGGACTCGTGGGTGAATCTGGGTGTGGGAAAACAACTCTTGGTAGGACTATCCTTCGTTTGATTGAGCCTACTGAAGGTCAAATCATCTGGAAGGGCAAGGACATCGTTGGTCTAGGGGCTGATGAAATGCGCGCACTTCGTCGTGACATGCAAATCATCTTCCAGGATCCCTATGCCTCACTTAACCCTCGTATGACGATTGGTGCGGCCATTATTGAACCGATGGAAATCCACAATATCGGAGCCAACAAGCAAGAGCGTTTAGAAAAAGCTGCAACACTTCTTGAGCGTTGTGGATTACCAGGAAACGTGTTGAATCGTTACCCACATGAGTTCTCGGGTGGACAGAGACAAAGGGTTTGTATCGCTCGTGCTTTGGCCGTTGATCCAGAATTCATTATTTGTGATGAATCTGTTTCAGCTCTCGACGTTTCTATCCAGGCTCAGATCTTGAATCTTTTGATGGATCTTCAAGATGAGCTCGATCTAACCTACATTTTCATCTCGCATGACCTTGCTGTCGTGAAATTCATCTCGGATGAAGTGATGGTTATGAACGAAGGTAAGATCGTTGAAATGGCCGATGCTGAAACGATCTACTTGAACCCGAAGATGGATTACACGAAGAGATTGCTTAGTGCGATTCCGAAGGGAATTCCTAAGACTTTGCTCGACAAAGGCATCACGACTTCTGACCTTGGGCAGTAGGCTATCTTTAGTCTTCTGATTTGGGGACAAGACCCCGAAACATTAAGGCTTTGTGCATCTGCATGAAGTCTTAATGTTTTTTAGGGGACATAGCCTGTTATACTGGAGAGGTTCGTTAGCCCTTCACCTGTAAGCTCTAGGGCAAAACTCAAGATCATTATTATCATCAGGGAGGCGTGTTTTGCAAAACACTCTAAAGGGCTTAGTCCTATTCAAATCTATTTTTCTTTTCAGCGCAGTCGCGATAACGAGTGGGTGTGTCGTGAGCGAGGAGTTCGTTGAAACGGCGGGCACAAGGACAAAAGTCACAAAGGTGCTGATTCAAGATTCTTTTGAGCGAGACAACATTTCTGCCGCCGGAAATGCCATTCACTGGAGAGGCTTTATTTGGGACTGGGGGAGTCCTGTAGTGGGTAGTTCGGGGAGAAACGTTGCAGCCGTTATTGTAGGGCCAGATGTGCTTGGTGAAGCTTCTGATGGTGAGAAGGCTTTATATTTTTACGGCCGAGAGGGACACTCTATTCATGAGATTTATCTGATCACACAGACCTTTGATCTGACTGAGGCGAGCGAAGTTGAGCTCAGCTTCGACTATCTCACTTTTATGCTTAATGACGCTCAAGATGTTGTTGATGGGGTGGATGAGTATCTAAAGGTTGAGGTTTGTTCTGGGGAGAAGTCTGAGTGCGGTGTGGGCGAAACGCTCAATGCTACCAATCTTAAGGGCGGTCCTTGGCAGGCGGTCTTCAATAGCGATGGATCAGAAATGCCCAGCGGTTTGAACGGAAAAAATCATAGGTCCAATGATTGGCAACGTGCCAACATCAGTTTGGATATCTCACAATTTACTCACAAGTCTCACTTCACGTTTCGTGTGACGGCTAAAATGCGTGATGGCTTCAAGGACAACAAAATGAGTAAAGCCATGGAAGATGGCGCTGCGATTGATAACATCTCGGCTGTCGGAGTGCGCTACGAAATTGTGGGTGGACCTGAGAATCCCAATGATCCAAATGAAGGTCCCAATGTTGATGATCCCACATGTGATGAGACCCTTCCGTTCACAAACCCAGGTTCGTGCGACTACATTCCCGTGGTGGAAATCGATGTTTGATACTTGGTCGAGACCAGAGACTTTAGTCTAGTCCACCGACTGAGGATCAGTCCAATCCAGTGACTGAGGATTAGTCCAATCCGGTGACTGAGGATCAGTCCAATCCGGTGACTGAGGATCAGTCCAATCCACTGACCGGAGCTGAGTCAGCAAACTTGTCCAAACCGATTTTTGCCATGACGATTTCGTCTCGGCGAGTTTGAATGAAGTTGTTGATCACAGTTCTTTTGGCGAGAGACATCTGTTGGAAGTTAAGACCAATGTGATGTGTGGCTGACTTTCCAGTTCCAGAAATCTTGTTCCACCAAACCACTTCCGCAGGGACTGCAAAAAGCTCTGAAGTGTGTGGAAGGGGAATTTCGATTTTAAGAACGGTTCCTTCAACGTGTTGGTCTGAAGTCTCGAGGCATACGCCCGATTTTGAAAGGTTCAATAAAATGGCATTGAATACCAAAGGTCCGCGCATCATGCGGAAGCGTACTGGTAAGTGCAAGTCCACACGTTCTTTTCTCATAACATGAGAGCGGATGAGACCTTTGCCTCCAGAAGCAGCTAAGAAAGCTTCTGGATCAAACTCATCGTCATCATCGTCTTCTTCTTCGTGATCATCTTCTAGGGCAGCTAGCATAGCTGCAGCTGCGTCTGCGCGACGTTGATCAACTGCAGAAAGTTTTTTTGTTGCGGCTTTTTTTGAGACTTCTTGAGTAAGGCCGCTCTTGGTAGTTTTGGTTTTAGTAGACTTGGTAGCTTTAGTCGTTTTAGTGGCAGCAGCTTTTGCGGAAACCTTTGGAGCTTTTGCAGTCGTAGATTTCGATGCTTTGGCTTCGGAGGCTTTAGCTTTGGAGGCTTTAGCTTTAACAGTAGCCTTAGTTGCTGCGGCAGAAGTTTTCGTTTTGGCTTTTGCAGCTTTAGTGGCTTTGTTGATCTTACTTGCTGTAGATTTCTTTGCTGTTGCAGCTTTTGTCTTGGCTGATGCTTTTTTAGCAGGAGCTTTAGCTTTGCTTGCAGTTTTAGTAGATTTTTTTGCCGCTTTTTTGGCCGCAGGTTTTTTTGTTGTCTTTTTTGTGGAGGTTTTTTTCTTTGCGGCCATAATACTGTTTACCCAACCTAATGCTTTAGTAGAAAGCTTTTATAGTAAAAGTCCTCTAGGGGAAGTTCTGTCAATGATAAAGTCTTTTAAGCATCGGATTATTAAGGGGTTAACGCCTGAAGTCAAGCTGATTCGGCCTGGTTGCCAATTGCAGCGATTTCGCAGTTTCCGCAACGACAAGGGGTGGATGTATGAAATCGAGTTTTTTCCGGGCCCCCGAAAGGGTGTTTGGCTCTATAGGGGCCAAGAATTCAGTGACTTAAGTTTGGATGTTCCCACGAGGGAGCAGCGTTTGTTCTTAAAGCCTCAGTGGAATCCTAAGCCCGATCCCGTTCAACTCTACGTCAGGGCTCATCTGCTCAATCGTCGCCTCGTCGAGGAACCTAGCGTGTTTCATACTGAGGAGAGCGTCGTGTTGCGTTTTGAGTTTGAGGGCGGCGGGACTCTGGAGTTTCTACAAAAGGGAACTCAGGCCATTTTTGATGTGAACGTCAAGGATGAGGGGAAAAGCCCCTTTGTGAGACATGTTCAGATGATGTCGATTGATTTGAGTTCGGAATCTGGTTCCGGGCAGGATAGCCAAGTTGTGGCCCGAGAAGATTATAAGCAACGAGGCAAAGACAAACGGTTGATTCAGAAAATTCAACAGGACATCGATGAATCTCGAAGAGGGCTGAAGCAGTTCGATTTGATCTGTGCACACTTAAGGTCATATCCCGCATCTTGGGGAGATGAGGTGGCATGGCCGGAAGATCTTCTCGATGGATTGCAGTCGCTAAACTCCGAAGGCACTTTGCCCGCGTTTAAAGTAGAGAATCGCTCCGAAGCACAAGACAAATTGTTTGGACTAAGACGCCGCTTTGTTCGAAAAGTTCAAGGCGCAGAGAAGAGGATGCATGATGTTCTCGCTCAGGTTGCAGATGCGGAAGCGATATCAGAATCCGAGAAGGTAGGCGAGGCGGCCGAAACTCCTTCTGGCAAAGTTTCAAATGGTGTTCCCAATAGACAAAAAGTTTCAGAGGTGAAGGCTATCTCTCAATCGAAGAATTCTAGGAAGGCCCAGTCTCCTGGGTTGAGGCTCGAACATCCTTCAGGAATTGTCGCTCTCGTTGGAAAAAAGCAAAGTGAAAATGCAGAGCTACTAAGAAAGGCCAATTCAAGAGATGTGTGGTTTCACGTTCGAGGCATTGGTGGAGCTCATGTTTGGATACCGAGGGGCCAGAAAGGGTTATCTTCCAAACAAGACTTGCCACTAGAAGTCGTAACCTGGGCTGCGCAGCTAGCGCTTTATAACTCCAAGGCGCGCACGAGCCGCTATGGCATGGTGGATATGGCTGAAAAACGCTATCTTAAGAGTCTCAAGGGGCAGCCTGGCCATGTTATTGTCACACGTTCCGAGGTGATCACAACCGAGCTGGACGATGGCTTTGATGCATGGCTGAGGTCCAGTTAAATTCCAAATCATCGAGTTGCAGATTGCTCAGCGAAGTTCTAGGTTTCTCCCATAGTGATAGAAGTCAGTAAACATGCGTTAAAAAGCTTGGAGTGGCCTGCGTTTCAGGCCGAACTAAAAGCTCGCGCCAAAAGTGCCACGGGGCAGCGTTTGTGCGGTGAATGGCAGCCAGGGCGTTTGGATGCGAATGGCTCCAAGGCACAATCTGAAGCTGTGCTGGAGATGTTTGAAGTCTTTTCAGATAAAGCTCTTCGAAGCCCTCACTCAAGAGTGGGGGAGCTCGATGAACTCTTTCGGCGTATGGATCGCTTTGGTGCCATCGATTTAGAAGAGTTTGTTTCCTTGATCGACTTCCAAAGATGCGTGCTCGACTTGCACCATTATGTGCGCAAACACTTCAAGGCAGACACTTCGCTAAAACAAGTTTTCTCGGGTTTAGACCGTTTGGAAAATTGGTATGATTCTCACTCTAGACTTCTTGATCCTCAAGGTGAAATTGTCAACGATGCCACCAGCGACTTAGCCGCACTTCGCGAATTGGCTGCCGAACTCCACAAGAAAATTACAAAACGTTTGGAAGACTATCTTCATTCGACGACTTTTGCGCACTTGCTACAAGATGATTATGTAACTTTGCGAGATGGAAGGTATGTGCTTCCGATTAAGGCTAACTTTAAAGGCAAGGTCCCAGGGATCATTCACGATGTCTCCAATAGTGAGGCGACTTTATTTGTCGAGCCGGAAGATGTGGTCGAATGGAACAATCAGCTCAAGATTACCGATAAAGAAATTCAGCGCGAGATTGAGAAAATTTTGGCTGACGTCGTTCGCAATACCCAGCCACTGCTCAAAGAATTTCTTACCAATCAAGATCTTTTAGCCCTTTCGGATTTACTAGGAAGCTTTGCGGACCTTGCGGCCTCCCTCAAAACACTCAACGAAGAAACCAAGGGAAAACTCCATTTGGCTAGTGCCGAATGGAGTGACGAATTGAGTTTCGAGAAACTTTCTCACCCTATATTGGCGCTAGAAAGAGGTGTCGTCACAAATGACATATCTTGGAAGCATGCTTTTGTTCTGACCGGGCCAAACACTGGTGGAAAAACGGTCTTGTTAAAATCAGTCGGCTTGAATGTCTGTCTTGCTGCTGCAGGTTTGCCGGTCTTCGCGAGTGAGGCTCGCATCCCCAAAGATCTTGATAAGGTCTTAGTTTGTATCGGTGATGAGCAAAACCTCAAACAGAACCTTTCGACGTTTTCGGCTCATTTGTCGGCACTATCTGAAATGTATGCCAATGCCGATGGCAACGCGCTTATGCTGATCGACGAGATTGCGACAGGCACCTCTCCCGAGGAGGGGCAGCCATTGGCTCAAGCCTTTATTGAAAGCCTTTTGGACAAAAACGTAAAACTATTTGTGACGACTCATTATGGTGCGCTGAAGCAGTTTGCCTTGGGCGACAAGCGTTGCCGTATTGCCTCGATGGCTTTTGATGAACACACCAGGAGGCCGACGTACGAATTGATTTTGGACATCCCGGGTGAGTCGTCGGCATTTGATACGGCGGAGTCTCTCGGTTTTGATGCCGCGATTTTGAAGCGCGCGAGACAACTTCGAGGTGAGCCTTCGGAGGATTTGACTCTAGCGGTGAAAAGCCTGGATGAAGCGAGACGAAAATTTATTGATGAAAAGAAAGCTCTTCACGAACAGCTAGAAAGAGCCAAGCTTCGTGAAAATCAAGCCCAAAAAAGTATCGAAGAATATGGGCTTAAGCAGAATGTGAAGTTAACAGATGAGGCCACAGCTCTATTGAAAGAAGTTTCAAAAATGCGTGACGACCTCAACGATAGAATCAAGTCGCTTAAGCCGGAAGATGTCAAAGATGGTGCCAAGGCGGAATTCCAAAAAATTTCTGATCTCAATACTCACTTAAGAGTTCAAGTTGATGAAATCGGTGGACTCAAAGAAGGCGAGTCTCGTCATTTTGGAAATGATCAGTTAGAGGTCGGGCAAGTCGTTGAGATTGAGGGCCTTGGATTGGGTGAAATTTTGGAAATGCCTCGCACCATCGCACCTAAGTCTATGGTGACGGTTCAGGTGGGAGATATCAAATCTCGTGTGGCGCACAGTCGCTTGCGCAAAGTTCAGGGCGGTAGAGCGCGCACCTTCAAGCGCAATCTAAAGAGTGTGGACTCGGCAAGAAATGCGAGTCGCGACACCGTTGATGTTAAAACCGGTATTGCCAGCAACTTAGTTTGTGATGTTCGTGGCCGTACGGTTAACGAATCTCTTCGCAAGGTTGAGCAGATGCTCAATACACTTTTTTCAAGCCCCGAATCAAAAATCACAATCATTCACGGACACGGCACCTCTCGATTAAAAGATGCGATTCGTGATTATTTAACGAAGACAAGACCTGATGTCATTTATCGCCCAGGGTCTTGGCCGGGCGAGGGTGGCGATGGGGTCACTGTTGTCGAAATGGAATTTTAAAAAGGAGTCAGAAATGGATAGAAACTTAGCGCTTGAATTTGTGAGAGTCACGGAAGCTGCAGCCATCGCATCCGCGAGATTGATGGGCCGCGGAGAAAAAGATGCAGCAGACCAAGCTGCCGTTGACTCTATGAGAAGAGCTCTGGATTCTATTGATGTTTGCGGAACCGTGGTGATCGGTGAGGGCGAGCGCGATGAGGCTCCGATGCTCTACATCGGAGAGAAGTTTGGAAGGCCAGAGGGCACAGCCCCGGCTATTGATGTGGCTTTGGATCCTTTGGAGGGAACAAATCTCTGTGCTCACGGGCACAACGATGCGGTTTCCGTGATAGCGATTGCGGAGCGCGGAAATTTCTTGCATGCCCCAGATACTTACATGGACAAAATTGCGGTTGGCCCGGCTTGCCGTGGCGCTATTCACTATGACATGTCCACTAAGGAAAAATTGGAGACTGTAGCGAAGCTGAAGAAGAAAGATCTCAGTGAAGTAACGGTTGTAATCCTTGAGAGAGACAGACACCAAGACTTGATCAAAGAAGTCCGTGCGCTCGGATGTCGAATTCGTTTGATCGGAGATGGCGACGTTTCTGCTGCGATTTCGACCTGCCACGAAGATACGGGCATCGATATTTTGCTTGGCTCTGGTGGAGCCCCCGAAGGAGTCATCTCTGCGGCGGCTATGCGCTGTATGGGCGGTGACTTCATAGGAAAGCTGCAATGGCGCAGCGATGAAGAGAAAGCTCGGGCTCTAACTATGGGGGTAGAAGATCCGGATAAAGTCTACTCTATGACGGATCTTGCCAAGGGTGATGTGATGGTTTCGATGACTGGTGTGACCGATGGAACTTGGCTCAAGGGAGTGAAGTTTTATGGGTGGGGTTGCACAACGAACTCCATGGTTATGAGATCGAAGTCCGGAACATTCCGTGACATAAAGGCTCAACACCGTTTTGATATCAAGCCCATGTAGGGTGAGGATTTTTTTTACGATGAAGAATTTCCAAGAAATGCTTAAATCTTTTTTCTTTTCGCCGAGAATGCTCTTGGTTTTTACTTTTTGTTTTTCTTTTGGGGCGGTTCCTGTGGCGAACGCTGCAGATGAAGATGATATTTATACCGAAATATATGGAGGAGTCGCGAGTAACCGAAAAGGGCGGCTCAATTTCGGGGCCAACATTGGTTATTTGCCGATGAATGACCTGGGCGTAGGTTTGTTTTTGGAGCAACATGTTTCTCGTGATTTGGTGAGTCTGGATCAATCAGGTTTTCGAAGTGGAGTTGAAGTTCGTTGGTTTCAGGAGCCTTTTGAGTTTGCTGGAAGCGTTGGTGTCGTGAAACAAAGTCTTAGAGCTGGAGGCTCGCAAGCCGAACCAACACTGGGTTTGGATGCCTCGTATTTGTGGGCTCTGACCCCAAGTATCGCTGCATTGATTCGATTCAATTTTCTGTTCTTGGATCAGCCTGGAGTGATCTTTTATTCTGGGCTTGGAGTGAGAACCCTCTTTTAATTCTTTAAATTCAGTAACTTATTCTTCGAATGCCTCGACCCTTGTTTCTGAAAAAGAGTTCTGTCAAATGTTAAGGAAAGCTTAAATTTCACCGATATAGCCAATAAGAAGGTAAATGGTGAAGGCATTAACTCGCAATGAGCTCGGGCGATTGATTCGCGACGATAGCTCTTTAATCGTATTGTTGACGGCAAGCATATTTGTTTTGTCTGGCTCTCTTTGGGCCCACTTTGCGTTGAATGATTCTTTCTTCACTCCAGGATTTTTTGTGCTTTGGGTTCTCTTGCACTTCCAGCCTTTCTTGGGCTTGATGAAAGATAGTTTGCTCAAGCCTTTAGCCCTCCTTGGCTTTGTGACACTTCAAACATATTTCTACTTTGCTTTTTACACTCTCGAAATGCCTTACGTTCCGATGGCTCCTCTGTTCTTTGTGATCACAGCGCTGTCGATGCCTATGCTTAAATTAAAACCTCAAGGTTTTTCATGGCTCTACTGGGCTATGTCTTGGGCGAGTGTTTTCTTCTGGATGGGTAAAGGTAGTGAGGCCGCAGTGGCCAATGTTTATATTCCAGTTATGATTGGTGCAGGCATCAGTTTGTTTTTTCAAGGCAGTTTTGCAGTTGTATTAGGAATGTTCTCACGGCGACTCGCAAGTCACTTGCTTGCATTTGGGCCGAAACAAAGTTTCGACGAAAAACGAATCCAGGCCTCAAAACTTCAAACCGTGGGCGAAATTACGGCGAGTTTACTTCATGAGATCAACAATCCTCTGACCAACGTCAATGGATATAGTCATCAAATTCAAGAGGCTTTATCAGACCCTTCGGAAGATGCCCTTACGATCATTCGTGAGTCCAACAATCGGATCAAGTTCAACGTGGATCGCATCAAGGATATCACTCAGGCTGTGCGTCGTTTGGTGAGGCCATCAAGCAACTTGATGGCGGAAGATATTAATGTGAAAGAACTGCTAGATGATGCTCTCACTTTGACGAAGCATCACCTTAGATCTTCTGGTATCGAAGTTGAAGTCGATTTTTTCCCAGGTGAAATTTTCATCAAAGGAAACTTTACTGAGCTGAGTCAGGTTCTCGTAAATCTTCTTAGCAATGCAAGAGATGCTGTGAAAATGTCTGAGAGAAAGATTGTTTCCATAGGCTTCGGGGTCCAAGGCCAAAGTGTCTGTGTATGGGTTCAAGATTCTGGAGAAGGTATCGCCAAAGAAATTCAGGCGGAAGTCTTTAAACCCTTCTTTACGACCAAAGCGAATGAAGAAGGAACGGGGCTTGGTCTATATATCTCACAAATGATTGCGGAAAGAAATAGTGCCGTTCTTGAGCATGAGTCTCTGCAGGATCGCTCGGGTCGCAGTCTTGGAACTCGCTTTACAATCAAGCTCCCTCTTCATCACCAAAGCACAGGCTCTGGCGAAGAAGCTGCATAAACCTCATTATATTTTATATGTAGACTACGGCTGACTGAACTTTGTTCGGTGAATAAAGATCTGTTTACACTGGATAGAACTTAGCCGGCTAGGAAACAGTCGTTTCTGTAAAGTTTTCGTTCACTGTAAACAAAGCATGCAAACTTAACGCAATCTTAATTTTAACCGTCTAAAAGTATGGCACTATGGTGTTAAGTTTTTGGCACCGAGTGCCGAATAATCTGACAGGAGGACGTTAACAAAATGATTAAATGGGAAGAGTTCGAACACATCCACGTCGTAAAACGTCTAAGAGAAGTATTGGGTAGCTGGTTTCATGTTGACGTCGTCTTTGTTGATGATCAGGGCCGAATGAAAAATTTTGAAAAAGGCCAACGCAAGCTGTGGTCAAATACCTTGCTGGCAAACACAGTCGATAAAGAGTCAGGCTATGAATATTTTGCGCAAACACTTGAGAAGGTGAATCAAAAGCTTTTCAAAAGTGATACGGCTCATGTGGGATTTGAGTATGTACCCGGAGTTCATGGGGTTGCATTCCCGATCATTGCTGAGAATGAATACTTCGGTTGTGTCGTGGGCCTAGCTTATCGAAAGGAAGATTCAACCAAGGTGACCAAGGACTTTGTGAAAACAGTCGAGGAGATGGGCTTATCAGGTTCTGAAGCTGAAAGAGCATTCTCAGCTGTCAAGGTGATCCATGCCGCTGAGTTTCAATATTTCCAAGAACTCACAGGCCTTGTCGCACAAGAGATCGTGACTCTTCATACGGAGATCGCATCTCGTGAAGATCGTATTGCTGAATTGAATAATCAACTCGGTGGTCGCTATAGCTATGAGTCGATGATTGGTAAATCAAAACCTATGCAAGACCTTTATAGCTTGCTTGATAAAATTAGAAGTTCAGAAAGTACTGTTCTCATCCAAGGTGATAACGGAACAGGTAAGGAATTGATCGCAAAAGCGATTCATTATAGTTCTCCAAGAAAAGACAAAGAATTTATTCCGATTAACTGCGCTGCCTTCAACGACAACCTTTTGGAGAGTGAACTTTTTGGTCACGTAAAAGGTTCGTTTACGGGGGCTGTGAAAGACCGAAAAGGTTATTTCGAAGCGGCTAACGGCGGAACATTGTTTATGGACGAGATTGGCGATATTTCTCAGGCCATGCAGGTGAAACTCCTTCGTGTCCTGCAAGACGGAAGTTATTCGCCAGTAGGTAGTGGCGAGACAAGAAAAGTACAAGTTCGTGTGTTAGCTGCGACCAACCGCGATCTTAAGAAGATGGTGGAAGAGGGTAAGTTCAGGCAAGATTTGTACTACCGATTGAACGTCATCAACGTACACGTGCCTCCTCTTCGTGAAAGAAAAGAAGACATTGTTTTGCTTGCCGACCATTTCCTTGGCCAATCTGCGAAAGAAAAGGGCACTAAACTCAAGACAATCACTAAGCGTGCTCTTGAAAAGCTTTTTGACTACAATTGGCCGGGTAACATTAGGGAGCTTGAAAACGAGATGGAACGTGTAACTGTTCTTGCTGGGGATGACACCAAAATCACTCCAGAAATGCTATCACCTCGTATTCGTGATTCAGTCGAGCGTCCGAAGAGTCAGGGCAGTCGTTTGTCAGGCAAGTTGAAAGATGCGCTTGAAGAGCTTGAGAAAGATATGATCCGTGCGGGACTTCGCCGAACCGGTTGGAACAAATCTCGTTTGGCCAAAGAGCTTGGAATTTCGAGAGCGGGGCTTATCATGAAAGTTGATAAGTATGGTCTCGATAAGCGTAAGATGATGCGCGAAGCCGCCGAAGCCGCTGCCAGAACCGGAACCGATAACAGCTAAAGTGCCGCATACAGGTATCGCATACCTGTATACGGCACTTGCGTAAGCTACTGAAAATTAAGCGCCTCTTACTTTCGGGTAAGGGGCGCTTTTCTTTTGACACGCAGCGTTGTTTTCTCTAGAAGCGGCCCATGTTTCCGGGGACATATAAACCATCTCAACTCTTTCTAGCGCTTTTATTGGGCTTTGCCCTCGTTTCTTCTTTGCCAGTACATGCAGCTGGTTCGAAAGCTCCTGGAGATGATTCTACGGTTCCTACGGGAAGTTTGGATCAATCAGAAAGTCTTTTCAAATCCTTCAGTGGATTCTGCCCGAGTCACGGAGAGTGGACACAGCAGGCGCGTTCTTCCGCAAAAAGTCTCGCGAATGCATTGATCACCATGAAAGACGATCCTGCCTGTAAGTCACTTGCTGGAGCACTTGATAGTCTCAATACCTTGCAGACAGTTCTCGATAAAGAAACCATGACGTATGAAGAGCTGGAGTGGGAATCCCAAAAACGCACTCGCTTTGAATTACTAGTTCAACTTCAAGATGCCCAGAACAACAACGATGCTGCTCTCGTTACAAGTTACGAAGCGTCTCTTCGTGATGTCCAGCTTCGGATGGGAGTCCTCGAAAGAAGAAACGAACTACAGAAAAAAGACTTGAGACAAAGGCTCATTGCACAGCAATCTGTGAGCGCTTTAAAGTTGATCATGGACCAAGCAACGGCCCAAAAAGAGTGTTTTTCCCAGAGTCCACAATTCTTCTCCTCTCTTGTGACGCTATCAAGTTCCATTGGGGCGATGGCTCTAACGGGTGGTCTTAGTTTGGGAGTTGCTGCTGGCGCAGAACTTGTTTCAAGTGCCGTCGAGTTTAGTCGCAAGAGCAATCTTGCGAAAAAAATCAATCGCATTTCTGAAGCTTCTATTCATGAATCATTTAGCTGTGTATTGGAAGCGATGTCGAATCAATGGTGTGGGGCCAAAGAAGCTCTTGACCTGCACAGACTTCGCATGGATTCTCTTGGAAAAGAAGGACATTTTTATAATGGTGTTCGTTATCTCCAAAGGGAAGTGCCTATTGTTCTAAATTGGCTCGACAAGGTGAAGTCTGGAGCGAGACCTCAAAACACTGAGGAAGCCAATAGGCAAAAGGTTGTGGATGCAAAAGAAGCTGCTTTGAAAGCGTTTAGATCGTCAGCCTATGCAGAGCTCCAGGAAAAGATCGACATTTTACCTACGGGGAACTCCGACGCGGATTTAAAGATCAGATTTGAAACCTTAAAGAAAGCCATTCTGACGATTACGGATTATGCAGCTTATTACAATAGCACGGCACTCAACGTGAGCTCATCGAACCCCATAGCGGATGTCTTCAATGCGGCGGATATTCCGTGGATTTTGGCTGGGCTTGAACAGGGACCAACAACTGAAGTTGATAATCAGCTAGTGATTTTGAGTTTTAGCGGAACCCCGTCACAATCTTATATTCGAAAGCTTTTTGAGGGAGCTGAGACGATTGGGTATCCATTTAACCCCCAAGTTATCGAAGAGCGGATTGAGTTCTTGTATCGTGCGGGGGAAAAAAGCTTGAACGAAGAACGAGCTAAGAGATTACAGGTGGACCCAAGACAGGTCTTGTTCGCGGCAGAAACCCCAGTCCTTGATGGAGTACGTCGTGGGTCTAGCCCTTTGCAGGCTCTTGATTCACTTATTGATTTTCTCACGAATGTTAATGAAGACCAGATGAGTGTGAATACAAAAAAATTGTATGTCGATACACGTGCACGTCTTTCCAAGATTCGCAAAATTGTGGATGATGCAGTTATGGCGGCCGAATTGGGATTGGGGGATGATATCGCCGACCCAGAAGATCCAGAGAACCCAGGCGATCCAGAAAACCCTTTTCCCCCGAGCACTCCTGAAGACAAAATTGCCAAGAATGCTCTCGATAAAGTCTATAAAGAAGCAAGGCTTCAATACGGCCTAGCATTTATGTCGGATCGTCTGCGAAAATTGATTCGCTACGAATTGTACAATCGAGTGATCAAGCCCGATGAACCAGGCTTAGATAGGACGACTTCGGCACAGTTGCTAGCTTCTCAAGACATTTTGGAAGAACTCGAAGTATTCAACCAAACGTCGCCTACTATTGTGACTGATGACATTGCTACATCGCTTCCGAATTTCCAAGTTGCCACTCAGGGCTTTGCGGTTACTTTTTCGGAGCAACTTGGGAAAACGCTGCGCTTTTATCACAAGCACGCTCAGATGGATGCGGATATTAAGCCTGCTTTCAATCGTCTATGTCTCTTACTGCTTGCCGTTCCAAATTGGAAAGAAGTACATCTTCGAGAAGACGTGCCACTCGAGCTTTGCGTAGGGGCACAGAAGAAGTCTTTCTCCAGAGAATATGGAAAACCCTCTTATAAGGTTTCCATGAATAGCTTTTATGAAAGTTTCAATGAGCGTCGTGCTTGCCACTACAGAAGCTTTGCTCGCGCTGAGAAGATCTTAAAAGACTATGGGCCTCATAATGCTCCTACCCGCCGCCGCTCTACAGTTGAGCCTGAAGGTCTTGGCCCCGTATTTCGATGAAGTTTTAGGCATTTGCGCCGTGAGTGTTTAAGTTTTTTTCACACGGTGCGCATTTCGTCCTGTGAATACAGTGGGATAGGGCGAAAAACTTCTGGTCCACAAATTGCTTATAAGAAAACGGTTCTGAAGGAATCAGAACCAGGCTACCAAGGCCAGATGAGATTTGAGATTGGCGTCACGGAGGATAGATGCAAAAAAGTGCAAATGGTTCGGCAACGGATCCCACATTATTAGCACGGCGGTTTCACCGCAAAACAATGGACCTTGCTCGCAAGGGTGTCTTTGGTCGATCTCTTAAAACTTACGTTCCCGCATTGCGAGAAGCGTACATCCATTGGCTGAGCTTGCTTGAGCATCGCGATATCCCAGTCCTTCTCTACGGAGAGCGTGGAACGGGCAAGCGCAAGCACGTTGAAGAATACTACTATCTACAAAATGTACACGCAGGACTTCTGGGCGAAGCTCCGGGCAAGTTCAAAGTCTTTCGAGGTGACTTCCTTGAAGTTGGATTTAGCCGTTTGCTTTACGCTCCTAAAACGAGCCATGAAGACGTCGTATATTTTGAGCATGTTGATCGTATGAGTGCTGAGGTGCAAGAAGAGTTCCTTGAGTACTTGAAGCTCAGAAAAGAAATGGGCAAGCGTAGCTGTCCTGTAGCTCGAGTATTCATCGGTACCGAAAGAGCTTTGTCACTTAGCGTGATGAAGGGCGAATTCAACAAAGAGCTTTTCCAAATGCTCACAGGTTTTGCGATCTTTATGCCTAGCCTTAGAGATCGGGCCGAGGATATGCCCCATATGCTTGTGGAGTTGATTCAAGAAATCTCGGGCAAGAAGCAATTGCCTCCGGTTTGGCTAGTTGATGTTTTGAGTGGTCAATCTTTTTACGAAAATATTGACGAGCTTAAGAAGCTCCTTCGCAATCTATGCGCGAAGAAGGCTGATGTCTCAACTTGGAAGAAGTCTGACTTGCTTCCTTCTGGGGGCGTGACAACCTTCAGCTTTGAACAGCTCAAGCCTAACGACATCACAGCTCAAGTGAAGGAAAAGCAGAAGCTAAAGGCCGTTCTCGGGGCTTACAAGGGAGACACTCGTCAGGCTGCGCAGACACTTGGAATTTCTAAGACTGAGATTTTGCAGAAGATGATGGTGTACGGAATCCGCTAGGAGAGCATTAGTACCGCGCCGTTCAACACTTAAGCGCGCACAGCTTAAGGAATGATGCTGTTTACGCAGCGGTTTCTACCGCCTTGTTTGGCTGCGTAGAGAGCTTTGTCTGCGGTTTCGTATAGTGTCGCGTAGTCGATTTTGGTTTCACCAACGATAAACGCCGAGCCTACAGAAACGTGTATGGGCAAATCGCCCTTGTCCGTTTTAAACGGAGCAGCCTCAATAATTTTTCGGATGCGTTCTGTCATTTTGGCGATCAAAGCATCGTCGTTTGATCTAAGAAGAATGGCAAATTCTTCTCCACCAATTCGAGCAAAAATGTCGTCGCCACGAATAACGGTAGGAATTCTTCGTCCAACTTCTTTGATGACGGCGTCACCAGCGGGATGTCCGTGGGTATCATTTACAGCCTTGAAGTGGTCGATGTCGAAGATGATGAGTCCCATGCCCGACTGTTCTGCATTTCTTTTCTTGATGACACTGGCCATAGTCTCTTCGAAAAAATGTCTGTTGTAGGTTCCGGTTAGGGAGTCCCGGGTCGCTTTTTCATAAATCTCAACTTGAGCTGTTGCTTCTGACTTGCGCATTTGTTCATAGACAAATTCTGTATTATCCCCGACTTGAATCATGTCGTTGACCTCAAGTTGTTTGGGAGCGGTGATACGAACTCCGTTGACAGCTGTACCGTTGGTGGAGCCGAGGTCTTTGACGAAAACATCGCCGTTGGTCGCTAAGAAAAATTCGGCATGCTTTCTTGAGCAGCTTGCGTCCGGTGTGACGATAAAACATTCGTTCGAGCGACCAATGTTGAAATTTTGCTGGTTCTGAAGAATGAAGTGCCTGCCGGTTTCGGTGCCGCGGCTGATGCGTAGTACGGGAACCTTAGTCTCTCCGTCGTCTTTACCCTGAAGCTCATTGAGACTTACGATGACAGTAGTCTTATCCCCCTCGGAATCATCCATGTCGGATAGGGCATGTTGTGGCTCGAGCCACTTTTCGTCTACGCTGCTCATCTACTTAGTTATCGGTAATAATATCAAGGGAATCCAGTGACATCGTGTTAAATTTTGGTATTGACGCAGCTGCTAAAAGAGTGCGATATATGGGGCCGAATGACTGCAAAACGAAACATTATGCATTTGGGCCCCAAGGCTCTAGCAAATCTATTTGCAGAATGGGGTGAACCCAGTTTCCGGTCTAAGCAAGTTTTTCAATGGCTTTGGAAGCAAAGAGCTCAAAGCTTTGCCGAAATGACGAATGTTTCTAAACCTTTACGCGAGCGTCTCGAATCCGAATTCGAAATCAAACAGCTCAAACTAGCCACTAAACAAGAGTCAGCTGATGGCACGATCAAGCACCTATTCATGCTCGATGATTTTAAAACGGTTGAGACCGTCTGGATTCCAAGGGCCGATCAAGACCGCGTCACGGTTTGTGTTTCTTCGCAGGTCGGATGCAAAATGGGTTGCACCTTCTGTATGACAGGTCAGCAGAAGGTGGAGAGAAATCTCACGGCTGGCGAAATCGCCGCACAACTACTGTCGATGCCGACTCATGCTCGAATTACAAATGTTGTGCTCATGGGAATGGGCGAGCCATTTGATAATTACGATGAAGTTATGGAAGCCATCGAGATCATGAGTGATCAAGATGCTCTGGGAATCGGCCCTAAGAAAATTACAGTTTCCACCAGCGGACTCCTCCCGAAGATTCAGCATTTTTTGATGAATTCTAGAAGTCGTTTGGCGATTTCACTCAATGCCCCTAATAATGAAATCAGAACAAAGATCATGCCGATCAACAAGGCTTACCCGATTGAAAAACTTTTGGGCGGTATCAAAGAAACGATCAAGGTTATGCCGAATAAGCCTCGCGATTTTAACATCACTTGGGAATATATTTTGATTGATGAAGTGAATGATCAGCCTGAACATGCTCACCAGCTAGGGAAACTTCTGAGAGGCATTCCTTCGAAGGTAAATCTTTTGCTATACAACGAAAACCCAAACATTGATTTTAAGCGCCCAAAAGAGAAAAATGTGGCGGCCTTTCGGCAAGTGCTTTCTCAGTATGGACTCCTTAACTTTATTCGCAGTTCTCGTGGAAGAGACATTGCTGCAGCTTGTGGTCAATTGGCCTCGGAACATGTTCGCAAAGAGAAGCCCCCGCTGAAACTCGATGCTCATTATCTCTCTTAGTCTCTAGAAATATCTATTCGTGCAACATTTAAAAGAAAGCTTTGAATCCGAAATCTTTTCTATGTCTTCAAATGGAGCGGGCTTAGCTCGTCATCCCGATGGCTTTGTTGTTTTTGTGAGTGGGGCTTGGGTTGGAGATTTTTTAAAAATTTCTCTAGTTGAGAAAAAGAAAAATTTTGCCACGGGAAAAATCTTAGAAGTTTTGAAGCCTAGTGCCGAAAGAGTTGACCCTCGATGCCCTCATTTTGGTTATGAGCTTGGTCAGTGCGGAGGGTGCGCCTGGCAGATCGGGAGTTATGCTTCGCAGCTGGCTGAAAAAGATTTAACCGTGAAGCATTCTCTCAATAAGCTTCAGAGCGCGCAGTCAGCAAAAATTTCTAAAGCACAGCCCTCCCCGAAAGAATGGGGTTATCGCAACAGAGCGAGACTGCAAACGGACGGTTCTAGGTTGGGGTATTTGACGCCTCAGACACATCAGCTCGCACCTATTGAGGATTGTATTGTTTTGAAGGATCAACTGCGCGAGAAGCTTCTTGTTTTGAAAGACCGCCTTCGAAGAGAGCCTTTTGATTTGGCCGAACTCTCTGCTGATGACAAGAGTCTCCTCGACCGAAAAACGGGATTTAGTTTTTTTGATTTAGACGAAGATCTTGAAATTGAGTGGGCCTTTCCAGGGCAGGTGATGAAGTTTCGTCAGGCTAATGATGAACAAAATCAGTTCATGAAAAACTGGGTTCTTGAGCGTTGTGCTCTTTCTTCTTCAAAAGGGTCGACGGCAATTGAATTGTTTTCGGGTGAGGGAAATTTTACAGAGGTTCTTGTTAGGGCTGGTTTTCAAGACATCCTTGCTCTTGAGGGAGCTCCAACGGCGGTTGATGCCTTGAACTCAAAGAACCTAAAGGGCGTCGATTCGAAGACGGAGAATCTTTTTCTAGAAAATTTTGTGGCAAGGCACAGTGAGATGATTTCGAAGGCAGAGTTGTTGCTCCTGGATCCGCCGAGAGATGGATGGAAATTGAAAGATCAGTTTCTTGCGAAAGCTAAGAACTTGAAGAAAATTATTTATGTGTCTTGCCATATGGCGACCTTCCTCCGGGATGCTCAAGACTTTGAAAGGGCTGGCTTTCGCTTGGTTGAATTGCAGCCGGTTGATCAGTTCCCTCAAACACCCCATCTAGAGGTGCTTGCCGTGTTAGAGAAAAATTAAGAAAAGCTCCAACTAAGAGATTCATGAAATCTTAACCTTGTGTCATCGTTATTCACCCCATATCTGGCGTGGGATTGTTTAGTATATAGATATGAAAGAACTATCTGTACGTATTCGGTCTATCCTTGTTTTTATCCTATTTATTTTTTTGCTGGCTCCCGGTTTGTCTTATGCGGCGAACGTGGCGGCAGAAGTGATAAAAATCAAAGGTGAAGTCTTTGTTCAACGAAAGTCTGAAAGAATTTCTTTGAAGCTAAACCAGAACCTTTATGAGGATGATGTCGTTGAGACAGGCAATAGTGGCCGAATCAAGATCAAACTCAAAGAAGGCGGGAACGAAATCGTCCTTGGTGGGGATACGGAACTTAAAATCGAGCGAGTGGGGCAGAAGATTAATAATAGCTCTGGGACGGTCCTGGGCCTGAACAAAGGTTCTGTAAGAAGTAATGTAAGAAAAAAATATTCAGGAAAGGGTGACGACGTCTATCAAGTCAAAACTCCCAATGCCGTAGCAGGAGTTAGGGGGACTGTTTTTATGGTCAGCTTTAGCCCTCGAAACCGAGAAAGCTTGATTGCAACTGAGCGGGGCGCTGTTGCGTGGAAGTCCCGAGGCCGCGAGATGCTCGTAGCTAAGGGCATGTTTGCTTCGGTTGTAGGCCAGAGAATGTCGGCACTTAAAATGATTAAATCTAGTCCCGCTATGATCAAAAAAATTAACGAAGTCAGACGTGATGCTGGAGAGAACGCTTTGCCGATTGATACTGACGGTGGAGCTCAAGTCAGTCCTGATAGTGCAAAAGCAGGGCCTATCATTGATGGAGTGAAGCGAGAAGAAGTTTCACGTGTGGAGTTCGATGAAAAAGGAAACACGGTTGTTGTTGTAGATGAACAGACGGAGACGAATAAGCTTAAGCGTGGACCAGCATCAGTTGGTGTCGAGGGCCGTCAGAATACGGCGGTTGATGTGAAGCCGGTGAATAATAGTGGCCCAATTGTGAAGCCGGTTATCAAAGCACCGCCCATTCAAACCGTGTTGATCAGAAAAGGTGATGTGGGGGGGGTAATTATGCCCGCCACTACGGGTGGAATTCAATACACGACAACGGTTGCTCGAGAAGGTGTGAATGATTCTGATTCACCAGTTAAGATGGACGGGACTTTTGTTGGGGGAGGAATTGTTCAGCCTGGAAATTTTGATAATTATACGGACATTGTACGAGATGCGGCTACTGAGGCGCCACCACCACCGCCGCCGGGACCACGGCCAGCTACGGCGATAATTCCTATTGGGCCAGGCAACAGTATTGATAGCTCGGGCCCGGTGGTAGTAGTAGCCCCATAATGCCCGTTAGTTTGTGTAAGTTGTGGGCCACTGTTCGCCTAGGCTCATCACTTGTTTTGTAAATTCAATGAAATCTAATCCTGATTTTTGGAATTGCTTCTCAATTTCAGGAACGAGTCTTGAGTAAGTGGATAGGCTTACAATTTTGGCATTGTTCCACTCGGATTCCGATAGTTTCAGAAGTCCAGCATCTCTATAGATATTTCTTACACCTTCAAAAACACGACTTCGAACTGACTCCACATTGCTAGAATTCACATTTTTGTATTCCCTCTCGGCAAAAGCAATGGCCGCTTCTGTCGATTTGAGGCCGATGTGATCTTGCTCCAACATTCTTCGGTATTCTGCGATGGCATTAGGGCTTCCTAGATTAAAGTGCTTGGATTCTTGTAGAAATTTTAGGGTCGCTTTTTGGGAATACCAGGTTGCGAAGGCTTCATTGAAGTCTGCTTGCCCTGCCCAGTAGAATTGCAGATGAAGCAATTCATGAAATAACAACTCAACAAACTCCAGTTCATTCGTGAACATGGTTGTGATTACGGGATCAGCTAACCATCCCGTGCTAGAATAAGCCCTTACAGGTCTTACTATGACGTCGAGATCCATTTTTTTCAGCCGCTTCGCAAAAACATTAGCTTCGTCTTCTTTGAAATAGCCTCTATAAGGAAGAGCTCCGAGAATTGGGTAATGAAAGAGATGTGCTTTTAGCTCAGCCTTTTCAGCGGCTACCACGACCCATGTAACGGCCGATTTTTGGATTCTTGAATAGTTTTGATAGGCGCGGCCTGTTTTCATTCCGAGCTTGTTTTGGGCAAAATCTAAGACTTCTAAAGAAAGGCTTAAGTATTTTTTCTCACGAGAAGATATTTTTGGTGTGTCTAAAAGTTTTTTAATGGGTTGAGCCTTGAGATACATAGCTCCTTGTTGCAGGCCTTGGGTGGCCAGGTAATGCGGAAGACTATGTTGACACGAAAGCAAAAGCAAAGAAAGTGGAAGCAGGATCCGAAGGGGCATGGCTTAGAATACGACTCGTAAGCCGCCAGCTGCGGAATAGTGTAGGTAAATTTCTTCTTTGTCGAGGTCTGTGGCAAAGACGTTAAAGCTTCCCTCAAGCGCGATTCTCTCCACGATATAGATTTTAAAGCCGATTCCACCGTCAGCCGAAATAGATTTTACGGGATCTTCTTCGGCAAATTGTAGGGCTTGCTGACCGTCGAGCAACACGGAGTCTTCGTAGGTGCCTGTGATTCCATCTTCGCGTATCATGTAGCCCAATCCCCCGGTGATAAAGGGGCGGAACTTCGCCTTTCGGTCTGCGAAATTGAGGATGAGGTTGATTCCGTAATTGTTGAACTGCGAAGTTCTAGTGATTCGGTAAATTCGAGATTCACCTAGGGACTCTTGAGTATACTTATCTGTATTTTTTGAATTGGTGTACTTGAACTCGATAGAAGCATTGCCTAAGAAATTATATCCAATACCCGCACCAAGTCTTTGGACCGTTGTGTTGTTTGCTTCTCCTAGCGTTTGGCCGTTGTTGTATTTGTAATAAGATCCATTGCCGGAGAGCTCAAAGTAACCTGCGAACGCAGGCCCCGACACAAATACCGTCAAAAGCGCCAATCGAAGTAGAATCCGTTCACTCTTCATTCTTTCTATTTTACGCTATATTGGCATTTGGCAAAAAAAATATTTTCTGAGGGAAGAAAGATTCTGGCACTTTGATAAACTAAGGCGACAAGAAACTGACAGATCAATGACAAAGTTAGATAAATACTTCTTAAAAGAGCTCATAAAGACTTTTCTGGTCGGCCTTGTCGTTGCGGAACTAGTCTTGCTCGGCCTCCAGGGGATTCGTCTTTCTGGTCTGATTGTGAGTCAAGGCCTGGATTGGAGCTTGATCTTAAGGCTTGTCGCTGGTCTTTGTGTGAGTTTTTTGCCGGTTGTTCTACCCGTTTCATTTCTATTCTCCTTATTGATCGTTTTTGGAAGGATGTCTTCTGATCGAGAGTTACTTGCACTGCAGTCAATGGGGTATGAGCCCGCACGACTGTTGAAGCCTGGTCTTTTTCTAGGTGTTCTTGTTGCGATGGCATCCATCTGGGTTTCTTTTGATTTAGGACCAAAAGGTAACCGTAATTTTGAAATTGCGATTGATACGATTTATCGAAAGAAGGTAACCAATGTTCTTCGGTCTGGAACTTTCGCTGAGGGTTTTCTTGGAATGGTCGTTTTTGTGGACGAGGTTGATCCGTTTACCCAGGAGCTAAAACGAGTTTTTCTATATGATGAAAGCTCGTTTACCAAGAACACTTCCATTTCAGCTAGTCATGGAAGGTGGGAAGGGAGTGATTCCGGGCTTGGTAGCCTAAGGCTTTTTGATGGGTTGATCTTAGTGCAAGATCACGATAGCAATCGCATTCAACGTATACGTTTTGACGAATATAAGTTGTTTGTAGATTATTCCGTCGATATGGCAGGTGGGCGAAATTCTCCAGCTAGTCAGGGGTGGCAAGCGTTAATTGAAAAGCGGGAAGAGTTGAAAACATCTGGAGCGGATCCTCGTGGCAACTGGGTCGAGATTGCAAGAAGATTTGCAGTAGGATTGGCTTGTTTGTTGTTTGTGCCGTTGAGCTTTCTATTGGCTTTAGACAATAGAAGGACGGCGAAAAACCGTGCGGTGGCTATTGGCTTGGTTGTGGTTATTGGTTATTGGACCGCATATTTTGCAATGGCGACATGGTACCAGCGTGCTTCAATTGCAAGCTTTTCTAAATATGAAATTATGGCCTGGATTGTGATCGGAGCACCTAATTTATTCTTATTGTTTCTCGATTGGTGGCTCTTCAAGCGAAGATCGAAGATTACGATTTAGCTAAAACTGTGCGCGGTAAAAAGTGGAAAGCCATAAAAGCCGTAGTTCGGGTTCTCAATCATTCTAAATAGTTGGTTTGTGCTTAGGACTATGGGGGTGAATGGCAAGTGCCAACTTGCCAGAGGGGG
>Ga0100403_1000238_pt1 | contig 51495 bp, 66 predicted proteins | sample CryGeymet201501t_FD_83663 | JGI IMG/M metagenome (GOLD analysis project Ga0100403, IMG submission 83663) | Groundwater microbial communities from Crystal Geyser aquifers in Utah, USA - Crystal Geyser metaG 2015-01t | ecosystem: Environmental > Aquatic > Deep subsurface > Groundwater | place...
TGTGTATACGCGTAGTGTCGTACTGGTGTGCACGAAGCACACGGGAGTGTGCGCCGTGTCGCATAACATTTAGTTCAGTGACGGCGATTCACCGTCTGTGAGTCCGAGAATAAGTTGTGCAATAATAAGGCACAGGATCCTATTCTACTCATCACTCCCTTGAGATAGGTAGGCTGGCTACCTCGGCCCATTTACTGCCAAGCATAGGCTGGCAGTTATGACAGGACGTCTGGGTCAAGTACTAAGAGCGAACCACATAGGGTGGTTAGCTGGTATCAGAGGTGCGCATTTGGAGGTGCCCTACGCACCTGTGTGTGCGCTAACCGCGGCTTTTCATAGGGATCTTCATCAGCAGGATGTCCCCGGCCGACAGGATGGTACTATCCGACACACGCTGGCCGCCAATGTAAGGCTCTGACCCGTCCGGTGTTCCGTAGTTCCGGGCGTACACGAGCCGTGCGGAGCCAACCGTGGTGCCGGCTTGTACGGCCATAGTCTGGGGCTCATCCATACCGCCGGTTGCGGCTGCTTTGACGTAGGCTCGGTCTTGATGACTGAGTGTGGGCGTGTATGTTTGTGACGGCGTGATTCGTGTGACCCCTACCGATACGAAAGTGTCGGTAGGGACGCCGGTGACTTGATCCCACTTCGTCGGGTCCGAGTGGTCTACGTCGTAGAACCCTGTTCGGGGTGAGTCCGCATATTTGATCGTACGTCCGAGAGGGTCTGTAACGGGGCGGTTGATATTAGCCATATTGCGTCAGTCAGTTAATCTATACTGTGTTTGAGGCGTAGCACGCCCTTCGGTGATATCGACCAGAATCATGTTGAAACGAGGCTGGTCGACGGGTTTGTTTAGGACTTGGGTGAACCACAGTTGCAGCATGGCCTGTGCTACAGCTTGGTTAGCGAGTGCCAGCTGAGGCTGGCTAGGCCACTCTTTGGAACAGTCTCTCTGGTCTGGGAACGCATCATCAGAGGTAGGATGAAGCATTTCAGGGTTACATGACGTAAGTGATGGGCACATATCGGAGCCGCCGGCGCGGCGCCAGAGCATGGCCTGACCAGAGTCGAGGTCGTTGCCGCCGTCGACCCAGGTAAAGTCGTCATAGTCGTCGAGCAACGTTTCGAGAAAGCATCTGCTACTATTGTTATCCACGCAGCCGAACACAGTCAGGCCGGACTTGAGCCAGTCACGATGTGGCGCCTGGTTCTGGTCACTTAAGTAGGCTTTAATCACCTGTATCTGAAGCTCTGGGAACACGGACGATACGTGGTCAGCTAAGACAGAAGCCTTGTTTATTCCAACAGCTTTGGCACCGTGTTGGCGACCCAGGTTGTGGTCTTCTACTACATCGCCATCTACGATCCAAAGGATTGGATCTTTAATACTATCTTTTACGCAAGCCGGTGGGTAGCAGATGATCCTGGCTAGTGGTTCTGCAATGTGATAGCCGATACCGCCGGCTCCGAGTATGATGTAGTTCATCAGGCTGTGTACGTAAGGCCCAGGCTGCCGGCCCGATCTTCGGCGAGGACATCGCGATGGTTAGCGTCGTCAGGGTCATCTAGGATCTCTGGTAGTTCTGAGATCATTTTTAGGTACTCATCTGTAGCATTCAGGAACTTGGTGTGTATGTTAGTCAATGCTATTTTAGATACGACTTGAAGCACTACGCCCAGGATCCTGAGCCACTCGAGGAAGTCTGCGTTAGCATTACGAAGTCCAAAGTACTCTACGTACTTTAGGTTTGTCTCGATAACATCGCAGATTACAGTAGCGACAGGCGTGTCCCCGTATAGGGCCGCGATCGGCCCTGACTGGTACCGGTACCTATTCAGTCGGGACCGGCGTGTTGTTAGTCCTTCTACAGTGTCCAACTCATCCATCACGTCCATAAGTGGTAGCATGACCCGATCCAGCATATCGGACTGGAATGAGTTTAGCAGAGCATCGGATCGATCGAATAATGGCGTTACAACTCGCTCGAGATCATCACCATCGACGGGCTCTTCATCGAACCAACAGGACTCTTGCCCAATATCCAGAAGTAGGCCTAGCGCCAGATAGCAGGCATTCTCGCTCAATTCGGGATCCTTGAACCTTAATAGTTGAGGCAGGGTCGGTGTCAGATATTGGATTGACACGTCTACACTATCTTTGAACAAGCGCACCAAGTTAATGACCGCAGTGTCCGGTTCGATCACAAGACCATATTGGTTGGTCTGTTTTCGGAGCATGCGTGGACTAACGATGCTTGTGCTTTTTATAAGCAGGCCACCACCAGGCGCCGTAGTCGGTGTCTTATTCGCGGTACCAATGACTGGTTGGTTCACTGGCAGACGGGCGCCGGCGGATACGCTGGATCCAACCTTGTAGGGTAGTATCACTTTCGGTTTTGGCGCTAACGCGGCGTGCGCAACCGGCCACGACGTAACTAAGCGCGCGGCCGGTCCCATCCGAGTTTTCCAACGTTCGGTATCCGACATCAAGCCAATGAACCTCAACACATTGGCTTTTGCGGTGATCTCGGTTAGATCGTCCACGTCTAGGGCTACGCCGAGTTCTTTCGGATCCACACCAGACGCGACTAAGGTCTCGGCCAAGCCTGGATGGGCGACTCTGTTCAGCCAGATCTGGATGATTTCCAGGCCGCCCATGATAAAAGGCACATCAACCAGATCCTCTAACAGTACGGTGTGGCGCTCGCCTTTAGCGTTTGAGTTTCGATACCCAGGTATCGCGGTGACAAAGCTGGGCGCCACCGTGAATTTGTCTTGATCTACCCGCCCGAACGTGATGTGGAATCCTGTCTGGTTCAGCTCATTGGCATCATCTACCGAACTATGCCCGGCGTTGCCGGCTCCGTGGCTATGCGCGGTACCAGCGATACAGCACGGGACCAGCACACCGTCGTCACAGATTGGGCAAGCAGCGCCTGACTCTAGTTCGATTGAGCCGATCCGGCACTCAGGGCAGAAACTCTGAACGTTGGGATCATAGGTCACATGCCCGGCCGTGGCTGAGTACCAAGGAGGGCTGATCACGGTGTAGTCTGTATCAGCCGCACCGCGGTGAAATAGTACGAAGGCCTCGGTCTTCCAGAGTCGGTAGACCTCGGCGAAGTACCGGCGTACGAACGCCATGCTCGTCATCGAGATCTTTGGCCAGTTTGTCAAGTCAAGTCGTTTCTCTACTGCTAACGCACCCTCAACAGGCTCGGCAGCTAGGTCATCAGGCCGGGCGCGTACATAGGCCTGAGCCCAAGGTTCGACACCGGCAGGCCCGATATCGCGCGCCACTAGCGTTTGATCCACCTGGAAATAGTATGTCATGGCATGTTTGTGTTGACTGTTCTGATGATGTAATGTATCTCAGAGTTTGCTGATGCTTGTTGGTTTACGGCTAGTTCTAATGACTGGAGTAGATCTCTGATACGGGCTACCTGGCTTGGATCCAGGCCTTTTTCCGGTATGTGCCGTGGTGTAGTATGAAGGATAGCGTGTATACTTCTGACCGGAGTCGGTACCACAACCCCGTCGGCAAAGCAGACACCGCCTGAGGTCCGGCCACTGGTCTCGTTAATGAACAGGGCACGTAGGGCTGGTAGCGCTCGAGACAAGTCAGGATCCAGGTTCCGGCAGTCTGCATTAGGTGCAAGCAGAGCATTTAGCAGCTGATTGGCTCGATTCTGTATCGAGTGGATCTGAGCGTGCTGCTGGTCGACGCAGCGTTGTGCTAGGTTAGTTAGTCTCATAGGAAATTTGACCAAACACCGGCGAATGGAACCCCAGTTCCTGTCACCAGTTGATCTACATCACGATGCCACGACATGGCGTGAGACTCGGTCCACGCCTGCCATCGGCATAAGAACCACAGCAGGCGTTCTTTGGGGTTTGTTACAGAGTCTGCAAGTGATTGGTCATAGAACAGCGGGATATCGGCTAAAGCCTCCGGCACTTCGAAGTCAGCCGGCATTCGACCGCCAAACGGGGAATCAAACCACGTGACGTTATCCATCAGGTCAGTGTTGTATGAGGACTCGTTTATAAGCTTGATTACAGCCTGTATTGCATCTGCCAGGTCTGTGCAGGTAAATTCCCTGAATACGGAGCCTGTGCAGATGACACCATTTGCACCCTGGTTCGGTAGTAGGGCCCTGAACAGTTCGGGCCCGTTGTCCGGCTGCATTATGGGCCCGCTCATGGCGAATGAGCAGGTCCCCTTTGCGAACATACCGCCATCGAAACACAGCATGAATACACGGGTCGGAACGCCGATTATGAACTTACGGTCCGGGTCGGCCCAGATATTGACCTTTCTGGTGTCGATTGCAATCCGGTCGATCCTCGGCGGTACGACTACCGCCACATAGAGCTTACCCCTATCTTTTTTGTATCGCGTGATGGCCGCTTCCGGGTGGTACGGGATAGCCACACCATTGGACACATGGTCAGACTGAATCGCACGGATTAGTTCGGCTTCTGAGACTATGCGCTCGACTGTGATTCTCTGGCTTACTACGATACCGTCTCTTACTATGAGGCGGCTGTGATTCTCTAATTCACTCATGTGTTAGGTAGTTAATCGTCACGTCGGTGTACTGTGAGTCGGTGTTGTTGTGGACATCTTTTGCTATATCCAACAGCACTCTGAACGCGGCGCCTTGTTCTGGGTTGATGTGATCTATGTGAGCAACCATACCTGTTAGCTGGTTGAAGTTGACAGGCTCCGGTCGCCCGCATACCAGCTCGGTCTGGCGCGGGCACACCCCGTAGTGAGCGTTACAGATTAGTCGGTGTAACCTGGACCGCAGCGCCCGTCTGTGCTGCCGCGGCGTACTCAGGACTTTATTTACTACAACGCCACAAACAAGAAGACGGCTGCCACGGGTTCGCGTCCGTATTTTGTTGGGGTTAGCAAGGAGCCCGGTCGATTTAAGGATCCGTTCGACCGAGTGACGCAATACCCACAGGTCCTCGTAGTCCGATGAGAATGTGAGGTCATCGCAGTACCGTGTGTACCTAATTGGGTGGATTCTGGCGGCAGTAGGCTTAAGCCTAACCCACTTACCGTTGATTCTTATGCGTGGTTGTACGCGGCGCCGCCATGTGCTTATGAGCTTATTGATTTTGTAATCAAGCTTTGCTCCAACCAGATTAGACAAGAATGGTGATGCAGGCCCGCCCTGCGGTAATCCACCATTCACGAAACACAGCCGGTCTACATCTTGGAGCAAGCGCCAGTCAGACCCGATGAGCCGGTTTTGTTGGCGTCTGGATCTCAGTACGAAGCCCAGCGCGCGTCGCACCATATCCGGTGTGATAGATTGGAAGAAGTCCTTGATATCGATTGTGAGGACCGCGCGTGCCCCTACATGGGGGAGTGCGTTGGTTCGTATACTCCGGCCTCGTACATAGGCATGAGCCCATGGTGTCGCTCCGATATGCTGTCTATTGAGCTCGAGGAGCAAGGCCCGCTGTGCCTTTTTCAGGTCAGCTATGGGCGCGGATATCTTCCGCATTTTTGGGTGCAGCCGCCCGTTTCGACCGGGCTCCAGGACCGGGACACGGGCCCCAGCCCTGGTTCTGCGCATCTTTGGGATGCGCAAGAATTGGTAATGCTCAGGCCCGGCCTTATCTGTTACTGCGTTGAAGGATGGGTAGCCAGCCACGGTACCTCCTAGATCACGGCGTAGAGCGCGCTTAGGGCTAGTAGTAGCATTTTTGTATCGTTTTAGTTGAGGTTTAGATTGTTATACTGGTCGAGGGCTCGGTTTAGGGTGGTACCGAGATGGTTGATCCGAGCTTGTAGCAGGGAATAATCATCAGGGCCCATGGCATCGGTCGTTGGGAGTCCTTCGAAGATCTGAGACAAGGCTTCTACGCACAAGGCGCTGGAGTCCTGTGACGCGGGTACCTTGAGCTCACTGGACAATGCGTGCATCTGCTGTGGATTTCCACGCGCGTTCTGGATTGCAAACAGGATGGAGACCATCCGGATGCAGTAGTGGCCTAGGTCGGGGCGCTGTAGTACGACGTTGTGGTGCTGCAACGGATCGCGCGCATCGATCTTATCTGGGACCAGCGCAGTCCCGACTCCGGCCGTTGCCAATCTGTGGTAAATACTCAGAGCGGCTAGAGCGCCGAGTCCGATGGCCGGCAGAAGCAGGCGCGCAGGGACTCGGACGCCTTTAGTAGGCGGGGTATCGGCGGCGTTAAACCACCAGGCTTTGAGACTTTCCCGTATCGGCGTCTCATAGAAACGCCAGGTCTCACTCATATCCTCGGTTGTTCTCAATCAGTAGGCTCCGTTAGATGGGGTCTAGGGGCCGTGTCGGCAAATATATGGCTCAATCAACTCATGCCACGTATTGGGCCCTTTTCTGAGCCAGGCTTTGGTGCTATGCTTGAGTGTCGACAACTGGAGACTTGTCTATGACTTCAACAACTGGTTCACGCCCGATGCCCCAAGCAGGATCTATGATGTCAGCTGATCTGGCCGCGGCTCAGATTCACGCTCGACGTGAGACGGATGCGATGGCGGATCTACAGCGCAAGGTTGCAGACGCATCGGAGGCTCTGGACCCGGCGGTTAAGGCGGCTGACGACCTGATCAAACAGCAGCTGCCTGACACGGTACAGAGCGTTGTAGTGGGGGACCTACCCTACGCCAGGTTCAAACAGCGGTACGAGCAGGTATATGCCCAGGTCCGGGACAAGGACCACCTGTTGTCGGGCCGGGTCCGGTTCGAGACCGAGCTGGCTGGTATGCCAGTTGTGATCCGCAGCCTACGTCAGCGTGATCGGCGGGCCTTGTCGGCGTGGGCACCCGATGCTCGGGCCGAGCATAGGGTCTTCTTGAACCAAGACTTTCAGTACAGACTTCGACTCGTAGTGCTCTCTGTTGAGAAGATCGGTGACGCCACATTCCCGGACCCGCCTAGCACCCTAACGGATTTTGCTGCGTGGGAGAAGGTGCCGGCCGTAGCTCAAGCCCTAGCCTATGCCGAAGACTGGGATGAGACTTTGTTTGGGCTGGTCCTAGGCCTGCTCAGTGATCTGGAGACTGCTAAGCACCTGGCGTTGCTTGAGAACTTGGGAAACCCCTAGCCACCCCGCTCGCGTACTACCGCGTGCGACTGCTGCTGCGGGGTGGGGTGGATTTGAACGAGTACTCGTTCCTAGAGCAGCAGGATTTCCTAGAGTTCGAGCGGAAAGAGCAGACCATGCGATTCGTGGAGCAGGCTATCCACATATACGCGACGGCGCGCGATGCGGAGCGCGCCAAGAAGCTGGTCGATAGGCTCAAGGACGAGCTGTTTATTGGTCATACTGACATGCGCGCGGCCCGGGATAAGCGACTAAGTGACGAGCTGCTTAAGGCAGTTCACAGCACGTATTCGATCACGACGGCAGGCGGTGCGGCTATCCTTGAGATGGGCTATGACTGAGTTCTTCACATCAGCGGTACTTCGTCAGACTATCAAGCAGGTCCGGGCTGGGACCCGTGACTTGAGTAATCCGGCGTTAGTACCCTATTATCGCAGCGATCAGCGACTACCGGCGGCTGATGTTGCGGCGCGGGCTGCCGCCAGTGCGGCGTTTCGACAGGCCGCTGGGTTGCGTCCACTCTCAGCAGCTGAGGCTGCCCAGCAGATCGGCGACAGCGGGAGCCGAGCCCTGTTCATGGCCTTAGTAACGGGGGCTGGTATCGAGCACATGTATACCGAGGACCTGGTGATTCGACAGGCATCCGAGGGTGTGCCGGAGCTGGGAGACCGTACTACGTACGCCCAGACACGCGCGGCGGCTGGTGCTGCGCTTACGGTAAAAACGGTGCGTGACGGGCTCCGTCAGATCGAGGCACTCGCTAGTCGACTACCCACGGGCGGTGTCGTCTTGCACGTAACCGAGGGTCATCAACCAGCAATCGCCGATGATGACTCGGTAGTTCAATCGCGGCTCGACCAGATGTGGGGCTACATACGAGACCTGTTGCCGTAAGGTGTGTGTGCCTGGGCTTGACTATAATCAGGTAGCCCAGGCCAAGACTACACCTGGTACTGACTACCGGTACCAGTGAACTATGGACGACCCATCCGGAAACCAGAACACGGCGCTACGACAGCTACAGCAGCGGCTCCAGGCCCAGCAACAGGAACGGTTATGGGCTGAGGACCGGGCCATGGGCGGTGTTGGTGTATCGGGTTCCGCATCTTCGCAGATAGCGCAGCTGCTGCAAGAGCAGCAGTTGGCCCAGATCAGGGCCGCGATGTACAGTACACTGACATCTACACCGGGCGGCGCCGGCGTCATGTCTCAGAACTTCGGTAGGCTGGCTATGAACGCCGGTTTGGGGCAGGCTATGAACGTGCTTAGCGGCGGCCTACTGGTGCCTCAGTACGCGTATTCATGGGGTCTAAGCCGTGGTCAGGTCATGGAAGACGCATCTCAGGAGATGAAGCAGAGGTTTGCCAGAGACATCAAGAGTGAGTTCATTTCTGGGTTGATTCCTCATGAGTTACTACGGCGCACCAGTTGGGCATTCGCTGGCGATCGGCCAGAGATTGCGCGGAACGCGCTTGCAGCCCTGTCGGGGCTTCGTGGCGCGGATATAACGGCGGTCGGTGGCAGAGGCCGTGTAGGCGGCATTGGTATGCAGCTGGGCTCCGATGCTGTGCACCAAATAGCGCTAAGTGATGAGCGTGCGCTCCTAGGCCTGAACAAGAGGCTCGGCTATGCGCTTGGTAGTGATGACGTCCGATCATTGACCGGGATCATGAACCGCTACCAGGTCAGCGACGCGTTCCGTGCTGCGGGCCCGGGTGGTGACGTGGTGGGGGCTATGGCTCAGGGTAGGGCGGGTCTGGCTGAGAGTATCCACAAGTTGGCCAGGGCCTTGCAGCTCAATGTGGAGCAGACCGAGAAGCTGGTTAAGCAAGGTGAGCAACACGGTGTTCTGGCAAACAGCCGGACATTCCAGGCCCTTGGTAGGATTGGTATCGCCGAATCTAGGCTCCAGATGAGCTACGAGGAACGGGCTAAGTATGCTTTGCCGATTGCGGCGCAGGCCGCGACGCTGGGTATGGACCGAGTCACGGCGGCTAATCGTGTGCTCGGGTTCGCCGAGAACTTGGTGGGCGCCTATCGGAGTAATTGGACTGCTGGTGAGGGTGAGATGGCCCGTTTTGGCGGGGCCACGCTCGATGAGCAGGCGCTGCGTCAGGCTCAGTATAAGGACCAGTTAGGCGTCGAGTTCGCTAAGAGGCATGCCCCGAGTTTTGGTGCATTACATATGACAGGCTGGGGCGGGGGTAGTGCGCTACAGCTTGGTGTCGAACTCGGTGACCAGCTCGCCAAGGACCCTACGCTCGGGATCCGAGCTCGGGTCGACGGTTCAACACGTAGCTGGTCTGCGGCCGCTGCGGCGCTTGATGCGTTCGCCTATGTGGAGGACACACGGCGCCTAGTCGGTGTGTTGAGTAATAAAGAAGGCGGTGATGCCGCTGCATCTATTCAGTACGGCCGGCTGATCGGTGAACAGGATCCGGTTATGGCCCATCAGAGTTATATGACGTTTGAGCGTGAGATCACTAGCTACATGGCTCAAGGCTTGACGCGTGACGAGGCCATGCGCAAGCTCAGGATTCGGTCGCTATCCGGGGCAGGTAGTGACACCGGATTAGCCGCCATCATGAAGGCGCTCGGTGACCGGAAGGCTACGCCGCTCAATGTTGACCTAGCTAAGGAGATGGCGGCCTCTGGTTGGCCGTTTACGCCTGCTATAGGGCTGCCAGCTTGGGGCGGTGAGGACCGCGCAGGAGTCCTGGCGGCTCGCGGTGCGGCTTCTGCAATCCTACCGGCTAAGGCGTTGCGTGATCAACTTGGTGCGAATATCAACGACCCGCATCTGCTCCGCATGATCTCGGCGATTTCGTCTCTCGACGGTAAAGGCGTGTCGGTTGATGAGCTGTCAGAGCAGCTGGCGAGTTCTTCTATGGTGAGCACGGTGCCTGGGTTTACGTACAGTGAGAGGGCTGTCCTTGATAATTACCTAAATCGTGAGATCAATAAGGAACCGGCAGCGCACAGGGATGGTACAACAAAGGATCGAGCCTACTACGTGATGCCTGTTAGGGGCCTTTGACCAGTGGGCTTGATCCAAGACGTACTGGACGGTATTGGCCCGTCGGACACCGCATTGACTTATAGCGCGGCGCTGCCTGTACCGCCTGATTACAATCCGGTGCTAGGTTTTGACCCGGCAGATTACACCCATCTAGGTGCCACTACCGGCTCGGTCTACGACGATTCGCACGCCACATTGACGGTGCGCGGTATCCACCAGGCCGCGTCGGTGGCTGTGGCCGAGAGCGCCCTCAAGCAGGCTTTGCCATTCCCGTTCGGGATTCTGGCTGCTGCCGGCCTCGAGTCTACTATGTCTGGTATCGTACTACTAACCGACAAGTTCCTGATCACATCGGCGACCGAGCCCCGCGCAGCCCGCGCAGCCATGGTGATGAGCTTTAACCAGCCGTCGGTCTACAGTGCTGGGATGCGGCCCTACGTGTTCCGGTACGCGGGGCATGTCTTGATCAACCAACTCGACGGTGATGGTAGGAACCGATTCTATGCATTCTACCGAAAGTATCTGCGTGCATCTGCGGGTCTAGTAGGGCGTGATAGACAGGCTTTTCCATGGCTTGTCGAGCTCAAGTACCGGGATATGCTGCGCACCGGTTACGTGAGCGATCTAGGTCTATCTATCAATGCGCTGGATCCATCCAAGGGCGATATGAACTTTACTATGTTCGTGGTAGCCGACAGTTTTGTGTGATGGTATCACAGTTTCAAGACATCGGTGCGCGGGACCGGTTTGGAGATCAATCCCAGCCTCTGTACGACGGGGATCGTGCAGCGCTCAGGGTCTACGCTCTGGACGCTACCGGAGCGTTGATCCTAACCAACCCCGTGGCCAGCTTCGACCAGCTTCTGGTGTCTAGGGCTGATGAGCCCGAGCGCGATCGGATCCAGTATAGTCAATCATTCGACGGTCAGAAGCTTTACGCCTATGGGTCCGACCACCGGACCTATGCGTTCTCTGCTACGCTACTTGATACTGTGCTAACTCAGCCGATCAAACCGCCGGCCGGTAGTCAGGCCAAGCCCTGGGCTGGTCGCGGGTACCGCGATTGGGTTGCATTCTTTGAGCAATATGCCAACCTTTGGGCTTGCGCAAAGAACCGACACCTGGTGCAGTTCACCTACGGGCGGCGTCAAGTTTATGGGGCGGTGGTCGACATGACCCCTACTCTCTTGGCCTCGGAGCCGCACCGTGTGGACCTATTACTGTCGTTCTACGTAACCCATAGCCAGCCGATTGAGTTCTGATGACTGAAACCCGTGCCGGCCTACTTCCAAGCCAGTGGAAGGTATTCTTAGACGGTGTCGAGGTGCCTCACAATGGTTTCAGTATGGTTATGGCGCAGGATCAGGTTAGTGAGCTCATCCTAAGTCTGGAACCGGATAAGCGTCTATTGGATCTACGCCCGCAGACAATGGTCCACGTTTTCGGTAAGGATCGATTTCCGCCACCGGCGCCGATTACGGGTCCGGCCCAGGTTGGGGATCCATCTATCCCATCTTTGTATGGCAGTGATGAGGAGGAGCTGAAGCAGACATGGTTCCTGTTCTGGGAGGGCGAGGTAGCTGCGCGTACCCATGTCAAGTCGAAAGGGCAGCGTAGTATGCAGATCCGGGCACGGGCCTTGGTCGGCATTCTTGATAGAACGCGCGCCTTTATGCTCGGTATAGGCGGTGTAGATTACAGCACGATCGCGACCGGTAGCCGCCTACCAGTGACTGTTGCTGGGGTGCTCGAAGGCGGGTCGGGTGCGACCAGTTTTGATACCTTGAGCATGGTCACGCTAATCTCGGAGTTCGTGAGCGACGACGAGACTGGTACGGCCGTATCGGACCGGGATCGTCCCGAGCCCACGTTCGCTGATAGGTTGCTGCGGCTCATCTCTTACTTGAGTAACTACAGTGGTCCGCTACGGCAACAGCTGGTGCGCACTAGGTTTCTGAATAAGGTGGGCGCTGTACCCGATGCCATTCTCAAGAGTTTGCTTAATGTCAGCATATCGAACTCGCTGTTGGCCGACTCCCAGAATCAGATCACTGCTCACAGCAGTGTGCTCGATATTGTGCGCCACATCATGTCGTATGGATTTTACCACCTGGTGCAGGTTCCGTTCCCCCACAGACCGGGGACTCAGCCGTCGGCGGGCGCGCGGGTCCCTACGCTGTCAACTGGGCTTGATGATGAGCAGCTCAAGACACACCAGATACCTTATGAGTACTTCCGGAATGACTTTATGTTCGTTCCTGAGATGTACTACGCACTACCGCCGCCGTGTAACTTCGTATTTCCGGATCAGATCGCAGACATGTCGATCGGTCGCGAGTTTGAGCAGGAGCCGACTCGGCACTTGATTCAGGATGTACATTTGGCTTCTTTTGGCGGTAGCTATGTGTTCTGGCTCGCGCCCGAGGATGTCGTGCGTGAGGCTGTGGCGTCGATTGGTGAGGAGAAGATAACATCTAGTAGTTTATTTGGTATCGCATCAGCGTTTGGGCGTTCGGTTAAGCTGACAAGCGGTGCCGTCGACAAATCTCCGTACGCATACCCCGATGGCGGGGATCCGGCCAGTACCGCGGGGCACAGCCTGCTTGGGGCCTTATCTGATATTGAGCTCGAGAAGGGGATCGTAGCGACCTTCGGACAGAACCGGTTTGAAGCCTTTGCTGCCCTAGCGTATCTTAAGCGCCAGGTTCCGAAGTCTGATATTTCGGCCGGTGATCAGGTCATTGAAGATTTAGAGAGCAGCGATAATAAGGCCTACGCGGACCTCATGTCAGGTCTGGCTAACTACCAGCTACAGCTTATGCGCTATAGGCGCGAGGGATCAGTATCTTTGTTAGGGCACAGATGGGTCATACCAGGGCTGCCTACTGTGATCTTTGACTCGGATATCTCATACCTAGCTAATGTAGTGTCGACTAGCTTTACGGTAAACTCGGAGGGTCAAGAATCGACCACACTTCAGCTCGATAGGACTCGGCCTGTACCGCGGGTAGAGCTCGCTGAACTGCAAGCGGCCCTCGACACGCTCGCAACCGAGTTGCATGAGCTTCAGACTCTGAAGAGTAGTGTCGCTGACCAGCTGGCTGGTAACGCGCTTGGATATCAGATTGGAGCATCGCTATCCAAGTACGAAGGGCTCGGTTCTGACGTTGGATCGCTATATGACACATTACAGAACTGGGCAGCGTGGGGTGAATCGAAGGCGGATCTACGTTCGAGCACGGGTAAACAGCTAAAGGCCACGGCGGCGGCTACTAGTGCTCAGTCTGCGATCTCGGCGCACCAGGACGCTACCCAGCCTAAGAACGAGTTCTTGACTATCTATGTCGAGGATCTAACCCAGGCTGTTAGCTTGATTCAGACCCAGTTGGGCGCGATGCTGGCCGACGGTCAAGCACTAGCCACAGACATGCTTTCAGGCGGCTCGATCCAGGTCACATCAACAGGCACTACCACGACGTTTACTAGCGTGGATCAGAGCCAGACCTTCGTAACTGCGGCGGTCAGCCCTGAGTACTTCGCCTACCTATTCTTGGACGCAACGGTCCTGGCCGATCCTACAGGACAGGTCACAATGGCTCGGCAATTGCTCGGTTCCGGATTTACGGTAGGAGCATTGAAGCACGCACTAGGCTCTATCGTTACCGGTGGGTCGGTTAGTGCCGAAATTACCGGCGGGTTCCCGGCCAACAGCGTGAATGGGGCCCTTAACACCCTCTCAGCGGCCGTAAGTTACTACGTGCTAGCCAGTAACGCGTTGACCGAGTGGTTGCTAATACAGAAGGATATCGCGGATTCTGGTACAAATCTAGACTTGCTTAAGTTACCACCTTCGGTGCAGTCTAATACTGATCGGATCTACGACGGGGAGTACCGAGCCGCCGTGGATCGGGCCAACTCTGATATCGTAGAGAAGGGCCGCGCTGTATTGGAGGACTTCGAGACCCGGCTGGACTGGCCGGCTCCGCCCGTCTTCTTTTCTCCGGATCTCATTAAGATTGATAAGCTTGACGCGCTCTATCAAGCGTCGTTTGGTTGTTCAGCGTTCTATACAGGTCCTTATGCAACCACAGCCACGAGTCAGACCGTAGCCGCGGTACGAGCCGCCTTAGTCGATCTTGACCTAGGGACTGCGACCGATATAGACGGTCTCAGTACGCAGGATCGACTTGATTACTACTTTGAGTACCTATCAGGCATCTCAGCGCTTAACAACGTGTATCAGATTCTGGATAGCGAGCGAGATGTGGCCGAGGACACAACACCGCCGCCGAGTTGGGGTGATGTAGCCCAGGCCGGCGGTAGTCACGCCACGCCGTTCGAGTGGGAGCATCGCACGTTTCTGAAGCGGTCTGCAACATCGCTTGGCCAGTTTTTAACCGACCACAGGCTGGAGCTTGTGACTCAGTTTTCAGACCTGCCAACTATTTACGCCTTTTACCATATGAAGCCGGCGTCAGGGTCAATCCGACCTGCTACTAAAAACGGGCTCGTGTTCGACGACAGCTTGTTCAGTAAGTTGGTGGATGAAAAGCAACTGACCACACCGGATGCAGCGTCCGGTGCACTAGATGCAGATCCGATGATCGAGCTAGCGCGTCAGCAGGCTACGCAAGCGTTTTTGACCACAGCGGCTAGGCAGGATATTATCCTAGCCTACGCTCGCGCACACTTCGGTACTCGGGGCTTTGATGGCACGTGATGAGTGACGCACCCAATAATGCAATTAGAGCGGCGGCACGAGACACCGACTTAGGCTTGGCCCAGCGGGCAAAGGCGGGCGACAAGGAGGCTCTGAACCGCTTGATACGGAACCACAAAGATCTGATCCAGATGAAAGCACGCGGGTTCCGTAATGCACCTGTCCCAATAGCTGCGATCGAGGGTGAGGGTATTCGGCTCCTAGCCATGGCCGTGACTAAGTTTGATCCAGCGCAGGGTGTTGCGTTTAGAACCTTCTTGGACAACTATCTCAGGGGTCTATACCGTTACGTGAACAGTAACAAACGTGTAGACCGGGCTCCGGAGCACCGGCATCTGCGTTACCACCGTTATGAGGCGGTGAAGAGCCTGCTTAGAGTCGAGTATGACCGGGTCCCTACACAGACTGAATTATCTGATGCACTGGGCTGGAGCCCCGCAGATATCCGTCAGATGGAGCAGATGACATCGCAGCGTAGTCTGGCAAGCAGCGGGCTCGAGAATATTCAGTCTAGGGATCAAGCGCACAGCCGCTATCAGGAGTCGGCGGAGCTGGCTTACGCTGGGTGGAGTCGTGAGTACCAGTCGATTTACGATTACAGCATGGGCACCCACGGTAAACCACAGATCAAAGCTGTGCCGGATATTGCGCGGCGCGTTGGTTCGACTCCGGACCGTGTGTATAAGGTCAAGCGGATCCTGGCTCAAGAGTTGGGGAGTAGCTTGTGAGGGTCCGTGATGACCCGCAGAGCCTCCGGTTCAGTGGTGTGCGCAGGATTCCACGCGAGCAGTGGCCTGTGAACTGGCTCAAAGGTGGCTGTCAGCCTGGTGATCTACTTTTGACAGCGGGGCGGTGGGGTGTAACCGGCGGCTTACTCTGTCTGACGAAGACCGGGCGGTTCATGACGCTCACACCACGACAGGTGTTTGACGGTGCAGCCGTTCCCTGGCCGGAGCCGGGCTCGTATTTCTCGATTAGGCTGATCGGTGATCGTGTCGAGCTCGAGCTAAAAAAGAGCCCGAAGGCTCCGGATCCCCTGTGGGACCCTCCTATGCCCAGTTGAGCGCCCAAAGATCTTGGTCGAATATTCGGGATCGGTGAGCATCTGCGCTACTCTCGCTCATGCTGGGTGCCACGATTCTGTTAAACCAATCTAAGGCGTTGTTAAACAACGTCTGACGACCGTCGCACATCGGCAAGGCCCGGACACAGGTCCGTGACCGGCCGTCTACTGTTTGCCGTGTGAGGCTCAGGACCTTGAGGTGGGTCCAATCCGGGGGGACCAGCCCATTGAACAAGATCGGTGTACCGACCTTGGCTTGCTCGCTGAAACGCCAGCCACAATCGTCTGGAGGCGCGCCAAGATTATCTACATCGCCCCACACAGCATAGCCGCGCACTGGATCAGGATATAGGACGCCGTGCCGTGTGAGCATGGTCTGAGTCATGGCCAGATACGTAGGTGTCAGGCCGAGCAATAGGTGTGGGATTACTGGACGCCAGATAAGGCAGCCTGCTGCAAGTTTCGGTAAAGTCATAGCGGTTCCGGGCCTAGTCGAACAGGCCTTCTAAGGGATCCAAGAGTTTGGCCCGCGCCGGCCTGCGCCGTAGTGCGTGTCGGACCTGGTCCAGCGTAGCGTCTCTCCTGGCTACGTGGTATGAGAGCGAATCTTTACAGTCAAAGGCGCAGGTTGAGCGCTCCATTTCAACTGACAGCGCATCCCAGGTCGGGTTGGGCACCTGCACCTTACGTGTTTTAGGTACAGACCCGGATGCAGCGACTTCGATCCGTGGGATACCGTTGTATACCCAATATCGGCTGAAGAAATCTCGGCCTACAGCCAGAGTAGCGGTGTCGGATTCCAGGTACGTAATCAACCGTCTACGCTGAGCTGTGGTCAGGCTGAGGAAGGCTACTGACAGGCTCTTTATGATCCATGCTGGATTCTCAAGCGTAGGGAACACGGTCCGGTACGCACATGGACCGCACCGTACCGACCCTCGCGTATCGTAGCGACCTACGCCTGTAGTCCGGATCTGATCGGTCGGATCCAGCTTTCGGCCACAGTTGTGGCAGGTTACGGTGCGTATCGTTACACGCATAATATCCGGGTTGTAAGGCGCCCCGGCCCGTTGTAGCGGGCCGGGGCTGGGTACCTAAGCGTTGCGGAGCTGCTGTGCCATCAGGATGTTACCCGGTTGGTAGCAATCCGAATGGCCATCCGGACAGGCTGAAGGGCCATCCAGACAGTCCGAATAGTCCTCCGGACAGGCCGAAGGGCCCTCCAGACAGTCCGAATCGACCGTGTCCGTACTCGGGTACTCGGCCGCTAGCACGCAACTACCGGGGATAACCGTCAGGCTCGCGCCGTGCACGAGCATCACGGCACCGCACCCGCTCGGATGCTCGATTGGATAGAGCAAATCCGGTCGACCAGGCATAGACTCAGCCAATCGTTGGGGCACGACCAGGGCTGTGTTGTGCATCTGACTAGGCAGGTTTTTGACGTACAGCAGGGCCTGCTGTACCGTCAGAGTGGGCTCCAACTCCGTGTACATGCCGCCGATCGGCTGGTACTGTCCGGTCAAAGTGACCGGTGCGACCGTGTCGGGCCGCTCCAGTAGCAGCGTCCCAATCGGCGTGAGGAGTTGAAGTGGGTATTCCAGCAGGTTTATGATTCTCATAGACATTGGCAGCCTCCTTGGCCGCAAATTTTTGTGTTCATAGGACTTATGCCAGATTTTGATAGAAACGTTGTAGAGCGCTCCGGCGGCCTACTCGGCCGGGCGCTGCTGTGGGCAGGCTCTCCGACCGTAAATAGGCATCCAGAATTGGTGTGATGGCGTGGTGCCGATTCTGGCGGTCTTTTCTCTTTGTGGAACGACTCGCGGGGACCTTGGCTGGGTTCTTCCGCTCATAACACCAACAAATCTGGCTAGGTATTGCAATGGCCGCAGACTTGGGTTTATGCTACATCTACATCGTCTGGTAGACGATGAGTCACGAGGCTGCTCCACGGAACCCGAACAGAGTACCAATACATGGATATCAAATGGAATAAAGTAACCGACGACATCAGGATGCAGCTCAAGGAGGAGGCGAGTGCATTTCTCACATCCACCGAGGGGGATCTTGGTGGTTGGGCGGCCGCGATCGCCGCTGACCTGGCCGAGGCTATGGCCGCAGGTCGGTTTGATCTGTTGCCACACATTAGTGGTCAGATGCGTGTACTAGCAGGGGCTAAGAAGGTTGAGCTCAGTGCCGCTGGTTGGCGTACGCTGGATACGGTAGTATCCACAACCATTAAGGTGGTCAGTAGTCTGCTAAGCGCTGGGGTGGTGGCTTGATGCGTGTGGTTACACGTACCAGCCTGTTGGCTAGCTGCCTCCTGGTCGGCATTACAGCCTGTAGTACACCTCGGTACGCTATCGTGCTTGACGATGTTCGTGATACGTCGATGCTGGTAGTCGAGGGTCACGACGCATATGTCAAGGACACGGTGAGTACAGGCTCCTGGGCCCGCCTATCTGCGGAGGAGGCCGCCTTTGACCTGGCGCAATCGGCGGCTTTCGTCGACGTGCTTGCAGACCCGGTCGGTACGGGCTGGGTTCCTGTTGCCACGTTCGAGACTGTGGCTAATCCTGTGTTCGACCGTTACGTGGCCTGGGTCTCTGAAGCCTTCCCTTATGATCCTTCCGTTGATCCTATCGAACCACTTGACCGTCGGGTACTACTCCGTAACGTATCCCTGATTCGGGACTACGTGGCACGGGTTCGGTCTAAACAGCCGCCTCGGTGACAGCTTACAGGACCGCTACACAGCGGGTCACGGGCACTGAGCCTCAGGCGGATTACTAGCGACTTTCCGTTGACTAGGGGGCCCTAGAAGGCGCATATGCCGATGATGGTCGGCTGCGCCAATCAACCTGATTAGGCTGTTATGTGCGCGAGCACTATCTTGCAGAGCGTATGTGTAGGAGTTCACGGGCCCGAGAAGTCGGTCGCGACGGTCGCGGCCGTCCTTGACTTCTACAAGGGGGCGGGCAATCCTGTCGAGTCTATCATCCAGGGGCTACGCGCGCCTGGTGAACAGGTATCAACATTATGGGCGCCTGTATGCGTGCGTATAGTAGCCGACAGTAAGGCCGGAATCAGCCGGGGTCACACCACCACGTTGTAGGCTGGCGGACCCAATGACCAGCATCTATACTTGGTACAGGAGGGTATCAACAAATGGAGACACCTGGTAAACGTAGTAGCGAGTACCTGCTGACTAGCGGAGCTGGTAAGGCGGGTATCGTGGGCGTGTTGATTACGCTGGTCACAGCCCTGCTTCAGGACGGCGGGCTCTCTGAGATCAGCCTTACCTGGCCCACCGCGGCTCTGCTCATTGCAGTCGTGCTGGCTTTAGCTGCCATCATTGTGAGCTATAACATTTCTAGAGGCCTGGCTAAGATCGAGAATCGTGTTCAGAATCCGGAGCCGCCGGCCTAGTGTGTCAGATCAGCCTGTATCTAAGTACTTAGCATCCAGAACCCTTTGATAAAGCTACCAGCGCCAGTCTTGGAAGGGCTGATTCTCCGCATAGGGAAGCAGGCCGATGCGCGAATCGAGGCGCTAGCAGACTTAGAGGCACCGCTGTATCTAGGTGATATCGACCTGATCGAGTACCTGCTCCGCGTAGCAGAGACCGAGCGGCTTGATAAATCAACAAAGGTTAATACGCTACAGCCACACGTGGCCGTTGGCACAGTGTTGGGCAAAGCCCTAGAGCGGGCGCCCAATAGGTTGCTGCCTGGCGCTAAGATGATCCGCAGTGGCCGCCCTATCACGGATATCATGAAGAAGTTCAAGAAGATCCAGAGGCGGGCCTTGAAGGGTTCGATGATTGGCTTCCGTAAGGCGGTTAAGTCTAACCAGAAGGCGCTGATCAACGCGGCCCGCAGCTCTGCCCGATCGGCCTATCACTAAACTAGGCGGAAGCAGTATATAGACGTTTATCCTGACCCAATAATCTAAGGAACAGCACCTATGGCCACCGGAAAGAAGTCGAAAGTTCGGGCGTTTATCGATCAGGACACCGAGAACAGGCGCTATAACAATCGGTGTACGGTGTGCCGCACTGCGGCATGCACACCAGCCGTTGACGCGGACATCAAGGAGTGGATTAAGGCCTACAAATCTGGGGAGGCCGGCGGGTCGACCTGGACAAGTTTCTGTCTCTGGCTTCAAAAGGAGTATCACGTCAGCCACGGCCGCGCCAGCCTGGCTCGACATGCCACGCGGTGTCTCGAACTGCCGAGTCCGGTGAACAGTTTTGGGTGAGGTGCCTAAGCCTGTAAAGCAGCCGCGTGCCAGTGTGCTGCTCCGTATGGAGAAGGAGGCGCACAACGACACCAAGCTAAAACTGGACAGGGAAACGCGGGTAGCCCGCGCCACGAGCGCGGAGCTCCGTGCCTTGCTCAAATCCATGCACAGTCGAAACGCAGAGCTTGAGAAGGAGATTGACGCATACGCCCATTCGGTAAAATCGAGGCGAGCCCCCAGCAAAATCAGACCTACGTCAGGCTCGGGCACTAGCGAGTCTGTAGCCCTGGTCCTGATGTCGGATTGGCATATCGACGAGATCGTACCGAAAGAGACAGTGCAAGGCTTGAATGAGTATCGGCCCGAGATCGCTGAAAAGCGGGCCCGAGCTTTCTTCGACCACCTGCTGCGGGTCGTGGATATGAATCGGAAGCATACCAGGATCGACACACTGGTGGCCTGGTGTGGCGGCGACTTCATCACGGGGCATATCCACGAGGAGATGAAGGAGACCACGGCGATGACGCCGCTTGAGTCTGTCGACTTTGCCGCACAGCTGCTGCGCGCCGGTTTTGAATTTCTGCTCGAGCACGGCGGATTCAAGCGTATCGTAGTGCCGTGTTCATTTGGAAATCACGGTAGGTTAACGCGGAAACCCTATACGACCAAGGCAGCTGAGCATAACCTGGAGTGGTTCATGTACATCCAGCTCCAGCGTCAGTTCGCATCTAGCCCCGAGCTGGAGTTTCACGTGACCCGGTCTCGGCTCCATGACAGCGTGGTGGTTTTCGATCGGCGCCTTCGGTTTCATCATGGTGAGGACCTTAAGTTCCAGGGTGGCCAACAAGGGGTGTACGGTCGGCTACATAAGTCGCACCAGGCTTGGAATCAGACCAACCCGTGTTACATGACCTGTGTTGGGCACTGGCATCAAGCCATAGCGTTCCAAGATCTAGGGATGCAGAACGGCTCATTGATCGGCTACTCGGCGTACGCGCAGCTACTCCAGGCACAGTTTGAGCCGCCCAGGCAGATGATGTGCTTAATCGAAAAGGATTACGGTATGGTGGCGTCTTACCCTATTTTTGTAGACTAGGCCAAGTGTTCAAAACTTGGACCAGTATCGAGGCGCGGCCTACTGGGCTCTCGACGCGTAGCTATGTCGACGCCTAGGTTCTCACAACGGGAGTGGAATGCCGCCGTCCGCACACTCACAGTGCTGTGCCCATTGCCATCCCGTGTCGTGGTTAGGCGTATAAAGTTGCCTGAGGGCCTCTACGGTGATTGTGACAAGCGTCGCGGTTGTTTCTACATCCGGGTACGTCGGATGGTTGACATGCACCACTCATTCATGGTCTTGACACATGAGTGGGCGCATGCCATGGTCTGGTCCTTGTATAAGGACCGCGATCGCGACCATCCAGCCTATTACGGCGTGGCGTGGTCAGAAGCGTACCAAGCCCTTTTTCCATCTAACGCGTGATGGGCATCCAGATACAGTCAATCAGTTCCGCCAAGCAAGCCATGAATCGGCGTAGGTCTGACGTGAAGTCATTTGCCGAGCATCCTAACCTAGCGATGCGGGGTAAGTCGGTGATCGTAATGGGTAACAGCCCGGCTCTGAATGAAGTCGATCTTGCTGTACTAGATCCGGCGATAACGATCGGTATCAACAGGGTTTGCGAGGTCTACGACCCGACAGCGTTGCTCTTTACCGACCCGCCGATTTACTATGTGGCCCAGGACGACTACGATTGTTTTGATGGACCTATCCTGACTTGGCACGGTATTGATCCTGGTCTTGGTTGTATCGGCCGTCCTAACACCCGATATTTCAATCTGCAACCAGCTAGCACGGCCCCAAAAGCGTGGCGCTGGCCGACTAGACTTGAGGACGCGCTGATCCGAGAGGGTACGACACCGCCGTATGCGATTCAGCTTGCGGTGCTGGCTGGGGCTCGTGCGGTAGGTATTCTGGGCGTAGACCACAGTGCGCCGGATCGGGTCAATCGAGGCCAGGCCACGCACTTTTTCGGATCCGCATTGAACTCCTGCTTCTGTCGTGCTTGTAAACGGTGGGTCGACGTCGGGGCCGCGGTACGTCGCAACCGCGTCCTGGTATGCCCGCATATGGATTGCCGGGCTGAGAACAAGTTGATGCGGTTTACAAGTACAGGAGGCCAGGGTTGGACCAGGAGTCACGACCTGTTCTATACCGGATGCGCCGCCTGGGCCGCGGCTCGTGGTTGTGAGCTCATCAATCTATCGCCGTTTGCCGATACGCCGATTCACAGAGCGGGCTGGCCTAAACTATCGTGCAAGGAGTTTGTGGAGACTTATGGTTGACGCCTGGAAACCGCCTCTGACCGACGCGGGTACGCTTCCGAGCGGGTACTTCGTGGGCGGTGCTCGTATTGCGTATCAGCATCCGTCTCAGCTACGCAAACGACCTGATGTGCGTAAGCGTGCGCAGACGCCCGGGTACATGAATGATGCCCGTATAGCGGAACAGCGCAACCCTGGTAAGCCTACCAGAGGCTCGCAGTACGGGCACCCGAATGATGAGGCGCACGCGTGGGTCTGGATCTAGACGCTGAGTACTCATGGTCGTCAGTTACCTCGGCTGAGGTGGCGCAAGCCTTGGATGCGTGCACCGACCTCTTGGGTCAGATCACGTACACAGCGCACGGAGTGTTCGGTGACATATATGTCGAGTATGATGTGTGTGGGCGCCTCAATGAGGCGCCTTATTTAGGGGAGCCGGAAACGGTCATTACGGTATGGACCAAGACCCAGATCGAGGGTACGAAGACTCTTTCGATCAAAGTGAGCTTCAACGACGCCGACACGCAGGGGCTCGTCGAGCAGCTATTCGACGCAGTAGACGGCTACGTGGGCGTACCGCGCGGCTCGCGGAACTGGGTGCTGTGAAATGCCCGTTCAACGTGGGGCGGTTTGTGCACAAGCCGTACCGCCCACCGGAGCGCGGCTACCGTGTGACACCTGATCAGGATTACGACTATGTCAGCTGCTACAGAGTTCTAGTGGCACGTGGTGGGGGTACCACAAGCCGTGTCTTGGTCGATATCAGGGCGCCAGCCTGTCACGGTGCCCGGCGTCATCACGCGGATTTTGCCGCGGTCCGGTTTTTTTCGTTCGGCGCGGAGGACGACCTGGATAGATACCTATTCTGGCTTTATGAGGAGGCGTTGGTAGACACGTTTGGGATCCGACCAGGTCTTGTTGTAGCTGAGCAATGGAGCTTCGAGGCGCAGACAGACATTGCGGTGCGGCCTTATCGTGGTATTTTTATTCACCCGGGTCGGCTCGATGAGTGGGGCCTACTCACAGGGGCCCGTGCTTGTAAGGGTGATTTGGCGCTGTACTAAAAATAGGAATGGATGCTAGAGCCGCGCGGACCCTAGCATCCACGGACAACTAGGCCCAGTGATGGTGGGCGTGCATCCAGTCGATAGGCACGAGGTTGAGCGTCATCTGGTGCCTGATCTGCACCTTGCGCACCCAGTTCTGGGTGCGTCGGTATTGATCCTTGTCTAGATCAGCGCTATCTAGCAAGCGCCGGGCCTGGCTCGCGGCCTGGGACATACCGACGTGCTCGTTCATAAAATCGGTCGCGTTTATGGCGATTAGGTGACTTGTCTCCGGATCTGAGTTTCGGCACGCGGCTGAATCTCGGATCATGCGGAGTAGGGCGGGTGGTGGTGCCCAACTAGCGGCTGAATGCAGCACATTGTGGAATAGCCCGTTGATGATGATGCGTAACTCGCGCTCATCGTGTGTAATCGTTTTCATGACGCTAGTGTACCACACGCGGTGGTACTGGTAAAAAAGTTCGATGGAATGTCCAACCCCCGGCGAGTTAGTTCGCCGGGGGTTGGTCCTAGACGGCAGGCCTACCAGCCCGCCTTCGAGGCCAGGGCCTCGGAGGCGGCCATGGCCGCCTTCCGGCCCGCCTCTGCGGGGTCCCACTCCGCCTGTCGGCGGCGGGCCGCATCCGCGGCCCTAGCCGCCCGCTCGGCGGCCTCCGCCGCGTCTCGGGCCGCGCGCCGCGCGCGCGAGTCGCGTTCCTCGCGGACGACCGCGAGGCCCAGGGCCCCTAAGACCGCTACGCAGCCTACAGCTGCCGCGATCCCTACGTAATTACTCCAGACCGCTGAGCGGTCCAGCGCAATTTGTGACTCGATCAACGCCTCTACGGAACTGTTTGAGGGGCTGAGGTCGAGCGTCGCCAGATCCTGAATTGCTTCCATGTTTTTAGGCCCCTCCTGGGGCCTATTTTTTTTTAGGTGAGCTGATCCGGGGTACAGTTCCCGGACTCATTCAACTCATGCCCTATTATGGCGGTATTATTGTAGTATTAGGTACCAAAACCGCCCTACACTTGTGGTATGCTCGGCACCGCCACGTTCCATTACGGGTTCACGCCTGATCCAGCTATACCGGCCACACCGGCTCGTGAGGGGCAGAGCGGCTACGGCGGTGGCCGGGTTGCGAGTAATCGGCGCGGGATCCCGGCGAATACGCCCATGGGCACTGCAACTAAGCGTCGGCTAACGTATAGGGAGCGGCGACAGCATAACAAGGCGTTGGACGAGAGTTGGTTGACCGATGATCGACCAGTTGATGATATGAATGATACCCGATCTAAGCACGCCAGTTTCGACGACGGGCGTGGAACATGGCGTACATACTGGGCTACTGGGCGGGTCACGGACCGTAAGCAGCAGCGGCATCGGATCAAAGCAGGCCCCAACCCAACGGGACAGCAGCACAAGGATCAGGCCAGCACGCCTGGGGGTCCGGCTTGTAATAGTGGTAATCCAATGGTGAAGCGCGGGATGACTGTTGCCGAGGTCCGTCATGTTCTGGAGCAGCCCGCGGTCACAGGGTTGGGGCAGAAGCTGGCTGCTGCCGTGGATTCTGCGGCGCCTGCGCCGCAGGAATCGGTTAATACCAGGCTGAAGCGGAGGGCCGTCTCCTATACGCATGAGGGCTTATTGGCCCGCCGTAAGTTAGAGCAGGAGCACGTGAATCGAGCACTCAACGCGCTATGAGTGACCCACGGCCGCGCATTCCGCGTTTACCCACTCGCCGGCAGACCCACGGGATACCTAGTACAGTTCCGATCCCTAAGTTTCTGAAGCCGGCTGACTTGCGTAAAATTTCGGAGCGTAAGGCGGCGAGTCCTGACCGGACCTGGCAGGAGTTGGTACGCGAGGCGGTGGTAGCCGGGATTGATACGGCCTTGAGCCTGTAGTGAAATAATGTGGGGACGGACCCAGACCCCCACCGTAGCGGGGGTCTGGTATGCGTCAGTGCCGCCCCCACACGGGGGCTTTTGCTGTGTCGATTACAGGTCGCGTGCGCGACAGGCTGCGCTCCAAAATCTCTGGGTTCTGAGGCCAGTGAGACGCCACGGACCCCCGCACTGTGAGCGTCTGCCGTTTCCGCGGTAGACCGACCCGGAGCCAGGAGCATCCCGCGATCTTAGCGTCTGTCTGCCACACACGGTGGCCGGCCTCAATCAGCATGCGTCCCAGTGGTTTACCATCGGGACCCGGGTTCACAATCTCGAACCGCAGCAGCCAGGGCGCAGCCCTGCGCAGGTCCATAATATCGAGGAGCAGCAGGGCTGGCATTGAGTCATTTTTGAACCAAGCCTCGTATACCCGCTCACGGGCGTTGACGACCGGAAATGAGCTGTTGAGGGGTATAACAGCCGCGAGTCGGCTGACACGGAAGTGGAATTGGGCGTATGACGTGCCCTGCAATTCGCGGCACACGAATTGCGTCTGCGTCTTATTTCTGCTCATCGGTATGTTTTCTCATGTTGTTTAGACGGCGTACCCATGTGACTTATGACACGAACTAAGTCCTATTAGGGTTCGATCTGGATCCGGGCGCTGGGCAGCGCCATTTAGGAGGTTGTGATTACGCACTGCCAATGCGCTGGTGTGGACGGGCGGCTGTTCGCTGATGACTCGCAGGAGCGCGCGCGCCACAGTAGGCCTCGGTGCAGGCGCGTATGCACGTGCCGGCCTAGGCGGCAATACTCGGGCTCAAATCGACAGCACATCAAGTGCAGCAATCAAACGGCGCGACGGCCGGATCTCGATAATGCGCGACAGCTCTGCGATTGTCACTTTGCGCTGGCTCAGGCCGTCCAGAAGCGCGGCCATTGCGACCTTAGGCCCGATGAGGTGCTCGAAGCGGAAACAATCCGCGACAGTGCGTGATGGTGATGTGATACGGGCGGGTACGCCCTCGAACTCGGTATCCTTTACGCTGTACGTCCAAGCCGCTCCGCTGAAGCGTACGACGCGCAGTTTAAGTTCGCGCATGTTTGGCTTATGCGCCTTGTGCGGGACAGCAAGCCAGACGGCGTCAGGCGCCTTGGTCCCGATGCCGTGTATACGTAATGCTGAGAGTAGGCAGACGACGCTATTTGGCACGCGCGCACAGGCCATGGCGATTGAGTAGTTCTCGGTAACATCGGCGCACGTCACGCGATAGAGACCGCGCCCAAGCCGCTCGACACACCCCGATTGCAGCAGGTCGCGGAGGTGGTTTCGAGTCAGGCCGGCGTCTTCGAGTTGGGCAGCACGGAAGCAGCTGACGATCCCTGAACTCAAAAGTTGTTCAAGCACGTCTTGTGGTGTAACTCTAGTTTTTGTGGTAGGTTTCATGGTGTGTAAGCGTCGATCTGGTAGTTGGATTAGCTTTTTCTATAACAGGACCCCGTCTGCATATTGCCAGCCGGCTGCCGGTACACTTGGTTGTGGTTACGAACAAGAATGACCCGATCAATCTCGGGGTCCAGGCTCAGGACTGCCCTACAGCACTCAGCCAGTTGATCATCCTAGTAGAGGACAGCGTGGAGGCTGCACTGGGCCCGCTTGGTTTTGACCTTGAGGTTGTGTCCAGGGACAGCGTCGACGAGGATACTGGCGGGCTGTGGGGCGCAATCATCGCGGAGCCGCTCAAGGTGGCCGATGCGGCTATCGCTGAGACCTTCGATTTTGACCCAGCCTCAATCGCGGCTGGTAAGACCAAGGTGCGCAATGCGCTGGTCGTGTTGTTTGATCCAGACTCAATCCAGGCGGCGTTGGAGCCGATCACCGATATTGGTAAGGTCACGGTGGCTACCACTGGTGTTCTGCTCGGGACTGGGGACCCGACCGAGGTTATCAACCAGAAGCTGAGTCCGCTATCTGATAAATACAAGAACGCACCAACACCCTGTGCTCAGAATGTGCTCGTGGCCACGGCCGCTACTGTGACCCGTGTTATAGCGGGTACCGCGAATGAGGTTCTAAAGAAGGTGGGAGCGGCCCAAGCCTTGCTTGGGATGTCGATGTCGATGCTCAACAACTTTGGTGAGGGTCTATTCCTGCTCATCGGGTCAGAGCTGGACCGGGTCTATACCTTGGAGGTCACGCTTCTTTCACAGATTGAATACGTTCTAGCGCAGATTGAACAGATCTTGATCGAGCTTGGTGATGAGCCATTCTCATTCAACCACCCTAAGGTGGTCCAGGATGCTCGGGTCAACCTGCTATTGGCCGACTCTGTTTTGTCTCAGGTTCAGAGCCGGATTCAGATTAGAGCTGGGCTCAATGAGGCTGCATACGACCAGGCCAGATCCCTGGTACAGCAGGTGGAGCAGATGCTCTGTGATGCGTCAGAGGAACTGATACCGGGTTTCAGTTCGAAGCCGTATAAGCTGCTCGCGTTATTTCGGGCTCTCGAGGTTTACACACAGCAGTGGATTCGTCAATCTACCCGAGTCCAGGCCCAGGTAGATGGTATGCTGGCATTCCCTACCAGCCTCAAGGCGCAGCTACAGGTCGACAATTTCTTCGCGCCTATTCTCGACCTGGTCCGCTGCCAGCTTCAGCACGTGACTGAAGACATGGCAAATGTGGCGCTCAAAGGGCAGTTGCTGCTCTATGTGGCCAAGGAGCACAAGTGGTGTCTCCAGCTCAAGGTGCTGAACGAAACTATGAAGGCGAGCCGATCCCTACTCGAAACGGGGGACAATGCTGCGAAGTTCTCTGATGATGTGCTCATCTTTGTGTCTGAATACGAGGCCCAGCAGCAGGCGATAACGGCACAGCCTCAAGCCGTGTTTGACGTGCTCGAAGTCGCGTTGACCCAAATTAGGCTCAAGGTCCAGAACCAAGCTACGCCAGCCGCCGTCGTTCGGGCCTACGTAGCCCAGGCGCTCGGTCTTGCTACGCTTCGACGCCAGCAGCTCGAGGCTCAGCGTCCGCTTTTGCTTGAGCTCCTAAGCCTCGGTAGTAATAAGTACGTTAAGGCTTGGGCTCAGGCCAAGCAGTATACAGAGTTTTTGACCGGCAAGGGGCTTAGTACCGTGCTCAAAGGCCTTGTGACTGGTGACCTGGATGCGGTGTTCGGCGCCAATGCCACAACTGCGGCGATTGAAGACAAGGTTCAGGCCCACGTGGTCAAGGTCATGGGTTGCCTTAAAGACAAGGACCCAGCATCGGTTGACAAGCTGACTCAGGTCGCTAAGCAGGCATCGGACGACTCGAGATCGAAGGCTCTGATAACAGACAGAGTTGGAGGCGCGGCATCGCTCTTCGCGTTTGAAGCCCTACTGGAATCCGCGGAGCGTCAGATCAATCTATCTACGATACAGCTCTAGTAAAGTGGCAGAGCTTATGAGGCGTGCTTGACGCAGCCGCGGTATGCAGACCGCCTAGGCTCTCTGTATTTTTATACAGTTATTTTGTCTTCTTTAGTTGACACACGGTATAGATTGGTGCAAGGTCTTCGTCATGATGCACAAACCTGCCAACCAAGCCGATGACGGTGCCCCGTATATTGACGCCGAACTCGAGTCATTTTTCACATACCACCGGCCTAAGGAGGGTCAGGCTACGATTTATGCGGAAATCCGCGATGCAGCCAAAGTATTCGCTTACAAGGTGTGCCGCGAGTGCCCGAATGGGCGTGAGAGGACACAGGCCTTGGTCCATCTGCGAGCCGCTGTGATGTGGGCCAACGCCGGTATCGCCTGCGCTGAATAGTGACCATTAATCTGGCATAAGTTGTATGGTTGCCTCGGTGTTGATCACACACTACCGAACCACACCACAAATGGGTGAGGACCGGCTTGTCCGGTCCTTTTGTTTTTTCAACTAACTACGCCAATGAGACACTATAACCTCTTCGATGGCCCGCAGTCAGTGCCGGAGCCTTTTCTGTTCAAGTTTGCCAACAGTACCAGCCTTATCCAGAACGCGCTACAAGATTGTCCACAGACGGGCAATCTCGTTCGTGGGGAGGTCCACGATGCTTTACGCAGCGTTTGATATCGAGACCGGTAAAGTCTTGGACGAGGATGTTACCGATATCCGTGCGCACCGACCATTAGGTATCTCGTGTGCGGCTCTAATCGTTGAGGGTGAGCGACCGCAGGCGTTTCAGAACCGCAATGCATTGACCTGGACCGCGGATCAGACTCAGAGCTTCATCCAACGACTTGAGAAACTGGCGGCCAGCGGGGTCCGGCTCGCGTCCTGGAATGGCCTCGGGTTCGATTTTGACATCCTAGCGGAGGAAGCTGGTGGTGGTGAGTGGTTCGAGCGGGCTCAGGTATTGGCCATGGATCACTACGATCTCATGTTCCAGGTCATGTGTACCAAGGGTTATCCGGTGAGTCTTGAGAATGCGTGCAAAGGGTTCGGGCTCACCGGTAAGCTATCAGGGGTCCACGGAGCCCAGGCGCCTGCTATGTGGGCGGCAGGCGAGCGTGAGAAGGTCATGGCGTACTGCGCCCAGGACACTGTGGCTACCCTTGATGTGGTCTTGGCCACGACACGAGAGCGTACCTTTCGTTGGGTATCTAAGTCTGGGCGGCCTAATAAGTTCTCCTGTCCTGAGATACTGACTGTGCGTCAGGCGCTGGCCATGCCGGTACCGGACACATCGTGGATGACTACGCCAATGCAGCGGGCGCAGTTCACATCTTGGTTCCCGGGTGCGGAGCCCCGTCTGGAGCCCGGAGAATCGACAACACCTCAAGCGGCTGGGTCCGCATTCGAGTTCGTAACCCCAGAACCACTGGAGTGACTCCGATGTCAACCAATAGATACGCATTGTCAGACAACTAAAGGAGCCTATAAGATGTCGCGTACCTGGACACAGTTTGAGAAAGTTAAGCGGCCAGAGCCGCCCCGACATATGGATACGGCGACCAAAGCCGAGTGGCTTGGTCATATTCGGTCAGGGTTGATTGAGTTGTGGGTCAACAACCTGTACCTCGTGATCGTGTATCGGCATGATCTTGTGCCGATTATCCCCAGCCTCAGGACGCAGCAGCCGGTGTGGCTCAGTATCAGCAGGCTGGCACGGACAGAGTTACCCAGGGACTGGCGTGACTTGCAGCGGATCAAGAATGAGATCCTGGGCCACCACGTCGAGCTTGTTGAGCTGTTTCCTGATGAGGATCGTCTTGTCGATGAATCAAATCAGACCCATCTCTGGGGCTTCGAGGTTCCTGGCGTTAAGTTCCCATTCGGCTATGCTGACCGGTTGGTTCAGAACAATGACTCGGCCTCGGCGTTTGGCGGATCGCAGCGTGTGTTTGAGTTCGAGCCTGGGGATTGGCATATCCCGCCGGCGTCGGTTCGCCGGATTGCGCTGGATGATGAGGATATTCTATTCCTCTGCGACCTGATAGACGGTGACCCACCGAGTGAGGCTGATCTACGGGTGGTGGCGGAGATACGTGCTGTGCTTGACGGGCTGAAGCCCTTAGAGCCGGGCCAAGAGAGGCTCGTGTAACCGGTATACCGGCGTGCACGGTGCTTTTTGTATACAGTGGCGTGCATCGGTTGTGGGAGGGCATCAGGCCCTCCCACATTATGGCCCTATCCTTTTATTTTCCTAACACACATACACAAGGAGCTACTGTGATCGACCTAACAAAAACCCCTATCTCTGATCTAGTACAGGCGTTAATGACGTCCGACAACGCGTCGGCTTTAGAGCATCAGAAGCGGACCGCCGTTGTCCTTGAGCTGATCCGCCGCGCGTCATCCTATAATCCGGAGCCGTCTACGGACCCGCCGGTCGACCTTCCGGTCGACCTTCCGGTTGAGCCTCCGGTTGAGCCTCCGGTTTACCCGCCTACTAACAGCAGCGGTAGTGGTGGTGGGCCTGCTAACACGACGCTGCCGCCGCCGCCGCCTAGTTATCCTCGTGAGTATCTGGATGTAGAGCTGGATGCCGTGGTTCATCTCGCGGCCTATCCCGACCTAACGTTGACCAAGGCCTATTACGAGGCGCGAAGCCGTGGTGTAGCGGCGCCCGTAATCGGTATTCGCGGTGATGGCGGATCAGTCTCGTTTGCCGACGGCTCGAAGTGGAGCGCTGACTTGATCGGAAACAACGACGAGCATGTGTCGATCACATTAGTAGCTCTAGACCCTGATGCTAAGATTCGGATTAGCCATCTGGGTCGGAAGTACGGTGTTATTGACCAACTTCGCATCATCGGTCTAGGGATTCAGGGACGGGCTAGCGACGTCAATTTCATCATCCGACAAACGGGTCGAGTTGGCCAGCTAATCCTTGATGGGCACCGCTGGATCCCAGCGCAGGATGCCAGTGGTGAGGACATTGTGCACGTTTCGGCCATGTCTATGGATCACGGCTGGGATCAGCTCGTATTGCGTGATAGGAGGCCTGGAGGCTTATTCAAGGAACACTCGCTGGCCTACCTCAAGGGCGGGAAAGCAACATGGATTCTCAACAACGACCTGGACGGAGGCAACCGCACTGGTACTCAGATTCGGCCCCATATTGCATACCTTAACCAACCATACACTGAGCCTCATAATGGCCCACTGGTTATTATGGGCAACAGGTCACTAGGGTTTGGGTATGAGCATAGCGCGCCCAGTGGTGGCAGTGTGCTGACTGTGTGGCAGAACTGGGGCGACACCTGGATCCTCAATAACTCGATTGAGGACGCCCGCTACGGGTGCGTGGCCGTGTCAGAGCAGAGCGCGGACCGCAATCACCTGAACGCGAATGGGTATCCTATTGGTCGCGTATTTTTTGGTGGAAATACATGCCTGAACTTGGGCGGAGATCGGGAGGCGGTATCAATCAGCGGGTGTGAGGAGTTTCACTGGCTGCCTGGTAACGACGTGGCCAAGCTCCACTTCAACCCGGCCTGGGCCCAGACCGTCGGAGCCGCGATTGGGGTAGGCACAATCTTCGACTACACATCAGGTTTCGGAGGGGCTCAAGTCGTATCGAGCTTTACCGAGATGCCTGCGATCGTAAATCTAAGTGCGGCTAATGCTTAGCTCTAGTACGCAGGGCTGATTAGGTTTAGGTCTGGTCACTGGTCTGCATACACTCGATGCACTAGGGCTCTGGAGCGGTTTTACCGGCTCCAGGGCCCGGCGCGTGTGGTACTGGTTATTGGTACCAGCTAAAAGAGGGGCCGAAGCCCCTCCGCCGGCTTTAGGGCCGGAAACCCAATCATCGGGCGGCATCCATACTAAGACTCGACTAACCGCCATAGTCAAAGGATACAACACAATGCTGGTAATATGTTAGAAGACCAGTTGGTGTAGTACCTTACCTCCAGCGGTCTCAAGCTGGGTACGTTTATCACCGTGGGGCAGATCTCGCGCGACCTCAGTAAGACCGCTAACGAAGCCCCAGGCCGATAGTGGGTCGCCGTACCAATCCTCATGAGTTTTAGCGCGATCTAGCCCATCACTGATCTGGGTTTGGGTCAAGTTTAGCGCTTTCTTTCCGTATAGGTATTTGGCGGCGGCATCCTGGTCATCACCAAGGCGGAAGGCCTTGGCGATATTGATCACAGTCATCTCACTATCAGTTGACCGCTCCGAGTAGGTTCGGATTCTAAGCTGAGCCTGCCGCCAGCGGCTCTGGATCTCGCCGATGTGCCGCAGTTTGAACTCGAGCGACTCCTGCACACCCCAGATGATGTGATTGCCGCACACCCCATCAAAGATGAATGCGAGCCCAGCCAAGGCGCCTGCCCCGACCTCGGAGTTACGCCAGATCATTCCACGCATATACCGGTCATCCTCACCGAAGCTGCGTTCTGGGTTCACGAGGAAGAAGAAACAGTCGTGGTCCGAGACGTAAACACCGGCAGGGGCAATCATATCGCCGACCTGTACCTGGTTCCCTCCGCGGTTACCTTCGACAAGGTCGGCGGCTGTTGCTGGTCGGGCGCGCGCGTCATGATCAGTCGCAGCGAGCGCCGGCGGTACACACCATCCGTTATTGGTGTAAGGCAGGATGCGATCGGCCAGTTCCCAGTTCCAGATCCGGCTGTAGCGTTCCGATGTATATGAGCGGAGCATGAGGCGATCCTCATCCTGGTGGAACATGAGCTGCTGGTCTTTGGCCGGATCATCCAGTAGGCTTAGACCCTCGTCAATGTTGCGGGCCGCGAGTGTGGCTGGCAGGCGCCGAAGATAATCGGCCGGTGCTTTGATTGATCGGCAGAGTTGACCGAAGGCAAAGTGGGACAGGTCGGCGGCAACACCGCTGGCGCCGACCAATTTGACCACATTGCCACTAGCCTCGACATGCATATCCCGAGGCTTAGCCACGGTCTCCACCGCGTTATCTGCGTGATGAGCGGCGGCAACTCGCGCCTCCTGGATGGTCCAGAACCGCTCGTCTACCGGTCTGCTCGCCCATTGTTGGGCCGCTTGGGTAATGATCATTTTGCTAAATAGGTGCGTGTGTGGCGTGTTTGTCTGTTCTCTATTTCTTTACGTAGTAATACAACCCGCTGCCCCGGTGCACAGCAGGTTGTTTGAGTATCTGGCAGCTCAGTCGGGTGGGATCAGAGCATGGACATCGGACGCGGTCAGCTTAGTCTCGTCGGTAGGGTCGCTACACCAGACTCCGTTGTCCAGGCTGATCCAGTCGATTCCGAAGTGCTCACATACGGCCCGTAGTTGCGGCTTACCGTAGTACCGGTATCGGTCCCAATCCTCGAGCACCGCGCCCAAAGAGTCGTACTCAGGTCCGAGTAGCCAGAGCCAGGCGATGATGCGCATTATGTTACGGCTCGAGCTAATCCCGAGGCAGTTGTTAGCTGCTTGCCACGAGGGTGGCATGTGGTCTCTGAGCCGCTGTTCGATGTCTTGATTAGTCTCAAGGCGTACCCACGGGTGGTTAGCGTCTGGTTCGTAGTCATGCCGCAGATAGGGTCGTGCAGCCTCGAGGCTCAGCGCATCAACGTACACAGGCCATTCTAGACCGAGAAAATCAGCCGTCTTGCGTGTCTCGATACGAGCCAATACCGCCTGTTCAGTTCTCATCGGTTGCGTGGTTCGGGGTCAAGCATCTCTTGGATTGAGATGCCCAGGACGTCACAGATCCGTAAGCACTGGGCTGTGCTTGGTAGCGAGTCACGACTGATGTAGGCCATAAGGCTTCGGGGATTGATACCGATATACGCGGCCAGCTCGCTCTGCGACGAGAAATTGATCAAGGCGTGGCGCAGCGCTGCGCTTACGCCGGAACTGGCCCTACGGGTGTACTCGGTTGCATCAGGCTGGCTCATGTGAACCTCCCGTGTCGTTGTGACTGTCTACCGCGGCTTGCAGCGATTCGAGCCAGGCCACGAGGGCTTCGTAGCGAGGTTTGATGAGTGTTGTGGGCCCTAGGATCTTATTTAGTTGTTGCCGGATAGGGTCCGTAACGATGGTGACGTCAGCTATCTCAGCGTCAGTAGTGGTATCAAGGTGTTCCATAATCTGGATGTGTTGCGTCTAAAAAACGCGGGTATAGCAGGTCGTAGACGGCAATCGCAGCCCATTGAACACGGGCTTGGGCTGACCTTTTGGTGCGCGATGTACCAGAGGTGCCCAAGCTTGTGGCTACGATTGCCGTCTTATTATCGATCAGCGGTGCAGGATGCTGAACATCTCGGCACACCTCTCGGCCAGCTCCGGGTTGCCGACGCGGCTCGCCAGAACCAGGATATCACGGGAAAGGTCCCGAACCTCGGTGCTGTAGTGCCTGTCTCGCGCTTGGTCCTTTTCGTGCACTACCACAGGCTGGCTCGTAGCGGGGACTGTGCGGCGTGTCATGTGCTCTTGCCTGTATGCGTCCTCATAGCCTGACCCAGCGAGGGGCTCGTGGTCGGCGCTGGCTCGACGCCAGTCGGGTGCGCGGCCGGCGCCGTTGGCTGTGATCCACTCAAGCCCTTCCGCTGTGATGCGGATATCATCAGGCTTATGCGGAGTGTACACAAGCCAGCCCATGTTTCTCATTACGGCAAATCGTTGCCCGATTGCCGCTCGGCTACAGCCGAAAAACCGGGCAAGTACGGTCCTATCCGGGAGGTAGCCAAACCGGCTCAGGTGGTGGTATAGGAATCGCAGCGTCTTGGCGCGAGTCGGAGTGAGTAACGTGTGTGCCATTAGTCTATTTTTAAGGTGAGGGGCTCAGGCCCGGTAAGGATTATCCATTAGACTCATGCCACATTGTGCTGGAAGTGTGGGGCCAGCACGAGCCGCTGGCCCCACTTCAGGAGTTGTGCCGACGCCCGGCCGGTACCGGCACCGCTGTAGTCTAGTCGTCATCTGTTGACAGGAGCTAGACTGCTTTTCGTGCTTTATCTAAAAATAGAGAGTGGAATCGAGGCAGGCGGTTAGGCCCACTTCGATTCCACGAGTCTACCGCACCGATCTCTGTAGACCACCACCACAGATCACGGCGACCTGTGGTGGTGTAGGTACCTGACACGACGCACCCTCCCAGTTTGAGCTATTTCAAGCTTTTGTTGGTTGCGGCGTGCCGTGTCAGGTTTGAAGAGGGTCCTCGATTCAGGAGATCGAGGACCCTGGGGGCGCTAACTGGTTACTGGGCTGTAGCCTAGTGCACCAGGAGCATCCGATCTGGCGCGCGCTCGGCTACTGTAACGAGGTCGGTGACCTCAGCCGGGGTCAGCGTATAGACTGTGAAGAAGCCGAGCGCTCGCAGCTCGGCCTCATCATCCACAGATCGCGGTTCCTGCCTAAACAGGTCCCCCGCATCTAGGGCACTTCTGGACTGCACCGCCAGGTGGTCAGACCATGCCTTCGATGCCATCTCGGGAACTAGTCGACACGCGATGGCGTCGGCTAGTCCCTCCCTTATTGCGAATGGCAGCGCTGGTCCGTGCATGTGCACGAGCTCGTGCACAATTACGAACCGCTTGTGTGGTGTCGAGAGTTGACCCCACTGATCCTGCACCACTAGATAGGCGGTGTCGTTAATCCATACAGACACAGCTAGCCTATCGAACCGATCTGACCAGGCTACGGTGTAGGCCTGATCACCCACGGTCCCCAGAGCTTGGAGCACTAGAGGCTGCATATCGTCGGCCATGCTCTTAGCCTCTTCTATCATCCTACCACGAGGTGTCATGCAGCCCATGGCTAGGATACAGAGGATCAAGTATCTCACGGAACCGGAACACCTTGATGCTCGACTCCAAAGCTGGACGAGAGCAAACCGTCGGCCCGGTTGTAGGCCTGGACACGGATCGCGAAACCCTCTAGCAACCAATCACTATCGACCGGGAATAGCGACCCGGCCACGACTGATGTTGTAGACCACAGCGGACCTCCCTGGTGGGTCATAGGAGCCCAAACCAGTGGGGTTTGGGTGCCGTTCTGGTATACGAAGTACCCGCTTACGGCTGCTGGTTGGTCGTTCAGCGCCGTGACATGGAACTCCACGCCATGGTTATACACGAACTGGGTCGTGTAGGCCTGGTAGACCACGTCAATCAAGCTGTTGATAACGTAGTCTTGGCCGTGGGTCGCGGCCCAGGCTTGGATCAGCTGGTGGGCACTGTGCTCATTCGGAGCCATGAGCTCGAATACGCCTTGGACATCCCAGTCGTCTATCGCTCTAACAGCATCCACCGAGAATACGGCGACGCGGTGCGCCGTGGTAGGACGCTCAACGGAACCCCACCCTTGGGTGCTGGCGAGGAACTCGAGCATGGTGCCGCCACCGCCGCCACCGCCGCTACCGCCAGCTGCCGGTGTCGTGCTCACCAGCTTGTTGGTCGGCGGGTTATCGGTGTTGCTGACCGTCACGGTCAGGGCGCCGGGCGGCAGCACTACCTGAGCCCCGGGGGTCAGGTCCCCGATGAACACCTCTCCGTCGAGCGTCACCAGCTCGAGGTGGATCACGGTGGGGATATCTGGGTCGACGGTCGCTACGACGTCATCACCGACCTTAGTCAGTGATGCCTCGTATCCGAGCATCTCTACTTTCACTACATCGCCGGGCGCTACGCCCGGGATATGCTCTATTGATGTACAGCCGCCGATTACGGCAGCGGTGACGGCGGCCGCGGCCGCCACGATAATGATAAGTTTCATTTTGGTTTTTTGCTCCTTTAATGAGAGACAGGATGTCAATAGACTTGTGCCACATATCGGGTTGATATTGGCGCAGGTAATCGGCACTATGAAATTATTCGTCATCATAACTTGACACAAGTGCCGGAGGTCGGCACGATCAGTAGTATGAAATCAACTCAAACACCAGCGGGTCCTGAGGCGTGGCTCCGGCCCCTCTCGGGCCGGGTTATGATCAGGCTCGACGCGGCGCCGACAAAAAGCGCAGGTGCACATGGCCGAGCTATTCTGCTACCGGAGTCGGTTCAGAGATCTGAGCGAGATAACTACCGGTTTGGCACTGTGGTAGCTCTCGGTGACCCGGGGCTACACAGCGGATCCGGTAAGCCAATTCCGTGGTCAGTTAGACCCGGTGATAAGGTCTGCTTCCAGTTTGGGGCTGATCTGACCGGCGAGCGGGAGGTCCGGTACACACGTGGCGTACCGCATGCGCTTTGTTTTGCCGAAGACCTGCTGTACACCATTGAGGGGCCTATGGACCAATTGCTACCTATGTATCTCAATGCGGCGGCTGTCCGTACTGCGGTTCTGAACGCCGCCGTGGGGTTACCGGTCGGTACCGACACGGGCGCGCTTGAGGTTTTGGCCGACGAGGTCTACGCGCTGCTTGCTGGGGTCCAGGCTGCGTGATGCCTACTGACGCAACTCTACCTAACTGGCCGCTTTTTATCGGGTTCTATACCCCGGAGTATCTGGAGGAGGCTAATGCGCTGATTGAGACCCTGGTTCAGTTCAGTTTACCACACGAGATCCAGGCACGGAAGTCTAGGGGGTCGTGGTTTCTCAATACGCAGATAAAAGCCGAACTCATTCTGGATGTGTTGACCGCGCATCCAGGTAGGCCTTTGGTATACGTGGATTGTGACGCTCGGGTTCGTCAGGAACCGGTCTTATTACGCCACCTAGCCGGTCAGTGTGATATGGCGGCCCATTACCGTAAAGATGGTCGGCTGGCTATTTTTACGGACGGGCGTGAACTACTGTCGGGGACCTTATTCTTTAGTGGCTCTAAGGTCTGTGCCACTTTAGTCGAGGCCTGGATCTTCGAAAATCAACGCAGGGCTGCGCAGCCTCGGATCAACCCTACCAGCCTGATGGATCAGAGGGCGTTACAGGCTGTGCTTGAAGGCCCGGTGGGCCGGCTTGTGCGGTTCCAGGCGCTACCACCGACCTATGTCCAGATATTCGACCTAATGCGGGCGGCTGGGGCGCCTGTGATCGAGCACATGCAGGCATCTCGGCGCCTACGCTCAACTATCTGACCACCGACATCATGGTACGAACTAGCAGCCGCGCGTCGACCAGCCTTATCTATCAAGTCTATGTAGGACCCCGTTCTGAGCTCTACGACCACTGCACCAAGACTGTTGCAGCGTACTGCGCGGCTCACGGCATTGATCACATTGTCCAGACTGAGCCTATCCTGCGGGTAAGGCCGGACCCGCACAAGACGGGGAGGAGTCGGTTGGCTGTTGATCGTCTCGGGTACCTCCCGATCTTCGAGAAGGAAAACGCGCTCAGCTATCTGGGTACAACACACGACCGAGTAGCGATCATTGATTCTGATGTTTGGATCCGTGACGGCGCGCCAGATATCTTCGATCAGCTTGGTGATGATATAGATTTTATGGGTGTGATCGAGCACGCCGCTCCTATCACCACGACCTATGCTCGGAAGCTCTTGGCTTATGCCCAGAGTCAGTACCACGATCCCAGGTTCCCTTTCATGAATATGGGAGTCATGCTGTTGAACAAGGGCTTGCGTAGATACTGCCCTGAGAGTCCTGGTGAGTTCCTGGCTAGGACCGACTTCAAGCCCTTCGTAGATGGTCAAGGCTCATACAGGTGGAGCACCGATCAGACTCTACTGAATCATTGGCTCTCATCTTGTGGCGCGCGGGTCAAGCCGCTGGACTGGCGTTGGAACGCGTTGTACGGGGTGCTTCATCCAGGCTCTGTCGAGCAGGCCCACTTCGTGCATTTCTTCCTTAGCACGCACCTAACCAGCCAAGACCCGATAACGCTGATGGCCACGCAAGGTCGGCCCCGTGTATGAACGCTATGAGCCTAACTACCTAGAATACTCTATGTTATATCTGTCAAGTTAGATGACGTATTATGATCAGAGCCCATATCCAGGCTACGAATTTGGCCGACTTCTACGTAAATTTAGTAGCAGCACAGACCGGAGCTCACGGCGATGCGTACTGTGCCCATCATTATCCGATCTTCGCGTGGGCTGACGGTAGCGCGACGTACGCAGAACTCGGAGTAAACCAGGGTGCGACACTAGCCGCGGCGTTGTTGGCCGGGTACCGGCGGGTCATCGGTGTAGATCGGTGCCTAGAGCCATATAGAGTGTATGCAAGGCTGTTCGATGAGTACGTAGCGCGCACCGGTCAAGAGCTAATCATGTTGGAGCAGGACTCTCGGGTCTCCGTGGGTCCCGTGGACTTTTTGTTCATCGACTCGGACCATCGTCCCGATCATCTACGACAGGAGCTCGCGGTGCATGAGCCCGCCGTGCGGCGGTATATCCTGGGGCATGACACAGCCGCGCACGTAGCACTGCATCACGAACTTACGAGTCTTGCGGGTTGGTCAGTTGTCGACCAGGAGCGTAGCAACGTAGGTTACACTTTGATGGGCCGGGCCGTGTGAGCAGTTTGCGCGCGGTATTCGACAGGCACGGTACCGATAAAGGCTGTCGGCATGGCTACGATGAGGTCTACGAGCGCTTTAACCAGCCCCGGCGGCTGCTTGAGATTGGTGTGTTCCGTGGCGCGAGTCTACGAGCGTGGCAGGAGTGGTGGCCCGGTACAGAGCTACATGGCATGGATACATTTGAGCGAGGTTTAGCGGAGGTTCCGGGCGCTACGCTCTGGTCAGGCGACTCGGCGAAGGTCAGGCCAAGTGATCTTATTAATGTAGATCTGATCATTGATGATGGCCGTCATATTCCAGCTGCCCAGGCTGCCACGTTCCGGAATCTGGCTCCGCTGCTCGGCCCGGGTGGCGTCTATGTCATCGAGGATGTCTGGGCCCTGGATCGGATGACCACGGAGCAGCTTCGACATCCTTGGTTGCAGGCTCATGTAGATCAGTTCACGCCGACGCACTACGCGGAGCTCTGGACTGCGTTAGACGGCTACGAAGTGATCCGACACGATTTGCGCCAGGCGCACCAGCCCGACTCCTACATGCTTGAGGTACGGGGGTGATCGCCTACGCCATCACTGTGGGGGGATCCTCGTCGGGTCGGTCTTGTTTGAATCGGCTCAAATCGTCGCACCGGGCTGCTGCCATTGATGTACCGATCCAACCCTGGCCGGCAACGGTACCGGAGCAGGTCGACGACATAATGGCGCAGGAAGGGCTGGTCTGGACTTACCCGTGGTCCGGGATTACGGTCGATCGAGACTCAGGTCTGGAACTACATCCGTATACGACTAGGGTTCGACAGGCTCGGGTCGCTTGCTTCCTCTCTCATTACCGCCTTTGGACCCTGGCTCTGGATACAGATCAGTGGATCACTGTTCTTGAAGATGACGCGGAGTTTGTGCGCCGGTTTGAGCCTGAAACCTTACCATACCGGAGCTGGGGTGCTGTGGGCTTATGTGACCCTCGTGGGGCAACTAGGCGTGCGCGCGTGTTTCATGAACGTGTATCAGAACAGCGTGACCAGGCCTTGATTATCGAGGCCCCTACGATTGACCGACCTGTCGTGCCTCAGGGCTTAGCGGGCCACAGTGCCTATATGATTGGCCCAGATCTCGCGTCCAGGCTTATCGACAAGTCCAAAGTCAATGGGTGTTGGCCTAATGACGCATTGATGTGTAAGCAACTGTTTCCTGATATTGGCGTAACAACTACGTACTACACCAGGGTGCAGGGGCGTCCCAGTAACCTAGCATGAAAGCATTCGTAATCACGATGTTCAATGAGCCCCGCTCAATCGCGGTGTCGGACCGGTGCATCGAGACAGGGGATCGGTTTAATGTGAAGGTTGAAAAATTCAAGGCTGTCACGGCGTGTGAGGATCCGGTCCAGATGATGGCTGACCGCGGGTTCGCGACTCGGGGCTTTGCTAACAATGTGTACTCGAGACCAGAGCCGTGCCTAGCGGCCTTCCTATCGCACGCGGCGCTTTGGTCTATGGCATGTGAGGAACAGCAGGCTGTTCTGGTTTTGGAGCATGATGCAGTATTCGTTGATACATTACCACAGAAGCTCCACAGGCTTGTGCCGAGGCTCTGCAACTTAGGTAAGCCGAGTTTCGGGTCATTTTTGGAACCAAAGCAGGGGATCGGGCCCCTTGTCTCTAAGCCTGGTGGTTACCTAGGCGGGGCGCACGCGTACTACGTGACACCGGCTGGTGCTGCGGATCTGCTGCGGGCGGCTCGTACTGAGGCGGAGCCCACGGACATGTTCATAAATAGAACCAGATTTCCTAAAACCCAAGAGTACTACCCGTGGCCGGTTATCTGTGACGACAATTTCAGTACGATTCAGTGGCCTCTTGGTTGTGTAGCTAAGCACAACAAGGTTGATCCCATCTGAGTAAAATAGCAGTGGATGGGTATCAGCCCTTGGTCACCGTGTTTGACACCCGAGCATGCTGCCTGCGCCTTGTCCCACAAATAGCTTTAAACTAGGCGCGGCGCAGTGACCACACGAAGCGTTACGGTCGGGTCAATCCTGACGGCCTCGCGTCCACCATCCTGACCAAGTGCGCTCCACATGGGGTAGCTTACTTCCATTACGAGCAGGACAGAGCCTTTACCGCGCGCGAAGCGGCCCGCATCCAGTCCTTTCCTGACACCTACGTTTCCTGTGGGTCGCGGGTTGAGCAATACGAACAGGTGGGTAATGCCGTGCCGCCGCTGCCGGGCGCGGCCGTCGGTCGAGCTATCGAGCATGCGCTGGGGAATGTCCGCAAGACCGCACGCAGAGTAAGGGTGGCGTAGTGTCGGTCAAGATTTGGTAGTTTTTCGGTTATCGCTCCGATGACCACTCTCCAGCGGCCGTGGCCGCAGCGACGGACAAGCAAGGCCCCTACTTGTCCGAAGTCTTCGAAAAGCGGTTGAGTGAGGGGGCTATCGCGGGTGTTTGCACCATCAAGCCGGTGACTTCCGGCTCGGTTATCTGCCGCCCTATCCGTTTGTACGCGAACAAGTACCGAGCCCTGTACGACGTAGCGAAGATCGCGTTTGACACGGAAGATATCTGAAGCCTTTGGACACGGTCAGGGGGTTGTTCATGGGTGCCGGTGTGTGCGGGCCAGGGTGTACGATGTTTTGATCGTCTCCTGGATCTTTGAAGCAGCCGCCAGGCCGTGAATCAACTTGGTGTAGGTCTGGTATAGAGATCGAATCAGGTCGTCATCAGCCTCGCAAGCGCTTTGACGGAGTTGCGCCAACGTGGCGTCGGACATACGGAGCCACTCGAGGATCTGCATCTGGTGCTCCGTAGTGCAGCCTAGGAAATCGTGGACCACGTTATATCGGGTAGCCAAAGCGCTGCTCGAATCCGATTGGTCGATGATTGCACGGACCTGGGTGCTAGTTTGATCCGAGCCCAGGCCTTGCAGTACGTGATCGTCTGGTAGCTGGCTCCAGATTCTATCAAAGAGTGTGGCGCGGGCTACGAGATCTGCGGCTGTCATAAGGTGTTCGATCATCTTGTCTACGGAACGGCTGTTGTTACGATATTCGAGCCACTGGATCCGAGCTTGATTCCTGATCTCGATCAGTGGAGTGGCACAGACGGGCGCCAAAGCTTAGACTTATGGACACGTATTCCTGGCCGGATTCGGCCTCAGTCACTTACACATAGGGTATATGAACACGATCGAGCTATTCGAGACCACTCTCCGTTCCGGCTTGGCTCAGCATACGCGCTCTGGCATTATGGATAAGATCGCGGCGTACCACGCAGACATTGGCGACCTTGATACGGTGGACGATGTCGAAGAGGAGCTGCTTGAGTCTCGTCTGGCCAAGACAGCAGCTGCGATCCATGCACGTCTTACTGGTAACGCGCTGAAGGATGGGCGCAGCGTTCTTGAGCGGCTACGCGGCTAGTATTTAGTGGACCTGGGTGTTGTACAGGTTGCTAACAGCGTACTGATCCAGGGTCTGGGCTCTGCTCCGGTCCGGGTATCAGGCCTGCGTGCCTTGGTACAAGAGGCGGTAATTGAGTTGCTGTCTGATCCTCTACCTGAACGTAGTCGCGGTGCTGGGCTGGCGCAGCTCGTGGCGGGGCTACCGCCGCAGAACGTAGCACAGGCAAAGGGTACGTTTGCGCAGGCAGTATCAACGGCCAAGACGCATATTCTAGCCAATCAGCGCTACGCCGGTAATCTAACCGCTAATGAGCGACTCAAGGATATGAACCTGACACGAGCCGACCTTAACGGACTGACTTGGGAGCTTGACATCCTACTGACCAACGTAGCCGGTGAGTCGGCTACATTTACTCTACCAACTGACTGATGCCACCTGATACTAGTATCATCGAAGCGCGCGACAACCGGACCATCCGAAGCCCAGCCAGGCCACTATCCGAGGCCTTGAGCACGCGGGGATCGGGGGCGTCTAGTGATGTGGTGCGCGCCGATGCCTTAATCCAGGCGGAGGCGGGCGGTGCCCAACCTAGTATGAACAGTGTCGAGTGGCTTGTCACTAAGGCTGCATCGGCTGCCAGGCGGGCCCGAAGCCGGGTTGGTCTGGCGAAATCCGGTGGTTACGCAGTCGGTACTGTACGATCGGCGGGCCGGGTCGGTAGTCGCGTGTTGCCTGCGTGGAGCCGATCGACCAAGACGCCAGCTGGTGCCCAGCGTGTGGCTGCTATGATCAAGAAGCAGCCCCACGCACCGGGCGCGAGTAACAGCGTATGGCCGGTCGCAGGCGCTACGGGGCGCAAGCCGCTTGAGGCGGTAATCAAGGCCGCAAGCTTGGATCCAATGCTACATGGGTTGATTTTTGGGCTGGCCAAGCACGCATTTACTAAGCCAACTTTAACGGCAACCAAGCGGCCCGGGTCGTCGTGGTTTAAGCCGGCGAAGTTAGCGAAAGGTATTGCCGGTCTTGGGCGTGACGTAGTCACATTCGGTGCTGGCGATGCGGTAGGCAACAAGCTGGTGCCCCGGTGGCAGCCTAAGGTGGCCGGGCTTCGTAAAGAAGCTATTGGATTGGTGGCTGCCATGACCTTAGCACCTGTTGCGTGGGAAGGGGTAGCGGCAGCCGGGCGTCTATCCCGGTTACCGGGCCGGGCTGTGGCAAAAGGTCTTGGACCTAGGCCCAGCGCGGTCCACGGGCCGAGGCCTACGCGGATCCGTACTGTGAACACACCAGAGGTGCAGAAGGTTGCGTTTGTATCAATTCTGGCCCGCGCCGCGTTGAAGGCGGCGCCGTACGTGGCGCGCGTGGCGCCAACCGCAGGCAAAACCTTATCCAGGGTCACGCCAGCTAAGATCCGGGCTGGATCCAGGCGGTTGGCGGTGTCCAGTGCTAAGGACGCCAGCCTGGCGGCTGGCTCCATAGCGGGCGCAAACGCACTGACCCATGTAGGCCGACCCCGGCCTATGTAGACCCGGCAGGGATTCATGGCCACATTTGATGCTTGTCCAAGCTCAAGCCCGCTCACGGGCCTAATCGACCCGGCACTCATTGAGCCAGTCGGCGGCCGGACTCTATCAGGGGTTCTAGGCGGGTCCGAGACCTTGCCGGTAGGCTCTATCCCATACGCAGATCCGCTATACGGGAGCCCTAGCCCGGGCCCTGCCACCATCGGTCTCCGGATCGACGCCAGTCTTAAGATTGATGGATCCGGTGCTCTGGGTATTGCTGGCGCGCCCACGCCGGGGGCTCACGCCGCGACTCACGAGCCTGGCGGCTCGGATATACTCGACCCAGCCGCCTTTGATGGGTTGATTGCGCCCCCGATAGCCACAGACGCAGTGCTTGGCGGCGTCATGGCCGGTGATGGTACCTCGGTCGCGATTGACGGTACCTTGACCCTGGCTTTGGCGCCCAACGCGGGGCTGACGATCAGCGCGAGCGCGCTACAGATTAATACGGGTACTGGGGTCACCCTGGTCACAAACCAGCTTGAGCTCGACATAGCCACGAGTCTAGCCCTGGGCGGTGTCATCGCCAGTACAGGCCTGGCTGTAGACGGTTTCGGCAACCTAGCGCTGGATGTGGCTCCGGTAACCGGTACCACACTGGCCAATAGCTACGTGGTGTGGGATTCGAGTCCCAGCGCAGGCAGCCCGCTTGCGGGCCTGCGGCTAAGTGGTGCTTTTGAGTACCTGAAGCCGATCCCTTACAGCCAGCTGCCATTAGCCCGGTACGGTAGCCCGGCTTCAGGAAGCCCGAGCCCGCAGCTCGGTGTGGTACGGGTATACGGACCCGACTTAGGGCTCACGCTCACCGATGGTTTGTTGTCGCTGACCACGCCGATTAGTACCAATAACATCCCTAAGGCAACCGCAGCAGGGGGCCTCGGTCTAGTTTCAATCCCGTTTTTAGGTACGTCGGGCCTCAAGATTGTCAACGACACGACTGGCGAGCTTGGGCTCTGGGCTGACCTGACGTCGGATACAATCACCACATCGGTTTTTGGTACGTCGGTAAAGGCGAATCGATTCCTACCAATGACCGGCACTGGTTACCCGAACTCACCAGACGGCGGTGGTAGTCCGGCTGTTGGTGAGGACGGCTGGTTGACGGGCACTGTGCGGTTCATTGATGATCTCGGGGCTCCCGCTATTCAGACTGGTAACCAGCGGATCCGATATGGGTCACAGTTCTCGAGCCCATCACCAGCGGCTTGGTTATACAATGCCGATCTAGATGATCTTTTAACCTACGGGGAGGTTGCTCATCTGATAGCCGCCGGTGTTGCAGGCTTTGCTGCGACCACACCGGGGCGCCCTGTACAGGCTGAACCGGGGGCTGGGACGGGATCCATTGCGGCACTATCGGCTGGTGACCGCTTCTTGACTAGTACGGACTCGACGATTAACCCGGGTGGTGACTGGGCTGCGCACAACGCCGAGTTTGCGGTCTGGACTGAGAGCGCACCTGACACGTTCTCTTGGGTGTTCACCACGCCAACTACGAGCACGTGGTTCGTTGACGAGTCGACTGGTGATACTTGGTTCGTGGTGGTGGGCGGCTCGCCTATTCGAGATGCGTTCCGATATCGGATTCGTAATGAGGCGGCGGCGTCGACTGGTGTGACGGGGCCGGTCCGGGTTCCGCTGTCCAGCGGTTTGATCATGGACGGTGAGGCGCTGCGGCTTACATTAGCCGATGACCTCGGGGTTTCGACCGGATTGAAGTTGGTAACAAGGGCTCGTACCAACGCGCTATCGATCGACCTAGCGCACCAGGGTGTGCTTGAGCTCTCGACATCGGGTCAGCTTCAGATTGCAGCATCATCGATCACAGGCGGTCTGCTGGCGGGCACCTCGGTAGCACTATCCCACATCCTCGCAGATCAGGTCATAGGCGGTACCCGCGACTTTATCGAGACTCAGTACGACGCTCTGTCGGTCCGGCTGGTCGGGGATACTGAGGACTTCCGCACTACGGGTGCGCCGGTCGGGACCGCCACTACCATCCTGATTCACACCGTGGACGGGATCGCGATCGCTGAGGAGTCGATCAATACCGATGCGTTGGCTGATGAGGCTGTGGCTTACAGCAAGCTGCTGCTATCCTCGACCGCCGGGCTCGAGTCCGACGGCCAAGACAAGATCCAGATCAAAATAGCGACCGGGGGTGGTCTGACCAGGGCCTCAGGCGGTCTCGCGGTCAACATTCACAACGTGGTTGATGATGCCACATTGGCGCTTGACAGCTCTACTGGTGGGTTGCGACTCAAGACTGGCAGCATCACGTCGGCATACCTTGCAGCTGGTTTTGGTATTAGCGCATCCCAGATCACGCTAGCCGCGCCCGTGCACTCATCCAGCGGGTCACTTTCGATCTGCTACCAGAGTCCTCTGATACTTGCCGGGAGCCCTGGTTGCCTAACGGTAGGCCCCGGGTTGATAGTATCACCGTACATCGGGTCGGGCGCTGTCAGCTACAGCAAGCTAGCGTTAGCCAGTCCGTCGGGGCTTGTATCTATTGGCGGACTAACCCAGGTCGATATAGCGGCCGGGTTTGCGTTTAGCGGTAACCAGCTGATTGTCAGCGAGGTCCCGGCTACCGCCTTGGTCCTGGATGCTGCGTCAGCTCTGTATGAAGCAAGCCCGGAGAGCCCAGGCCTCCCTTCAGGCCTTTCTATACGGCTATCGAGCCCGTTGACACAGACGGGTAACACCCTGAGTCTAGCCAATGCAGGTGTACAGCTTGAACACCTGGCCCAGTGGCGGGTGCGGCCTAACGCGGCGGCCAGTGGTTTGGAGCAAGGCAGTGCTCTACTCGATAGCCCGACATCCAGCTGGGCCACTAGCCCTGGGTACCTGGGTGTGTCGACCACTGGCGCGCGTGTTGCAACCAGGACCAGGTCTGATCACGACTACCTAGCAGCGGCCGGTCAAGGCCAGGGTACGATTGAGCCCTACGCGCTGACCTTGGCCGAGGTTGGCGGCACACCTAGCGGATCTGTGTATCAGAATAGGCTGGCACCAACCTTGAACAGCATCGGGCTCCAGCATATGGCGCTAGGTAACGCGGTCCTGGCGCCGACTGATGCTGATAGGCTTCCGACGGGCTTCGGTAGCTACAAAGCCCTGCTTCAGAACGGTAAGCTATCCGCAAGCCCGGTCACAGCGCGGGGCTGGTCAGTTGTGGATCTATCGGATGATTTGATCGCGGTCAGGGTTGGCCCCGGTTTGACAATCAGTACGTCGGGGCATGTCCAGCCGTTCGAGGTTGGTGCGAGCCAACTCTTAATCAGTGCCGAGGTTGATAACACAGGCACGCCGGGTATGTCTGGCCACCCCTTTGTGTCTTACGATGACAGTCCTGGTCGACTTGACACCCTAGCGTTAGCCTACGACCCGGGGGTGTTTACGGCATCGGCAGCTTACGGTCTTGAGCTACTCCCAGGATACCGCACGGAATTCACGGGGTCCGCAGTCCCGGCCTTAGCCGGGGGCTACTATGCATTCGTGCTTAGTCCAGGTACGAGTACGCTAGGTCATGGATTGATCCAGGATTCGGTTGATGTGCATGTTAATGGGCTGCGTATCGAGCGTCCGTTCTACGCTGTGACGAGCCCGGCTCAAGTCGCGAAACAGGTTGTGATCAACTACTCCGCAAGCCCTGGTCCGAACATCGCATACACCCTTAGTCAATCCACAAGCACAGAATCTTTGGACCGTATTGTTATCCAGTACCGGACACGGCCCGTTGCCTGAATAATCCCATGTCTAAACTAAAACGTGTTATCTGGGTCGGCACCCGCCATCGACCACGTCCGCGATTCCGTGGTTTTCGCCTTGGCGCAGCGCAATTGGTGCCGGGTGAGGTTGCTGATCTACTGGTACGGGACTACGGTGCTGACATCATCGTAGCGGATCGTCTAACGAAGGTAGCCGAGTACATTGGTGTTGCCGTGGACCGCCATGAGTTCGAGCGTGAGTCGCGAGCGGAGGGCACGATCCGACCACGGTGGCGTGGGCCCGCCGTGGGTACCCCCGGATACCGAGCCACCCCAACGCCGCGGGTCAACTTCACATGGTCGGCTCATAACGCGGCGTTTCGCCCAGTTTGGTACCACATCTATAGGGGTGTGAGCCCGACCAGCTTGGCCGTTGTGTCTACAGTGGCCGTCGACGCTGAACGCTTGCTAGTTGATACCACGATCTCGGCAGAGACTGTCTACTACTACGGCGTATCCTATACCAATAATCGCGGGTATATGAGTGACATTACGGTCTCCGACGCAGTTACGACCGGTGCATTCTAGGTCTGAACCATGGTTCACATCAAACAGATTCGCGGGGTACCTAGTTACCTATCGCTAAGTACGCCGCTTACGCCGCAGGGTGACACAGTAACACAGCTTATCACTGGTCAGAAAACCTGGACAACGTCGACGGGGTCTGTAGAGCGAGTCACGCTGGCTATGGACGCTCCGGGCCGGTTCGATACGGCCCAGTTTGATAGTGCTGGTGTAGTGCTGTTCGGCGCCGAGAGCGGTGTGTTTCGGTCTGCAATTGGTTTTTGGGGTAACGCGGAAGCCAACGGGCTCTTGGTATGGGCGCCGATCAGTACCGTGGTTAACCAAGACTTTGGTCGTATGGTGTTGACTAATACCCGGACTGCAACGGGTGACGCGTGGAATCCATCCAGTAACGGCGGGGTCTACACAGGTGTCAGTGGTTTGATCCAGTACTATGCGGAATTCCCGGCTCTGCGCCACACTGTACCGGCGATCTCCGCGGCTGCGTACGCTGGCGAAACCGACCTGCCTGCGCCGCCGCTGGTACCAGGCAATGTCAAGCTGTTCGCACGCCGCGGCAAGGCCGCTTATGGGTATGCGGCCAGTCCGACCCTAGAGATGGGTCTCAGCTTCCTGTCCAGAAGCATCCCATCGGGCTCGACTGAGGAGGATGTAGCCACGTTCCAGCGCGCGGATGGCCGCTACAACGAGCCGCGGGTGGCGCAGATCCATATTGACTCATTAGATCCGAACAAGTCGGTGTACCCGTTCGTAGCGGCAACCGATCTGACTGTGACAAGTATTACGCTGCTTGGCGATACCACCCTGAGCAGTCCGGCTCTCATCCTTGGGGTCTACAACATGGCGGCCGTGAGCCCGGGATACCTGTTTGCAGTAAGCCCGTCGAGCACGGTGTCGGCGGGCGCACCGGCCGCGTTCGTGCCCGATCAGTATCAGGTCATGGCGGCTGGCGATTGGTTAGATCTGAGTTGGTCGGGGTCCGCAAGCCCCCTTATAAACCTCACGATATGTGTCGCGTACCAGCCCGTCTACCCTGTCTAGCCTGCATCGTGTTATACCACGATCATTGACTACGAGATAGGGTTGATTATGATCGATATGGCCCGCGTCGGTATGGTTCCAGCACGGGTCATAGTTGGTCAAGCGCGGGCTATCTAGGCGTCGGAGTCGGCTGATGCTACCGATTTGGCCCAACTAAAAGAGGGCCCAGGAAGCCCTCCGGCCAAGAACTTCGAAGGGCTCTTGGCCTACTTTTCGACGGAACCCTATTGGACCCGTCGCCACTGCTGGGTGGCCCGCCTCACGGCAGGCACCCGGGCCCACCAAAGCGACCCCCATACCAATGCCAATATGGTGGCACCGACAACGCTAACCGTTGTCGATACTGTCACGAACCCGTGCCATGATGGATCCGACAGGGCCGCAAAGGTGTAGATGGACGCTACGAAGCTGAGTTGTGTCATTATCCACAACAATTCAGCGCCGCGCTGTTCGCGCATTAATCGGCGCAAACCGCCGTCGTACAGGACGGCTACGAGGACACTTGTTACAAGTGTCGCGGCCGTCGGTGTTAGGACGCAGTAGGCCACCGCTACTGTGCCTAGAGCGCATTTACGGCTCATACCCATGATTCCTGGCGCCGCGTGGCGCACGCGTGCGCTATTTTCAGGCGCCCGGTCGGAGCTGTCCTGGATGTCGCTGAACTCGTCCATGATAGTAGGCCCCTCCTAGGGCCTCTTTTTTTTTTAGCTGAGATGATCCGTGGTACAGTTCCCGGATTTATTCAACTTATGACCTATCCATAAAGTCATTTAAAAAGGCGCGGGGTTTGGTCGGACCCGACGCAGTATCAGTGCTCTCAGTTCTACTAGTCGTGGTTGTGTTGTAAAAAAGGGTCGCACCAATAGGTGCGACCCAATCGGGCCGGTAA
>Ga0100403_1000240_pt1 | contig 51478 bp, 50 predicted proteins | sample CryGeymet201501t_FD_83663 | JGI IMG/M metagenome (GOLD analysis project Ga0100403, IMG submission 83663) | Groundwater microbial communities from Crystal Geyser aquifers in Utah, USA - Crystal Geyser metaG 2015-01t | ecosystem: Environmental > Aquatic > Deep subsurface > Groundwater | place...
CTGGAACAGGAATTTCGCTGATGGCCATCAAGAAATGATGTATGGGTTCGTTTGGTCAGAGTCCGGCGCACTGAGCGAGGACTGCTTCTGGGCGAGTTGGCATCGTTTTGGTGGATCAGACATCTTCAGGTACACACAGGGCGTGAATTGCCGGACAGGTAAGCGAGACGCTCTACCGATCTGGGTGTTAAAAGATCCCGGCAATGGGTCAAACCACTTTGCCCCGTGGGGACAGATACCTGTCAATCACATGGTACTCGCCACTATCGCGAGTCTTGGGGACCATGTGGCATTCGAAACAGACACCTATCTCACTGTTCACGATGACGTTGTCATTCCCTGGCCAGGATGGCCGCACGCATGAACATCATCTCCGTAGCACTAGCGTACGTCGTCCCGACTACTCAGTGGTCAACGGAAACACTGGGAGTTAAGACGGGGATCTTTCAAGAACAGCCGCCGTTGCCCGAGTACTAGATGATCATCACTGAGCCTACTCTAGCGTTTGAGACGATGTACACGCAGTGGGCTGTAGATACTGCCTCTGCTGCATTTTCAGTGTCTCCTGCCTACGAGATGGCCGAGCTCTCCGTAGAGACGACCCCATGGCTACGGCTCCTACTGGTAGCGGATGTAGACCCACCGACCTTTGTATCCCCGCTCCCGGCGCCCTCCTCGACAGGCAATGTTGAGACGTCTCTCGTGTCGGTGTCGATCGTAGATATTGCTGGCCTGGTGACGTCAGGGGCGGTGCTCTCCTCGATCAATATGACGATTGGTGGGGTGCAGGCCATCAATGGTGGGAACATCCTGCCAGGGTTCGACGGGCCGGGGAGCTCGATCACACCTAACATTCCAAACAAGGGATTCGACATCGTCATCGAGAAGACGACCCCATACCCAGAGTTCGCAGTCATTCCCGTCTACATCGAGGCGGGGGACTCCTCTGGGAACATAGGGTCGATGACGTGGAGCTGGCAGGTAGTTGATTACCTTGGGCCGCTCATCACTCCTATGTCTCCGACTGATGGAGAGACAGAAGTAGATGTAGGGTCATCCATTGTGGTGAAGATCACTGACGCCCAGGCTATTCTTCCCAATTGGCTTGTGGAGGTTAAGAGGGAGGGGGCTTTTACAGCAGCGTACATTCCTCCTGGATTTAGTAGTGAGGATGAGATGGTTACCCCTGGGTTTCAATCTGGGTTCGATGGTCCAGGGTCTTCCGTAGTACCTACTACGGGCGGCTTTATCGTTACGCTGGTCCCAACAGAGGAATTTTTGCTGTCTTGTAGGATCTATGTTCGTGTGACAGCTCAAGATCCCGATGGGAACACGGAGCGTTTGTAGTGCCTACCATCTACTCGTTTCTCACGACGCTTGGTTATCCGGCAACGGAAGACTGGCCGTGTTTGTATTTGGGAGAGGGGAACATGCCAAATGTTCTCCTCATCCCTGGAGTGACCTCTACTCGAGGTACGCCGTGGTTCCAGGCCGATGCTGATGATGACATGAACGTCATGAGCAACGACGGTGGGGCTAGCTCGATGACCATCCCTCTGCTGGTGGGACAGACTTTCACGTTCGAGACGACTTTTCGTCCCATCGTCTTGCCCACCAATTTGAACGATCTCAACTCCCAGAGGTTGTTCATCGCGATGTTCGATGAGCAAGACAATGCGGGCGGAGTGTTGCTGTCCAAGAGTGGATTGGCAATTGTCTCGTCCTTTGGCAATACGGTCCTTCCGATTGCAGGCAGTCAGAACATCATTCTCGAGGGGACGGACTACTACACGCTGCGTATGGTGGTGGACGGGAAGAACAACGTGATGGACCTCTACGTCACGTTGACTGATGATGTCGCTGTCAGTGGGCACGTACTTCGCTACACCACCGCTGCCCCCATCACACCGGCTACAAGAGCTGACTCTGTCCGCATCGAGGTAGTTGGTCAGCCATCCAATCCTGTTCAGATCAATTTCTCTACGTTTCGTTGCAACTGCAACTCCTTGTTGATTCCCAACAAGCGCCCCATCGCAGACACAGGGGCAGATCAAACTGCTGTACTTGGGTCTATTGTTGCTACGGATGGAACGAATAGCTTCGATCCAGAGGGGGAACCACTTTCCTATCTCTGGTCTTTGCTGGAGGCTCCTACTGGATCGTCACATAGGTTGGATGGAGAGGCCGGAACCACGATAGACGATGGGGATGGGGATGGCTTTACTACTATACTCGAGCAGACAGGAGATCCCTGGAGCGAGGAGAACGCCCCGAGCCTACAGCCAGGAGATGTTCTGGTCGTGGGGAACGTGCAGTATGTTGTGTCCGATCTGGATTGGGTGTACGACGCTCCTACGAACACGTATACCAGGGTTGGTGGATTTGATGGGTCTAAGCTACGAGTTGTAGAAGACAGTGTTCCAGATAACATGACTGGCGTGTCATGGACGGTCTACTTCCAGTCTACATTCTGGAATGACCGAACGTCTCCTCTTCCCTCGTGCATCCCAGACACAGTGGGTCTCTACACTACGCAGCTCGTGGTCAATGATGGATTGTTGGATAGCCTACCCGCAGAAGGGTTGATCAATATCTCAGAGTCCAACGTGCCCTATGGCTGCGTGCCGGATGTCAACTTCATTTGGGATTACCTGTCCGACGCCTGGGACCTCTATGATGACCGAGATCCCATCACTACGATCTGGTCTGGGTTTGCTCAGGTTGCCTCGAACATCTTGTTGACTGCTTGGCAGTACGACTACAGCAAGAGCCTCGTGGATGTCCAGCGGTTGTTCCAGAGGCGGTGGCTCAACTACCAGACGAAGGTTACGGAGGACGCCCTGGACAGGGAAGACCAGGGGATCAAGTTTTACCGGGGACCCATCGTCAGCAAAGACTTGACGGCTGGTGTGACCTTCGTCGGTACAGAGACACTCATCCTATCTCGAGACGGTGGGTCTGATGTGACGGTTAGTCTGACGGGCACCATGTCTGTCGATGAGATCGTAGTGGCTATCAACGCGGTGTTGGGAGAGTCGTCTGCGACTGTGAAGACTGCGCGGAAGGCAACTGCGTCCGCAGTGGACTATTTGGTCCTGTCTTACCCCACGCTGATTGTAGTGTGCAAGGATGGTACAGCCAATGCCACGTTGGGGTTCAGCACTACGGAGGATACGCAGAACAACTTCTCTGGCGACCTGGGTGTGAGAGATCCATCTATCGCCACGGCTTTCGGGGTAGCAGATCCACTGATATCTTTTTCAGGTATCGCCAAAGACGATCTCCTCGTGTTCGGTGGGTATGGGTATCGCGTCTCAAAGCGGGCAGACGAGACGCATATCACTACTCAGGACAGCATGGTCATCCCACAGGTGCCAACTTTGCCTACGTGGGAGGTGTCGTCGTCAGTCAAGGTCCCAACCACGGACTACTCTACGGAGCTCGTGGTTGCGGGTGACATCGCCATGTTCGAGGTCAGGACCTCAAGTTCGGATGAGGTGGTGGAGGTTCCCTGCCTAGTGACCGGCGCCAATGGGAACGTTCTTGGATTCAACCCTCGCCCGTTGTATGAGGCAACGTTGGGGCAGCTAGGGGGTTTCGAGATCACACTGCTGTACGTGCAGCGTGTGTCTAATATTCCTGTGGACGATCTGGTGTCTCACATACCAAGGCTACAGGAGATCATCCTAGATCCCCCGTCCGTGTTGTCCAGGAATCGGGAGTATGCCATCTCGGTTGACTCGAGTGGTGTCAATGCCATCAGGTTCGTCAGCGGGACATACTCGTTCGATGACCCGCCTCCAGACTATCTGTGGGCAGAGGTCACCTGGTTTGACAACAGGCCGACCATCGAGAACAACTTCGGTAAGGCGGTCGGGTTCACCGTTGAAGATCTAGAGACGAGAAGCGACGATCTGGACTACCTGTCCGCCGTGCGCGGTCTCTGGTACTCCTTCTTCAACGGCCCTTCCCTGTGGAGTATCCAGGTAGGGACTCAGATCTTGCTCGGTCTCCCCTTCGCTGAAGAGGACGGAACGATCGAGGAGATTCACTTCACCTACAATGCTACTCAGATCCGCGTGCTGATTAGGGACAGCAAAGACAGCACCATCGTTCGATCGTACTTCATCCCCCGCGACAAGAAATTCGAGGAAGACGGTGAGTCTATGATCGCTGTCAACCCGAACACGGGTGTGGAGTATGTGACAGGTGATTCTATCGACCAGTTCTCCCCACTGTCGAAGGGTGTGGAGATACTGGATTTGATCAAGGATCCTGCTTGGTGGCAGAGGTACGTCAGCAGTGGGGCAACACTCGAGCTGGACAAGTTCTTCAAGTTCCTGATGCGGGCTGATATCGATGTCTTCAACATCACGAACCTCATGTTCGCCATCGACTTCGTAAAGAAGATCAAGCCGCACTATACCTACCCGCTCTTTGTAGTGTTGAAGCGGCTCGCGCCGGACTTGATCAGTCTGACCGATGTCGTCACGATGAAGGGCACGAAGTACCTGTTCGACAACCCGGCTTGTGCCCAGCTCATCTTCGATGCAGGGTCAGGCGGGACGTATCGGTTCGATGACACCGATGAATCAGGCATCTTCAACTGGGCCTATGACGGGTCTCCCAACATTCCTGCCGCGTCTTCGGGCAAGCCAGAGTTCTTGTACGACAAGAAGAGGCTGGGTCCTGAGATGTACATCGTGGGAATCATGACTGGTCCGTTTGCGGGTGGGTACTTTCCGATGGACTGGATTTGGGCTTTCGACGATGGTGGTGGGACGGACCTCATACCGTTGGCGGGGCCTGCACCCACACCTCCTCCGCCACCGTATGGTCCTACGATCGGTACCGTGGTGTTCGATACGATCTATTCCGCTGGCTACTACACCCGTGGTAAGGTGCTCTAGCTTGCAAATGGTGGATCTGACTTCTAGAATCGTCGGCGGAGAAGACCATGCAGATTCGTGACTACCCGCTCAAGCCAACCGGCCTGGTGATCCCTTCCAACGTGAAGGTCATTGTCCGGGAACGTGGCAAAATCGTTCGGCAACATTGCCGAGAAGACCACAACATCTGGGTAGACGTGGGGCGAGAGTTCCTGGCACGAGTCATTGCTCCAAACACGGGCCTCACAGACCACTACGCGGAGACGGGCCCGGGAGACCGAGAGTTCGTCAAGTACATGGGCGCCGGTATCGGCGGCCTATCCCAAGTCCACCCGGCTGCTTATACCACCCCACTGTCGACGGACTATCCCCCCGCGACAGGTACAGCACCAGGTAGCGATGGCAACCAGTATTCAGACGAGGATCTGACCGTTCTGACGCTCGAGCGTCCGGTCAAAATCAACACCACCTCCCCGATCTGGTTGGGGGAGGTGGTGACACCCGTAACCTTTCTCAACAGCGGTAGGACGCTGCGGGTGGACTACCTGTTCACCGCAGCGTCTATCAACAATGTTGGCCCGTACACCGTCGTCCCTCTGTCGGAAATCGCCTTGTTCATGTCGACGGCGGACGCTGATGCAACGAACGTGTACGACACGGGGAACACCCCGTCGATGGTCGGCGCTGGACGTCAGAGTATCTTGGCATACAACACGATGGAACCGATCCCAAAGACGATCGACTTCTCACTGGAGACCCAGTGGGAACTTAGGTTCTGAGGAGCACTGACATGTCGAATCTCCCGCATCCCCTCGGTGACTCCGTTGCTGGTGATCTGTTCTACCCAGGATCTCCTAGCGTCACAGTGGCTGACGTGGCCGGTGCCGCCGGTAGCCGTGCTGTAGAGTTCGGTGAGGATGGTACCTCGTTGGCGGTCAACCGAGGGCTCTATGCTCTCGGCAAGAATGATGAGTATATCCAAGATCGAATGGAGCGACCGATCGCTCGTATGGAGTTTACTGCGTGGACTCCTGCTGGTGGTAGCGGTGGTTCGTTTACGTTCACGGGACAGACGTTGTTCGTGGGAGATGCCTCTTACCTCCCCGAGTCTCAATCCATCCGTGATCGGTTGATCTCTGTCCTCGATGGTTCTTTCAACGAGCTGTTGGACGCAACCACTGGTCATAAAGTCGTCATCAAGTCTCTCCGCAACACACCAGATACGTTCAGCATCGTGGGTGACACCTCCGCAGCGGGTGGGGACGAGAATGGGTTCTACCCTGCCCCGATTGCTCGGTTCCAGTTGGTCAACTCGATGACCGGAGCGGTGGAGCTCGCCACGTACACCATCCCGGATGGTGTGAGTGTGATCTTCGCCCATGCGATCAGTGGCACACTGGACTCGCTCGGAACTATGGGTTCCGAGTACCTCATGCGCGACGCATGGGTGAAGGGGTCGATCCGCAATGCTCACGAGATTCACGCAGGAACCTTCCTGAAGGATGGTTCTCGGGCAGCGCAGGGGTCCTTCAACCTGGCAGGCAACAACATCAACAACGTTGCCGACATCACGAACAGCACGGGCTCTCCTCTGGATGTCATTTCTGACAATGCGCTAACCCTCAAAGATCAATACCTCAGTGCTGGCATGGCATTGAGTGAGGCGGGTGAGACGAGTTTGGCGGGAGACCTAAGCAGTCTCGTCGGTGAACTCAACAGCAAGACACGCGGAGCCGTTGCGGCCTATGGCAACAGGTTCAGGAACCGAACGGGCAGCATCACGTTCACAGGCGCAACTGGTGCTGTGGCTTGGCCAACCTTGGACTTCATCCGGGATGGAGAGGCACTCACGCTAGCCAGTGGTAACCTGACCGCAACGGCCACCACAAACGAATTCTTGGTGATCGACTCCTCCAACACGGTCATCAAGCGGGCAGCGGCCAGTCTTCAGACGGGCGACATCCCCGTAGCGTACTACTACTGGGACGGCGCTACGACGTTCACCATTTCCACCGATATTCGGTGGGCCATGGACGCCAAGACGGGCGCGATGGAGATCACGGTTGGGAATACCCCTGGCTGCGACTTCCCGGCGAACGCAATGCAGCAGGCCGTAGATCTCGCCTGCTATGTGGGATCCGTTTCTGCAACGGCTGACGTCCCAGGTTCCGTGGTGATCCGTGTCGTGGATAGTGCTACTTGGTCCACTGTCCTCAACATCACGAGTCCTATCATCGTTCGTGGTGAGGGTGTTGCCCGAACGACGCTCACCAGTAGTTGTGGTACGACATCGCACGGCATCAACTGCAACAGCCAGCGTGTGACGTTTGAAGACATCAAGTTGGTGAACGCTTCGGGGGCACTGTCCGGTTCTTACGGAGCGTTCTACAACGCAGGGGACAGTAGCGTCTTCCGTAATCTCACAGTGCAGTCCTATGGCACTGCGTGGGTATGGGACGTCGCCGTCGTTGATGTGCTGATCGAAAAGTGTTTCGGCACGGGACTGACGCACTCGTTCATCCTGGGGGCGTCTGCCAGCCTGCACACGCCCTACTTGTCGGATTCCGTCATCCGTGACTGTCTTGCCGCATCCTTTGTGTCGGGTGCCCGCAACGGTATCGTTGCCACGGGTGAGGGAAACAAGATCCTCAACTGCGACATCTACGGAGGAGCCGGAAACACGCTCGACAACTTCGGCATCACGATTGGTGGCGCCTGTGTGGTCAGTGGTTGCACTGTGCAGATGGGTGGGGCAGCGGGCAACGGGGTGGGGCTGTACTACTACCCCGCAACAGGAACTCCGTCCCGTTCTCAGTCGTCGGCTGTGGAGAACTGCGCGTTCTCTGCCATGTTGGTCGGTGTCTGGTCGGACACCAACAGTGCTGGTACGAAATGGATGTTGGACGTCAAGAACTGCACGTTCCAAGACGTGGATGTCCCAGTTGATCTGACCTCTCTCAACACGTTCGTTGGTCCGGAGTCGTCCTTTCGTTTCGTGGACAACTACACTTCGGGGTCCGTCGCGTCGATCTTGAATCTGTCTCTTGCAGGTTCCACTCTGCTTACTGCTTGGATCGAGCGTAACAAGTTCGATGACGTGACCGGAGACGGCATCGTCATGAATGCGTACGCTGGTGGATTCATCACGGGGAACATCTTCGAGGGGTATGGATCTGCCGGGACCTACAGTGCCGCGATAGAGGCAGCAGTGTCTGTGGGCTCACTTGTGATTCGGGACAACTACATTGGTAACGTAGGAGCCCCCGCAGCAAGCACACAGGTACGTTTATGGAGAAAGAGTATCGTCTCTGGGAACACCTTGATCGGTTCTTCTGCTGCGGCCACGGGCATCGCAGTAAGAAGTTGGTTTCTCTTAGGCATCGATCTGCCAGCCGCGCTAGAGTGTGATATCTCTGGCAACAACTTCAGTAGCCACGCGACCGCATGCATTTTGGTAGATCCGGGAACGGGATCCACCGCCAACAATGGATCACGTATTCGAGGAAACCACTTTCTCGCTGTTCCATCTGGGGGGGACGCTGTCAAAGTGTACCAGTCTTCCTCCGTTATGATCTTGGACAACGAGTTCGGGCTCATGGAGGGTACGGCTGTCCTAGTGGATGGAACGGGGGCGGGGTATGGCGATGCCACGACCATCAGAGGAAACACCTTCAATCTGGTTGAAGGAGATGGGTCCAACCAAGGGTTCATCGTCATCATCAAGGGCGCAACCGCTGCTTGTCAGAACTGTTCTGTAGATGGAAATACCTTCAACGGCTGTGGTTCTACGGACGATGCAGTCATTGGCACCTCGTACCAGGCAGTCATCTTCGTTTCTGCAACCGCGACGGGGACGCAGGTTCAGAACAACTCGATCAACGGGTTGACGGGAACCAGCACGTCGACCAACAACAGCGATTCCTCTTATGGAATCTATGTACTGGCTGCGGGATGCCTGGTTGCCAACAACAAGGTCTACAAGGACTTTGCGATCGCCACTACGAATGCTGACACTGTGATTGGCATCTTTGTGAATGGGATCGATTGTCAGGTTGTTGGGAACCATGTCACGTTCACTGGAACCCAGGGTGGTGCAAATCAATCTGGGACCATCTACGGAATACAGTGCACCTCTACCGGCAGCTTGATCAACGGGAACATGGTTCGTGGGTCATGGGTCGTGTCTGGTTCCCCGACGAGCGCCGGGATGAACGTCATTGGGGATGACTGCGCCATCACAGGGAACATAGTCTCTGGATCCCTGGCCTCAGATCACAGTCTGCTTTGCAGTGGGACAGGCGGTGTAGTCATTGGAAACGTTGGAGGTGGGTCTGCCAAGATCAATTGGGGCACGACAGGCACCAACTTGCCTTCTCTAGCGACATACCAAGATATGAACGTTTCCGCCCTCGGACACGCATAGGAGTCTTTGATGACCAAGATTTTGAACGTACTGGCGAGCTGGCAGGTGCTCTTGCTCGCACTGACGTCCTTCATCATCCTCGGCCTTTTTCGGAAGATGTTGGTGACGAAGGACGATGCTGGGAACATCGTGGGCGGTCTGGCGAATCACAGGCTGTTCAAGATGTTCCTCCCGCTCTACCCGTACGGTATCTGCCTTGGCTTGGTGTTCGCCCCCGGTGTCCCTCTTCCCGCCGAGCTCGGCGCAACGTTCATGGCCAAGTTCCTGTATGCCATCTGGTGCGGATGGTTTAGCGACAAGTCGTATCAGGTGATCAAGTCAATTCTGGAGAAGGGGTTCAACTTCCGGTTCGATGGGCAACCTGTACCTCCCCCAGTCGTACCCGGGACCCCGGCCCCTCCTACAGTCGAGCCTGTGTCGAATCCCGCCGACATCGACGTCACCCCCAAGCCCCCGCAGGTCTGAGATGCTGAAAGCCTGGGAGTGGATGAAAGCCCACTGGAAGTGGGTCTTGTTCCCATTGGGGATCTTGCTCTCCATCCTCACCGTCCTTGGGTGGGTGATGGGGGCGCGAAGAGACGATCCGATCTCTGGTACGACTGACGAGGAAGCTAAGAAAACTGCGGACGACATCTTCAAGGCATCCACGGAGCGGGAAGAGGCTCTAGTTCTTTTGGAGAGACAGCACGCCCAGAAAATCGCTACCATGTCGGAAGAGCAGCGGGCAGAGTACAAGGCTGTGAAAGCCAAGCCCATCGAAGAGGTAGCGTCATGGATCGACAAACTGTAGGGGCTTTCTTCAGCGAACTGGAGAAGATCAGTTCCGCAGGAAGCAAGGTCGGACTGGGCAAGAGGGTTGTCAATCGCATGGCCAACCTCGGTGGTCTCAATGAGGTCGCTGGTCTCGGCGTGCTGGCAGCACCGAGCGCCGACAACATGCTCGCCAAGTACCGCGCAAGGAAAGCGGGTCATGGCGAGCATGCTGATGAGAAGACGCTCGACAAGTACCGGCTCATCAAAGAGAAGTACCACGATCCGGTCGAAGTCGGCGGGCTCGGTATGTTGGCGGCTCCCTACATCGGCAAGAGATTGTCGACGGGTAAGTGGGGTCACTGATGTTTTCCAGCTTCTTCGATGAGCTAGAGAAGATCGGGTTCACTCTCCAAGGCTACGACAACGTCCAGGGTCTCCGCATCGCCATCGAGAACAGGAAGGGATCTGTCCGCAAAGGCAAGGATGGGGACGGCAAGGAGTGGAGGACCAAGATGGTCCACCCGTACGGCTACTTGGTAGGGACTCGAGGTGCTGATGGAGATCCAGTCGATGCCTACGTTGGCCCAGACAAGGAAGCGCCTCACGCCTACGTGGTCCATCAGCGGGACAAGGACACGGGGGCCTACGATGAGGATAAGGTCATGCTTGGCTTTGCCTCGAAGCGGGAGGCCAAGGAAGCCTTCCTGAAGCACTACGACAGCCCCAAGTTCCTGGGACCCATCTCGAAGGTGGTGATAGACCGACTCCGAGAGCTCGTGGCCTCCAAGAAGAAACTGGTGAAAATCTCATGACTTACGACTCCTTCTTCGATGAGCTCACCAAGATGGCCCAAGCCGCTGCCCCACAGGAAGGTGGAAGGGTCTCCAGATTCATCAGGAAAGCGGGCCCTGGCATCGGAGGAGCTGCTGGAGCCTTGGTCGGCGGGGTGTTGGGGGCCCGGCGCGGGAAGCTCCTACAGGGCACCATGGCGGGCCTGGGGACAGGGGCGACCTTGGGGTGGCTGCCTGGCATGGCGCATGGTGTCAAAGAGGGCGTGAAGGAGCTCCGTCGATGAGGTACCTATTGGCGGTTTCCGTCCCCATGTGGTTGGCCCTGGTTTCCGTCCCTGCTCGAGCAGAGCTCTGCGTTCAGCAGGACTACAGTAACCCAGCCAAGGCCCCTGACTTCGACTGTCCCGGGCCCGGGGAGTCGGCGCTCGTTCCTGTGCTCTCGACCCGTCCGAGCCTTGGCGTGGTCAAGGGGACGGTCCTGACACCACCAGGGAAGAGAAGATTCACCCTGGACTACGATGGCGTCTTGATGGGCCGAAACAAGACCATCGAGCTGGGGCTGAAGGTCAAGGCTGTCCGTCGTCTCCGATGGCTGGGGATGCACAAGGACGCTGCGGCCCTGAGTATCGAGAAGAAGTATCTGACCAGCGTGTGGGAGGCCAAGGTAACTCTCCGAGACTCCCAGGTCGCCAGCTATAAGCAGCAGCTCGTCGATGCCCGCAAGCAGCGTGACTCTGCTCGAGCCTGGTACAGACGGTTCAGCACTGGCTTGATCGTAGGCATCGTTACTACCGCCGCTGCCGCTGTAGCCATCGCCATCGTTGCCAAGTAGCTAAAGAAAGAGCCCCTGAGTAGGGGGCTCGATCTGTGAGCAACTGCTACCAGTAGTCGTGCTCGTATCTGCTAGAGTTTGCTCTGTTTTTGATCATGTCTATGATGAGCGGCTTGGCCGCTTCACCATTCCCCTCCATGATCAAAAACAGAGCCTCTTCTGGCCACGCCACATACTCGGCCATTGCGGACGAGATTCGTTTGGCGAGGTCGGGGTCCGTGTGTGGACCCCACCCATGCCTGGTAAAGTGCTCGATCGTTGCGTGAAGGATTCTCGGGTCCTTCGTGCTACGCAAGACGTCCAGTATGTCTCTGCGCAGCGATTTGTCCAATTCCATCTTAGGGAGGAGAAGAGGGAGGATGGTACGGACCAAGGCAAATATGACTGGGAAGTACATCGCCGCCAAGACCGTTTTCAGAAACTGGTTCATGCTAGTTCTCCTGTTGGGGTTTATAATTCTTATGCCATAATTGATGATCGTTTTTTACTTGTGAGCTAAAAGAAAAAGGGCCACCCAGGAGAGGGTGGCCCTTGATCAACTGCGCCAGGAGGCGTCGTTGAGTAGGCGGGTTCGAGCCTCGGTGATGTTCCTGGCCATGTTCATGCTGACACCGATCTCGTCCCCGAAAGACATGAGATCCTCCAACCCCATGTCGTAGAACTCTTGATCGGTCAGCGTGACACGCTTCTCACCATCCGGCCCGGTAGTGCCGCGACGATAGACGAGGATGTCTACTCGTCGCCCTCTTCGTTTCCCCGGGTGTCCTTGTCCAACGCTTCCATCTTGTCGTCGAAGTCCATGCCTTCGGGGGCATTGTCATCGGTCAAGATCTCCTCCGCCCGCATCCAGGTGGCCAGGTGGAGAAGGAGACCAGCGGTCTTGTAGTTCTCCACAGCGACCTCCGAGACGTCGTTGACGAGGCCGGTGCTGTTCGCCGTGTAGACGGCGCCGAGCTCGTCGATCTTCTCCTCGATGGACTGAACACGCTCGGACAGGGTGCCGAGGAGCTCCGTCAGAGCGTTGAGATCTAGCTCGACCTCTCCCGTCTCTTCATCGACCACGTCTTCCTTGGGCGGGGGCTTGGGGGACGCCTTGCCACGCTTCGCGGCGAGACGTCCCTTGCCGGACGTCTTCGGGGCCTCCTCTTGAACTTCCTCCTGGACCTCCTCCTGCTTCTTGGGGGCGGCCTTCTTGGAACGCTTGGCGGGCTTGCTTCCTCCCTCTTGATTCTCCACGACCCACTCTGCGAGAGAGTTGACGTCGAGGCGAGCACAGTCCTCGGAGGACAACCCGCGACCCTTGCAGATGCGGCGCAGGTTGAGGCGGTTCATCGCCTTGAGCTCTTCGAGTTCGTACGTTTGCTCTTCGGACATGGTTATTTTCTCCTGAGTCTGCCAGAGGCAGATCGTTTAGGCGGGCCCTTTGTCAACATCTGCTCCAGTGCGGGTCGGCCCACCTTTTGGTACACTGAAGCTCTCGCGACTACGATAGGCTCTTGAGCGCGGCTGAATGAACCGCACTTCTGTTGATCTGTCAACATCTCGATCGTGGCCACCTTGCACGTAGAAAGGTAGTCACAGCTCATGCAGCAATCCCTCATAGCTTCTGTCCCAGGTCCTTCTGGTTGTTCAGCACGCACTCCAAAGCCTTCCCGTCAGGACACTCCCAGCAACAGGTGTTGCAGTCGAGTTGGCTCCAGAGGTAGCGGAAGTACTCCCAGATGAACAGGCCCAGTAGATTCCGTGAGTGATGAACAGGATTCTCTTTCAAGCTCGCTGGATCTAGCTCACCTCTGATCAACCTGATGACGTCCTTCCTGGACACACCTGGATGAAGCACACGCCACATAGCTGTCTCTTCCCTGCTGGTGGGGGCCATGTTGTGCGTGCATAGGGCTCGCAGTTCGGATTCGTTCAGGTCGTCCCAAGGGATGGACACAATCTCGTATGTCGCGGGCTCCCCCTTCTTCCTACGACCCTTCTTCTTCACGACACGGACGAGCTGGTAGAACTCGTCCGTGTGCTCAGCTTCAGGCATCTCGTGGGCTTCAACCACTTCTACATTGTGTTCAGTCATCATCCTCCGCCATTTGTAGGAAGGTGATCTCTACCCGTGGGTTCTTCTCGTCTACGTCCTTGGTCAAGATGTGAACGAACGTAGCGCTGTCATCAACGCCGGTCGCTGCCTTCACAGCATCCTCTACCAACTTCACGCGGTTCGAGATGTCCATCTTGATCCACTTGGTCTTGGCCTTCCGCTGTCCCTTCTTTGGACCCTTGACGTAGAACTCCCCCCACCCTTTGTTCACGATGGACTCGAAGAAGAAGGCCAGCTCCAACCAGTACCGAGCGTTCTCATCGAACGCATCCTGGAATCCAAGCCCGGCCTCCCTGACGATCCTACCTATGGCCTTCTTCTTCCAAGAACGCGCCTCCGTTGTGAGACGACGACCCTTTCCTCGAACATTGAAGTAGATGTTGTTGGACGTGGGAGGAAGCTCCATGGAGATGATGACCCTCCTCACCTCTTCACCTTTCGAGGCAAGGCCGGTCTCACAGGCTTGGGCTTGCTCTTCGTCGCCAGCGGCCCCTTCTTTGGTTGGGGCACAGGACTATCCTGCATGTGCTCTCCGAACACTCTGCGGGCGCCGATGCTTCCAGCTCTTGCTCCCACTCGGATACCTTGCTCCTTCAAGCTGATGTTCCGAGAGATGAGTCGGATGTCTGCCTCACAAGCATCCGCCACCTTGGCTAGCAGATTGTGCAGGCACTCCAACTCCAGGCACTCCCCATTCGCTGTGACGTACCGACGATCTGTCTGCATGTGATCGTCCTTATCCTTGGTCGTCCCATCCTTTCCGATGCGTACTCGAGCCTTGATGAACCCGAGCTTCTCGGTCGCCACGTTGTATCGGTTCTTGGTATCCGCTAGCTGCCCAACAACGTAGGCGAAGTACTCCTGTGCGATCCCGTACAGTTCCCCCAGCTCCCTGTCGGACAAGTCCTGAAGGTTGGGGGGCAGCCATGGTGTGCCATCCTCCGTCAGAAACATGGATGATCCTGGCTCACGCCGAGTCCTCGAAGGGAGCTTGATCCCTCGACGTATCATCTCGTCATGAGCCGAGTCAGCCACGTTGTAGCATTGCTCTCCTTCTTCCAGTGGCATGAACCAGGTGTCCGGGACTGGCCCGGCTTGGTTCACTGGTTTCACGCTGGTATCCGATCCTCTCTTGGGTACCCTTCGCTTCATCGCACACCTCTCAGGGTGAAGCGGCTCTTGCCCTTCTTGACGTTCTTCTTGCCTGGTTTGGGCGGCTTACACACATGCTTGTAGCGGCACGTGTTGCAGTGGTATCCAGCCTCGCGCTCGGGAGGCTTCTCGTCTACAGCGCACTTCCGCACGTAGACGATCTTCTCCGCGATGGAATCCCAGATCTCCTGTTGGAAAGGAATCAAGAACTCCATCATCGTGGAGTCATTCTTGTTGTAGTAGACGATCGTCATAGCTGGCAGATCCAGGCACGCCATGTAGACGTGGGACTGGATCACGTTTTCAGGTGATGGTTTGTTGAGACCCTTGAATAGCTCCGCCTTCATCGTCTTGATCTCGATGCCAAAGCGTAGATCTAGATTCGGGGTCTTCACCGAGTAGATGCCATCTGTGGTCGAGTCGATCTCGTACTGCGCTGCCACAGGCGAGGTGTCTTCGTTGAACGTAGCCTCGTCAACGAAGACATCTCCCAGCTCCTTGGCCAGCTTGCCCAGGTACCCTTGAAGCTGCCCGTGCACAGCGTGACCTGTGTCGAAGATACGACGAAGACGTGGGTCTATTCGAGACTCCGGTGGCTCACCGATGTATCGGTAGTACAGCATCCGGGCGCACCCCATGGGATAGTTCCCACAAGGTGAGATACCTCCTTTTGATCCAAGCTCAGATGCGCTGAACACACAGAGCTTGCGGCCACTTGGTTTGAGGTTTATGTCTTCCAGATAGGCTTCCAGTCTGGAGATGACCTGAACGTTACTGAGCGCTTCCTTCAGCTCGTCTGCTCCGGCGCTCTTGAGGTCCTCTATGCTTCTCAACTGCATCTTTTATCTCCAGGAAAAGTGATAGTGGGATCACCGCCACGGACTGGCGTGCTTTTCGGTACTCTACGATCAGTGCTGGATTCTCATTCGCCTCGAGCGCTTGGTGAATGATCTTCGCCAAGTCGGACAAGGTGAGGTTGAACCCCTTGAGGGAGTCCGTGTACTTGTGCTCCACACGCCACTCTCCCATTCTCCTGATGTCCCCCTTGTAGCCGGACAGTCGGGTTCCACCAGAGGCCGGTTGAGTCACTCCTCCCATGTCATCCGCCAAGACTTGCTCGAGGTGCTGGGAAGTCTTGATGCGCTTTTGTGCAGCCTTCTTCCTCTCCGGGTCAGATTCCATCTCGAGATTCAAGTCGATCTCTATTCCATTCTCGATACAAATCGAGCAGAGGTGAGACTGACGAATCGCCTCCTCCTGGTAGAAGACGGTCAGCACGATGGTGTTCGTAACCTTGTGGCAAGAGTCACAGTGCTGACCGTACCCGGCGTCCGAGATCTCCAGGGACAACGGCAACTTCACCTGAACCTCACGTGGCCAAGACCAGCAGCGATATAGAGCTGGTCTCGCAGTTCCACCATGAGCTCTGGGCTCTGTTCCATGAGCTGGAGCAAGGACTCCTTGCCGTGAACGCTGATAGCGTTTCCATCAGCATCCTCGATGGTGGGGATGGAGTACCTACCGGATCCCTCGCTCAAGATGACGTTGTAGATGAGGCACTGTGCGAGCAGGTCTCCCTGAACGTCTACCTCTAGTGGGTCGAAGTACAGAGTGAAGGCGCCGATCCTTCCTTCTCGTGCTCCTGCCTTGGCCTTGGCCACCTCCCAGTTTACCTCCTTTCCGATCTTGACCTTCTTGTCCCTGAGAGCCTGACCAGCATGTAGGCTTATCCGAATGTGGTTGAGATGCTGGAGGGCAAAGGCCCCATCCGACTTGTAGGCACGCCCGTACGACTTGCCACCGCTCAGGTTGAGCTTCGCTCTCGCTTGGCGGATGCAGTACAGCGTTGTTTCGTTCACCTCGGTGAAGGGGTCTAGACCGCTCCACTTGCAGTTTCCACAGATGTACTTGAAGTTCAGCGTCTTGGAGTTGATGACGTTCTTCTCCAGCGGGCTGTACCCACACTCGGGACAGCGGAACGTCGGGTTGAAAGCGTCCAAGATCTGCTTGGACCAGCGGGTCTGCAACGAGGCCGGGGAGGCAACTTGCGGTGTCTCCCCCAATGGAGTCGTCTCTTCCTGGAACGTCATCATGGCGTCCCACGAGTCGATGCCGATCATCTGGTAGGCGTTGGACTTGACAGCATCGACGATGCCACCAAGCACACCTTCAGAGGCTCCCTCGAAGATGTAGAACTTTCCAACGGTCGGGCAGTTCATGGCCTCCTTGATTTCTGCGGCGGTCAGAGGTTCTTCTCCTCTTCGTTTCCTCCCACGTTGGGTGACCTCGATGTCGTAATGACTCATCGCGATCTTGCACCCACACATCTGTGCGAAGTGCTTGTCGACGAAGGACTCGAAGCAAGCCATAGCGAGACAAGCGTCGTCACCATAGTGGTTCTGGAGCTGACCGAAGTATCGGTACATCAGGTAGTTCTTGCCCGTGCTTTCTGGGCCATCGATCTGATGGACCTTCCCTGCTACAAGCCCGCCCCCAGCAGCAAGGTCTAGGCTCATGATGCCGCAGGGGCGGCGGAGATCTGAGGCATCCCAAGCCTCTTTCGCAGATCTCATGACGGGACCATTGTCCCCGAACTTCATGTTGATCTCTTGGACCAGTTGGTCCGTGTCCGGCTTGGGGAAGGACTTGGGCCGAGTTCCCGCTGATGAATCAGCCTTCCCCTTCCGAGGAGACGTCTTCCGAGCCGGTTTCTTGGCGGTGACCTTCTTAGCCATTGGGCTTCTTCTCGAACGGCTCAGTCCCCTTGTCGGGATCCTTCGGCACGTTCACGTTCGGGTTGTCCTTGGAGGCGGTCTTCTCCCCGTCCTTCTTGGGAATGCTCTTGTCCTTGTCGATCTCCACGGCGTACTTTTCCATCCCTTCCTTCTTTCTGGCGGTGTACCCGCCTACACGCTGAGCGGTGACCTTCACCACCTTGATTGGAGCTGTCATCTCCCAGGTCACACCGGAGGGTGTCGTGATTGTCCACTTGTACCCATCGGTTTTGAGAGAGCAATCGGCGATCTCTAGTGCACCTTGCAGCAGTTCTTTGACGTTCATCAGTGAGCCTCCGACCATGCTTCTCCTCGGCCAATGTCTACGCCGAGGGGTACTGGTAGATCGCGGAAGGGCAGGCCAAGCCTCTCAGGCAAGTCCTCGAACGGCGCTTCCATGATCTCCTGGATGAGTTCACACCCTTCTTCCAGGTGCTCGTTGGGTACCTCGAACAAGATCTCATCGTGGATCTGTAAGATCTGTGCGATGCCCAGACTATGCAGGCCAAGACTCTCTTCGCAGCGAATCTGGGCCAATCGAGCCACGTCTGCGGCTGACCCCTGAATGATGGTGTTTACCGCCTGCCTCAGTGCCCGAGCAGCGTGCTTGCCTGGTCTCTCCGGGATGTACTTGCCCCACTTCTGGCTGTAGAAGCCTTCCTTCCAGTCGAGGTTCGCATCTAGGAGACGACGCTTGCGCCCGAGTATCGTGGATACCTCGAGCATATCTCGACACCTCTCGTGCGTACCCTCGATGAAGGCTTTGACTCCTGGGTACGGCTGGAAGTAGATTTCCTTCTTGTTCCGTGCTTCCTCTACTTCGATGCCGAGCTTGGCAGCGAGAGCCATGTCACCCTCGCCATAGTTGATACCAAACCCGATGGACTTCGCTTCTTGTCGGTACCCCATGAGTGTGACCACCCATGGATCCCACTGGTCGCGGGGCGTGTGGTTCTTCTCATAGACTCCCGCCTGCTTCTTGGCCTTGACCATGTCCTCATAGGGGACCCCGTACATCACGGAGGCGGTACCCATGTGGATGTCCCATCCCTTGTTGATGACATCGATCATCTTCTCGTCACCACTGATGGCGGCGAGTAGACGCATCTCGAGCTGCTTGTAGTCGGCAGCCACCAAGGTATGGCCGGTCTTCGGCATGAAGGCGCCACGCAGACCATACACGTCGTTGTCCGTTCGCGGGATGTTCTGGAGGTTGGGGTCTCGGGAAGAGAGGCGACCCGTCACGGTGATGTGCTGGGTGAGCATGGGGTGAATACGGAACCCCTCATCGCAGCGGGCGATCATCCCATCAATGTAGGTGCCCTTGACCTTGTTCAGAGCTCGGTGCTCCAAGATCAACCTGCTGATCTCACATCCCTCACCCTTCCAGATTTCCAAAACGCTTTCGTCGGTGGACGGTTGCTTGTTTCCGCGCTTCCCACCGGATGTCATCTTGATGGGCTTACGACCCAGGACATCAAAGAACAGACGTCGTAGTTCGTGCGGAGAGTTCGGATTGATCTCTTTGCCAGCCACCTTGTACAGCGTGCGAAGGATGGCCTGCATGTCCTTCATGATGGGGGATCGGATTTCTTCCAGCCACCCTACGTCCACCATGATGCCGCGTCGAATGCACTTGTAGAGGACCTTCGTGTAGGGAGCCTCCACCTTCTCGAAGGTGTCCCACATCGTCGTCCATTTGGTTGCTTGGATCTCTTCGAGCTCCGTCTTCAGATGCTTGTACACAGCCAAGCTGGCCCAGGCATCCATGGAGGCGTAGTCGTAGGCGGAGTCCGGCTCTTGTTGAACCATTCGCATCAGAGCGTCCTGATACGTCTCGCCCTTCACCTTCTTGAACACGGACTTGAAGGACCGCATGTTCAAGCCGAGATGATCTAGCGCCGTGTCTTTCAGACCGTGCCGACCAATCCTGTTTTCGTCGTACAGCCAGTCCATCACCAGGGTGCAGTGAATGGGTCCGGCCATCAGCGGGACACCGGAGTTGGCCAACATGTTGTTGTCGAAGTTGGCGTTGGTCATGACCCATGTGATGTCTGGATCACGAGCCACTTCCTCGCGGAATACCTCGAGCATGGGGCGTGACAAGGCGTACCGAGTGTTTAGGTCTGGACACAGCGACCAGAACAGCACGTGATCTCGTGCGAGGTCCAAACCGGTGGTCTCCGTGTCGATTCCACACAGCTTGGTATCCCATATGTGACGGCACACCTGGAGCAGCCTATCCCCGGAGTCGATGAACTCCGGGGTCGGTAGTTTATGCAGCATGCATACTCCTAGAGATGCCCGGGGGAAGGCCCCCGGGCTTTGGAGGAACGACTAGAACGGGATTTCGTCGTCGGCTACGTCTTCGCCCTCGTCAGACTCACCGTCCGGCTTGTCGTAGTCGGTGGTCTCCCGCTTGGCGTCGTCCGCCTTGTACGGGTTGCTGCACTGGTACCGCTCTGCCTGCTTGTCCAGGCTATCTGGAGCGTATACTCGATGGAGGATGTTGTCCTTCTCCGGGAGAAGCTCCTGAAGCTCGGGCTCCAGCTCTTCCACGAACTCGTGACCGCTGATCACGAGGGTGGACTGGGTTCCGGTGCCTTCTCGACGCACGAAGAGATCTACGTCCCAGAGCTTGAGGGGACTGGGATCCTGGCACTTGTTGCAGTCTGGCACGCCGACCAGCATCACTTCCTTCTTGCAGTGCGGGCACTGCACTTGATCGCTGGTGTACTCGTTGACCTCGGTCTTCGTCAGGTCCTTGTGCTCACCGAGGAGGTCCAGCACTTCGCCGTCGCACTCGGGGCATTCCCAGATGGGGAAGTTGATCTTCCCACCGCAAGTGCACTCCTTACGGAGATCTTCAATCTTGGCTGAGAGGATCAACAGGTGGTTGATACCCAGCGACCAGTGGACGAGGTTGCCCCAGACGCGCTCCCAACCTTCTCGCTTGATCTTCCCTCTGCCATACTTGGCGAGGGCTTCGTCTTCATGGATCCGGTCGAAGATAACGTCGCCCTTCTTGTGGAACTTGGAGTCCCGCTGGTACGTGAGGACTTCACCCTTCTTGGTCGTGGCCGGAATCAAGTAGTACCACGCCTTGTGCAAGGCCAGGAATCCGTTGAGACGCCGCCAGCTATAGGGCATGTCAGCGGACTTCGTGCCATCCGGCATCTGCTCGCGTTCGTAGCACGGGATGCACTTGCCACTTCCGTGTACGTCACACTCTTCGTCTTCGCTCCACACCTTGGAGCAGATCGACCCTCGCTGGAGTCGTCCACTGAAGTGCTCCGCGTACTCAAAGTATGGAACCGGAGAACCGTCGAACGCCTTGTACGAACCAGGAATGATCTGGATACGGGCGGGCTCGACTGCATCCAATGGTCGCTTCGGGTTCGGGCTCGGCGGGCGGAACCGGTGCTTGTTCCGGAAGATGGACATGGGTCCACCAGAGTTCTGGTTCTTCTCGCTCCGCTTGAGAGCCTTGCGCCGTGCATCGCGGTACCAGTTGCCATGCTGTTCATGGTTGTACGTTGGCTTAGTGGCCATATTCTTTTCTCCAACTGCGGAAGCGGACTGGTGTAGTCAGCACTTCCATTAACTCGTCGCTGTTTAGATCATCCGGTTGTGCGCCATCCACAGCATCTTCTGGGTAGCAACACACGCCTACCTTGTGACTCTTATTGAGTCGGAGCCCTGCTTCGTACGTGCCTTTCATTGCCGAAGCGGTGTTGTCCAAGAGAATGTAGATGCTGCAATCAGTCCTCTGTAGGAGGGTCTGTTGCATCCTCGACATGTACGTTCCTTGGAGAGCGACTGTGTTCCAAGCGCCATGCTGGATCAGCCATAGTGCGGCTTTGTACCCTTCGACCACGAAGATATGATCGAGGTTCCCATGGAAAGCTTCCGGTAGCACCCGGTCCATGTTCCATAGGAAATGCTTCTTCTCGAAGATGTACCCCTTGTACCGATCTGAGAACCTCAGAAAGTCTGGCTCCTTGTAGATTTTGTACCGAGGTTGCTCGTCCGTGACAGTTCTTCCCGCAATGCCCATCAGCACACCGAGGTGCGAGCGGATAGGGAAGGTGATACGCATTTGATCTTTGTCGAATCCGATGTCGTACTTTCGCAGGACATCCTTGTCGAACCCCGCATCCAGTAGACGCTTCGGGCAGTAGTCGAAGATCCCCAGCATTCCCTCACTCAGAGGCATGTGGTTCTTGAGGGGATCTTTCCGTGGGTTCAGTTCCGTGTTGACCTTGGCCGTTACCTCGGCGCCAACACGATCCATGATACTGGTGCGCAGCTTGGAAGATGCACCCAGCTCCTTCATGAACGTGGCTAGGTTTCCGCGAGTCTGGCAAGAGTGACAGATGAACATTCCGTTCACCGTGGAGATGTAGAAGGCTCCGACACTCTTCTCTTCATGGAAGGGGCACGGACCACTGATGTTGTTGCCATCACTGGTTGGACGCCACCACTCGAGGTACTTGTCCGCGAGGAACTCCACGACGGACTTCATCTCGGTGCTCACTACGTCCCCTTCTTCTTAAAGTGCTTCCTCATCTCCCGTAGCGGGAGCGCACGCTCTTGGGACAAGCGCTTCGAGGCAGCCTCTTCTTCGCGGGCCATAGCATCTTCTTCCGCCTTGAACTGAGCCTGGATCTGTCGCTGGGATTCAAAGATCTGCTTGAGCTGGAACTTGATGGCAGGTTCTGCCGACAAGAGGAACCCAGGCAGCTTGATCTCTCGGGCGCCAGAGATGACGCAAGCCAGATCTACTTCTCCTCCCTCCTTCTCATTCTTGATCACACGGATAGCTAAGTGACACGCCTGTGCGAACGTGTCGCCATAGGCTATCTCTGCCATCGTAGAGCCCTTCGTCTGCTCACCAGATCGATTGGCTTGCGAGGTGGCAAGGATTGGGATCTGATAGTTGCTGGCCATGTTGGATAGGCCGTAGGCTATCTCAGCAATGTCCTGCCACTTGGCTTGCTTGCCAGGTCCCTTCGCCGCCTCCATCAAGTAGACGGAGTCAGCAAGGACGATGTCCGGCTCGAACAGATCTATCTTGGACTGAAGGGAGGCCAATCCTCCCCCTGCACTCTTGCCGGTCCACCCCGTCGTGATGAGAAGAGACTTGTCCCGCTTGTTGTTGTCGGTGCTGTTCCTCTCCTCTTCGTCTTTGATCCAGTCCACCAGGTCGAAGAAGTCCTCTTCCTCATCGTTGGAGAGCTGGCCATTCCTGAATTTCATGTAGTCCACGGCCAGCATGCGGGCGACGAATCGCGTCCTCATCTGCTCGGGCGTCATCTCCTTGGTGAAGATCATCACCCGGCTGTTGTGGTGCTGGTAGCACTCGACGGCGGCATCTATCAGTAGCCACGTCTTCATGCTCTTCGGTCGTCCATACAGAAGGATGAAGTCCCCCTTCTGCATCCCACGGGATTCCTCGTTGAGAGGGTGGTGTTGCCGCTTCGTTGTCTGGAGTATCTTGGGCTTGCCATTCTCGTCGTGGTATCCCCATCCCATCGGGAAGGGGATACCGAGGTACCCCGTGGCATTCTTGGCCAGCAAGTACTCGTTCTTGATGTCACGCATGGAGTCAGCGAGGATGATGTCCCTGCTTACGCTGCTCACCGTCTGGAGTGCCTTGCACTCTTCGACCATGGTGTTCAGACATTCGTGGGGATCATCCTCGAAGTCGTCAGAGGCGTTGTCCAAGATCCCTTCGATCTTTTTCTTCAACCACTCCACGCGTACACGGTGGGCTAGGGACACCACTGTGTAGTTCGGATCTGCGTCTGGGAACGACGCCGACATCGACTCGAACTCTTTGTCTATGATGTCCCACCCAGGGACGATGTTCCTCGCATGATCTGAGTGGTAGTGCCTCCAGATGTACTCGAAGACCAATTTGTTCTCGTGGACCAGGAACATCTCAGACGTGAGCCCGTAGTCCAAAGCCGCGCGTAGGTCCTTGGTTTCGATGATCTTGGATAGCAGTTGTAGTTCGACACTCGTAGCCATCTAGGCCCCCGGCGCGTCTACCAAGTAAATGCCCAGAATCTGACCCTTGTTGAGAATGAATTGTTTCCCATCATTTTGATCGTTGTGATCTATGGATAGGTTGTATCGGTCAGTCCACAACAGGGTCCCCTTCAGACGGGCGTCAGATGGCAGGACTATGAAGACCTGCTTACCGACCATCCGAGAGACGTGGCGGTGCCAGTTGTCCTTGACCTGGAGGATGTCCTTGAGTGTTCCGACTGTCGCGCTGAGATCTCTGACCTGTGCCCTCAGTGCAGCCAGCTCTGTTTGAAGCTGTGTGCTGGAGGGCGATTTATCAGGCAGGCTACTGGGCCGCCTTCTCCTCTGTCCATCTCCCACGGGTACCTCCTTGGGGAAGGGGGCGGCATCCGCCCCCTTCCGATTAGGCTTGAGACATGTACTTGCCGGCGAGCTCTTCGATCTCGTACCGCTTGTCCATGTCCGTTTCTTGGTGAGCTGCGCGAGTCAGCGCTTGGAGAATGCCATACCCACTCATCAGGGGCTCTTCCTCGTAGGCTTTGACCACGGCCTCGATGAAGGTCTTGGACGCCTTGTTCTTCTCGAGGAACTTGGTGATCTCCTCTTTCGGGTCACCGACGATGCGATCCTTCAGGATGGCCATGCGGCGCTGGTTCAGGTCCCACACACCCGGCATCTTGCGGAAGGCACTGTCCAGCAGGGCGTCGATGCCTTCGTCTTCGATGCCACGATGCATTCGGTACATCAGCCGGCCATCACTGATAGTCACGATGGCGCCGTTCAGGCAGACCAAGCGGAACGTGGTGGCATCGATGGTCACGGCCGTGTACCCAACCTCGCTGTTGCGCACGTGGAAGCCTTGGTACACCCAGTCGGCATCCGGCAGCAAGCCTTCTCGCTCCGCCATGTCGTAGATGCCACGGACACGTGGGTCCGAGTGGCCACGGTCGATGTCCCCCATGTTCACGGGGGGGCCGACGACCGAGTAGTGGCTCGCCTTCTCGTTGTAGAAGTCCGTGCCGAGGTGGTTCTTGATGAAGCTGAACTCGTCCATCCGTCCACGGAACTTTGCCGCCAAGCGACCGAAGACGCGGATGTCATCGATGGAGGAGTACGTGGGCGACAGGACGGCACGCAAGAAGCCGTCTGCCTTCTTGGCACCGGGGTCACCCTTCTTGAAGCGACGAGCTCTGAGCTTGCTGCTCTGCCCGGTGCGGGAGAACCGACGCTGCATCTCCTGCTGAATCTCCTCGGGCTTGACGGTGTCCGGGTTGAACCACTTGTTCCACTGGACGCCGAGCATACCGCCGAGCTGCCGCCTACTCCAGTCGGTCATGTCGAGGATGCCGACGCCCGGGACTTCCAGAGCGACATCGGGATGTTCCTGAGTACCGGCCTTGCAAATGCGGACGTCCTTCAGATCTACCACCTTGTCGGGGTAGTTGAGATCGTGGAGATCCGTGATGCGCTCGAGCACGGTATCAAATTTGGTTACCTTCTTCTGCTTCATCAGCAAGCCCAGCGGGTTCATGATGTATTCCTGCCCCTTCTTCTTGAGTAGTGGTGGTTGCTTCGCGAAAGAGAACAACTGCTGCGTCGTCCTCCAGTGCAGCTACCAATTGTGACAAGAGCTCTTTAGTTCTGGAGCTCATGATGGGCTGACCAGGTAGTGTGGCCATCCCGAACATCTGTCCTGTCTCAGCATCGACGTATCCGAACTTCATCGTGATCGTGTCCCCCTGACCTAGACGATCCACACGAAGCTCACCTAGCATGATGGCGTTGAACCTGGGAGACCCAGTGACTTTTCTCATCCGTCACCGTTCAAGTAGGCGTCTAGGTTGCGCCTTACCTTCACGGCATTGTGGGTCATGAACTTGTGCGCCAGCTCGCTGGCGATCTCATTGGCCTTCTCCAAGGAAACCAGATCTGACGCACACGGGATGGTGATGCTCGAGGTGGACTCGATGGTCATCCCGGAGCTTTGGTCCGACGCCCAGAACTTCATACCGTGTGTCACACCAGCCGCCGCAGGACCCGGAGGCACACCCGTGGCTACCAGATCGTGCTCCACCGTTTCCCGCATAGGCTTCCGCTTCTTCTTGACGGCGATGGCTGTACTGATCACAGCCGGACTAGCCGTCTTTCGTTGTGGTGGTTTTCTCACCATCAGATCTTCAACTCCTTCGGTACACCGGGCATCAGTGCCACGGTTGGTGGTGTCTCTTGGAGAGCTTGGTAGGCCGCGTCCCGATCCAACTCACCTTGTCGGATGAGCTGCTCCAGCTTCGCGACGTCGACCACGTAGTTCACGACCTCCTTCAAGAACAGCTCACTGACCTCCGCTGGGAACAAGCTGGCCAGCATCGTCCCATCCCATCTAGTGCTGCTCTTCTTGACTGCCCCGAACCTACCCACGACCATGCGCTGTTCGTTCGAGTTTTTCAGTTCTCCTTTGACTGTGACCGACGCTTCTTTGAGCGACGCGTTGAAGTTCTCGACGAGTCTCCTAAGCTCGTCCATGAACTCTTCGTTGTCCGTCATGAACTCCTGGAGTTCACTGTTTGCCTCCTCGAACTTCTGTGAAGCTCGCTGCGCGGCAGTGATCACTGGCTGCTTCATTCGGGAAGACTCCCCATCGTTGCAGATAGATCTTTGGTGGTGAAGGGGCGCTCTGGCATCTCCTCGCCCCAGTACAGGTTTCTCATTCTGTCGACAAAATAGATCGCCCGCTGCCAAGCGACGAGCGTCTGATGCCACGGCCCCCCCTTGAAGATGTCCCCACTTCGCATGAGATGGGATGGGTGATACATACACAGGACGGGGTACACGATTGACTTGGCTCGTCCTTGTATCGTGCAGCTCTTTACCTTCCCTTGGATCTGATGCATGTTGATGGACCGCTGCCCCGTGATCTCTTGGATAGCTGACTTGCCCATTGCTATGACCAAGAGTGGGTCCACGATGTACAGCGCCTCTTCCCACAGCGGTCTACACGCAGCCCGCTCGATCAAGCTGGGCTCCCTGTTTTCGGTTCTCTTCTTGCCGAAGCTGTCTCGAGTAGTGCTGAAGGGACGACACGACACGATGTTCATGTAGAACATGTCGTTCTTCCGAACCTTCACTTCCTTGCAGTAGTCTTCTAGGACAAAGCCGCTGTCCCCGACGAAGGGGGCACCATCCGCATCCTCATCCTCTCCAGGACTGATGCCTATGACGACGATGTCAGCGGACGGGTTCCCATCAGGAAATACGATCTGGGTTCTAGTTTCGTGCAGAGGACACTTCTCACAGTCTTGCCATCTGCTGAAGACGTCTAGGAGCGCATTCGCTCTGCGGTCCCGTTCATTCATCCCTCCTCCTCTAGTTGCTTGAGCGTTACGTGCTCGTAGGGTCCCCCCTCATCGGAGGGCCAACGAGTGAGCTGCGCCCGAAGCTTGTTGCACATGCGGTGGAACTGGTTGATGTAGATGTCGTCGAAGATCACAACCAAGGGGGTCTTCATCCCCTCTCGATACCTGTAGCCCTGGATGCGACCCATCCCTTGTTGCAACGCGTTCTTCCCGCCGTTCGGGTGTTTGCTGCCAAAAGGAGTGAGCCACATCAGTGTGTCCAGGGAATCTTCGTCGATCGCCTCCAGAACTAACTGGTGGGTTCCAAATATGAGTTGCTTATCACGAAGTGCGGCCCACCTTTTCACGACCTCCTGTTTCCCCGTGCAGATGCCTACGTCAGCCCCCTCAGCTAGAAAAAGCTCGTACATGAGCTCGAGCTGCTTGACGCTGTGACTCAGGGCCAAGATCTTTCGACCAGCCTTCAGTCCGTCACGGATGTCCCTTGCGATAGCAGCGTTCCGGCTTGGCATCTGTCCGGTGAAAGATCTCAGCAGACCGATGTTGGGGTTCCCACTTTTGTCTACGACGTACTCCAGCCAGTCGGGTGCGGAGATCAAAGTGTCTAGCCTGCGGAACCTGATGGTTGGCTTCACCTCTTGGGAGAGGTCTTTGTAGAAGACTTCACCCACGTGATAGTTGTAGATCACCTCCGTGCCGTCTTCTCGGTTCACCGTGGCACTGAGACCGTATCGCCTACCCCCGAACATCGTGGAGGTGATGCAGAAATACGGGGCACTGAGGTGGTGAACCTCATCCCAGATCACTAGGCCGAACCACTTGCGCATCTCTGGGGTGACGTAGTCGGCGTGCCTGGCTAGAGTCTGGATGGTCGCGACAGTGATGGGGTGCTGCCAGTCCCACTTGGATGGGGCTCCCTGAATGTGTCCGACCTTTTCGTCTCCGAGATCGATGAACTTGTCGACGGCCCCTTCCCACTGACTGAAGATGGTCTTTTGATTGACGATGATCAGCGTGTTCTTCTTGTAGTGGGCGGCGGCGTGCAGAGCGACACACGTTTTTCCTTTTCCACAGGCCAGGTTCAAGATCCCCCCGTCCACTTTCATGAAGGCAGCGAACGCCTTCTTCTGCGTGTCGTCTTCGGGGTCCATGTAGTCGAGGATCAAGTTGCTCTTGATGTCAGCATCAGGGAAGTCGGTAGGTCTGATGTCCACGATGGGGAAGGACAGCTTCTCGTAGTCTTCCTTTGGAATGAACTCTCTAGGGACGGCCAGGTGGTGGGGGGCGTCCTCCCAGAGCTGCAAGTACTCCAGACCTCCCTCCCCATAGGACTCGAACTCCAAAGCAGCCTTGATCCGAATCACGTTGATCTTCTTCCTCGGCAGCCACATCTGCGTGCCGAGGTAGGCTTTGTTGGGGTCCTTAATGATGAAGGAGAAATCAGCCATCTGAGGGGGGCCTCCGACCCTCTCCAGCAGCCAGGAGGGTTCTCCTGTGCTGGAGAGGGTCCATCAGGCGTACAACGTACGCCTTTTGGTGTCAACGAATACTGTACAAGTGTGCAGGACTAGAAGCGGAAGTTGACGAAGAACTGGTACAACTCCCAAGCTCCGCCTCGGCATGCTCCCGTAGCCACGTCCTTGGCCATCCTGGCTCCCCATGTCTCTCCCTCTTGGATATCTCCGGCGGGTGTCTTGGCGTCTGTGGCGCCATCCTGCCTGCTCGAGCTTGGGATGGAAGCTGGGGTCCGCGTTACTGGCCTGCTGATACTGAGGCCGCCCATCCTTGGCCTAACTCCACGAACGGCTGACTCACAGTCGTTCATGAAATCACATCTCCTACAATCTGCATCCGACGCACTGAAGTAGCTGCTCCTACCGAAACACTCGGGTCTTCTCTGTTGGCCATACTTCAGTAAGGACAATGATCACCTCCTTTTGTGTTGATCTAATTCGGGTACTCAATTACGTAGTGCTTATACCGACAAAGGTTCAGGTTTTGATTCCTTGACCGGAAAGATCGTGGTCTATAGGATTGGCCATAAAGCCACCCATTTAGGAGCTTTCCTATGATCAAAGAAGCCCTCGACTTTTACGACGATCCGAATGGGGATATCCTTCGGTCTCGTCTTCCTCAACTGGATGTCATCCCCGACTTCATCAAGACGGCGGAACGGCTGACGCCAGAAGAGATCGACAAGCTCCCAGATGACGTCTTTGCCCTGGTCGCCTTCGACGGCGGACAGAAGATGCGCAAGTTCGCTTGCGTGGACAAAGGCAACGTGGCCCTGTCTGTCCTCTACTTCATGGAGAACAAGGACCTGCTGCCGGACGAGGCGCAGAAGGTAGCCGCAGCCAACCTGGTGACGGCTTGTTCTTGGTACAACATCAAGCCCCCCGCAGACCTGGAGAAGATAGCCGTGATTGGGACTCTGCTGGGTACTGGTATGGCATTGCACCAGGGCAACACGGACTTCAAGAAGCGCCAGGGCCTGATCAACCAGGGTGTCCCGGGTGGGCAGGCCATGAGCGGGGGCGTCCCGAAGATGTCGGAGCTCTACGGTTCTCAAGAGATGCCCGTCAGCTCGCAGGCCAAGGAGAAGAAGGCTTCTCTCAATCCCTATGTCAACATCACGGGCATGTCAGCTCCGGTGAGGACGGTCCACCAGAAGGCGAAGCACTACTGCCTCATCAAAGAGGGGCAGGCGAAGTACCCAATCGACACCGCTTCCCAAGTGCAGCAAGCGTCCGCGTTCTTCATGGAGAACAAAGATGGCTTCTCTCCGTCCGATCGACATCACTACTGTGTCAAGCTCGCCTCTCGAGCCAGCGACCTGGGTCTGTGCGTTCCCGATGTCGTCAAGGACTATGGGTCGAAGGACTACTCCCCTCAGGTCAAGGTCGCCGTGTTCCGGCGCATGCGTCACTTCCGTGAAGGAACGTCGGAGCACAGCCTGCTCGACGAGATGATGAGCAAGCACGCCTCGATCCGTCCCGAGGTCTTTGCTGTCGCGCTGGAGAACTTCGATCGGAAGACTGGCATGGACCGACTCTGGGATGATGGCATCCCAGATCCCTACGTTTCTACCTTTGGCTTCACCAAGGAAGCCGAATGGAGCTTCACTCACGGCAACGAGACGGTGAGCGAAGGACGGCTAAAGGCTTGTGCCACCCAATGCCGGGAAGACATGGAGGAGAAGTTCGGGGAAGACATGGCGGAAGAGTTCGCCAAGAATCCCATCCAGATCTTCGACTCCATGCCCCTGGATTCCAAGCGCATCATCATGCGGGTGGCTAGCCAACTCGAAGAATAGCCCCGCTCAATAGTCCCTACTCACTGTGGGGATTCATTGATAGCATAGGGCCCGACTCATAAAATCTGGGATCATTCCCAAGGAGGCTCAAGATGGCGAAGGAAAGTAAGGCGTTTGGATCCCAGCGAGCTCGGAAGGCTCATCTCCTGCTGGGTACCGGTGGTCTGTCGGGTGAGATCAGTGATCTGCGCAACGACGTCGAAGAGGGCATGCAGAACTTCGAGGGGCGCGTCGGCTTCCCGGAGATCGACTATATTGACGGAGCGGGTCCTGCTGCCGCTGGTGGCGACATGGTCATTGTCGGGCGTAACCTGCTCCAAGGTCAGACCTGGGACAACTTGACGCTTTGGGCTGGCACCAGTGCGGTGTCGATCACGGCTCTCACTCCCGGCGACTCCCCCTTCACCATCGAAATCACAGACGGTGCCACGGCGGGTTCCGAGGTCGTGACGAAGACCCTCAACGCTTTCGTGATCCAGATCGAAGTCGGCGTTTCCACAGCGAACCAGATCGCTACGGCTATCAATGCCAATGGCGCGGACTCCGATGGCTACCTGCGTGCCGCCTCTGGTGGTACCGGGACGACGAATGCCGTGGCCGCTGCTGCTCCCATGACTGGCGGCGTTGGCGACTTCGATGGCAACGTGGTTCGCGTCGGTGGGTTCGTGTGTCTCCCGGCCAACACTCCTGGTACCGCTGGTATCGCCACCTGGATCAACGCTGGTATCACTGTGACTGTTCCGGCACTGTCCCCCATCGTGGCGACGGACAAGGCGCAGATCTCGGTCATGTCGGACGGCACCAGTGCCCAGGCGATGACCGTCGCGGTCGAGTAGCGGCAGATACGTGGGCCGGGACTATGAGACCGAGCTCTTCGATCTTCTGAAGCAGGCCGCCCCGGATGACCCCGGGGCGGCCAATGCTCCAGAGGAGACCGTTGCCGGTTACGAGGAGCAAGCATCAGTGGAGAAGGCAACACCCAAGCCGATCTCTGTACGGAACCTCTTTGTCCATCACGACACCCATCCATTGGTGCTGGGTGTCAAGTTGTTGGATCAGTACGGAACCGACTGGTACGAGTGGGAGCCTGAGACAATCTGGCGGGAGATCATGGATGACTTCCGCACTCCGTCCATCAGCGACCACACCAAGAGCAAGATCCAAGCTGTCAAGTCCATCCAGATCTCCGACCTGTGCTTCCAGAAGTGGGAGATCTTCTGTGTCATCACGCAGGCCCTGAACAACAACATCCCAGACTTCGAGATCATGCGGAAGCCCACGGTGTCTCAGCTATTCGTAGCTGTGGACATCATGACCATGATCAGAAATGACGTACCGTTCGGGGACCAGTTGCAGCAGTGGCTAGCTGCGTCACTGCTCACGGACGGGGTGATCTACGCTCCAGATCCCATTGCCTTCTGCCAAGACGAGATCTTGGACTTCATGAAGGACTCTGGTAGAGAGGTTGACCCCCAGCCCATAAGAGAGAAGTATAAGACGGTGATGCTCACACCGTCAGATCAAGTCGTACTCGAGGAAAACGCAGTGGACATCCAGGTAGCCAAGCTGCTGGTGGCCAGAGACTACATGCAACTCCGAAGAGATCAAATGAAGTCTCAGATGCAGGTGTTGAGATGAACATCCGTCAGGCCGTAGCTTTCGTAGATGAGCTCGGGAAGACCGCTGCGGTGCCAGGTATCCTCAAGAGTTTGTGGGGCAGTGGCATTGGTCGTTCTGCTGCTGGAGCAGCGTTGGGCGCGGGCACAGGAGCTCTAGCTGCTGGTCCTGATGATAGGCTTCGAGGAGCATTACTTGGTGGAGCTGCTGGAGGAGCTTTGGGGTTCGCTTCTCCGCTCGTCACGTCTGCTGGTCGTCAGAAAGCCAAGGACTGGATCAGTAGAACGGGTAAGAACCAGTGGCACAGCGCCACTGGTAGAGGACGAATGCAGGTCGCCCCCGGTACTAGCGCAGCAGATTTGGCCTCCCTGCGTAAAGCAGAAGAAGCTGGACTTACCAGTCTCCCGGGCACCGTAAAAGGTTTGTTGGGTAAGAATAGAGGTAAGGTTCTGGGAGAAGCGTGGCGGCAGTCCGGGAACATGGGCAAGGTCATGGCTGCTGGAGATATAGCCATGTCGGCTCCCCGCATCTTGGACAAGAACACATCAGAGGGAACAGGAGAGAAAGCCTTGAGCACTCTTGGATCTTCTGGTGCATACTTCCTCGGTGGGAAGATGCCCATGGTAGGCAACATGCTGATGGCCGCAGGCGCCGGAACTGTAGGCAAATACTTGGGTCGTGGCATCGATAGGATCACAGGACATAAAGCTCCGGATGGATCTGTCGCAGAGGGTCCCGTGGCCGGAGGCAGAGTCAGTAGATTGGCTGAATGGAAAGAGCCTGTGCGGGGCATTGCCCACAACGTAGCCCCAGCAGTTACCGATGAGATTTCGGGAATTCTGGGGCGAGGGTAGTATCGAACCATGGCAGGTCTTGACTTCGGTGCTTCCTCTGGTGCGGCAAGGTTCTCACGCTCTCGCGGGCGTATTGGAAACCAAGCCAATAGAGGGATCAACTATCCCTCCCCCTTCTTCGACATCGGTCACACGTATCTGCCGACCACGGTCAAGCAGATGTTCCGTTGGTGTCGGTACTACTTTCTTGTTCACCCGCTGATCAACAGCGTCGTGTTCAAGATGAGCCAGTACCCGATCACGGACCTGGTGTACCACACGGAGCAAGAAGAACAGAAAGACAAGTGGAGGGACTTCCTCGAGAACGGCCTGAAGTACCGGGCGTTCATGGAGGAGATCGGCCTCGACTACCACACCTATGGGAACGGGATGGTGTCCATCTTCTTCCCATTCAAGAAGATCTTGACCTGCCCGGAGTGCGGGGACTCTCTCAACGCGAGGGACGCCACGTACTACTTTCGGAACTTCCAGTTCTACCGGACGTGCCAGAAGTGTCAGCACCACGGGCCGCAGAAGGTCAAGGACAGGTACATCAAGTCGTCGAAGGGCATCCGGTTGCTTCGGTGGAACCCGGAAGACATCGACGTCAGGTACAACGATCTCAATGGGGAGTACACCTACTTCTACGAGATCCCTGTCCAGCTCAAGAACGACATCATCATGGGCAAGCGGCACGTCGTGGAAGAGGTGCCTCAGATCTTCATCGATGCCCTCAAGAAGCGCCGAGCGATTGTCTTCTCCAAGGACAACATCTTCCACTTCCGCCGCCCCACCATCGCGGGAAAGGACCGTGGCTGGGGCACGCCACTCTTGCTCCCGGTTCTGAAGGACGCGTTCTACCTTCAGATCCTAAAAAAGAGTCAAGAGGCCATTGCCCTCGAGCACATCGTTCCTCTGCGGATCCTATTCCCGCAAGCTGGCTCGGCCACGGCAGATCCCTACACCTCGGTGAACCTGGGTGACTGGAAGGACCAGATCCAGGAAGAGATTGCTCGCTGGCGGTTCGACAACAACTACATGCCAATCCTCCCCCTCCCTGTGGGGAACCAGACCATTGGTGGAGACGGTCGGTCTCTGCTTGTTGGTCAAGAGATCCGCATGTGGTCGGAGCAGATTGTCACCGGCATGGGCGTCCCGACAGAGTTGATCTTTGGTGGGCTGTCCTATTCGGGGAGCAACGTGTCGCTCCGCATGCTGGAGAACATCTTCCTGGGTTACATGATCGGTCACCTCGGGATGCTAAGATGGGTGATCAAGAGTATCGCCGCCTACATGGATTGGGACACCATTGACGTCCGGTTCAAGCCGTTCAAGATGGCAGACGACCTCCAGCGTAAGGCGTACAACTTCCAGCTCAACCAGGCCGGGAAGATCTCCGACCACGCCTTGCTCTCCGACGCAGACTACGATCCGAAGAATGAGGAAGAGCAGATAAAGAAAGAGAGGATCAGGGCCTCCGAAGCCATGAAGAAAGACCAGCTCGCCCAAGCAGACATACAGGGTGAGTCCCAGGTAATCATGGCCCGCTGGCAGCTCAAGGCCCAGCAGGAGCAGATGAAGGCTCAGCAAGCCATGGGACCGGCCCCAGGTGAGCCAGGGGCGGAGGCAATGGGAGTTCAGGAAGGTGGAGCACCCCCACAGATGGGAGCTCCTGGAGAGGCTCAGGGGCAGCTTATGGCACCGCCTCCCATGCAGCCCCCACAGCCGATGCCTGAGATGCCTCCTATGAACTCTGTCATGTCTGACGTGATGGCCCCTGTGCAGTCTCCGCTCAGTCTGTCCCAGCAAATAGAGGAGGGCCAGATGAACATGGACCTGCTGGCCACAGCGCAGCAGGTCGCTCAGTACATGCTGAGTCTGGACGAGAACAGCCGCCTCATGGCTCTGATGCAGCTCCGACAGCAGTCCCCAGACTTGTACCAGGTCGTACTGGGGCTAATGCAAAGCGGGATGAGTCAAGCCGCACCTGCGGAGCCCCAGTATGAGGCTCCGCAGGCAGCATAGTCTAGCCAGTCTTCCTACGAGGCGGCTTCCAGGGCCTCCCCGTTTTCCACAAAATCGCTTCTTTCTCTTCCGGTTCCTCTGACTCGTGTTCGTCGATGGACTCGAGGGCCAGGATACGATTGGCCTCGTACTGATCTCCGGGGCTGATGTTGTCATAGATGCAGGACTGGCACGCGTAGACTCTGGTGTCCTTCCCGTCGTTGTCTTTCTTCGGGATGGGCACCTTCTGTCTACCGTCGATCACCATCTCTGCTAGCTCTAGCTCGTAGAACCAGTCTTCCGCCGCCAAGTCCTCGGGGCAGAAGACACACTCGCCGATGTTGAGATCTCCCTCAGCTCCCGACATGTCGAAGAGTCCAAGCCAGCAGCCTACGTGGAAGATCTTCTCCTCGTCTCCATCGTTGTAGTCATCCGGTTGGAAGTACGGGCCCCCGTGCTTGCGGCTGGTCTTGATCTCTCCCTGCCGTAGCACGAGGGCCTCATCTCCTATCTTCACGTCTCGTCCACACAGTTGGCAGAGTGTCTCGACCACTACTCCTCCTTGGGCTTGGCAGCCTCCCTGCGCAGAATCGCTACCACCTCATCTGCGCGTTCCTTGAATGACATCAAGAGCCCACAAACGAAGAATAGCTTGAAGATGACGAACACTATCTGGTGCTCGGATCTAGGATGGAGTCCAGGTAGTCGGAAGCTTTGCGGAGCTCATTCGGCCCCTTCCTGTCTTCGCGCTTGTCCTCGCGCTTGTCCTCGCGCTTGTCCTCGCGCTTGTCCTGTTCGTCTCGCTTGTCGCGTTCGTCTCTCTGGTCTTGGTCAGCCATTTCTTCCTCCTAAAAGTAGGCACGGATTGAACAAGGTTCTTATATCAAGTAACGATCACTATTTGCCCTCGTGATTGACAGTCGATCTAACTCCCTGATACTCTTCGCCCAACACATAGGAGTCCCCACCATGGCTCGACTAGATCCCGAAGAGGGTTTTAAGATCCTCAAAGACCGGGTGGCAGAGTCTGTGAAGGAAGTCTTCCCCATCGAGGGTGCGAAGCACACGCTTCGGATAAAAGACGTTCGGATCAACGACAACAAAGACATCGAGGATTTGCGTTCGCAGAAGAAGGCCCGCATGGATGGGACCACTTGGTCCGTACCTGTCGAGGCTGACATGGAACTCGTCGATACCAAGACCGGCGAAGTTGTCGACACGCGAACTCAAAGAATCATGAGTCTGCCGAAGGTGACGAGTCGGCACTCCTACATCGTGGGTGGTCACGAGTATCAGCTCGACAACCAGTGGAGACTGAAGCCAGGTCCCTACTCCCGCGTCAATCAGCGCGGTGAGTTCGAGACGATGTTCAACCTTAAGGGTCGATCCAAGTTCGACGTGAACTTCGATCCTAAGACGGCTCAGTTTGTTCTCAAGAAAGACAACTCTCAGATCCCCCTCTACCCCATTCTTCGGGAGATGGGTGTGTCTGATGAGCAGCTTGAGAAAGGCTGGGGCAAGGACATCCTCGACAAGAATCGAGTGAAGGATTCTGAGAAAGCGTTGTCCCAGTTCTACCGGGCAGGAAACAAGGCCAAGCCAGCCGACGTGAAAGAGGCTCGAGCGTATCTCGAGGACTTCATGGCTGGAGCGAAAATGGATCCAGAGGTCGCAAAACTGACCATCGGCGCAGCGCACGATACAGTCAAGGGTGACTCCATCCTGATGGCCTCCAACAAGCTGCTTGGTATCAGTCGCGGAGATCAAAAGCCCGATGCTCGAGACAGTCTGATGTTCAAGACCTTCCACTCCGCAGAGGACTTCATCGGGGAAGCCATCAGGGACAGGTCGAAGGAGATCACCCGTCGTATCGGGAACAACTTGAACCGCAAGAAGAAGGTGTCCGACATCATCGGCACCGACGTGTTCAACCGTCCCATCCAGCATATGTTCACCAAGACCACGTTGTCGAACAGCCCGGACCAGACCAACCCTCTCGAGATGGTCTCTGGTGCAATGAAGACAACCATCATGGGAGAGGGTGGCATCAAGAGCGAGCACAAGATTACTCAGGATGCGAAGCTCATCGACCCGAGTCATTTAGGGTTTCTAGATCCAATCCACACACCAGAGGGTGGAAAGACCGGCGTCACCCTTCATCTCCCCATGGGGGCCACGAAGAAGGGAAACAAGGTCACGGTGAAGATGTGGAGTGTCAAGACTGGGAAGATGGAAGATGTAGATCCAGCCGTCGCCTACCACTCCAACATCGTCCTGCCCGACCAGGTGAAGTGGGATAAGGGTGTCCCAACTCCGATCAGCAAGAAGATCAAGTTCAGTGGGCCAGAGAACGACGTCGTAGAAGGGAAGCTGGCAGACGCTGACTACGTGATGGCTGCTCCTGCTCAGCTCTTCTCCGTCGCATCCAACTTGATCCCCTTCATGCAGAACACTTCTGCCAACCGTTCTACGATGGCTGGCCGCCACATGGAACAGGCCATTCCACTGAAGCATCGTGAGAAGCCTCTGGTGGAGACGGTCATCTCGAGTGGGAAGAAGGAGACGAGTGTCGGGGAGTTCTTGGGCCGCATCAATGCTCACCGAGCTCCTGTAGCGGGGGAGGTCGTGAAGATCACCAGTGATGCCATCACGGTGAAGGGAGCAGACGGGAAGAAGAAAGAGGTCCAGATCTACGACAACTTTCCTCTGAACGACGACAAAGGGTTTATGAACTCCGAGCCCACCGTGAAGGTGGGGGACAAGGTCAAGGCGGGTCAGAACATCGCAGACACCAACTTCACCAAGGACGGTGGGTTGGCTCTCGGTACGAACCTCCGTGCAGCCTACACAGCTTGGAAGGGGTACAACTTCGAGGACGGTGTGGTGATCAGCCAGAGTGCTGCGCAGAAGTTGACCAGCGAGCACATGCATCGCAAGGGAGTAGATCTGACACCCGAGCACAAGCTGGAGAAGAAGAGGTTCATGGCTGAGTACGGCCACGAGCTGACCAAAGAACAGATGGAGAAGCTCGACGACAACGGGGTGATCAAGCCTGGTTCCATCGTTAAGCCTGGTGATGTGCTCGTGGCTGCTCTACGCAAGAGAGAGCACACTGACGAGACCCGGATGATGGCACGGATGCACAAGTCCCTTGTCCGTCCGTACGACGATGTCTCTGTTCGATGGGAGGGAGATCATCCCGGCGTCGTGGCGAACATCGTCAACCGTGGTAAGCGGGCTGAGGTTCATGTTAAGACAGAGGAGCCCGCAGAGATTGGAGACAAGCTGGCTGGTCGCCATGGTAACAAGGGCATCATCACGAAGATCGTTCCAGATCATGAGATGCCTACAACCAAGGACGGGAAAACGACGCAGATTTTGCTCAACCCTTCCGGCATTCCAGGTCGTCTCAACTTGGGTCAGGTATTGGAAACGTCTGCTGGGAAGATCGCGGAGAAGACGGGCAAGCAGTACCGCACCCAGAATTTCGATGGGTCGGAAGATCAGACGGACAAGCTCCAGAAGGAACTCAAAGCAAACGGCATCGAGGACAAAGAAGACATCTTCGATCCCACGACTGGGAAGAAGCTAGGACAGGTACTCGTCGGACCCCAGTACATCCAGAAGCTCAAGCACCAGGTGGGGAAGAAGCTGATTGCTCGAGCAGGTGGTCCTGGCTACGCCTACGATGTCAACCGGATCCCCAAGGGTGGCGGTCCCCACGGAGCTCAGGCACTAGACACACTCGGCGTCTACGCCATGCTGGCCCATGGCGCCAACGCCAACATCCGGGAGATGCAGACCTACAAGAGCAACGCAGAGAACAACGACGATCTCTGGTCTGCTATCCAGTCTGGTGAGCCCCTACCTCCCCCGCGTCCTTCTTTTGCCTACAACAAGTTCGTCGGCATGCTCAAGTCCATCGGAGTGAACACTGTCAAGGAGGGGAACACTCTTCGTCTCCAGCCTCTCACGGACAAGCAGGTCCTAGAGATGAGCAATGGGGAGATCAAAGACGGTGGGCGCATGGTGATCTCCAAGACGATGAAGGAAGAGAAGAACGGTATCTTCGATCCTACAATCACGGGAGGACTGAACGGGAACAAGTGGTCCCACATCAAGTTGCCCGAACCTATGCCGAACCCGATGTTCGAGAAGGCCATCGTTGGCGTCACTGGCATCGCGCAGAAAGACTTCAATGCCTTGATGAGCGGGAGCAAGGGGTACGACCCCGCTACCAAGACGCTGGTTGACCCAGAGAAGGGCATCCCCGGGAACAAGGCGGTCCAACAGCTCTTGAAGAGCGTGGACGTGAAGAAAGATCTGTCTGCTGCTGAGGAGCAACTCAAGAACCCCAAGCTGAAAGGGACCGAGCTAAACAAGGTCCACAGTCGGGTCAAGTACCTGCGAGCTCTGGACAAGCTGGACATGTCCCCCGAGGAAGCCTACATGCAGCGTCATGTGGCGGTAACTCCACCAGCCATGCGACCCATGTTGGTCAGCCCAAATGGGAACTTGATCGAAGATGACGCCAACCATCTGTACAAAGGTCTGTCGTTGATTTCCCAGCAGCTCAAGGGAGCCTCGAAGGCTCTGCCAGATGACATGCACAACGACAAGCGTGCGGCCATCTACGAGGCTCTCCAATCCATGGCGGGTCTTGGTGGCAGTGGGAACGCCAAGTTCAGAGGGGTACTGGACATCATCAGAGGAAAGACCATCGACGCCGCTGGCAACAAGTCTGGTAGTCCACGGGACGGGTTCTTCCAGTCCAAGCTGATCAAGCGCAAGCAAGACTTCTCCATGCGTTCCACCATCATCCCGGAGCCGGAGCTCGGGTTGGATCAAGTCGGCATCCCGCGCAAGGCAGCCATGGAGTTGTACAAGCCATTCGTGGTGCAGGAGATGCGTGGGTTCGCGCAGATGTCGCCTCTGAAGGCACAGCAGGCCATCAAGGATGGTGACCCCCTGGCCATGCGAGCACTGGAGAGAGTTGTATCCCAGCGCCCGCTATTGCTGAAGCGAGATCCAGTTCTACACAAGTACGGTGTTCAGGCGTTCCAGCCAGTGCTCACGGGTGGAAAGGCAATGAAGATCCACCCACTCGTCACCAGTGGGTACAACGCCGACTTCGACGGCGATGCCATGTCTGCTTTCGTACCTCTGTCTACGGAGGCTGTGGAAGAAGCGAAGAAGATGTTCCCCTCGAACAATCTCTTTGCCCCCGCCACGGGAAAGATCATGTATGCCCCAACTCATGAGAGTCAGTTGGGCATCTACACGTTGACCGAGGCAGGGAAGAACTCGAGTAAGACCTTCGCCAATGTTGGGGAAGCTGCCAAGGCCGCTCAGAAGGGTACGATCGGAATGACGGACATTGTCCGCATCGGATCTAATAGGACATCCGTTGGTCGCTCCCTTGTAGCACAGGCACTGCCACCCAGTATGAGAGCAGATGTGTTGGCGGGGAAGATGACGTTGGATGGGGATGGGCAGAAAGCTCTTCTGACGCGCATCGGCAAAGAGCACAAGAATGACTACGGAGAGATCGTCAACAAGCTGAAGGATCTCGGGAACGCGCACGCTACGAATGCGCCAGTCTCCATCGGTCTCGACGATATCTCTGCGGACAAGCGGGAAAGAAACCGGATCCTTCGAGCAGCGGACAAGCGAGTAGCAGCTATCAACAGTGGCACCGGTAAGGAGTCGGACAAGACAAAGAGAGTTGTGACCACCTACGACCGCGCAGCAGAAGAGATGATCAAGTCCGTGAAGGAGACTCATCTTGGTAAGCCCAGCTCGTTGGTCACCATGATGAAGGCCGGTGTCAAACCAAACATGGATGCGTACCGTCAGATCAAGATGGCACCCATGCTGATGATGAACGCCAAGGGAGAGGTCATCCCTCACCCTGTGCGCAGGTCCTACTCGGAAGGTCTAGATCTTGGTGACTACTGGACGCAGATGTCCGGTGCCCGCAAGGGCATCGTCCAGAAAGTCCAGTCAGTCCAGGAGCCGGGGTATCTCACCAAGCAGGTCATGAACTCTGTGATGAGTAACTCCATCGCTGAAGCGGACTGCGGTACCACCAAGGGGATCAGCCTGCCAGTAGATGAGAAGGACATCATGGATCGATACCTAGCCTCGTCCGTCAAGGCTGGGAAGCAGACCTTCGCGGCTGGTACTTTGATCACTCCTGGAGTCCGAGATAGCCTACGCAACAACAAAGTCGGTCGTGTCGTCGTTCGATCTCCCTTGCGGTGTGAGCACGGCACAGGCATGTGTGCCAAGTGCTACGGTCTGGACGAGGAGGGGAAAGATCCTCCTACCGGCATGAATGTGGGCATCATCAGTGGGCAAGCTATTGGTGAGCGGGCCACGCAGCTCTCGATGCGTACCTTCCACTCAGGTGGTACGGCTCCTGTTGGAGCCGCTGGTCGAGCCAACGCCCGCCTCACCGATGACTTTCGTCGCGTCCAAGAGCTCGTGCAGATGTATGGAAAGGTTCCGAACTCAGCCACGCTGAGCACGGTGTCTGGTGCAGTCACCTCCATCAAGCCCAACTCGTCTGGTGGTATGGACGTGACGATCGGAGACAAGACCCACTACGTTCCTCAGAGTCGCGGGGAGCCCTCCATCAATGTTGGGGGACGAGACGTGCGGCTGAAGAAGGGCATGACAGTGACGAAGGGATCTCCTATCTCTGGAGGTCCGGTCAACCCACATGAGATGCTTCCCTTGGCGGGCATCAACAAGGTACAAGGGTACTTGTCCGGTCAGCTCTATGACTTGTACAAAGGCGAGGGCATCCGGCGAAGAAACGTGGAGACCGTGGTCAAGAGCCTCACGAATCTCACTCATGTGAACGATCCAGGAGACCACGACGAGTATATTCGTGGTGACTTCGCCCCTACCTCCTACGTGCAAGCCACCAACAAGAAGCTGGTCGCTGCTGGGAAGCAACCGATTCGCCATGCCCCAGTTCTGAAGGGTGTCAAGACCTTACCTCTGGACGTGCAGACGGATTGGCTGGCAAGATTGAACCATGAGCGTCAGAATGAGACGATCATTGACGCGGCGTCCAAGGGATGGACGAGCAACATTCACGGAGCGCACCCGATTCCAGCGATGGCCTACGGTGCTGAGTTTGGGCGGAAGAAGCCTTACTGAGAGGAACGATGGACAACGAAACCTACATGACGAAGATGGCAAGTTCTTTCCTCGCAGAGCTCAGCGAGATCGAAAAGCAGTCATTCGACTTCGGAGCAGCCGCTCGAGGCGTCGGGTCGTTCTTTGGGAAAGGTGCTCGCCATATCAAGAGCGCCATTACTCAAAAGACTCCCATGGGCATGACGACGGCAGGCGGTCTCACCCGACGTGTTGGTGGTGAGGGGGCAGTTGCTGCCGGCGGTATTGGAAAACATATCAAGCAGATCTATCAGCGGGGCGCTCAAGGAACGAGTGGTCTGGCTGGAGCGGCTGGTCCCATGATGCCCGGCATGACTCGGGGCGGTGGGGTCTTGGGTGGCTTGAAGCAAGTTGCTGGCTCTCGCTATGGCCGCATGGCTGCCGTGGGTGCCGTTCCCCTCGCTGCTGGGTATGCTCTCAGCTAATGACAGTAGCTGAGGCACAGACAGACAATTCTCCGACCAAGTCTGATTTCGACTCCGCGTGGATCGAGAAAGGAACTGTGTCGGATGTTGATCTGAAGAACTGGACTGTGGACGTCGTCTCCGAATACACGGGGAAGGTGTGGCCACAGCTTCAGGTCGTCACCCCCTATTTTCACACGAACAATGGCGAGGGGATCTTCGCCATGCCAGAGATAGGGGCGTGTTGTCTCGTCTGTCTCCCGTCTGACGATGAGACTCCTTACATCCTCGGGTTCATCGGGTCGTTCGAGCTAGAGAATGCTCAGACAGCAAACCTCGACGACAAAGCCGGTGAGGTCACCAATGAGACAGAGGAGCTGACCCCACCCAAGAGCTCTACTTCTCCCGGTGGACCAGAGGCAACTTCTGCTAGCGCCTCTGCTCGAGCCGGCAGACCCTACCTCAACCCTGGCGACATCATGATCAGGACCAGGGACCAGAACTTCCTGGTCCTACGTCGTGGTGGAGTTGTTCAGATCGGTGCTACGCCGACTTGCCAGACCATCTACGTTCCGATCCTCAACCACCTTCGTCAGTTCGCTGAGAACTTCGAGACGAGCACTCCAGGTGGACTGCTGACCTGGAGTGTCGACCGGGTGGAGAGCGACCCAGGTGGGGAGGCCCCCTGTCTGTATCGTCTGTCCCTTCGTGACAAGGCGCAGAACGAAAAGGCAGATGTGCAGATCCGGATGGGGCACGTTGACGACTCGGTTCGCTACGAGCTCGAGGTAGCTCCCGTTGGGGTGAGTGTCAACGACGGGAAGGTCACGGGCAGCAAAGCAAAGATCACAGTAGATGTGTCCGGTAACCAGTCGGTCACGCTGTCTGGGTCTATGACGCAGACGATCTCCCAGAACAAGACTGTGGTGGTCCAGGGGAACGAGAGCGTCCAGGTATCGGGGTCTCAGGCGGTCAAGGCTGCATCCCAAGCAGTCGAGATCAGTGGTACTCACAGTTTGAAGGCCACCACTAGTACGGAGAACATCAGTGGTCTCAAGACGATCAGTGCGGCTCTGGTATCTATCGGTAAGGTTCCCGTCCCTACCGTCATTGGCCCAGCGTTGGTAGCCTGGCTGGCGGCTCACACTCATGCTGCCTCGTTCACGCCTCCCAATGAAGTAGGAACTCTTCCTGCTGTTTTGTCGAAGACAGTGCTGGTGTCAGGATGAGGATCAGCAAGAAGGCACTAGAGAAGCTCCTGAAGAGACATCTCATGGAGCTGGTTCCCACTGCCGTTGATATCCCAAAAAAGGCGTCTACCTCCGTAGTGAATGGTGAGACGCGGGTCGTCTACGAGCGGGGTGACGTGTACATGTCCGAGCAGGAGGCCACTGCCATCGCCTCCTCCATAGCTGAGGCTTTGGAGCAAGAGGTGCTGTACCGGATAGAAGACGTGATCGTTGTCAAAGTCAACGAGGTGGTCCAGCAGTACAATCAGCTTTTGGCTGATGTCGAGCTATCCATATCCACAACGGCCATCCCTATTCTGGGGATAGACGGTGTAGACGAACAAGTCTGATCTGGTGACAAACCAGATTCCCCCATGTAGACTCCACTGTAGGAGATAAAGACGATGGACCTTTTTCTAGACGACCCGAATGGTCTGCCCAAGATCGCAGCCGCTTTCACCCGCCTCTCGGAGAATGCCGATGAGTGGACGGCGGAGATCTTGAACGAGCTCTATCGTCAGTCTCCTTTCATTGGGGACTTCGAGCCCAAGCTGGTGATGAACGAGCTGGACCCGGAGCGACGCTATGCCATGGGTTCTGTGGAGCTCCGCAGCAAGCAGGCCGTCAACCCTCGAGACGACAAGTCCGTCATGATGGGGCAGGGGGCCAAGCAGGTTCTCATCCCTCTCGTTGTTCGAGACGGGAAGATGTCTCCTCTCGATGTCTTCATCCATAACGGGAAGGCTCAGCCTCTCACGGAGAAGCGTCTCCAACGCGCCATGTTTCGTCCCGAGATGTTCGAGGCCGCTGCCAAGCGCCCCGGCGACCAGGACATGATGAGCACCCTGTACCCACCAGATCGATCTGGGGGCATGGGCCTCGGTGGGAACAGTCGAGTTGGGTCACAAGAGACTGCGAAGACTGGGTCGGCTCGTCCAGAGCTCTTGGATGCCGTCCTGCACACCGTCAAGAAGGCGGACGTGCAGCGCTTCGAGCAGGAGTTGAACAACGACCACACGCTACGGTCCGTTGTCCTCAACAACCCGGCCACCCTTCCCTTCGTCGTCAAGCTGGCTGCGTTCAAGGAGGGTCACTCCGCCAAGGACATGCTGAAGATCGCCATGATGTCCATCAGGCCCAAGGTGATCCAGGTGTCCAAGGTACCGGGCGGGTTCTTGGTCAAGACGGCCAATCCGGATGCTCTTCTCCCCGAAGAGAACGAGATCGACCGGCCGACCGCAGAGGCGACGGTCGGCAGTGACGTCGTGAAACAGGTCGAGCGAGATGGAACCGTCACGATGTCGACGAACCCCGTCGTCAAAGACTCGCTGGTGGATGCAGAGCTCAAGGTCGCCGAAGAGTTCGGTGAGTACAAGGTCCAGACGAAGGACGGCAAAGAGCTCGTCGGCTGGATCTTCCCAAAGGTCATCGACCTGGATGGCACACAGCTCGCTCTGTCCGTGTTCTCCAATGGGTCAGAGTCGGCCCTCCAAGAGAAGATCACAGCCAGCTCCGTTGGCAAGAGCACGAACATCATCGATGAGGCCCCGTCTGGCTTCGGGTGCTTCTACCTGTCTCGTGCAGGAAGCGCCGTCGCCATCGTTCCTCTGACGATCAAGGGTGAGTCACAGGACCCGGACATGACCACGGTGTTTCATGCCGAGACGGTCATGGGTGAGCCCGTGCAGATCCGTCTGGTGCCCGGCATTAACGCCATCTCTCAGATCTCCGATGGGGTGTACGGCATCCCAGACGACTGTGGGTGGTTGCCGATGCGTAACATGACCGAGCTGGCTGAGAACGCTGGTGAGTTTGGCAAGACCGCCGCGCTTCGTCGGTTCTCGGATCAAGTCCAGGTGATGTTCGAGTCTGGTGGGACGTACAGTCTCCGGGGCGCCAGCATCGAGAAGCTGGCTACGGTGGTTCCCGTCCGCTTCATCAACGAGGATCGAGCCGTGTACGACCTGGCCATCCTCGGCGTGGAGCCCAAGTTCGCAAAGACGAAGTTGGCTCAGGCTCGTCACCTGTCCGACTGGATCAACATCGATGGAGTGAGGCCGGTCACGTTGGCGTCGGAGAAGTACAACCACGCCAAGACCGCAGCAGCGACGTTCATCAACAAGCTGCCGCAGGTCAAGTCCCTGCTGCTGAAGGAGGCAGCGGCTCTGGACGATCCCCTATCGGTGGACAAGGTCTTGTCCATCGGTTTCCTCAACCACGAGAACATCGGTACGTTCATTTCGTACATCCCCGAGTTCGAGGTCACCCTGAATCGCTTGAGCGAGCTCCTGGTGTCGTCGAGGCTCGGACTCTCGGCTGTGGATACGGGAGCTCTGGAGCGCGTCGTGAAGCATCTGGACAAGGTGATTGACGGGCTCCGGGACCTATCACAATCTCCGCAGGCATGATTGAGGTACAACGATCCCCCAGTGAATACTACATCCGGTATCTGATCTCTACTGATCCTCCTACGGAGGAAGAGATGGATGCCTCCGCAGAGGAGGAGGCCGACTACGACGCGCCATCGTGGTCCCCGGATGAGATCATCAGACACCTCGAGTCCGCAGGTCTCGAGAGTGTAAGCCCCTCGTACATTCGAGCTCTCCGCAACTCCATGCTTCCCTTCCCGGAAGGGTACGATCCCAAGATAGGGGAAGACAAAGGCACGAGACGGTGGCTGAAACACCATCGTATATATGACCTATGGAATCCAAATCCCGGAGTGAGGGAAGCCCTGTTGATCTTGAACGACAGGTACCTTCGAGAGAAGATGGAGCCCCTACTACTCTCTAGTCTGACCCCAGTTCACCTGGCACGACGGTTGAGGAAGTACACATCCATCTGCCTGACAGCGGAGGGCGTGTCTGCGTTCAGTCACTACTTCTGGAACAGGAAGCTCCTGACACAGCATCAGTGGGTCGAGTACGCTCGGACGCGCCACAACTACAACGTGTACCTCCAGAGCCTGACGGCCCCAGCAGATCTAGTCCATCGACATCTGCCCTGGGTTGCTGGGATCTCAGGGCCACCGTCAGAGTTCAATAGCGCTGACGCGGCTGCCCGCATTGGACAGATCGCCTTCAAGCATGCACTCGAGCTAGAGCACCGTCCCGCTTCCGCAGAGACCACGATGGCTCTGCGTAACTCCATGATGACCATCGAGAAGGCCGATGTGATCATGAGGAGAAGCGACGTTGCTCTGAAGGATGTGCTCAAGCAGTTCCAGAAGTTCCGGATGAGAGTGGACGACGCGCAGGTCATCCCTGTGCAGGTGCTCTCAGCAGGTAATTACAGCAAGTCTGGTGAAGGTACAGACGCAGAGGTCGAAGACGACGACTTCTAGGAGGGCCGACATGAGTGAACCTCAAGATCCAAAATTCCTACCTGTTCCAGCATTCGCTACGGTAGAGGAGCAGGTCAAGGGCGCAGCGGCCATGACCAACGCGGGTGACACCACAACGCAGAAGGTGGCCGACGCAGTTCCTCTTGGCGAGCTCCTGGTCGACAACGATCTGATGCACATCAGGTACCTAAAAAAAGAGGGGGACCTGCTGTACCACATCTTCAGAGGAAAGGCTGTGCCACAGGAGTTCTGGGGGAAAGGGGACTATGGTCTCAAGGTCCTCGAGGCGGCAGAGCAGGCGTGGCCCACTGACAAAGTCCTGGTCGAGTTCCTCCACGAGAGTGTCCGGCAGGAAGCTGTGGAGGACGATCCCACGAAGCCTCCCAAGTACCCTTCTCACTTCTATGGGGCCTACCTCGTCACGGTTCCGCAGGTCGACTCACGACCCTTGCCACCTGACGAGGAGAGGTTCATGAGGCTGCCGAAGGCTCTGATAGATCTCCTGGGATCGGTAGTGAGCTAAAAGGGGGGCGGTTGCCCGCCCTGAAGCTCACGTCCTTCGTGTTGAGGGCTGTGTAGATGACACAGTGGCATACCACGTTTCACCTACCAGCCATCAACACGTTGTCGGTGGGAGAGGTAGTATTGCAGATTTTCAATACGCCCAGGCCGACTCGGCATCTCAGCACGAGGTGTATCCAGCTCTCCTCACTAGGGAGATTTCAGCGTCTGGAACGGAGAGTGGTGCTCTCCAAAAGCTGTTTGTCTTGTAGTGGCGAGGCTCGGATGAAGAACCACTGTGAGGTTCGACTAGAGACTAGCAGCCACGAACGGGTCGTTCCTGTCCGTTTGATGGAAAGACGGTCCATCTCTTAGAGGAGCTAGTGAGTACTCCTCTCACTCCTCTTATGACAGTACTGGTGACGGTTTTGTAATGCTGATCGACCTAAAAAAAGCCCGGGAGCGGAAGTTGGAGAAGACTATCCGCCTCAACACTGCTGTGCAGGTTGTCAATGGCATCGAGTACAAAGAGCCGTTCTACGACTACGACGATGAAGGGGAGCCCCAAGACTACGGCTTCGACGATGAGCCACGAGACCCAACCTCTGCTGAAGTAGCTGGCCACAACTACGTCTTCAACGTGTCGTCGTCTGAGTTCGCTGAGACGGCAATCATGATCGCGGAAAAGGGAGTCACGAGCAACTTCTCGTTCGAGGAGAGACGGTACCTCCGAAGGGTCTACGACACGGGATCCAAGAAGACGCTGCTCAAGTGTGGCCGACAGGTGGAGAAGAGTCAGTATTACCGCGCCCACATCTCAATGGGGGATGGCGCTGTCAAAGAGCTACAGCATGTCGAAGTGGGGGATAGGGTCGTGGGGCTGTCTCCAGATGGTAGTCACACAGAGGTAGGTGAAGTCACTTGGAAGTCGAGGAAATACACAAAGCCCTGCGTAAAGATCACTACTAGGCAGGGTCATTCTACCATCGTTGCGTTGACACACCCTATGCGTTCATGGGGTGCGTGGAACGAGGCCAAAAAGTTTGAAGTTGGTCACCATCTGGCGGTCGTTCGTCGTTGTGGGGAATTCTCGGAAGAGATCATTGAGGATGATCGCTGGGTCATAATCTCCGCAGGAATGGTGGCGGAGGGAGACACCTGTGGTACACCGGACTTTACTCAGTCTGAAGGCCCCGTACTGGATGACTTCTTAGCTGCGTTGGACTCCCTGAACATTTGGTACACGCCCCACGAGAAGGAAAGCAAGGGTGGGCTGTGTTGGCAGATTAAGTTCGTTCGGGGAGAGGAGGGGGAGCCCAATCCTGTCAGGGACAGGTTGGTGGAGTGGGGGATCTACGACGAGCGGTCTGCGGACAAGCACGTTCCGGATTTTGTTTGGCAGTTGGGACCCCGCCAGACAGCCCTATTTCTGAATCGTCTGTGGGCTGGAGACGGACATGCCAGCTTGCAGGATTCTTCCTACCACCTCGAGTACGACACGACTTCGGAACGACTGGCCAGGGATGTCCAGCGTCTTCTGTGGAAGTTTGGTATCCCCTCCAGCTTTAGGCGGTGGAAGCCCACACTTTACAAACATACCAAGAAATGGGCGTACAAGATCAGGGTTGAGACGCAGGAAGGCGCTCTACGTTTCATCACGCAGATCGGTGCTTTGGGCAAGACCGAGGACCTTCCTTTTATCAACACGGAGGACAACTCGAATCGGGACGTCTTCCCCAAGGCGATCTCCGAGGATATCAAGAATATTCATAGATCTCGTTGTCATTATCAGCGACGAGGTCGGTATGTACCTCAGCCATCTCTGAGTAGTGTGGGGCTTAGGGAGAAGCCGAAGTACAATCTGAATCGTCGAAAGTTGGGGGAGTACATCGACTTCTTCAGGTCGGACAAAGAGTTTGACCAAGACCTAGTCGATGCGCTTGCTGTTCACCTAGATACTGATCTCTTCTGGGATGAGATCGTATCGATTGAGGATATAGGTGAGCAGCCTTGCTATGACATCACAGTCAAAGGCACGGACAGTTTCATAGGGGATGGCTTCGTCACCCACAACTCCACTACGATCGGCAACAAGCTCCTCGGGTTCTCCTGCCTGAACAACCACTTCAGGTCTCTGTTCGTGGCTCCCTCCGCTGACCAGTCCAAGGTCTTCTCGAATGACCGCATCGCTGAGCCCATCAGCCTGTCTCCGTCTGTGCAGGCGTACACCAACACGTCTCTGACGGACGCAGTCTTCCACAAGAAGTTCATCAACTACTCACAGATCAGACTGCGGTACGCGTACCTCAACGCTGACCGTACCCGTGGTATCCCTGCGGACCTGATCGCCATTGATGAGATCCAGGACATCCTGGTCGACAATATTCCTGTCATCGAGGAGTGTGCGTCTCACTCAGAATTCAAGATCTTCATCTACTCGGGCACACCCAAGTCTCTGGACAACACCCTCGAGTCCTACTGGGCGAACTTCTCCACTCAGAATGAGTGGGCTATTCCATGCAAGCGTCATGGCACCCCCAAGAACCCGAGCTCGTGGCACTGGAACATTCTGGGTGAGGAGAACATCGGCAAGGACGGAGTCGTCTGTGACAAGTGCAAGCAGCCTATCGATCCGATGGGGCCTGATGCACAGTGGGCATCCCTGAATCCGATCACCGATAACAACAAGAAGAAGGTGACGTTCGAGGGGTTCCGCATTCCGCAGTTGATGGTCCCGTGGATCATCAAGACTCCGTTGAAGTGGAAGGAGCTGCTCGAGAAGTACGAGCGGTACCCACGACAGAAGTTCCAGAATGAGTGCCTCGGAGTCAGCTATGACTCAGGTACCAGGCCCATTACTCGAGGTCAGCTCAAGGCGTGTTGCAAAGACACGATCAGCATGGCTGACTACGAGTACTTCAGGAAGTTCAGTCAGAGCACGGATATCTTCGCGGGCATCGACTGGGGATGCCACGACGAGGATACACGGATCCTCACCCAAGACGGGTGGAAGTTCTTCCGCGATTTGACGGACGACGATCTGGTGGCTCAGTGGGACGCAGAGACCAGGGTGATGTCCTTGGTCAAGCCGGAGGTACGCACGATCAGAGATTGGGACGGCCCTCTCTATCACTTCGAGACAAGGAGTGGTTTAGACATGATGATGACCGGCACGCATCGTATGCGTGTAGGCAATCAGTATGGGACAAAGTGGGTAACGGAGCGGGCAAGTCAAACCATCGGTCGTGGAGGGAATATCAAGTTCGTGGGACATGTGGATTGGGAAGGCGAGGAGGTAGGCACCTTCACGTTGCCAGGGCTTCCCAAGAGTCCCGGCTACCAAGGGTGTGAGCCGATCACATTCATGATGGACGACTGGCTTGAGTTCCTTGGCTACATCCTCTCAGAAGGTGGAGTGTGTCTAAGGGAGAACTCTGCTGGAGATTTGATCCCATACCACCTAAAAATGTCTCAGCGGGAGTCTATGTCGGCGAAGAAGGTAGACAAGATCAAGGCGTGCATGAATCGAATGGAGATCCCATATTCCGAGTTTCTGAACCCGGAGACCGGCGACCTAAACTGGTCGATCAATGGCAAGCAGTTCTGGTATTGGTTTGCTGAGAACATGGGGTACCCAGGAGACCAGAAGCGCGTCCCACGCCAGTTCCTTACCCTGTCCAGACGACAGCTTCAGATCTTGTTCGATGCGATGATGCTGGGAGATGGATACATTGATCGAGACGGCTGCGACTCTGGCGCCTACTACTCGACATCGAAGAGGCTGTGCGAAGACTTCCAGGAGGTCTGCATCCGCATCGGTCGCAGGTGCTTGGTACGTCTGCATAAGCCCGCCGAGGGGAACCGCAAGGCTCGTTGGAGAGCGATGTGGTCCAGTGGTAGAGATTTCCAGCTCAACACGCCGAACCAGAGAGTCAAGCAGGTCTCCTA
>Ga0100403_1000242_pt1 | contig 50842 bp, 54 predicted proteins | sample CryGeymet201501t_FD_83663 | JGI IMG/M metagenome (GOLD analysis project Ga0100403, IMG submission 83663) | Groundwater microbial communities from Crystal Geyser aquifers in Utah, USA - Crystal Geyser metaG 2015-01t | ecosystem: Environmental > Aquatic > Deep subsurface > Groundwater | place...
ATTAGTTGCATTCTACAGATAGTGTAGCAACTCCCAACCAAAAAGATTCAGGGGCTACCTCCATCCCCAAGCGACCTTACGGTCGGGGATTTAAGTGAGGTGGGTTAACCATCAATTTTCTATGCTATGGAAGGCAGTAGTAATCTGTTGTTCCACAAGCATTAGTAGCTGGAAAATCTGGAGGTAAATTTCCATAAGCGGGCTCTTCATCACACCTGCCAGTTGCTTTGACAGCAAATGCATCAGACTTTGGTTCAAAACAAACATAAGTTGAGTCTCCTGCCTCCCCTCTATTATAGACAAACAGCGAGTTATAGCTTCCCGCTGTAATCCTAGAAGTAAATGAGGACTTAATCTCATTTGAGTTAGTACAACCTGCAGCAGTAGTAGCCGTACTACCCAACCGATCTAACACTTTGCAAGTGGCATCGGTAGTAACTGTCCAAGCTGTAGAACCAATCTCGGTCCAATCAACATTAAAATCAGCACTTGGATCAGCCTGCCACGGATAGTGACCCTGGAAAGCATTATACCTATCGGCTGCACTAATCAGTTGCTCCGCATCCGACTGACTCCCCGTATCCCGACCACGATTGATTTGCTCAATTGGGTTGATTGCCGACAAAACAGCCACAGCCAAAATACCGAGAATTGAGATTACAATCAACAACTCAATCATCGTAAAGCCAGCCACACTAGCTATTGGTTTTAAAAGAGAGCGAATAAATTTCATATACTTTCCTTTGTCTTGGGTCTTTTCCCCTGTTCTATATACTCTATACCAATTTTGCAGCTCGATGCAAGTGGGAGTTATAGCAAAACGCTTTCAAACTCTCTCTTAGAGAGAGCAGCCTGATGTAAGAATGCTCGAGAGCGTACCAGCAGCAATCTGCTTATGGTTGGGGACAATCACTGTCTGAAGCTTGCCATCTCTCACGCCACGCAGTTTTATATGACTACCTTTTTGTGAGACTTTCACAAAACCAAATTTTTTAACGCTTTAAGCACTTCCTTGGCAGAATAGCGCCTAGGCATAACTACAGTGGCACAATGCGTAGATTGGTAAGACCAGACGCTTTTACTGGCTCATTCTCGAAAAATAGTTGCAAGGCTTCTTCAAGATTTGCCAACGCTTCCTGCTCGGTTGCACCTTGACTAGCAACTTCCAGCTCGACGCATTTTGATACAAACACATCCTCCTCTTGCCAAATAAGTGCATGAAGACCGCGGGTAGATAGTGTTTTTTGCTGTGCTTGCTTTATGCCAATAGTATAGCAGGGTTATCTAGATACCTAAAACTGGCTCGTCAAGTTGTAGATAGGCATGATAATGGCAATTACCATAGCACCCACGCCAATACCAAGCACTACCATAATCAGTGGCTCCATAGCTGCAGTAAGGTTCTTGACCGCTTGCTCACTTTCTTGCTCAAAGTAATCTGATAACTTTTTGAGAATTTCATCGAGTTTGCCAGTTTCTTCTCCTACCGCTGTCATCTGAAAAAGAATTGGTGGAAACGCCGCGCCCCGCTCGAGCGCTTCAGAGAGTGGCACACCTTTTTCGACATCCTTTGTCGCATCCTCGAGTGCGGATTGATAAACCTGGTTGCTCACGCCTTTTGTCACAATTTCTAAAGCGTTAAGCAGTGAAACACCAGCGCCAATTAGGAGAGATGTTGTTCGGGCAAACTCAGTCAACACAATTTTGGTATTCAGGACACCAATAATCGGAATACGTAGAATAAATGTATGCCAAATTGCTCTCCCACTTTCTGTTTTTATCCAACGTTTAAAGGCCAAGAATCCGCCAATACCACCGCCGATAAACAGCCACCAAAAAGTCTTCATAAATTCTGAGATACCGATGAGCGCTCTGGTCGCAAGTGGTAGTTCTGCACCAAAGTCGGTGTACATAGCAGTCAATTTGGGGATAACAAAAATCATCATGATAAAACCAACAATCACCATCGCAAGCAAAACAATCACGGGATAAATCATGGCGCCCTTGGTTTTGGCTCGAAACGCTTTGGACTTTTCCATGTTCTCGGCTAGACGCGCAAGAACTTCGTCGAGCACGCCACCAAGCTCTCCGGCTCGGACCAACTGTGTGTAGAGATTATCGAAAGCATCCGGGTGTTTTTCGAGCGCGTCGGCAAACGAAATACCACCCTCGACGTCTTCGAGAATTGCGGCGGTAAGACGAGACATTTCTGGCTTGCTTTGCTGGACGAGGATAGAAAGAGAAGAGGCGAGCGGCAAACCAGCCGAAATCATAGTAGAAAGCTGGCGAGTAAAATTGACGATGTCATCGGTCTTGACACCAACAAACATGGCCTTGAGCGGAGCAAAGGCGTCTTCTGTTAGAGGCTTGAGCTGAATAACCAAGAGATTTCTCTCCTTGAGTACGCTCGCTGCCTGATGAACATTGCGTGCCTCGACCTTGCCGCGCAGATTTTCTCCAAATTCATTCTTGGCTGTATAGGCAAAAAATGGCATAGGTTACTTCTCGAGCAAACGCGCCATCTCAGCAGGACGAAAGGCCCGCTCAAGCGCTACATCTTTGCTAATAATTCCTTGTTGAATCAGTTGCATTAAATGTGTCTCGAATAACATCATGCCAGAATCTGCCGAAGTTTGCATGACTGTGTCGATTTGGAAAGCCTTTTCTTCGCGAATAAGATTGCGAATTGCCGAGTTGGCAAACATGATTTCCATTGCAGCTCTGCGTGAGCCATCTACAGCTGGCAAAAGTCGCTGTGACGCAACAGCCTTGACGGTCGCTGCAAGTTGTTGGCGAATCTGGCCTTGTTGACCAGCTGGAAAAACATCGATAATACGACTCATTGTCTCGGCTGCGGTCGCGGTGTGGAGAGTGGCAAAAACTAAGTGGCCAGTCTCGGCAATAGTAATTGCCGAGGCAATTGTTTCGAAGTCGCGCATTTCGCCGATCAATACAACATCTGGATCTTCTCGCAAAACAGAGCGAAGCGCTACCTGCCAACTATTGCTATCGTGCCCAATCTCACGTTGGGTAATAATACTCTTATTTGCTCGGTAGCGAAACTCGATTGGATCTTCGATCGTCACAATGTGTTCTGATCGAGTTTTGTTGATAGTATCAATGAGTGCTGCCAAAGTTGTCGATTTTCCTTCGCCGGTTGGTCCAGTCAAAAGCACGAGTCCTTGGTTAAAGTCGGCAAACTGGGCAATGGCTGGAGGAAGGTTCAACTCCTCGAGCGACTTAACTCTGTCAGGAATAAGGCGCATAGCTGCACCAATCGTACCGAGCGCGTGGAAGACATTGACGCGAAATCTTCCTTTGTCCTGAAATTGATAGCCAAAATCGAGTTCTTTGTTGACACGGACATAATCTTTTTGCTCTTGGGTTAAGATCGGCAGAATGAGTTTTTCTGATAGCTCTTGGGTCAAAACAGGTGCACCCTCGACTGCAACAAGTTTGCCACCAACTCGCAACATTGGCGGTGTATCGACATTAAGATGAATGTCTGATCCCTCCTTTTCAACTACCTGCATCATGATGTCATGGATATTCATAATCTCCTTATATCTCTGCTACCCGCAGTACTTCCTCTAAAGTAGTTAGTCCCTCCAAAGCCTTGAGATAACCATCCTGCTTCATAACAAGCGAACCCTGTGATTTGGCTACCTTTTCGACATCACTAGCTGGCGCACGTTGCAAGATTAATTTGGAAATTGCCTCGGTAATTCGTATGACTTCAAAAATAGCCACTCGACCCTTGTACTCAAGCTGGTTTTCTGGCCGATCGGCTCGAGATCGATACAGCTTTAGGTTGGCTGGATCAAGATTTTTCTCTTTGCAAAACTGCTCGTACTGAACGCCAAGAACTTGTTTGATATCGGCTACTACTTCTGGCTCTGGCGTGTAGGCTTCCTTAAAATCGGGATTGAGGACTCGTGCCACCCGTTGTCCTGCTACCAATGTCATCGACGATGCGAGCAAAAATGGCTCTGCACCCATATCGAGCAAACGCGGCAGCGCACCAGCGGCAGAGGACGTGTGCAGAGTAGAGAAAACCAAGTGACCAGTCAGGGAGGCTTGAATCGCAAGCTCGGCGGTTTCACTGTCTCTGATTTCACCGACCATAATTACGTTGGGGTCTTGTCGCAAAAATGACCGCAAACCAGAGGCAAATGTAAGACCTGCCTGCGGATTAATCTGTACCTGGTTGATACCAGGCATTTGGTACTCAACAGGATCTTCAAGGGTCATAATATTCACTTTTGGCGTGTTTATCGTATGCAAAACAGAGTAGAGCGTAGTGGTTTTGCCCGAACCAGTTGGACCGGTGATCAAGACAATGCCGTGTGGCACTTTGATCGCATCTTGCATGTTGCGCAGCGCAAACCCTGTCAATCCAAGGTCTGGCAACGGCGGCACTGCCTGGTCCTTTTTGAGTAGACGCATCACTATTTTTTCGCCGTGAATCGTCGGAAGTGTCGAGACGCGCAAATCAATCTGCTGTCCCTGTTGTGCAAAACCAAAACGACCATCTTGCGGTACGCGTTTCTCATCAATCTTGAGCTTACTCAAAATTTTGATACGCGACACCACTGCGTCGTGTACGCTGCGAGGAAGAATAAGTTTTTCACTCAAAATACCATCGATACGATATCTGATGCGGGTCCGATCTTCTTGTGGCTCAATATGCACATCGGAGGCGCGAGCTTTCATGGCAAATGCCAAAACTGTTTCGACAATCTTGGTGATCGGCGCCTGCTTAATTGTTTTACCAGAAAGTTCTGAAAAATTCTGTTTTTCAGCCAAATCTTCTGCTACTTGCGTTGTTTGTTCGAGAGCAGCGGTGACTTCTCCCGTCAGAGTCTGGGAGTAGTACTCAGCCAATTTTTGCTCCAAAACTGAGGGTGGTGTGTAGTACGCCTCAACCCGTAAGCCAGTTTTTTGCTGGGCAAAGTCAATCGCACTCAGATCGAGCGGATCGATCATCGCTACTTTGAGCAAGCCAGATTCTTTTTCGTATATAAACGGCAACATTTTGTAGTGCCGCGCCGAACCTTCTGGCAAAAGACTAATTGCCTCTGGAGCAACACCAACCTCATTAAGATTGATGTATGGTACATTATGAAAAATTGCCTTTGCTTGTGCAAATGACTGTTCGTCAATAATATTTTTTTCGACAATGAGCTCTTCAAATGACTTGCCAGTGCTGATATTCTCAACCTGCAGTACGTTGGCCAGCTCAGCAGTGAGTTGACCCTTGCTTACCAGTACGTCAAGAATGTTATTAAAGTTTTTGGCGGGCGCTGGCGTCGGGGCAGACTGTTGCATACAAAGTAAACCAGAGGTTATAAGTACAATAACTATAAATGATCACAGCGCCACAAGCAATTACCAGCCGACATTACCCCACAGAACTCTGGAGTGTGACAGCAAAAGCAGACCAAAAGCAACTTGTCCTCAAGCAGGTAGCAAACAACACCTCCAGTATTTGGCAAAACGAGGAAGCTACTCGTACTGGCATTGATCAGATTCGACAGCTCCAAGAACAACTCGGTTTCAGCTCTGGTACCAAACGGTTTGTTTTTTTGCTCTACGCCGACTTGTTGACCGTCCAAGCCCAACACGCATTGCTCAAATTACTCGAAGAACCACCAAGCAACACCCAGATTGTCCTCGTCTCGTCCAAACCACAAGCCCTACTGGCGACAATCCGCTCCCGCTGCCACGAGCGACAGATTATAGCCGTCGCAAAACAGCAAGATCAAAAATCTGCAGAAAACTATGCCAACTGGCAACAACTCAGTATCAGCAATGCGATAAAAACCGCCGAGAACTACAAAAAACGAGACGAAACACTGCCAGTGGTAGAAGCGCTGGTTAGATTTTTGCGAAATGAAGTATTACCCCAGGATACAAACCTACCAACCTTGCAAACAACACTCGCAAACATCGATTACTGTTTAGTTGCGCTTGATCAGTTAGCAAATAACACCAATACACGATTGGTAATGGAGGGACTCTTTTTTCGACTAAGTCGGCACAACGCCAGCTGACTGGACTCTAGTAGTCAGGTGTGATATACAATAGGCCGTCAATACGGACACATTTATGGCCGACAAAGTATCATCATACGAAGCTGCAGAAATCAAAGTACTCGAGGGACTTGAGCCTGTTCGAAAACGTCCAGGCATGTATATCGGCTCGACCGATAGCAAAGGTCTCCATCATCTTGCCAAAGAAATCCTCGATAATGCAGTCGATGAAGCCTTGGTCGGATACGGCAAAGTTATCCAGATATTTCGCGACAAACCAACCGAAATAGAACAACAGCTTGCAGGCAAACGAGCGCTCGGCGCTGAAGCTATCTCAGTCGTAGATAATGGTCGTGGTATTCCCGTTGGTATGCACACGTCTGGCGTTTCTGCTCTCGAAGTAGTCTTGACCAAACTCCACGTCGGCGGCAAGTTTGAAGACTCAGCATACAAAGCTTCGGGAGGCTTACACGGCGTTGGTTCATCTGCAGTAAATGCACTCAGTGCAGTTTTGCAAGTACTCGTCAAGCGCAATGGCAAGTATCACTATCAATCTTACAATCGCGGCAATCCAGAGAAAACAGTCGCCGTCATCTCCGAAACAGAGGCTAAAAAATTATTCCCCAAGGAGCACGGTGCATTTGTTGGCTATCAAACGGGCACTATTTTACGCTTTATTCCCGATCCGGAGATATTTTCGACAACTGAGTTTTCCTACAAAACATTGATTGAAGCCATTAAGGACCGAGCCTACCTTATGGCTGGTCTGTACTTTCAGTTTCGCGACTTCATCACCAACCAAGAACACGACTATTACTTTGAAAACGGCATTAAGTCGTTGGTCGAACACCTCAATATGAACAAGAAGACGCTGCACCCAGTCATGTACTGCGAAGATACCTGGACTGACGATACAGGCAAATTTCAGATTGCTGCCGAGATCGCGCTTCAATACAACGACTCATACAACGAACGACTCGAGTCGTACGTCAATGTGATTCACACCGCAGACGGTGGGGCACACGTCAATGGTTTTCGCATGGCACTCAGCAAAGTGGTACGAGATTACGCCGATAAAAATAATTTGATCAAAGATAAAGAATCATTTACCTCTGAAGATCTTCGAGAAGGCTTGACTGCTGTTGTGTTTGTCAAAATGTCGTCCAACGACCTGCAGTTTGAGTCACAAACAAAGGCAAAATTGAATAACTCTGAGGCACAGTCGGCAGTCTATAAAATCTTGCGTGACAAACTAACCGAGTACTTCGAGGAAAACCCCCAAGCAGCTCGCAATATCATTGGTAAAGTTTTGTTGTCAGCTCGCGCTCGCCTCGCGGCTCGCGCTGCCAAAGAAGCAGTTATCCGCAAAGGCTTGTTTGAGGGCAGCTCATTGCCTGGTAAGTTGGCCGATTGTCAATCCAAAGTCGCCGCCGAAAGTGAAATTTACATTGTAGAAGGTGATTCAGCTGGTGGCACTGCCAAGCAAGGGAGAGATCGCAAGTTTCAGGCTATCTTTCCGCTACGCGGTAAAATTTTGAATACCGAGCGTGCCAGACTCGATAAAATTGTCGCCTTCGAAGAACTCAAAAATCTTGTTATTGCACTTGGTGCTGGTATTGGCGACACATTCAAGCCAGAAAAACTGCGCTATCATCGCATTATCCTCATGAATGATGCCGACGTCGATGGTGAGCATATTACTACACTTGGCCTTACTTTTTTCTTTCGCCATTTGCCCGAAATTGTCGAAGGCGGCTACCTCTACGTGGCAATGCCACCACTTTTCAGGATTACAGCAGGCAAAAATGACATTTATGTCTACTCAGATGAAGAACGCGAAAAACGAGTGGCAGAGATCGAGATTGAGACGCCATCAGCAAAAATTAGCATTCAGCGCTACAAAGGTTTGGGAGAAATGAACGAAACACAACTCTGGGACACTACTATGAACCCACAGACACGCATGCTCAAGCGCATTACGATCGAAGATGCCGATGCTGCCGACATAACTTTTAGTACTTTAATGGGAGATGATGTCGCGCCACGCAAAAAGTTTATTCAGTCACATGCGCAATTAGCAGAATTGGATATATAAGAAAGGACCATAGTATGGCAGAAACAGTAACCGTCTACATTGAAATTCCTGAAGGATCTCGGGTTAAGTATGAGTTAGATGAAGCGACCAACCAGTTGACTGTTGATCGTCTGGTGCCTGTTGCAATGGACTACCCCGTCAACTATGGACTTATCGAGGGGACGGTTGGCGAAGATGGCGACGCACTCGACGCGCTCGTATTTCTCAGCCAACAAGTTGTGCCTGGTGTGACGATTAGTTGCAAAGTTATTGGTATGCTAGAGATGGAGGATGAAGAAGGCATTGATCATAAATTGGTCTGTGTACCAGTGAAAACTAAGATTGATCCAATTTGTGGAGCCTGGGAAAGTCTCTCAGACGTTCCAGAAGCTAAAAAGCAACAAATTCGACACTTTTTTGAACACTACAAGGACTTGGAAGAAGGCAAGTGGGTCAAGCTACATAACTGGCAAGATGCAAAAATGGCCACAAAAGTACTCCAACAAGGAATAGATCGAGTAAAAAAGTAATGACATATGACTGATCAAGCAGAAAACGAGCAACCAGCAGAAGAAAACAAGCCAGCAATTGGTTCTGTAGAAGAATCTCGCTACGGCAAACTGCGCTACACCTCCATCGAGAGCGAAATGAAGCAAAGCTATCTCGACTATGCTATGAGCGTCATCGTCTCTCGCGCGCTGCCAGATGTTCGTGACGGCCTCAAGCCCGTTCATCGCAGGATTCTCTATTCGATGTACAAGAGCGGCATTCACCACACAAGCAGTTATAAAAAATCTGCTCGTATTGTCGGTGACGTGTTGGGCAAGTATCACCCCCATGGTGACGCACCCGTCTACATGGCATTAGTTCGTCTGGCGCAAGATTTTAGCATGCGCTATCAATTGATTGATGGACAAGGAAATTTTGGGTCTGTCGATGGTGATAGCCCCGCAGCTATGCGGTATACCGAAGCTCGCCTGGCTCGAATCAGCTCAGAATTGTTGGTCGATCTAGATAAAGAAACAGTACCAATGGGCGACAATTTTGACGGCTCGCTCAAAGAACCACTGGTTATGCCTGCCAAATTGCCAAATCTGCTCCTGATGGGCTCAGAAGGTATTGCCGTCGGTATGGCAACCAAAATCCCTCCACACAATCTTGTTGAAATCTGTCAGGCAATTTTACTCGTTCTCAAAAATAGCAAGGCAACGATTGAGCCGCAGGTGGTAGAAGCAACTGAGACAACACAAACCCAAGCAGCACTGATCGAAAAATTGGCACAAACTGATCCAAAAGTACTTTCAGGCACACTCATTAGTGAGACAACCATCGATAACATCATGGAGATCATCAAAGGTCCTGATTTTCCAACTGGCGGCATCATGTACGATTCCAAGGCTATTATCGAAGGCTACCGGACTGGCAAGGGTAGAGTAGTCATGCGAGCTAAAGCTGAGATTGTGGAAGACAAGAAAGGCTTTCAAATCATCGTAACCGAGCTGCCATACCAAGTTAACAAAGCTCGCCTCCTGATGAAAATTGCAGATCTCGTGCGTGACAAAAAAATTGTTGGCATCCGCGATCTCAATGACGACTCCGACCGAAAAGGAATGCAGATCACAATCGAGCTCAAGCGTGATGCCATCCCCAAAGTCGTGCTCAACAAACTCTTCAAGTACTCAGAACTTCAGACTAGCTTCCCAATGAACATGGTGGCGCTCAATAGCGAGGGTACTCCACAACTCATGAATATTCGCCAAATTCTCCTTGAGTATCTCGGTCATCGTCAAGTAATCATTGTCCGCAGAACTCAGTACGAGTTGGTAGCCGCTGGCAAACGAGCTCATATACTCGAAGGCTTGCTGATTGCCCTCAAGAATCTCGATGAAGTAATCGAGACCATTCGCAAATCTCCCGACACCGAAACTGCAAAAGTACAGCTGATGAAGCGTTTTGGCCTCAGTGAGCTGCAAGCGTTGGCTATCCTCGAAATGCAGCTAAAACGCCTGGCAGCACTCGAAAGGCAAAAAATTGAGGACGAGTACAAACAAATTCAAGAAACAATTAAAAAACTCCTAGTATTACTGCAAGATCCACAAGCAATACTCGAAGTAATTAGCCAAGAAACCGAAGAATTAATCACTACCTACGGTGATGAGCGAAAAACTCGACTTGTGAAGGGCAAAATTGGCGAAATGAGCGAAGAAGATCTCATTCCAGAAGAAACTACCGTTATCACCCTCACTCAGACCGGCTATATAAAGCGACTCAACCCAACCGCGTTTCGCTCTCAGTCTCGAGGTGGAAAGGGGAGTATTGGGGTAAAAATGAAGGATGAGGACGTCGTACAATCACTGTTGACTGCCTCTACCCACGATACCTTGCTACTTTTTACTAATCTTGGTCGGGTATTCAAGCTGAAGGCTCACGAAATCCCTGAGACGCAGCGTCAAGCGAAGGGGACAGCAGTCGTAAATCTTCTCAGTCTTCAGACAGAAGAGGTAGTGCGCTCCCTCCTGGTGATAGATGAGCAAGCAGATGCCGAAAAGTTCATATCTTTGGCTACCAAAAAAGGCTTGATTAAAAAAACCGCAGTTAGTCTTTTTAACAACATCCGTCAAAACGGCATTATTGCGATCACGCTCAATAGTGATGACCAGCTTGTTTGGGGCAAACTCACCTCTGGAGAGGACGATATTTTGCTCATTACACACGAGGGAAAATGCATTCGATTTAGCGAAACACAAGTCAAAGCCTCACAGCGCGATACAAAAGGTGTTAAAGGCATATCTTTGCGTGCGAGTGATTATGTGGTTGGCGTCGAGGCAATTAGTGAAAATCTCGATAAAACTGATCATTTATTGGTTATTACCGAGAATGGTATGGGTAAGCGTACACCACTGTCTCAGTATCCAGCCCAAAAGCGATCTGGTCTTGGGGTGAAAGTCTCTGATATTACCAAACGTACTGGCGCGGTAGCTGCTGCTCTTCGAGTAGATGAAACATTCGAAGAAGTTGTTATCAGTACCAAGGATGGCCAGACAATTAAGCTGCCATTAACTAAAAAATCTATCCCCATCCTCACTCGACCAACACAAGGCGTCATTTTGATGCGACTAAAGGAGGACGATGCTGTTGTCGCTGTCGCCCTGACCTACAAAGAAGTAGAGTAGGGTGGATTTTCTTTGTGGACTCAGCGGGACTCGGACCCGCGACCTCCTGCATGCCATGCAGGCGCTCTAGCCAACTGAGCTATGAGCCCATTATTTTCAACTTGGATATTGTATCATTTCTTCAAAAGATATATTTTGTTTTATTACTTTATATTTTGATAGTATTTTGAAGTGCAACTCTCCAAATAAATACATATTTATCTATAACAATATGATTAAAGATATAGTAATAAGTCAAATATAATCAAAAAGCTGTAATACAAAAAAACACTGATAAATCGACAAAATATATAAAAACTCTAAATTAGCAGTCTAAATAAGAGATTGCTAGTTTTGGGTGCACTATTCATTGGTATGAAAGCGCTGATGAACTTTTTTGAGCTGAGGTCTGGTGACATGGGTATAAATCTGTGTGGTCGCGATACTTTTATGACCAAGCATCTCCTGAACATCGCGCAAACCTGCTCCATTTGCCAAAAGATCTGTGGCAAAACTATGCCTCATGCCATGTGGACTAATCTTGAGTGGCAAGTGAGCTTTCTTGGCATACTTGTCGACGATTCTCTGAATACTTCTGGCAGTAAGACGCATTTTTTCTCCGTCTTCGTCTGGTGCGGCTATTTTACCAGAGAATCGAATAAAAACGGGTCGCCAGTGATCAGATCTCTGGTTGAGCCACTTTTCTAGCCAGGTAGCCGCTCGATCACTCAAAAACACCACTCGAGGTCGCCTACCTTTGCCAATAACTCCAAATTCTCGACTCTCGAAATCAATTTGCTCTCGGTTGAGACCCACTAACTCGCTGACACGTAACCCAGTAGAGAAGAGTACCTCTAAAATTGCCTTATCACGAAGACCATGAATCTTTGAAATAGACGGCTGCGACAATAAATTTTCCATTTTATCTAGCGAGAGAAATCGCATGGGAATCGACTCTCCCCGGGGCAAATCAATCTTTTCTGGGTGCAAAACTGGAGCGTCTCGTTTTACCAAAAACTTGAGCCAACTCCGCAATGCAATAGTATAATAGCTTTGTGTACGTTTTGAGAGGGTTCTACCTTGATCGTCACTGTACCTCGAAAGATACACTCTGTACTGCCTGACTACCTCGAGGTCTAAATCGCGCAGGGAACTGTGACCTGCCTGAGCAAACCAGTTGCAAAAACGTTGTAGGTAGTGACGGTAGTTGCGAATAGTCAGTCTACTAACATTTCTCTCGACTTCAAGGTGTTCGAGAAATAGTTTTAGAGCTACAGTCGGCTCGGTAGAAATTGTACTCATAGTTTCATTATAAACCTCAAGCCAAAATTAGCAGAGTAGTGAAATTATTGCTAATTTAGTTCAGATCGAAAAAAGATTGATATATCTATGTTTATTAAATGATATATTTTGATTATATTTGATATTGTTTGATAGTTATAAAAAAATCCAATATCAGAAGCTGATGAACAATACCGCGCAGCAAAAGTCAGTGAAACAAACATTGGATAGAAAAAAAATTTCTAAAACAATCTAATAAATCAATGATAGATCATGCGTGCAGGAATTAAAAGCCACCCTAAAATCCTACTAGAATTCGCGAGCAATTGAGTTCAAAAAGAATCAATCTGTTAATAGCTTCTTAGTGACTTTTTATTATAATAAATAAACTATGATGCATCAAGTAAATATGTATTTATAGTCAGACTATAGCTTCTGAGGGGCTCAAAATCGGCTTTTTATTAAATAGATGAGGAAATATACCTAAAGATAGAGGGTTAGTGTGACAAAAAATAAAAAAACATACAGAAGTAACAATACCCGCACTAAAATTAAGGCTACAAACAATGCTCTCGCAACAACATATCGTTGTGTCGCAAAAGTAATATTGTGCGACATAATACAAGTTGAAAATAGCACTGAGTAAAAGTAACCCCCCCTCTCACGTGGGGAGAGTGATGCTGTGCCAATTTTTTTGTAACAAACTAAACAAGCGTGTGCTGGCCAATAGGTGTGGCCAATGACTGACTGCATAACTATCTTGCCAGAATATGCACTACCCCCAGAGATTCTCAAAATTGTCCTTCGGGTATTATGCGTTTATCCTCCACCAGGCTTGATACTAGATTTCACGCACACAAACAACAACATAACTGTATAATTCTTGCATGTAACCTGGTAATATCCTATAACTTTCTGGGTTATCCACATTAGATTAATGTATCAAACTATATCACTTCTCCCTTTTTACTCGAGTCTCCTCTGTTGTTTCTTCACTACCCCATTTCTTTGTTCTTAGGATTTTTGCCATGCCCAAAATAACTGTGCCGCTATAGGTAGTATTTTGCCAGGTGTTTAGAATGAACATCAGAGCTTTTACTACACGACTTAAAATACCCCGATTTGAGACAAATTCTCTCTTGCTCTCCCCTGGTTTAGAGATGTTTTTCTTTGCCTGGTTACTTGAGGGGAAAATTGAAAATGAACAGCACAGCAACAAAAATAAATACCAGGGCGTACTCGACTAGAGCGCGTGAAAAGAGGCGTTCAACGAGCGAACTGCGCAAAATACTGATGCCAAGATATAAAATAGACATGAGAAATAGTGAGGTATACCAGATTGAGTACGGCAAGAAAGTGAGTACTGTAGCAAATTGAAACAAGAGAAAAACCAGCAGAAGTGAAGAATAAACTACTGTTTTTTCTATCCGTGGCGTCAACTGAACAACCCACAAGCCGGATAAAATTAGCGGGAAATGACTCAGCGCAACAAGCCCTCCAACTGCATAAAAAGGCAGGTTGAGAGAAAAAATCGTGTTAGAGAGTAGTAGCGAGGTAATAAGAGTCAAAAACAAGCCAATCGCATGGGCTGCATGTAGAAGCTGGATAGTTCTACCTTTGCCAACTGAGTAAATGTTGGCAGTTAGCAAATTGGCGTACACACCAATACCAAATACGCTCAGCAAGATAATTCTTGAGAACATATCACTTGGTAATAAAAAGTAAAACAAACTAACGGCGGTAGCAAAAAGTGCTGGAACTGGCACTAACATGAGTAACTCAATTCGCTGCAAATCTTCCGACAGTGCCCAAGCACTGACAAAATACGATACAAATGCAAGCACTGCAACTGCGTAGTAGCGATACTCTAAACTAACATACTGCAGAGCGAGCAAGCCAAGACTCAAGATAATCGCGCTGAGAACAAATTTTTCACGCCGTCTCATAAGTTTGCTGTCGTATAGATTTCTTCAACATCCTCAAGTTCTTTGAGAGCATCAAGTAGCTGCTCGAGTGTCGCCGCTTGATTTGGGTCGAGGGTTTGCGTGTGAATTGGCTCGTAGCAAAGTATCCCATCTGAAATTTGCTTAGTGAATAAAAACTGTGCTGAACCTGGGCCAGACAATGAACCATGATTTCTAGAAAGCGCATGCTTTACTTCAGAGCTGGTTCTATTGGCATTATCGGTTACCGCCTCTATCAAGAGTGCAACTCCTCCGGGACCAAATGCCTCATACATGATTTCCTGTACTGCGCTGCCTGAGACTCCTCGACCCATGCCTTTACTGAGTGCACGATCTATGTTGACTTTTGGCATATTAGCTGCTCGTGCTTTCTCGAGAGCTAAACGCAATCCTGGATTGCTAATTGGATCGTCACCACCACCCTCCTTGACTGCTATACGAATCAGTTTACTTATTTGACCAAAAACCTTGCCTTTTTTGGCATCAACTGCGCCCTTTCGATTCTTGATGTTATTCCATTTGCTGTGTCCTGCCATAATTTTCTCATTATATACCGTCACACACTTGAGACTCTGGTTGACAATTGGAGGTGATAACGCTATTCTGCCGCGAGCGTACAGCGCTTCTTGTCATGCAAACTACTCTCTCACTAAAACAACAAGCCATCACCGCCGCCAAAAATGGTGACTGGGAACAGGCTGTCGTCATCAACAGTGAATTACTCGAACAAGAACCACGAAACACCCTGGCTCTCAACCGTTTGGGTGTAGCGTACTTGCAATTAAAAAAGCTCGACAAGGCAAAAGCAACCTTCTTACAAGTACTTGAGCATGACCGAACCAATATCATTGCAAAAAAACATCTGGCTGCGATCAAGGCTAAACGAGCACACCATGCGCCATCATTCTTCCGGCAAGAATTTATCGAAGAACCAGGCAAAACCAAGATAGTGCAACTGCATCGTTTGGCAGGCAAACCAACACTCGAGTCACTTGCGATTGGACAAGACTGTGAGTTCAAGCTCAAGCAACGCTACATCTCAATTGAGTCAGCTGGCAAATATATTGGTTCACTACCAGAAGATATTTCGTTTCGCCTTTCAAAACTACTGCAAACTGGCAATACATATCACTGCTCTATTCATGCCGTAGCCCCGAACCATGTCGATGTATATCTCAAAGAAACACATCGCTCGGTAAAAAACAAGGATAAGCACTCGTTCCCAATTGTACGAGCCAATACCGGAACCCAAGAAAATGACGAGTACATAGTGCTCAAAGAAGAAATTCCTGTAGAAATCACCAATCATGATGTCGACGTAGAACCCAAGTCTTTTGAAGAAATCTCGGACGAGGAAAAATTCACCACAGAAACAGCTCGTTAGTACGCATCTGCTCCGATAAATACTGCTCCCCAGGCTCTATACTCACTTTCTGCCACACTGCTTTCCGACACTAACTCGAGCTCAGTAAAAAACCACGACTGTACCAATGCTTTTACCCATCCACACTCTTGACGACTCAAATCTACTACAAATTTTGAGCGCTCGAATTCTTGTGACGAATCCGTTATTCGCACAACACGAACGCCACTCTGCTCCAACATAGCTGCAAGCTCGCCGGCCAAACCGCTCTTTGGGGTAGTATTGATGATCGCAAGCGTACACGACAGCTGAGAGCGAGAAAGTGTTCGGGTGACATTTTGTTGTAGCTGCTTACGTATGTCCTCGAGTGTATTGGTGATCACCACATGTCGCTCACTCAAAAGTGGCACAATGGCTGCCTCAAGCCATGGTGTTTGCATGTATCGTAGTTGCTTGAGTGCTGCAAACTGTAAAATCTGTTGTATTCTGCCAAATTTTTGTATAGTAAGGGTTGGTTCTGATACTGCTAAAAAAGCAGAAACTGGCACACCAAAAATACGAGAAAAAACTGCTCGCTTGTATGCCTCTGATTTCTCATCTAAGTTTAGGAGTGGTAAAACAGCTCCAAGCTCATACTCGCCATAATCGTCGGGTAGTTGGACCAGCGTGCTTGCTGGCAAAACAAATAAGCGTGGTTCTGTTATTTCTGATCCGACATGTGCGAGCATAAAAATACCCTTATCATCATTAATACTAGATGAAGTGAGTAAAATTATATTATTTTCGTACGGCGTATATTTGTTCAAAAAATATAATCCCCGCCACCATAAAAGCCAAGTAAAAAATGCTAAAAAACCAAAAATGATCAAGAATCGAATTATAGTTTTTTTCACTCCCCCACTCCATTTTTCAAGATAATCAGACGTACGGTTTGGACTGCTCGCAGCATGGCTCGCACATTGTGGATACTCGCCAACCGGTAATAACTCAACTCTTTGGAGCGAAACAGGTGACGCAGATATGCTCTGCTGTACCCTGCCCTGCAGGTGTGACAATCACAATTTTTGTCCAAAACCGAAAGGTCCTTGCTGTACTGCTCTCGACCAATTGCCAATCTTCCTCTAGGGAAAGGAGAATCTACTCGGAATGTAGTGCCGTCAAAAACAATCTCTCCAAACAAAAGAGCGCCGTTGCGGGCCAATCGTGTGGGACCAACACAATCAAACATATCAAAACCAATGTTGGCTGCCAACGCGATATCAGACAAATCACGCCCCAAACCCATAGCATAGCGCGGTTTGTCATTGGGCAACAAATCGCGCACCCATTCCATGATCTGCGCTGTTCCCTTGCTGTTATACCCAATGGTTTCGCCCCCAATAGCAATACCGTCAAAGTCATGTGCCGCCATAAATGCGACAGACTCTCTGCGCAGCTCTTTGTGTAGTCCGCCTTGTGCAATGCCAAAAAGTGCTTGATATTTGCCATAACGACTCAACCGCCCGTGCTTATTCCAGTGATCGAGACATCGCCCTGCCCAAGAGTGTGTACGGTTGAGTGATGTCCGCGCCTGAGTTTCTGTAAATGCATCTGGTTGTAACTCGTCGAAGGCCATAATAATATCGGCACCAATCGTGCGCTGTAGTTCTATTGAGCGCTCGGCGGTAAAAAACTGTTTGCTCCCGTCTAGGTGTGAGCGGAATAAAACACCCGAATCGTCAACTTGTGCGGGAATAGTGCCGGAATTATGCGGTAATTGTGCACCAAGCGAAAAAACCTGAAATCCGCCAGAATCAGTCAAGACAGGCAACTGCCAATGCATAAAATCATGGATTCCTCCACTCATTTCGAGTGAATACAAAGATTGTTCGCGAATACCAAGGTGATATGTATTAGCTAAAATAATTTCTGCTCCAGTAGCTTGCACGTCTTGCGCATCGAGCGACTTCACACTCGCCACTGTGCCAACAGGCATAAACATCGGAGTATTTACCACACCATGCGGCGTAGTCACCTGCCCTGCGCGGGCATGTCCTAAGGTAGCTTGTAGTTTGAAAGAGAAATCAGCGGACATACGGTAGAAGTGATTCTACCCTACTCCCCCACCTGATATCTCACAAACCGTTTGACAGCGATCTTCTCGCCAATTTTGCCGCTAAGCGACTTGATAAGATAACCAATTGTGGCACCACCATCTTTAATAAATTCTTGATCTAGTAATTCGTCTACATTCTCTGGCTGCATCGATACTACTTGCATAGCAATATCTTGACCAAGCGAGCGAAATTCTTCGTTACGCGCGACAAAGTCAGTCTCACACACGAGCTCTACCATCGCCGCCAACTTACCGTTGCTGTGCACATAGCTTGCTACATAGCCTTCGGTTGTTTCGCGATCTTGCTTCTTCTCTGCTCGCTCGAGACCACGTGCCTTAACCAGCTGAGTAGCTTTTTTGAAGTCGCCTTCGGCTTCTTCAAGTGCTTTCTTGCAATCCATTATGCCTGCGCCTGTTTGCTCGCGCAGTTTTTTTACATCTGCTGGGGTGTATGACATATCAACTCCTTATTTTGTTTCTGTTGCTTTGACTGAGTCAGCTGCTGCTTTTGGCTTTGCTGCTGGAGTTTTCTTGGCTTTTTTGCCTGCTGCATACCCCGCAGTCACTGCATGCACGATGAGTTCCAAACTCTTTTGAGCATCATCATTGGCTGGGATACAAATAGTGACATCGTCTGGATTGGCGTTGCTATCACAAACACCAATCACTGGGATACCAACATTGTTTGCCTCTTTTACTGCAATGTGTTCACGCACAGTATCGACCACAAACAGACAGTCTGGCTGCTCTTTGAGTGTCTGTATACCAAAGAAGAAACGACGCAAACGGGCGAGTTCTTTTTCGAGTTGCACTTGTTCGTACTTGGTGTAGTTTTTGTATGAACCATCTGCCAATCCTTTTTCTACCTTGAGCATTCGCTTGAGAGACAACTTCACCTGGTCCCAGTTGGTCAACAAGCCACCAAGCCAACGAGAAAAAATATACAAAGCACCACTCTCTTGCGCAGCTTTGACAACCAGCTCGCGAGCTTGGCGCTTGGTGCCGACGATCACGAGTGTCTTGCCCTCCTGCCCTAGCTTGTAAGCAGCATTATGGGCTGTTTGCAACTGCTGCTTGGTCTTGATGAGATCAAAAATATGTACACCATCTTTTTCGGAGTGAATCCACTCTGCCATGCGCGGGTTCCATTTCACCTTCTGGTGACCAAAATGGCAGCCTGCCTCGAGCATTTCCTCAAGACTATAGTCTGGAGCAACATCGGGTAAATCAGCAAAAAAAGATTTCATACGGCGTCCTTGTTTTTCTGCTCGGCTTTGAGCAGATGGCGGTGGTAGCAAAAAATCAGGACTTCAAGCTACGCAATCACCTGTTGTTTATTACAGAGGTGGATAGTATAACACACTATCTAACACTCAATCCCCTCCTCACGCTTCGGCCCCGTCGTAATAGCCAACATCGGCACTCCAAGTGATTTTTCTAAAAATTCCAAGTAGCGCTGCGCTTCTTTTGGTAGATCTGCGCGCGTCTTGGCTGCTTTTAGCTGTGCAACATCCCAAGGTGCAAATTCTTGATACACCGGCGTGACCGTATGCAGATAGGCCTGGTCTGGTCGATACGGCACCGTTTTGCCATTGTGCAGATAAGCGACACAAACTTTGATCGGCATATTTGGATACACAATATCCATGTGCGTTGCAACCAAGTGTGTGAGATCGCCAACTCGAGCGAAAAATGCTGATGCTGGTACATCAAAATAGACTATATCCCGCGGTCGTTTGGTGGTCGCTCCGTACTCATTTGCGTCTTCGCGAATCTTGTCTGCTAGTTTCTTGTCCATCACGCTGGGGAGTTGGCGAATACCCACACTCGACATATAGGTGGCCTTGATCACGCCAGCACGCACCTCGATATCTCGAGGATTCACCACCCCTTCGGTCGAAGAAAAGATACCCGAAAAGGTCGTTTCTGATGCAGTGAAATCAGGGTACACACCCCAACGCACATCAAGTCCAACTGCTTGACCTTTTTCAAACACAAAAGTAGTCTTCTCGTCACCCCAAGCATCCTGTACAACATCGAAAACACCTGAAATAAATTGTTCCAGCTCGGCTGCCTGTGCTTGCGCACGCTTGATAAATGCCGTTTCATTCCCCACCTTTTGTTTTGAACCAGATAGGGTTGGAACTTCCTTTTCCTCCAATTCCTGTCCGAGTCCTGCGCAGAGGGCTTGGTACAAACGATAATGTTCTGAAAGCTTTTTTTTGTTCAAAGGTTTGAAATCACGCATGCGAATAGGATGTCGCAACAACACATCAACATAAGCAGGTGAAATGCCACGCCCTGTTGTGCCTCGATTGCCTGTTCGAAAATCTTGCAGCACTGCCTCATACGCCCTATGCGTGTCGAGCAGGACAACTGCCATTTCGTCTATCAAAATTTTGGCTGGGATACCACCGCCAGTCGCTGCTTTCACTGTGGCAATTTCTTCAAGCAAATCACCAGGATGCAAAACCATCCCTTTACCAAGGATCGTCGTAACACCTTCTATGAAGGTGCCCGAGAGCAACTGATGCAACGCAACTTTTGTATTGTCGAATGCAACCGTGTGGCCCGCATTGGAGCCACCATTGTCGCGATACACAACTACCCGACCTTGCTTGGCGTAATCACTGACGTATTGATCAACTAGTCGGCCCTTGCCCTCGTCTCCATAGGCTCCGCCACAAAACGCGAAACTGCGTGGTCGTGTTGGCATACGATCCTTTCTGTTAGCTACTTTGGGCTGCAAGACCAGTATATGACGTGGGGGACAGCTTGGCAATTTTTTGTTTGGTAGCAGTTGTTTTGGCGTGTTTGAGCGCAACTTGTCGCAGTTCTTCCAATGTGACGTTTTGCTTGCCTCGAGCAGCTTTTTTAAGAATTTCATAAGCATCTGACACACCATCTGCGCGCAAAAGTGTCTGCAAGCCTTCTGTGATAGTCTCTGGATATGCCATAAGCGCCTGCTCTGTCTTTGGTGTATTGACGGAGATTTTGTCAAAACCACGAACAAACGAAGTGTAACCAAGTGCTGCGTAGCCGAGTGCTACACCGATCGAACGCTTGACTGTGCTGTCGGACAAATCTCGCTGGAGACGAGAAATAGGTAGTTTTTGGCAAAAATGTGTCAGAAGTGCATTGGCCAAACCAAAATTGCCTTCTGCATTCTCAAAATCAATCGGATTGACTTTTTGCGGCATTGTTGACGAACCAACATCGGCTTGTGCTACCGCCTGTACCATCCAGCCGTCTGAGATGTATTGCCAAGTATCTCGGCAGCAATCCAGCAAAATATTATTGATCCGCGAGAGTGTTTGAAAGTAGCGAATATAGCTTTCTGGCGAAACGACTTGTGTACTGAGTGCATCAGCCTGCAAACCAAGCTCTTGCAAAAATTTCTGAGCAAACCCTAGCCAATTTATTTCTGGAAAAACCAGATCGTGTGCTGCATACGTGCCGACTGCTCCAGAGACTTTGGCGACAAATGATAGGTCTGTGAGTGACTCTAATTCTGGAGAGAGTCTGGTGAGAAACACCGCGTATTCTTTGCCAAATGTGGTTGGTATTGCAGCTTGGCCGTGGGTGCGGGCAAGTATTGGAATGGCTGCGTTTTTCTTGGCAAACTTAGCCAGGACTGCCGCAGATTTTTTCAGTGCTGGCACCACAACTTGATCCCTACTCCCCTTGAGTGCTAGACCATATGCAATTGAGTTGGTGTCTTCGCTGGTGAGACCAAAATGGAGATACGGTATAAAGTTGGCTAAGTCAAGATTGGCAAGCGCGTCACGCAAAAAGTACTCGACTGCTTTGACGTCGTGGTGGCACTTGGCTTCGTACGCTTTTACCAACTCAGCATCAGCAAGCGAGAATTTGGTGAAAATACTGCGAAGTTTTGTAGTTTGTTCGGTCGAGAACAAGGCAAGTTTGGTAGTTGTACAAAACGCAATAAAGTACTCAATCTCTGCTTGTACTCGATAGCGGATAAGTGCATATTCCGAAAAGTACTCCGAAAGATCTCGCGTAGATGCTGCATAGCGACCATCGAGTGGTGAGAGTGCGTTTAGCACTGAAGTATCCGACATTGCTATGGGTAGTATACGCTAGTAAAAAGAGACTAGATTATCTCAAATAATCAATTTGCTTGCGAAGCAACTCCGCTTGGATCTGAAGTCCGTTCTCTAGTAGCGACACTACCGTCATTGGCCCTACCCCACCAGGAACTGGGGTAAAAAAACTTGCTTTAGCTGCTACTGCTCGAGAAATATCGGGGTTTGGTTCACCAACATCAATCGCGATAACGCCATCGCTCACCATATCCGGTGTAATGAGATTTGCCACGCCCGTGGCTGATACAACAACATCAGAATCAAACAGTTTCGCTCCAGATAATTGGCGCGCTCGCAACTCTTTCTTGCCGAGCAATTCGACATCCGCACCTTGACGCTCTAGCTGCTGCGTCAATGGCCTGCCAAGTAGATCCGACCTACCAACAATAGCAATTTTTTTGCCTTGGTGTTGCAAGTTGTCTGGCGAGCCACCCAGTGCTTCTGTCATAATCGCCAATACTGCCCGGCAGGTTGCAGGTAAAATTGTTCCCGACTTTAGCGTCTCGGGGTGCAATCCGTCAACATCTTTTGTTACAGCAATTTGGGTAACCAGTGACAACCACCATTGACTGTACGATGCGGCAGCATTTGTCTCGTAAACCGCACGACTTGGTTTCTGGATAATCAAACCAGTGATGTGAGAGTCTTGGTTGGCAGCCGCAATAGCCGCTTGGACCTCTTCGATAGGATCAGACAAAGAAAATTCTTTCTTGCGATATGCTACACCAACTCGCTCCGCTGCCTCAGCCTTGAGGCGTGTATACAACATACTCCCCTCGTCTTCGGTAAATACAATCGCCTGGAGAGTGATGGGTTGCAACAAATTTGCAGCTACAATCTGCTGTTCAAGCAAAATTTCTTTTGCCCGCGCTGCCTTAAAACCATCAAAAATTGATGTCATACAACGGCCAATCCTCTACTGGTTCTTTTATGCAAAATCGACCAAACTCGTCGAACCGAGACGACAGTCGCAAAAAAGCCAAGATCAGAAAGAAAAGTATTGCGATAAAAAGGTAGTGCCAAGGCGTAACAAAGCATAAGGGCATCGAGTGTGCGCGGATACCAAAACCACCAAACCCCCAAGTTTGAAAGTAGAAAAAATAACAGCGACGCAAGTGGCAAGAATATGACTTGCTTGTGCAGTGATTTGCCAGCCAAACGGCCAAGCAAAGGATACATGGCAAATCCTGTATAGGTCAATAAAACGCCCGGATAAGTGCCGCCCCGAAACAAGTCGAATGCCAAAATTCCGGCAAAAAACCAGTAAAAGTTTTTGGTTGAAAAGCCAGATGCGCCGAGTGGGCTAACGTTTGGAGGTAACATCCCACCGCGGGTGGCAAAAACTACTGCGGCTACGATTGCCGAAATTGCATGATTACTCCAGTGGTGTTTGAGAAATTTCTTCATAGACCCACTTCATAGTATCACCTGTTTTGAGAATAGTTTCGCTTGCTCCAGCTGTAGCGTACTCATCATTTACGTATAGCGCCCAATAGTGTTTCTCGTCTACAACGACACCATTTATCCCTGTCACCATCACGCCAAAGTCAAACTCCTCATACTCCACCTGAGCGGAGTCCTTGAGCAAGTCAAGAGCAGTTTGGTCATCAACAATTGCTTCAAAAGAGAGGGACGCTATGGCTGGGCTCGCGGATGGTGCAGCAGTTGCGTCCATTGTTTTCTCTGGCAAAACGCTGTTTTTGGTCTTGTTACTAAATTGGGTGAAAAAAACACCAACACCGATTACACCAACCACAACTGCAACGATAATAGGTAGTTTTTGTTTCATAGGAGGGACTATTGTAGCAGGAAACTACACAAGCATTATTGAGTACAGGCAACAGTCGGATTTTGCGCAGGACGACAAATACCTCCTGCATTGTCACGAACATAGATCTTGCCACCTCGCACACCAAATTGTTTTATAGAACCATCCCTTTGGGATAATCCCGAAAAACTTGTGAAGTCTCCAGAGCCAACAGTATCAAAATCAGCGTTTGAACCTGTCCACTCACCCCAGTCTCCCTGAGGAGATTGCGTTCTTACCCAAAGCTCACCACCACGAATATAGTATTGTTTTAGAACACCATCTGGTTGGATAAAAACCGAAAAACTCGTAATTTCTCCCGACCCCACAGATTGAACATTGATGGTGTGATCTTCCCATGTAGACCAGTCTTGGTTATCGGGTGAAAATCTTGACCAAATTGCACCACCTTTCACTGCGTGCTGTCGAATGCGACCGTCGCGAAGTATTGCCGCAGAAAATCCAGTAATGGGTCCACTCCCAACACCTTCCATAGCCTTGTTTGGACCAATTAATCCAGACCAATTTTGTCCATTACTGTCAGAGGTCCTCACATACAACTCGCCGCCTTTTGTCAGGTATTGTTTGGTGCTACCATCTGGCTGAGTCAAACTCATAAAGCTCGTAACTCTTCCCTCTACAGGCACTGTGTCGACTTCTGATATATCTATCCACTGACTCGACCAATTGTTTTCACCATTGCCTGCATTTGGTCGATAACAGGTATATTCAGGATTACCACCTTTAGCTACATCTGTACATTGAAATGTGTCGGTACACGGTTGGTCACAGATTGCTGGAGAACGAGGTTGTGAAACTTCTCCCCGTATCAACTGCATATATCGCTTGCCAATCTCGTTGTACTCTCCAGTCTCTCGCACTTTGTAAATATCCCCTACGTAGTTTGTCTTGCTTTGTGACCAGCTCCAACTTTCTCCGCCATAAAAATAAAACCAACGCTCAACATAGTCGCGCGCCATAAATCCCCTCGTCACTTCCTCAACAAAATCTGCCATAAGCGCTTGCTCACGCATTCTGTCTTCTAAAGGAAGACAATACTCTACCGATCCATCAGGCAATTTTCTATTTGGCGAGCATGGTTTGCCGATCAATGCTCCCTCACGTTCGAGTACGGCATACTCTGTAATCCAAATCTTCTTGTTTCCCTCACCAATACGATCGAGATATGCCTTAAATTGGTCCACTCTATCGAGTGTCTCAGCTGCAGAGAAGTTATATGCATATACATAGGGATGAATATTCCAAAAATCAACAGGAAGTGATGTGCCATGCTTTGCCTGATAATTATCTCGTACTGCAGTAAGCCAGGCGAAGCGGGCATCTCCTTCTGGTCCGCAGGCCACCCCAATTGATTGCGGCCTGCTACAAGACTCAGGGGCAACTTCGAGCAAACCCCCAACGCTTACCTTCGCAGTATTATCATACTTTTTGATACGATCATGGATCAATTTATAAAAGTCAGCATACAATTCGGGACGGAATAGAGGCTCAAAATCTGGCTCATTGGCAACAGCATAATACGCGCCCTTGTAGCCAAGCTCGGTTATATACATCGGAATCAAAACGTAGCTTGCGATTGCATTGGGGTAATACTCTGGCTTCGTGCTTTGCGCAAGCAAATTCTTATATGCCTCGTACGCTGCTTCTTCCTCAGGCAAAATCCACTTGGCCTCCCATTGCCCTAAGTCGGGATACTTTTCTGCGTTGTCTGTTTTGCCAATGGTAAAAAAGAACGACAAACCCTTAGACCGGTTACAATCTACCTCGGCTGAGTTTGGGTATTTACTCCCATGACCCCACGCATACATCCAAGGAATTCCCATCTCTGCCGCTATACCACAACTTGAGCCTATCCCAAACTGATCGCGCAACACCTCCCCAGAATTTTCAGATGCTTGTCGGCGAAAATCGAAACCGCCTTTGGAAATCAACATGGCAGCGATAAGACCACCGCCAATCAACAAAATGGAAAGCGCAGGAACTAAAGGAATAGATCTTTTATGCTTGACGGGATATCTTCTTAGTCGTGCTGACATAAATATATAACTCAATAATGACGTACCAGATGTAAGGTTACAAGTAGTAGCTAATCTGGTTGGACATCGATTGGACCTACTGGAATGGCTTGACTAGCATCAAGCTTTGAAACAAACAACTGTCTAGACAGCTCTTGGGCAGTATGTAACAGCGGACCTGCTATCTGAGAAAATGCTCGAGAAAGCACAGCAATTTGAACTTCTAATTCTCTCTTTTTTTGAAGCAGTTCTTGCAGTCTTTTATCAGTAAAATTAATAAATGCACCCTTGTCTGCTTGAGCTTCTACATGAAGTTGCATGGTGTTTGTTTGTTTAACAGCTTGTTTTTTGGCTTCTATCCTCGCTTCTATGGCCACTAAACCAGCCTGCAATCGAAGAAATTCCTGTACTGCAGCCTGCATAAATTTTTCGACAAACTGCTCTACACTAAATTGTTGCTCTCTCGCGATGTCAACCGCAACTGCTTCGTCAGAATGTAATTGAACTGCAACTGGAACAGCAGTTTCTAGATCTGGGTGTGGTTCACCAAAAAGCGCGCGCAATCTCTGAGCTGCATCTTGTTCTCTGACAGCCGCAAACAGCTCGATTGCTCCCAAGCTGACCACCGCAAACAATTCTTGCAATTGTCGCCCACTAGATTCGCCAAATAAACGTAACTCTGCTAACAAGCCTGGTACAAATCTTGCAAGTGAGACTAAATCATGCTCACCTGGTGTCTCTGGCTTTTCCCCATACCACTTAACGTATCTTTCCATAGCGGAAACGCGTCTCATACTCCTCCTTCCTGTTTGCCATGCAAACAGATTGCACCTACTACCGCTGTGGAGGCTTCACACTACTTGGTTGAACAAAAAACTCCCAAAGACGGGAGCAAAAAGCAAACTTCCCGATGCGCGTCAGTATGTAGTGTGCTGAAGATCGGACTCATGGGACAATTCCCAAACACCGTTGCGGCACAGTCACGGACTTTCACCGTGTTCCACAGCAAGGTTGAATATACCACTGAGTAAGGGTATGTCTGCAAGGAGTAAAATAGCGTTTCATGAAAACTCGAGAACTAGTATCGCTATCAGAATACTTGCGCTCGCTGGCAACCTGACAAGCTCATTAGATCCCGAGCAGCAAATCTGGCCAGCGGCAAGTGGTTATGTCAAAGGCGTAAATGGGGGGTTTATTGCCTGGGATGGAGAAAATCAAACGGTGTATCCAAGTATGAACAAGCAAGGTTACAGATACTCACTTGGTGGCGGCGAAGTGACTTGGAACGGGTTTAGTATTCCCTCTACAATACGTGAAGATTCATATGGCTCTCTCACTGGCACATCCCAGGCTTCTCCTGGTGTTGCTGGAATAATGGCGCAGCTACTTAAGGTTTTTCCTGAGTTGTCCCCAGAGGATATACTCACAGTGCTCTGGAGTTCTGGACGAAGCGTTGAAGGCACAAGCACCGATAGTCGCTACTTCAATCCGCTCAGGGCATTGGAGATTTTAATGGTTGCACAAGGATACGGCTACCTGCTTGAACTCAACACACCAACTCCGACGAGTACGCCAACAAACACCCCAAGCCCAACAGCTACTGCGACGGCAACGCCGGATGTGAAATTTACTCCAGATCCAGATGTTTGGTATTACGAATGGCTCCCATTTGTGAGTGGAAGACAACCTAGTGAACAAACTCCAATCGTGCAACCAATTGGAGCGAACAACTAGCTAATCAACTTCCCAATCCGCTTAATATTCTCCGCATCCGGCCCCTTGCCATCAAACCCCGGCGCCTCAAGAATCAGCGGCAACTTTTGCACTTCTGGCGTGTTGATAAAAAATCGCACATCTTCTTGCGGGATATTGCCCTCACCAATGTTGGCGTGCCTATCACGCCCGCTGTCGAATGGATCACGGCTGTCGTTGACATGTACTACACGCAACGTCGACCAGAGCTCAAGTTCTGTAATACTGGCGTAGGCAGTTTTTTCGCTTGCAGGCATCTTGGCAGGATCACCCAGTCGATACCCTGCAGCATGCCCATGACAGGTGTCAAAGCACCAGCCAAGCCTACCCGTGCTCACCCACTTGTTCGTTTTTTCTGCCTGGTCGAGTAACCAGCGGATCTCATGCAAATCGCTTGCAATTTTCCCCTTTTGGCCTGCCGAGTTTTCGATCAAAAAAGTTGAATCGTCTGGTGTAACTTTTAGCAACGCATCAATGTGTTTTGCTAGTTGTTCTTTGCCCGCCTCCCAACCTCGACCCTGATGACTACCAAGATGTACTACCACACCCGAACCTTTGACCAAGCTGTCAAACTCCAGTTCGTATTTGAGCGAGTCGAAGGATTTGCGAATATTGTCAGGCTTATCGGAAGCCAAATTGACCAAATAGAGGGCATGTGTAAAGACTGGTGCTATGCTGTATTTTTGCAAATTTGAGACAAATCTATCCATAGAATACCGGTCCAAACCAGGCTTGGCCCACACCCGCGGACTACCCGAAAACAATTGGACACAATTGCCACCGATCGCAGCCACACGTTCTACTGCTTTATCAATGCCACCTGCGGCTGAGACGTGGGCGCCTACGTTTCTCATTTTCATATAAAGCAGTATAACGTACGCTATAAAAGCGTTTGCAACTTCCCCGCTGACACACTTTTTATCAACGGTTCAAATTCACCCAAATCCTCGACTAAGTGCTGGTATTCTGGCGCAATTTCTACCAACGGTACGACTACAAATGGGCGCTCAGCAATGCGCGGGTGCGGTATTTGTAAATTTGGCTGTGAGACTTCTCGATTGCCATAAAACAAAATATCGACATCAATTTCGCGCGGACCATTTCGCTGCCGCTGTACCCTACCAACTGTTTGTTCTATTTCTTTACAAAAATGGAGTAACTCCTCTGGTGAAAGTTCTGTTACAACCTCAATCGCCATGTTGTAAAACTCTGGCTGCTTGAGTATATACATCGGCTGGGAGGTGTACACCGATGAGCACTGTGTGATCGCCACTTTTTTCTTGAGGTACTGTAGAGCCTTGACCAGATTTTGTAATCGATCGCCCACATTGGAGCCTAATGCTAAAAAAACACGTTCATTCGACATTTTTAAGTTCCTCCCAAAATGCCAATACTTCAAGTTGCGCTTTAACATCATGTGTGCGAATGATTGTGGCACCGCGCTCTACTGCCAGTAAATGAGCCGCCAGACTGGGCAATAATCGCTTGTCAGTCGCAGGTACCTGTGCCAAACCCAACTTTTTTTGCAACACGATACCAGTAGTCTTTTTACGCGATAAACCAACCATAATCGGAAATCCAAGTGTCTTGAATCTGCCCAACTGTGACAAGATGGTGAGGTTCTGCTCATACGACTTGCCGAAGCCAAACCCTGGATCAACGACTAATTTGTCCTGAGAAACCCCCGCTTGTCGTGCGACTTGAATGCTCTTTTGTAGATCGTTCAAAATATCTGCCACCACATCTTCTCGATCTCGCACTGCTTGTTGCATCGTCGCTGGTGTACCAAAACTATGACTCAGTACTAACCACGCGTCATGTTTTGCTACGATTGTTGCCAACTGCGGGTCAAACTGAAGCGCACTGACATCGTTTATCATAGTAGCCCCCTGCTCTAACAGAGCAGCTGCTACTTCGCTTTTGCGCGTATCTATAGAAATGTACACTGGTGCATCTTTGGTTTGGGCTACTAGCTGAGACACCACTGGCATCAATCTTGTAATTTCCTCCTCGGGAGATAGTGTTTGCGCACCCGGTCGAGTTGATTCTGCCCCGACATCGAGAATACTCGCTCCATCAGCAATAAGTTGTGTCGCATGACTTACGGCAACTCTTGGATCCAGATACAAACCGCCGTCATGAAATGAGTCTGGTGTGACATTGAGCACACCCATCAGGTGAATGCCCCGCTTTAGATTTTTTTTCTGCACAGGTTACTCCGCAAATAATGGAAACTTTGCCGTTATCTGTTTTACTGCTTTGCGAATGCGCTTTAGCACTGGATCCTTGAGGGCAGCAGCGCGAAATTGCTTGAGGAACGCCGCACGCTCTTTGCGATCGGTCGGTAACTGTTGTACGCTCACGTGCTTGATAACTTGCGCAATCCATCTGCCAATCTGTTTCATCTCCTTTTCCTTCATGCCGCGCGAGGTCACCAGTGGTGTTCCCAGGCGCAAGCCAGAGGGATAAAAGGGCGAGCCCTGCTCTGTTGGGATCGTATTGCGATTGGCGTAAATACCAGCCACATCGAGGGCAAAAGCGACCTGGGTGCCGAGTCCGATGCCAAACTTGGTGAGATCTACCACCATCAAATGCGTCTGTGTGCCACCGCCAACCAAATCGATACCCTGCTTGAGTAGCTCTTGTGCCAAGGCTGTGGCATTTTTGCGAATTTGCTTGCCATAGTTGCGAAACTGGGTAGTACTTGCTTCTGCCGCCGCAATGGCAATGCCTGCGGTTGTGGCATTGTGTGGTCCACCCTGTGTACCTGGAATAATCGCAGCATCTAGTTTCTTGCCTAAATCCCGATCACGCTCGAGTCCCCGCTCTGTGGCTAGAATCATCGCGCCTCGTGGACCACGAAATGTTTTGTGTGTCGTCGTCATGATCACATCAGCATACGGTACGGGAGACATATGCTCACCGGCGATCACCAGCCCTGTGATGTGCGAAATATCTGCTACGAGCCAAACACCCACCTGGTCGGCAATTTGGCGAAATTTTTTGAAGTCGAGCTCAAATGGATAGGCGGTGTTGCCAGCAACTATCACTTTTGGCTGGTGTTTTTTGGCCAAACGCTCGAGCTCGGCAAAATCAATCCGAGCATCTTTTTTGACCCCATACTGCACTGAGTTGTAGAACCGACCAGAAGCTGTCACAGTTGGATGTCCGTGTGTCAGGTGTCCACCCATTGCCAACTTGAGACCCATCAATGTATCGCCCGGCTGCATGAGCGCAAAGTAAATTGCCCAGTTGGCGGGACTACCAGAGTACGGCTGAACGTTGACGTAGGGCACCTGGAACAACTTGCTCACACGCTCGATAGCGAGCTGCTCAATTTGGTCGATTACTTGACTACCCTCGTAGTAGCGCCTACCCGCATAGCCTTCGGAGTATTTGTTGGAAAGACAAGAGCTCAAAACTCTGGAAACAGCAGGCGAAACAGTGTTTTCGGACGGAATCAAGCCAATCAATTCTTTTTGGCGTTTTTGTTCTTTGGCAATAAGTGAAAATATTTGTTCTGACACTGGCTATTCCTTTCTTGGTGGGCAAGAAAGTTATAGCATAGTGCAGTTACTTATGCAGCAGATTGTCACTGCTCTCACGCAAAACTAAGCCTTCTATTTAGGATGTCAGAGAATTGAGGAAACTTTTTGATCATCTCATCGATAAGCTCGTCAAAGCCTAGATCGAAACAAAGCATAGACCAGATCGTAATATTTTCATGCTTATGCGACATCGGCATGGCTTTAATTGCACGCATATCGGAAAGTTGTACGTAGAATAAGGATCGCATGTAGTCTTCATCTACTCTCTGAAAATCCTCAAGAACTTCACTATATGGCATTCGTCCTGCCGCTATATGTCCACACATATCATGCATGCTAATCATAAAATTTACCTTGTCATCACTTCTCGAATCCAAATCAAAATGAGCAAATAAGGCGCTAACTGATTCCCTTGCCAAAGTCCATGAAATTTTATGATGTCCGTCAAATCGAGGATTCAAAACTTTGCCAAGATCGTGCAACATGACCGCTAGTAGTTCTTCTCGAAAAGACCACAGATTTTCTCCCGTGAGATTTTCTTTAGTAAAACGGGAACTAGCTTCGAGCAACCACTCGCAAATCACTCGGGCTGTGTGAATAGTTGGATTTGTACCTCTGTGCCGAGACTCTGGCCCTGCAATCATAGTGGACATGAGTTGAAAAATGGTTACTTTGTTTAGTTCTCCAGCAACCTGTAGCACTCGTTCCTCGAAGTTTGATTCAAGAGAATTAAATTGACCATCCAAAAATTCTTGCTCAAATTTAGAAAAAATTTGAATTAGAATTCTATGCTGTTCGGCATCTTCTCCTAATTCAATGACGGATGTTCGTACTTCAGCAACCAATCTATTTACATCATCTTTTTGCAAAGGACCAATCGCGCATTCGCCACAATGTGAGACAAGCGTTGACAAACTTTTTTCCAGAAATTCCAACACCTGCATCCATAATTCATTAGCTGCAACAGTTATCTCTGGAAATTCCAAAAAGAATTGTCTGAAGTGTTCTAAGAACCACTCTAGTCCAGAATCTGGAAGTTCAACTGAAGTAGCTAACAAAAAACACCTCCTCGAGCACTCTCGCTCTCTTGGTTTCCCCCCTACTCACTACAGAGTCAGGGATTGTTACTTGGGAGCGAAAACACTTGGATGGTGTCTCCGCCTCGCTTCTTTCTTTGGAAAAGAAGTAGCGCTATTATAGCGTAGTAGGTGTGTATTGCAACGGGGGTTCTTGAGGTATGTTTGATATAGTATAATATAGCTAGTTTTATAGGATAAAAAAATAGAAAGAGAAGAAAATGTCAAAAATACCAGAAATTGCTGGCGATCAAACTGAACAGCAACCTATTCTCACCACAACAGCTACTCATCAAGAAGTTAAAAACCGTTTTGCAGACTCTTCCGACCTCTCAGTAGCCTGCTCTGATTTCCTTGCTTCACAGGTAGGTGATACCAATGAAATGGTACAACTACCAACTCCAGCCGGTAAAGAATCAGATTATTCATATCAAAAAATTGGATTTGTTTTTACTAACGAAGAGGGCAGAACAATTGAAATCAATCTTGGCATACTCAGAATTGGATATACCATGCTACTAGTGAGTGCTGACATGGTAGAAGGAGATTCTTTTCACCTACTTGAAAGAGAGATCCTTGCCGCCTTCTTGATTAAAAATCCGACAGCTAAAATTAGCAAAGCTTTGTTTGATCAAGTAAAACCATCAAGTATGAAGAAGCTTAACGCGAACTAAGTCCGCGTAAGACTTCCTCCAGATCATTTGCCAGCCTAGTCTGCACCACCACCTCTTTTTTCGTCCTCGGCTGAATAAACGCAATTTCACTTGCGTGCAAAAACTGCCTCGGGCACCACTGCTTATCTATCCGTAAACGCTTTCTGCCCGCATAGAGTGCATCGCTCACGATTGGATGGGATAAGTACGCCAGGTGTACCCTTATCTGATGTGTTCTTCCGGTTCTTGGCTTGGCCTCAACCAGGCTGAAATCTCCATAAAAATCTGGCCACTCTTTTTTTTGTAATTCAAAATGCCTGGTAGCACGAAGCAGCGTCTCGGCAGATCTACCATTGGCCACAATACCAAATTTACCGGTCTTGCCCGGCAAACGTGCGATCGGGGCAGAAAACAACTCTTCATTCATCGGTAGTATGCCATGCACCAATGCAGTGTAAACCTTTTTTATACTCCGTTCACGAAACTGACGTAGCAGCGAGATTAAACTACCAGGATTTTTGGCGATAACCAGCGCCCCACTTGTATCCCTGTCAAGTCTATGGGCAATGCCACCGCGCTGAGCAAAAATTTCTTCTGGAGAGCCATACTCTTGGCTAAAATCCTCTGGCAAAAGCAAGCGCCAGTCTACAACTGGTTGTTTCTGTCCTGCCAAATACTCCTCCGCCCAATCCTGCACCGTTTTGCTTTTTACTGAACGAGCTCGGTTGACCACCATGCTGGCCGACTTATTGACTACCAGCACATCACTATCTTCATACAGTATCTGTTTAGCAAGCTGCACACCGCCTCCCTTCTCTATCTGCAAAAGTGCGCCAAGCCATCCAAGTCAGCGCCAAGAAAATAGCCCAGTCGGCCAGGTTATTGCTCACGCTAGTAAATGGAATTGGCAGCCAATCTCGCACGCCTCCAACTAGTACTCTGTCGAACAAGTTGCTAAATGCCCCACCAAAGAAAAGTCCGGTTGCTATCTCAGATCGCTGCCAAAAGCAGCGAGCCACGTACCAGGAAGCGACGATAACAACTAACAGCAACAAGATAGTGTTCTGCTGTGTTGCTAGCTCTGCGCCAAACCCAAAACCAACACCTTGATTTAGGATTGTCATCGATGCAAAAAAATACTTGCTGACTTGGTCAAACAATAACACCATCACTAGAACACTAACCCTGGACAACACGTGAGACTTGCTTTCGTTTGAAAAGTGTCCGCCCAGACCGAACAAACAATACGCCAAAACCAAATAGGGTAAGAAGAACAAAAGCAAGCCAATCCCAACCGAAGCCTGCAAAAACTAACACGTCAGGAGTGATAAACGATAACAGGGTAAAGAAAAAACCAGTCGCCACCGCGCTGATTCCTACCAAAAAACCTGTCTCTGCTCCAGTTTTACTGGCTCGATACCAACGGTACATGCGATATTTTTTTTCAACACTCCACAGGTACCAGCTCAGCGCGATAAAAAATAGCATGGCATACAACTGAATCGGATGATGCGGCTCGACCACCGACGGAAAAATAATACCAACTGGTAAGTTTGTTGCGGTACCAAGTCCCGTGCCATCAAAGAAAAATCCCAGGTACAAAAAAACAAAACCAGTAGTGAGAGATAGAATCCAAAAATCTAGAACCTCAAATACGTCCCATTTGTTGTGTTTGGCTTGTCGCAAAAGAACAAGCGTCGCAGCAAGCAATCCAATCTTGCCAATCATGCCTGGATAAAGCCCAACATCGAACCATTTACTAAATGAAAACCCAAAATCTGCCACATGTAGCAAAATAAAGCTAAGACGAGCGAAAAGTAAACCAACTAAACCAGCCAAGAAAAAACTATCAAATAGTTGTAGCTCTTCGTAGTGCTCTTCTCTACCTTTGCGCCAAAATACATACAGCGCAGCACAAACAGCAATAAGCGTACAGATCGTAGCCGTGCGAAGTTCAAATGGACCAAGAGCAAACAACGTTGGAAACATATCAGTCGATTGTACCATCGAGAAACTCTAGTACGGTATACTATATCCTCATGCTATCACTTGCTCACGCCACCACCGGCGCATTTGTTGCTGCCAAACTTGGTCACCCGCTGCTTTATGTTCCACTTGCAATTGGACTACATTACCTCCAAGATTGGATTCCCCACTGGGATGTCGGCACGGGCCTATCCAACGGCACGCGCAAAAAAAAGACGGCCGTGCGACTTGAGTTCGTCGATCTTGCTCTCACTGCTGGACTGATTTACTTGCTCTGGCAACAGGGGCAGCCGCTCAATTACTATATTTGGATCGGCGCATTTGCTGGTCTGTTGCCCGATTTTCTCGAGGCTCCACGCAATTTTCTTGGTTGGGAACCAAAATTTCTCAAACCGATCAATAACTTTCATGGTAAGTTTCATCACTCTATTCCCCATATGGTGTATGGTTTGGCGCCGCAGGTAGTAGTGTTGATTGCGATTGGGTTGTTGCGGTAAAACTTGCATTATTTTTTTTTAATAGTACCATTAACAGTACTATGAAAAGTTTGCACACATCACTCTCTGCAAGTACTGCACGAACCAATTTTTATGATATTTTGACCAACGCTGCTGCTGGTACTAAGCGATACCAGATTACTAGAAGGGGTCATGACCCTGTTGTATTGCTATCAGCAGATGAATTTGAGATGTATCAAGAAACACTAGCTCTGCAACAAGATACTGAATTGATAAAAGACATTGAGTCGGGGCAAAAAGATATTGCGGCAAAAAACTTCATCTCTCATGATGATATGAAAAAACAACTTGGTGTATAAATGCAGATTGTCTACCTGCCGAAAACAAAGAAACACTTTAGGCAACTAGACAAAAAACAAATTTCTCGAATAATCAATGCCATTGAGTTACTCCCAACAACGCCTGATTTAGGAAAACAACTGGTGGGAAAATTGCGAGGAAAAAGATCCTTGCGGGTTTGGCCGTATCGGGTTGTGTACTCTCTTGACCAAAAACAAAACCTGATCATCATTGAAGCAGTGCAGCATAGAAAAGAAGTGTATAGATAAGTTTGGATAGGGTAAACTACACCCATATGAACCAACCAGCCCTCGACCTCCACAAAAAGTACACCGGCAAGCTAGAAACGGTCGCAAAAATGGGCAAGCTCCACAAAGAGCTGTTACCACTGGTCTATACCCCAGGTGTAGCCGACGTCTGTAGGGCAATTGCCGAAAATCCGGAGCTCGCCTACTCTCACACGCTCAAGGGTCGCACAGTTGCAGTCATCTCCGACGGTTCTGCTGTTTTGGGGCTTGGCAACATTGGCGCAGAAGCAAGTCTACCAGTTATGGAAGGAAAATCGCTCTTACTCAAAGAGTTTGGCGGTGTTGATTCTTTCCCACTCGTACTCAACACTCAAGTCCCCGAAGAAATCATTACTTTTGTGAAGCAGGTCGCGCCCACCTTTGCTGGCATTAACCTCGAAGATATCAAGGCACCTGGCTGCTTCCAGATTGAAGAAGCCTTGCAAAATATCGGCATTCCTGTCTTTCATGACGACCAACACGGCACGGCAATTGTGGTCAAGGCAGCCCTTCTCAACGCCGCCAAAGTCGTTGGCAAACCGTTTGACAGTCTCAATGTTGTCATTGTCGGTGCTGGGGCCGCTGGACTCTCGGTCGCTCGCATGCTCTTAGGACTCGAGTGTCTGGGCAAAACCTGTTCGCTACTGCCAAAAGTTGACCGTGTTGCAGATGTCATAATTGTTGATCGAATTGGCGCTCTTGTCTCTGGCAGAGAAAGTCAAAATATGTACAAGCAGTCGCTGGCAGATAGTTCAAATAAACGCATGCGCAAGGGTTCGCTCGTCACAGTTGCAAAAAATGCTGACGTGATCATTGGCGTTTCAGGACCAGGCGCAATCGCGCCTGAAATAGTTGAAAGTATGGCAGACAAGCCGATCGTATTTGCCCTCGCCAACCCGGTACCAGAAATAGATCCAGAACTTGCCAAAAAAGCTGGCGCAGCCATCGTCGCTACAGGCCGTAGCAACATGCCCAATCAGATCAACAATGTCCTCGCCTTCCCCGGCATCTTCCGGGCTGTAATCCAGGGGAAATTGCCAAAGATCACCCAACAAATGAAGCAAGCCGCCGCGCATGCTTTAGCCGAGTGTGTAGAAAAGCCAACTGCGGAAAATATTATCCCTACCCCATTTCATCCGAGATTGGCTAATATTGTGGCGGGGGCGGTACTCAACACTTGACAAGTCATTAAATTAGGCGTAATATATGGATTATATTCCTTATATTTGGCATAAAAAATGAAAAAAAACATCTCAAGAGAAATTTCAGCAGCAATCAGAGGAGACTTCTTCAAAGGCAAAATCATTATTGTTACTGGAGCCAGACAAGTAGGAAAAACTACCCTCGTAACAAAAATCGTATCCGATTTTGAGAAAGTGCTCTACCTAAACGCAGACAATTCTACAGACAGGCAAAAATTAGAAAACCAAGATTTAAAAAAGTTGCAGAACCTCATTGGCGACAACCAGATAGTTTTTATTGACGAGGCGCAAAAAGCTACCGATATCGGTGACACGCTGAAGCTACTTGTAGATCACTACAAAGACAAAAAACAAATCATTGCAACTGGCTCCTCAAGTCTCAATTTACTTTCAAACACGCAAGAATCACTAACTGGTAGAAAATTCGTGCATAAGCTATTTAGCCTCTCAATTCGTGAAATAGTCTCGGATCTAAACCCGCTCGACTTGGAAAAGGAACTTGCATCCATTTTAGTGTTCGGAACATATCCAGAAATTTATACAATAAATGAACAAGACAAACAACGCCAACTAATTGAAATCACAAGCAGCTATCTCTACCAAGATATTCTCGCACTCGAACAAGTGAGAAATCCTGCCTCACTCAACAAGTTACTCTCTGCTCTTGCTCTCCAACTTGGGTCTGAGGTTTCATTGAACGAACTAAGCAACCTGATCGGCTTAGATTTAAAAACGATCGAAAGATATATAGACTTATTAGAAAAAAATTATGTTTTGTTTCGACTTCCCCCCTATTACACAAACCAACGAAAAACACTTTCCAAGCTCAATAAAATATACTTTTATGATCTAGGTATTCGCAATGGACTCATAAATAATTTCAATGCGCTTGATCTGCGTAATGATGTTGGCGCGCTGTGGGAGAACTTTTTGATTGCAGAAAGGATGAAACTTCGTCAAGTTAAAAACTTGCATGCTGTGCAGTATTTTTGGAAAACGTATGACGGTGCGGAAATTGATCTAGTTGAAGAGCGAGGGGGAAAACTCTTTGGATATGAATGTAAGTGGAAGAAATCAAGAACATCACCAAAAAGCTGGTTAGAGTACCCAGGTGCAGAGTACAAAGTAATTAACAAAGAAAATTTTATCGAGTTTCTTTCTTAATCACGAATATTGTGGCAAAGGCAATTTTGAGACATTTGAGGCAAAAGTAAAAATCCCAGCATTCTCCTTATACCTTTCCCTGAAAACTTCAACACTACTTTTTCCTACCCCATCTTTATTAACCCTACCATCGAAGATTTTCTTAAATGCTTTAGGATCAAATTGAATGTCTTTCCAAAGCACCGGCGCGTTCAACAAACCACTGGCATAAATTGCAACTATGCCACACAACCCAAAACTATGCCTATGGGACTATCTATTAGCGTCTCAAGCTCAGAAAATGTAAGTTCTCTAAAATCTCCAAGTAAAGCTCTGTTAGCCTCTTTCTCTCTCGAAAAAACAGTCACTATTTCTTTTGTTATATAACTTTTTGACAAACAATTTCGTGCCGAGAGAGGGACTCGAACCCTCACGAGGTTTGAGCCTCATGGGTTTTTGAGACCCACGCGTCTACCGGTTCCGCCACCTCGGCTCTAGATTGGTTATTATATACCACCTGCCTCGAGCACTCACTTGCAATTTCCCCACTACTCCTGCATAGTAGTTGTCTATGGATTTGTCTGCTATTTTTCATGCCATATTTGACATTACTACGATGCAGTCACTGTTGGTTCGAGCGGGTATTTGGCTTGTCATCGCCATTGTCATTGTCATGAGCGTTGATAATTCTGACCCAGACAACGCCTCTGTTGCCTTCAAGCGCAATGTCGGCACCCTACTCTTGTTCCTCGTCCTCTCGGGAGGGCTATTTTACTTTTTGTTTGGCATGACGCCCGTGATGGCCAACAACTAGTGTTTTACCGCTTCGTCTCCATTCCATAAAATTTGATGCGATCACCACGAAAAAAGAGATCAATCTCACCCAACGCCCCGTTTCTATGCTTGGCCACTTTGACCGACATAGACTCGGGAATATCATCGTCTTTGCGATACAAAAACATCACCACATCGGCATCTTGCTCAATGGAGCCAGATTCACGAAGATCAGATAGTTGCGGTGTTTTCTCTCCTCTACTCTCGATGGCTCGAGACAACTGCGAAAGTGCGAGCACTGGAATTTTGAGTTCGCGGGCAATGTTTTTGAGACCCTGGGAAATCTCGCCTACTTCAGTTACTCGATTATCGCGAGTACGACCATGCGAAAGCTGCAAGTAATCAACAATGAGTATGTCGATATGCTGCTCCGACATTAAGCGTCTGGCTCGGGTGCGCATTTCAAAAACAGACAAACCAGGTGTATCATCAATAAACAGTGATGCTTCTGCCAAAACTCCCATTGCGTCTGATAATTTTAAAAAATCTTGTTGGTTCAGCCGACCAGTCTTGAGGCGCCATGCATCAATATCTGCTTGAGAGACAAGCAAGCGGTCGACCAGTTCCTCTCGACTCATTTCGAGCGAGAAAATCCCCACTCGTTTCTTGGCTGTCACACCAATATGATGTGCTATGTTGAGAGATAAAGCTGTTTTGCCCATACCTGGTCGAGCGGCCAGAATAATCAAGTTTGAACGCTGCAAACCAGCTAACATATTGTCAAGATCCACAAAACCAGTTGGCACTCCGCGCAGTTCGCCTCCTGTGCGCTGCAGTTCGTCAAGGCGCTCAAAACTCTCAACCAACGTATCCTTGACTGGTAAAAAAGATTTCTGAGATTGCTTTTGTGAAACGGCAAAAACCTCTTGTTCGGTCGTATCCATAATGTCTTGGATGTCCTTGCCCTCGTCGAAAGCCAGCGTCGTAATCTCACTAGCTACTGATATAAGCCTGCGCTTGATCGCAGCTTCACTCACGAGCTTGCAGTAGTGCTCTACATTGGATGCACTTCCTACTTCATTGGAAAGCTCGGCCACTACTGCTGTTCCACCCGCTTGGGTGAGCTGTTTCATTTTCTTGAGTTGAGAGGTCAGTGTTACTGCGTCGATCGGTTGGCGCAAATCGTACAGGGCTTCCATAGCTGCAAAAAGTGCCTGATTTGCTGGAGCGTAGAAACTTTCGGCAGTAAGCTTGTCGGCTACTTTAATAATCGCCTCGGGATCAATCAGGATGGAACCCAAGAGCGACCGCTCAGCGTCCAAATTATGCGGCGGGATACGTACAGATTTTTGTGCCATATCAAGTCTGGAGTAGTAGGGTGAGCTCAGTTTCTTCTGGCAGTGAGGCACGAGATACTTCTAGTTTCTCCACTTCTTTGGCCTCAGAACCAAAGGCAGCGACAAAGTCTTCTCTCGTGGCAAGTTCCGAAAATACCGTCGGGTCATGTTTTTCCGTACGAAAATGCATGGGGATAACGATGCTTGGTTCGAGGGTTCGGATGACTTTTATCGCTTGTTTGGGGTCGAGTGTAAACACGCCACCAACTGGGCAGAGCAAAATATCGACGCTGCCAATCGCCTCTTGTTGTGTGGTAGTCAATTCATGCCCCAGATCACCCAAATGACAAACACGAAGTTCGTCGAGCAAAATAGTAAAAACAGTATTTAATCCTCGCTCACTGCCATGTGCGTCATCGTGAAAGGTTGGCACACCAAAAACTGATATACCACCTACTTCGTACTCACCTGGTTTTTCGACAACAAACGGATGTGATCGCCTCGCAGTTGTTTTAATCTGATTAAAAGCATTGTGATCGGCATGCGCATGTGAGACAGTGACAATATCAGCACTTAGTGTCGAAAGCTGCAGACCTATTTCGGCATTGTAGGGATCAGTGACAACTGAACCAAGTTTGCCTTTCAATTTAAAGGTTGAGTGACCATGGTAGGTAATCTGCATAGCTTGTACTATAACATGGGTCTTGGTTTATAATACAGATCGCTCAGATGAAAAAAGAAATCCTACTGGCAATTATTATCGGTTTGGCATTTGGTCTAGTTATCACCTATGGTCTCTATCGCGTGCGCAAGGCAACACAATCTGCCAAAACCCAACCAATCAGCACTACAGCCCCAACTACGCCTACCGAAGAACCTGCTGTAGCTGCACAACTCACAATCCTCCACCCAGAAGACAACACCGTGCAAGAAGAATCCAGCACAACTGTGACTGGCACCGCTTTACCAGACACCATTATTGTTTTGTTTGCCAATGATATGGAGTACATCACAACCAGTGACGCTAGTGGCAACTTTAGCTTTACTGTTGACCTTGACGAAGGGAGCACTATACTGACAGTACACGCTGTAAATGAGGATGGCGAGACAGTGACTGCGCAGCGAGCAATCGTAGTCAGCTCACTACTCTTTGAATCTACCGATTCTGCCTCACCTGCCGCCGAAGAAGAATAATTATGAATCGAATTGCTATTTTTGGTACCTTCCTTATCGCAAGCCTCTGTATCCTTCCTGTCACCCAAGCTCAGGATGCGAGTGAAAGCGGTCGGGCTAACCAAGAGATAAAAAAGCGTATTGACCGAGTCATTGAAGAAAAAAAACAAGAAGTAGCTGGTGCCCTTGCCGAAATTAATACCAAAAAACGCGGTTTTGTTGGACCAATAGAGCGAGTGACAGAAAACACCATCACTCTCACTACCCACAAAGGACCGCTTGTTATTCCACTCAATGCACAGGTAAAAGTCTTGCGAAAATCGGAAGAAATTGAAGTAACTGATCTCGTTGTCGATGATTGGGTTGTCGCCCTCGGTATAGAGGTTGATGGTATGTTCGAGCCAAAGTATATTCTCTCTTCGAATGCGTCAGAAAAGCCAAAAGAGCGTGTCGTTCTACTTGGCACACTATCGGTACTCGAGAGAAATAGCTTGTCACTGCAAACACGTGGCAGCAAAGAGCAAAAGGCGATTTTGCTCGCTAAATCTACCGAGTATCAGAACTCAGATGGTTCCGAAGTCTCGCTCCAAGATCTAGAAGAAGATCTCACTGTTCTTGTCATTGCCGAAAAGGACGAGACAGATCTAACAGCCACCACCATTCGTTCGCTCGCTCCTCTAGAGATCCAAGAGTAACATGCTTGCGACTCTACAAAAAACTATCACTGCTCAAACCGCAGTGCTCATCGCTAATCCCCATCACATCCAGTACCTCACCGGTTTTGAGAGCCTGGCTCCAGGAGAACGCGAGGCGTTTCTGCTCGTACAGGAGCACAAGACAACGCTGTTGTACGCTAGTTTCTCGCCAGTCGAAAAATTGCCTGAGATTACGTACGTACCAACATGCAGTATTGCGGCTGTGCTTGAGCAGATCACTACCAACATGCCGTTGGCAGTAGATATGCAGACAATCACTGCTGCTGAGTACATACAGCTGCAGCAATCCGCGCACACTCTCTCAAACTGGGACGAGCAAACTATTTGGCAACTGCGAATGCGCAAGAATGAACAAGAGCTAGCGATGATAAATGAGGCAGTAGAGATTACCAAGCAAGTGCTCGAAAATGCACTACAGACACTCCAGCCAGGTATGAGTGAGCTGGATGTGCGACGCAGTATTGATGCGCAGTTGTTTCTGGCTGGTGCTGACGCCACTGCCTTCCCATCCATCGTCGCGTTTGACGAGCACTCTGCCCTCCCACACCATCAACCAACCGATAAAACCCTCGCAAATAACACAGCCGTCCTGATTGACTGTGGCGCCAAAGTACGCGGCTACTGCGCTGATATGACCAGAACCATCTGGTTTGGTACAACACCTGACCCTGAGTTTGTCAAAATTAAAACAGTGGTCGAAAAAGCATTTGCTGCTGCCCAAACAGCAACAAAGCAAAAAAAACCAACCGCAAAAAGCATTGACGATGCTGCACGCAGTGTAATAGTGAAGTCGGGTTACGGTCCGCAATTTATTCATACAACAGGACATGGTTTGGGCTTATCCATTCATGAACCACCCTCACTCAACACTCGCAGTGAGCAAGTACTAGAACCTGGGATGGTGTTCACAATTGAGCCGGGGATTTATTTGCCGGGGAAGTTTGGGGTGAGGTGGGAAGAAACTAAGATTTTCTAGTGTTCATATTTTTCGCCAAACGCAGCTTCACTATCTCCTTCGATACCACCGCTGGCACTACAGACTCATCAAGATGCTGTCGCTGTGCCACTCGCGGTGGCAACATGCTACAACTTCAGCAACTGCGCATATCGCTCAAAAAACCCCGGCGCCTGAGAGTGCATTGGCCTCGGCAAAGTATCCAAAGTAAACCACTCCACCGCATCAAGCTTATGTGGCTCACCATTGGCCACTTGCACTGGATCTACGCGAACATTATAGTCAAGTGACACCCAATGCGTCTGCTTGCCCTTTTGCTCACGAAGCACACTGCGATAACCCAAAAATTCATATTCAAGCACATCAGTGCAATACTCCTCTTTAATCTCCCGCTTGAGTGACGCAATCGGATCTTCACCAAACTCTAGCTTGCCACCACCCAAATCCCAACGCCCATGCTCGTCGCGCGCATTCTTGCCACGCTTGGCCATCACAAACCGGCCGGCATCGTCGTGGCAAAAAAAAGTAAAGGTGATAGCGATATAGTCAACTCCAGGAAGTAATTTTTTCATCTGCAGCCTACTATATCATTTACTATGATGTCAGCATGTAGTTCGCTCCCTATTTCCTACTCATATGCTATAATCTCCTTTCGTTATGAAACACGTTCACGCTGACTGGCACGATGATTGCAAAGTTACCTGTAGTTGTGGCAACACCTTTGTCATTGGCTCTACCAGTGCCGATCTGACTGTCGACATCTGCAATAAGTGCCACCCTTTCTTCACGGGCGAACAACGCTTTGTCGATCGCCAAGGTCGTGTCGATAAATTCCTCAAGAAAATGGCGGCTGCCAAGGCAGATCCCAAGGCAAAAAAAACAAAAAAGAGTGAGGATGAGCCAATAGTTTCGCCACAGTCTTACCAAGAAATCCTGCGTAATCAACAAATTGCAATTCGCTCAGCTGCCAAAGCCCAGAAAACTCAATAGCTAAGGTATACTAGCCTTAGTCGTATGTCAGACTCTCCGTATACCGCTCAATTGGCCGTGCTTGCACAAAAAATTACCGAGGCACAAACACTTGGTACTGACCCAGAGTATGCCGAGATGGCAAAGCAGGAAATCGAACGCCTGACTGCAGAAAAAACCATGCTCGAGACCGCTGAGGCCCAATTTGCCTCTGGCGCAGACGAAACTGTTGGTGCTGAGCCAACCAAAGGTCCTTGTGCCATCGAGATTCGCCCAGGCACCGGTGGTGATGAAGCAAAAATTTGGGCAAATGATCTTTTGCGCATGTATGTGCGCTTCTGCGAAACACAAAAGTTTTCGGTCACATTTATTGATGAGTTAATAATCAAAATCCGAGGTACTGCTGTGATTGCTGGCAAAACTCTATCTGCTTTTGAAACATTTCAGTTTGAGTCTGGCGTACATCGTGTCCAGCGCGTGCCAGAAACAGAGTCGCAAGGACGTATTCACACCTCTACTGCTTCTGTTGCTGTTTTGCCAGAAGTAGCACAAAGTGTTATTTCGATTCGTGATGAAGATCTCGAGTGGCAATTTATGCGCTCGAGTGGAGCTGGCGGGCAATCGGTCAACAAAACGAGCAGTGCAGTTCGGCTGACACACAAACCAACCGGGCTGGTTGCTACAGCGCGCCAAGAAAAGAAGCAAGAACAAAACCGTAAAATAGCCCTGGAACTATTGCGCTCACAACTCTGGGAAATCGAAGAAGAAAAACGACAAACAACACTGGGTAAAGCCCGCAGTGCAATCGGAAGAGCACGAAGAGCCGAAAAAATCCGCACCTACAACTACCCACAAAATCGCATTACGGATCACAGAAGCAAACAATCTTGGTACAACTTGCCAGTTATTTTGGACGGAGCTCTGTTATCAATTCTCGATAAGCTTTGCCCTATGCTTACTGCTGAGGAGCCTGTAGCGTAATCTTAACCTCTTCAAACTGTCCATCACGCCAGTAGCGGACAGTTATCACTTCCCCGATCCGCTTTTTGTTGAGCACAACTGCGAGTTCCTGGTCTTTCACTAGCTCACCGTCGATAGCAGTAATAATGTCACCAGCTTGCAAGCCAGCTTGGCCAGCCGAAGCATCTGGTCGCACCTCAATCAGATACGCACCCTGTGGTACATCGTTGAACAAAGCCGCTTGCTCACTGATTGGTCGATAACTTACTCCCAAGAATGGTCTGTCAAACTGTCCTGTTTCATTAAAATTGGTTATAGAAGCTTTGACGACATTAATAGGAATAGCAAAACCAATATTTTGCGCACCTGCTGTAACCGCGACGTTGACTCCAACAACTTGACCCTGCGCATTGAGCAACGGACCGCCTGAATTTCCGGGATTAATTGCGGCGTCTGTCTGAATAACACCTTCGAGCGTCTCAATACGAGAAAAGCCGTCGCCAGCTTCGATTCCGCGACCAAGTCCAGAGATTACCCCCGTAGTCACTGTGTGACGAAACTCGCCAAGTGCTGTGCCAATAGCAATAACGCTCTCTCCAACGCGAATAGTATTGGAGTCACCAAGCGGCAATGCAACGTTTGGCAAGCCCTTTACCTCGAGAATAGCAAGGTCATTGATAGGATCACGATAGATTTTGCCAACCTCATACTCCTTATCCTGACTATCGATCACTTTATACGATGCACTGCCATCACTCACCACATGCTTGTTAGTCACGATCAGGTTGGTTCCAACGATAAAGCCGGTACCGATGTCTCGCTCGACTTCTTTGAGTTCGGTTTGACCAAAGCTAAAGCCAAAAATAGAGTTTACCGAAGGTGAAAGCACACGCTGTTGTTTTTTGATTGAAACCGTCACCACTGATTGTGAGGCCGCTTCGACTACATCGGGAATTGAGTGCGAGCCACCTATGTCAATGAGTTGACCAAGAGATGAAGAGTCTTTGGGTGTGTTTCCCGAACCAAATCGAGGTGCAAACATATCAAGTGGCTTGATAACAAACACTCGATCTGCCAAACCCCCTGCAACAAATGAAGCAAGCACCACAAGTGAAATGGCAAGTCCAAGTAAGAATGAGCGAACAGAAGCAGATATACGCATCACAAACCCATTTATACACCCAAGCACAAAAAAATTAAAGTGACTCTATCGCGGCCACAAGCTGTTCGTCTTCTGGTGTTTCTTGGTTATCCTGCACTTCAATATCGACTGGAATACCCTCATGATGAATCCATTCGCCATTTGGCATTACCCAACGCGCGATGGTGATGTGCATAGTTGCATCATTTTTGAGCGTGCGAATATCTTGTACTGTACCCTTACCGAAAGTCTTCTCGCCAACAAGAGGAATTTGCACCTGATCCTTGAGTGCTCCTGCCACAATCTCAGAAGCCGATGCACTGCCTCGATTGACTAACACTACAGTCGGAATACCGACCAAGCGAGCCGTACCGAGACTTGGAAAGTCTTGACTCTGATAACGGCCTTGCTGCGACACAATAGTTCCAGATCGAACAAAATCGCTCGCAACAGCAATCGCGCCATCAAAAAAGCCGCCAGGATTATTGCGGACATCAAGTACAATGCCGTCAATTTTTGTTCTCTCTGCCAGGATTTTGGTGACAATGCTGTCCCACTCACCATCTGTCCGACCACCAAAGCGCGATAGCTGTATGTGGGCAACTCGCTTGCCACCCTGCTCTACTATCTCAAGTTCGGCAGATTTAACTACAATTTCACCTCGAGTAATACTAACATCGAACGGTTCATTGCCATTGTTATTACGAAAAAGCGTCAATACTACCGGCGTATTTTCTGGACCACGAATTTTATCGACGGCATCAAGAATAGAAATGCTGGCAGTACTTTCATCAATACCCTTGGCTTCATCTTTTATACGCAAAATCAAATCTCCTGCCTTAACCCCAGCAGTCTCTGCTGGACTGCCGGACAATGGTGAGATTACTGCCAAGGTGCCATCGACATATCCAAGTTCAATTCCGACACCAAAAAAAGCACCAGCCAAGTCTTGGGTCGACCGTTCTGTTTGCTTTTCATTGAGATAAACCGTATAGGGATCCCCGAGCGAGGCGGTCATCCCAGCAATCGCACCATCAGTCAGCACTTTTGGGTCGAATTTATCCGTTTCAAGATAGTCAGACTCCAACAAATTCCATGCCTGCCAAAAGGTAGAAAAATCAACTTCAGCCACACTAGGTGGTTGATCGGTGTTGATCAGCGAAGACAGCTTGGTTGTCGAAATAGTTTGCTGTACACGCTGCGTACTCACAAAACGACCAACAATATTCCATTGAAATTGCAGGGCTGCTCCCAAAACTATTAGCGTAACCATGGTAAGTAGTCGGGAGACAATCCGCAGTGAAACCTTCATAAGCTTCACCATTGTACTGGTAAGTTCTTGCTTGAGAACTAGGAAATTTAGAGCGTCTGCGTAAACGGCAACATCGCCAGGTGACGGGCGCGTTTGACTGCAATGGTCATGCGGCGCTGCATTTTTTGCGATAAGCCGGTTTCTGGTCGGGTCAAAATTGCACCCTGTTCTGTCAAACATTGGCGCAACACATCAATCTCTTTGTACGAAAAAGATTCGGCAATCGGCGAAGTGCGCTTGCGAATAATTTTTCGTGGTTTACGTTTTGGTGGCATAATTTTCCTTTTTATTCTTTTAGACTAAAATGGTACGTCGTCTGCAATATCCTCTGCGCTCATGGCTTCTTCTGGAGCATCAACTTGTTTTTTTGTGCTTTTTTTACTAGTCTTGGCTTTTGGTGGCGAAACATCATCATCGTCGTCGCCATAATTATCATTGGCACTTGGTTGCGATCCTCCGCCAGATCGTGACTGCAGCAACAACATATTTTCCAACACAATCTCGGTAGTTCTGCGCTCTACACCATCCTCACCCTTCCAGTCTCTTGTCTGCAATCGACCTTCGACAAACACCTTGTCACCTTTGTGTAGGAGTTGTCCGCAAATATCGGCAAGTTTGGACCATGCAACGATGTTGTGATACTCAACTCGTTCTTGTTTTTCTCCTCCATCCCTAGGAGTCCAAGAACTATTGGTCGCGATGCTAAATGAACAAACTGCGGTACTATTTGGCGTATAGCGCAAATTTGGATCTCGAGTGAGATTGCCGATGAGCATTACTTTGTTGAGTGATCTTGTTGCCATATTCCCTTTCGGCTGCTGTCTACTATATCTCTACTATATACAATATCATTACCTAAACCGTAGAGCCCTGCGCTCGTTATGCTGCCTGCTCCTTTTTGGGCTCCGCTATCACCAAAAGGTGGCGAATTACTCGAGAGGCATTGTGTAGCTCAAACTCTAGTTTTGCAATCTGCTTTGGCGCGGCAGATACGATCCAGTGCAAGTAGTTTGCTTCGGTATATCTGGTAGCTGCGCGCTTAATTGTGTAAGCCAATTGTTTTTTACCCCAATCAATCTCTTCCAAGATGGTGACTTTATTTTTCTTGAGTAGGTCGCGCAATTCTGTCTGTGCCGCCATCATCTCATCACTTGTGAGGTTGGCAGGGACTAACAAGGTAAGCTCGTAAGTACGAACTTCTTTTTTGGGTAGTATTTTTAGTGACATGTATGCTCCTTGTCAAACCTACCTCGTGAGCTACTGGTTCTTTTGCTCGATGAACAAAAGACGAGGTCGGTGTTTGTATGGGTGGTAGTATAGCATACAGAAGCTTTTGACCCTATTTCATAAGTTCGCAATGGAATCCAAACGCTGGTTTAGTTGCGAGGCAACTCAAGATAAGATGTTCTGATGACAAAACGATATCAAAGATATAGCCCTTTGAGAGAGGTTAAGATTGCTATTTGTTTTAACCTAGATTTGAATATAAATCTGTGCTTTTATAGTCCTCTAAAAACAAGCTTACGCTTGCTTGGTCCCAATCACGAATTGTCACAATTGGGGTTAAATTCATATCATGCTCTCTTGCATACAAAAATGCAAATGTTGGGTCAAAACATATCTTTTTATCTCCTTGCTCGTCTTCTAATAGAAACCTTATGTTGAAATTGTCATCATGCGCATGATCATGATGGATACCATATCTTACTAGTGAAAAACATATATGATTTTTTTGCTTTCTTATTTCTCTTGAGATTGCTTGTGGGAATGATACTAGGTCCAATTGGGAAAGAGTCGGACCTGCATACACCTCTCGTATTTGTAATGGCATACGGTCATCGTTGAGTTTTGTTTGTTGACCAATCTCTGGATAGTGATCTGTAGTTACAAATTCTGACAAAATATCGACTGCGCGGCGATACGCTGCAACATTTGCAAAACGTTGAACCCTGTTTGAAAAAATTACCTGAGGAAAATCAGTTGGCAATATATACAAACCTGTCCTACTTCCAAGTTGTTTACTGCGATCAAACTCCTTATCAATTTGAAAATATAACCAGCCGCCAGGCAAAAAACGGCTGGTTTCAGGCAAAATTGGAAAAATCTGTAGTTGTTCAAATGTGTACGGTCCAAGTTTTGCACACACCTCAATTTCTGATGCAGAAAATGTCTGTCTTCTCTTTGAATTTAAAATAAAGTCATCAACCAACCTGTATTCATCAACTGAAAAAAAGTGATAAAAACTTTCAAATACCATCCAACCGTATGTATTAGAATCTTCGGTAGTAAAATCAAATTCTATACGATCCAAAAAAACTGATAGATTAGACCTACGCAAAGCTGATCTCATTAAATCTATTAAGAGTTCGGCTCCCGCCTCACTAATCCTTGAAATAAAAACCTTTTCTGGCAAAAACCTATCCACAAATTCGTCAAATCCAATCTGGAGAATCATTTGATGAAAAAAGAACTTTGCGTCAGAGCAAATATCAAAATCAATGCCTTCTCCTGGAAAAAATGTTTCTATTGACTCTGATGAGAGATGAGGCAATACGCGTTCGAACAGTGCAAAACCATTGCTTGATAATGAAGAAAAACTAATAGGCTTTTTTTCAAATAAGCGATTTATTATTTTTTGAGCAGAATCAAAACTAGCAAATAGTAAAAGTAACTCGGAAAAAAGTATAAACGAGCCATAAGATAGCTCTCTGCAATTCAACTGATCTGGGAGTAGCTCTATAATCTCATTTGCAAAAGAGATGTCAGCCACCACTCTATCAGCAAACTGTCTACCTTCTAATATTGTGAGCTGTTCCCAATCAGAAACATCTATTGGCTTGTGTTCAGTTTCCTTAAACTGTACTGCAGTCTTCTCAGCGGGATCTATCGCCTTCAGAAGCTTACCCCTTCTGATCTGTTGCCAGAAAAAATGGGTTACGTAGCTTATCTGATGAGTGGTAAGAAATTGAGCTGACCGCAATTCCGTCATCTCATTAGCTGAAATTACTTGCTCTCCTAAGGTCAAAAACTCAGGAAAATTATCGGCTCAACTCATAGCAATATACTCTACTTCCCAACCAAAAATTCCACCACATCACCTACTTGCATCACATAGTCGCGGCCTTCGGTGCGAAGCTTACCTACTTCCTTA